>JAEIGA010004043.1_pt1 | contig 22719 bp, 51 predicted proteins | sample 9270691 | NCBI WGS metagenome assembly JAEIGA01 (sample SAMN17057246, study PRJNA624740) | gut metagenome | biome: biome; isolation source: fecal sample | host: Bos grunniens | place: China: Xizang | collected 2019 | reverse complement strand
TTTTTTCATTCCATTTGAAGTAACAATTTCATACATGATATGATAAGTCTTATTAATATCAAAATCTTCTGGATATTCAAAAGTATCTGATGCTTCATAAGAATTAACATCTTTATTCACATTATGAAGAATCTCTCCACTATCCTTAATTACATTAAGATTTTCATCGCATAAATAAAAACGACTAGAATAAAGTTTTTCAGTAGTATCAAATTCAGTCGTTTCATATACGTCATTATCTTCGTTGTAAGAGGCTTGACGATAAACTCCAGTATAAACATAATTATGGCTATTAGAAGAATTTTCCTTTAATCCTTCAATAAATACCCAAGGATCAGATGTATATTTAACTACTCCAACAGTAGAATAATATCCAATCTCACCAGACGCTTTTTCAACGTAAGCGAGCTAAACTTTATAGTATTCTCCCTACGCTAAATTAAAAGAATCAGGGATTTCAAATTCTGCTGTATCTACACTTTCTCTAAAAATAGTTCCAATAGTACTCCCATTGACTTTTTTCATTTTTAATACTAAGCCAGATATTTCATTGGCACTAACAGCCCGGTTCATAGAAAACGGGACCACTAATGTGGTCCCGCTAAATGCCGGTATAGTACCTGGAATAACTGGCGGATGTAACTTCGCCATATTTATTCCTCCTCTTATGTTAAATTAATGCTCGCATTCACAAGCACATTCTGACTCGTCATCAATCATAAACTCAATGGCGAGCAACTGAGCAGGAGTAAATTCAAGATCTTCCAACATTGAAATCGGAATCTTTCTAATATCAAACTCAGCTTCAAAATTATCAAGTTCCTGACGAGCTTTAAAGCACTCTTCCTGTTTTCCTTCCTGAATACGGAACATACCAGGCTGAGACTGCTCAATCTCACCAGTTTCTTGATTAATAATTAAGTATTCAACAGCAAACTTGCGCTCCTGATCAATGTAAAAGTCATACTCCTTCTGAAGAGCCGCAAGATTGCGACTCATTAAGAGACTTAAGCGAAATGGAAGCTTTTGCTCAGAAATCTCCTTTACAACAGAATAAGCTTCACTCAATTTAGCAAAATTTAATTTCATATTCCTTTTCCTCCTATATAGCATTATTGAGCAACCCACTATAATTTATAAGTTACTCCATTTTCTTGTTTAGTAGAATTTTCATGGTATTTAGAACAAGCGGCATCTTTTTTGCCTTTTGCATAACCATCACCATGACCATCATTATAAGCGGCCTCCACAGCGTCTTTATAAAATTGTGTGGAGGCCATATTAAAAGAATCAGATGCATCCTGTCCAGCAACAGTTACTGTAACTGTAACTGTACCTTCACTTTCACTTACGCTGACCCCAGAAGATGTAAAAATTGAGAGATTATCGGCCGCGGTAGTGTAAGAAGCTTTTGATACAGTACAATATAAAGCGCCATTTGAGGCACCTAAAGTTGCCACATGTCCATGACCACTTAAACCCCAGGCTAACTTGTCTGCTGCCCAAGCAATTGAAGAAGTATCATCCCATGAACACACTCCATAAGTATGCAATGTCATGGTATTAGATGTGCCTATTATAATGTCATAAGCATCAAAATCTTCATCAACAATATCTTTAGTTAATTTAATCTCACCAGTAAGTCCTCCAGTGGATGAATCTACTTGTGCAGTAATTGTTGTTAAATTATATTTTAATCGAGTACCATTTAAGCGTTCAATTTTTACAGAATCGCTTACAAATTGAGCTCCATTAAATGCTGCTGCCCATCCAACAATCTAAGAAATAGCTTTTTTAGCTCTTGAAAGGGCAGTAGAAGCTAAACTATTAACATCTTTCATTCTTTGATTGGCAGCTGCAAGTATAACTTTTGCTACCCACTCCTAAGTAGCCATTAAATGCCATCCTTCAATTTCGTCACCTTTACCATCTTTCTGATAAATTCTAAATTTTTCATGCTAAAATACGCCATCGCTGGCATAAACACTATTCCATGGCATCGACTCAGTTCCAACCGTAGATATAATATCGGTATCATTTTTATTTGGCCTCCATATTTGGACATACCGATCGTAAGTATCAGTTTTAATAACCTTTCCTGAGCTATCTTTTTCAGTAACAGTTAAATCACCTTTAGCAGTTTCTAAAACCACTCCGAGTTCCTTATCATCAATGGTTGCAGTATCATCAATTAAACTCCAAGAATTTAGATATTCTGTACTAAAGTTAGAATCCAACAATTTAGACTAATGACCAACTATAGCATCAAGAGTTTTCTCAACAGGTTTTCCAGTATCTGCCGCTTCATAAAAACCGCTACCGTTTAATGAGAATTCACCGCCACCCAAAGAAAGGGTTTTTACATCGGATACAGCGGCTGTGGCTCCAAGCACTTGATAATCAGCAATCCATAAATTACCCTACATAACACCTTCGATAACAGATCCCAACCGGATATATGGATGTTTTTCATCATCATTTGAACTAGTTGGATTTCCAGCCCATAAAATAATTTCCTGTTTTGGAGTTGTTAAAGATCTTTCACTTAATTGCCAACCACCAATAATACCATTACGAGCATCCATCCAGCCATTACCTAAATCAATAAACATTCCTGAGGTAGCTGGACTATGAGCAGGCTCATCCTCGCCCACTTCAATCCATCCTGGTGGCGTAGTCTAAGTATTTAAACCAGAAGGCGCTATAGTTTTATCAGTGTCATAAAATCCATTATAGTTAGTAGATTGAATATACTAACCATCATTATCAAAATAAATCATTCCTCGCTCATAAGGTTTCGTTTCGTCATTATACTCTCCTTTTGAGCTGTCTGGATTCTTACGGTTCTTATATGCGCCAGTAAATAATTTAAAAATCAAACTACGTCTAGCTTCATCCGACTACGAATTACCATATACATCAGTCATAATACCTTTAGTATCGATGACAAAACCGCCAATTGGACCAAACATTTTAATACTGGAACTAATATTATCAGAACCATCAAGATCAATTTCCATACCTTGTTGAGGTCTAATATCATCTGTACCAATAATTTTATATTTATCACTAACACCATCGCTGTAAGTTCCAGAAGTAATAGTACCATTATTACCATCGAACCAAATGCGGCCATGACCAGCCTTACCAATAAAAGCTCGTCCATCAATATTGAAACCAAAACTTTGATCGCTTTGATGGAATCCATATAATCCAAGGCCATTGTGATTATCTTTAAAGGCTTGAGATACTTCTCCCATCAATACGCCAGAGAAAGTATTATTTTCATCTTTAATTCCGGCGCCAACCATTGATGCTAATATTGTACCATTTTTTTCGTCAATTGTCAAACTGCCGTCCCATTTATTAAGCATCGATGAGCCATACTTGTTCTGGATGATGAGAACCGGTTGGACGCAAAGAATTCCAGTATCATCTCTACCAATAACGCTATAATTTGCCACAGTACCTGAAAGCATATACATTTCTAGTGGCTATAAAATGTTATCTGGGGTAATGATTGGATAGAAAGAAGCTACAGTTGCTTTATCTTTTGCTGGCGCATCATCAACTGCTTTAATTTTAGCACTCCAAGAGACGCCAGAAACTTCTTGCAAATATTCATTATATAATTTATAAGGGTCTTTATAATATTTAGCATTGCTACCATTTCGATCATAAATAACCTTATTAGCACCAACCACCTATTTTAAGAAACTTTCGATTACAGGGGGTTCGGTGATAGATGAATCCGGAGTTGTCGTCGCAACTGTAGAAACGAGAATTTTATTTTTTACAATTGAAATCGGCAAGTAAGTTTTCAAATAATCATCTCTGGTACGAGGCTGATTCGTCGCTGGATCAATGTCCGGCTGCTTATTGCCGTTTTCGTCCAAAACGTAATCACCAATTTTTTTACCCAAAAGCGCATTCTCTTCAGAAAGATAAGTTGGATCTTCTGGATCATCAGTATCTGTATATTTTAAGAAATTATAAGTAATCTTATAAGCCACTTCTGCTTCAATAACAAGATAATAATCATTATCATCATTGAAATTAGGATGACTTCCATTTATATAAAGCACAAGAGAACCATCACTCTATATGCTTTTTTTAAATGGAGCTTTCTCATCTGAATCGTCTTCATTCGGATAAAATCTATAAGTAACATTTGAATTACTAAAATAATTCTCTTTTTCTTGTTTATTATAATCGTAAAGTTTTGGTACTAAAACAATTTTTCCAGGAATCGGGCCCTGAAGCTTAACTGCACTATTATCTTGATTAACTTGATAATAAGTCGTTGATAGACTCAATGCAGAAGTTTCTATTTCTGTTTTAGCTCCCGAAAAATCTGTTTCATACATTTTTAAAAGGAACGTAGAATCTGTTCCATTAGTACCAGTTACGCCAAATTCCGTTATACCACTAGCATACCAATTTTTTCCACCCTTAGTAATACGACAATAAATGGTGTTATTGGTTTCTAGCTGAGTGTAATAATCTTTAATTTTAAACTTTTGACGAGCAAACATATGATGTTCAGCTAAAAGTAATTCCTAATCTATAGTTGTTTCATCAAATTGTGGAACTCGACAAATCTTAAAATATCTACCAGCAGGAATGTTGGCTTTTTCTGAAGCATCTCCATTATCATTTTCTGGACCAATAACATAATTTTCATTTACCGTATCTCGATTATCATATTCACAACCGCTCACAGGCCGCGCAATCATTGTACTATCCAAAGGAATATACCAAGTAATAATTTCATTGGCATCTACCTCATATGCGATATCTTCCATCGAAGTAGTTTCACTATTAACAACACCTGCAATAGTTTCATAAAGAGCTTCACAATATCTTTCCACATTAGCAGCCGTTGTATCAGTTAAATAACCAGTATCATCATATAAAAGATACGTGCCTTTTAAATGCTCTGGATCTACGCTAATACGCAAATTAGCAATTGAACCTTCAGCATATTTGGCTGGAGAATAGCCAGCATTTGGGAAAATTAATTCTCCACTATCATACCACTGAACTTCGCTACGCACAGTTAAATAAGCATTGAGAGCAGTCACAAAATCAGAAAAATCATCGCTTGAGATACCTTTATATTTATCTGTAATTAAAGTTTTTCCATCATTATAAGTTTTTGTGCCCCTCATAACCTCATGGAAAATGTTTAAACATTCAGCATGAATTTCACTATGAGCTTGATCTTTAACTTCAAGCATTGTTTCGTAATCTTCTGAATTATAAAATACGGAATTTACATAACGAATGCTTGGAGTCATGATAATTGCTTTGTATTTTACATAAGGTAAATTGTTTGCTTCTCCTTCAGTCTCACGTCCAGTTGGGGTATAAAAACTATATGTAAAATCATTTAAAGCATTAACATCCTCTACCCAACCCTGACCGGCCGCAAAATGTGTTCCAGAATATTCAGTATCATATTCAAACCACATTAAATCAGCCTTGGTTTCTGGCGTTGGGAATGTCGCTGTTCCAGCCGTTGTTGCGTCGTAATCTGGATTGCGTGGCATTTCAATAAAATCACTAACAACAGTAGCACTACGCCCCTCTGCCGCGTGGATCCAATTTGCTTGAATGGTTTTCTAAACTGATGGCTCTGTGCTATCAAAGATCTGTTCATCCTCAGTAAAAATACGAACATCATCGCCTGAAAATTGAGTTACATCATATCCAACAGAAACGTATGGGGCTTTTAAGAAAATATTACTTGGAGCTCTCGCGCCAGTATCATCAACTCCCAACGCTCTTTCTCCATCAGATTTATAAAAATCATTTTCTTGGATAAAAGCCAAATGCATAGATTGAATTTCTTCAATCCCACCAATATTAACCAAAATATTCTAACTATAAAAAGTTTCAAAATAATAAGGATTACCATACATTTCTTTAGAGGATAATTTATAGGTTGTAAATTTTCCTGCACTATCTTGAATAATTAAAACTAAGCCGTACGTTCCACTATTAATATCCGAACTTTGAAGCCAAGTTTTAAATTCACCTTTTAATGCCAACCGGTCATAGCCTCGGAGTGCGAGGTTCTCAGCTGACCAAACAATAATTCTATCTTCATTATTATCAGCATAATTAGCTGTCAATTCTAGTTTTATATCAGTAATCTAATCAATAAGATTACCAGTAATATCCAAATACCCATCCATTGGGTTAACATAATTATAATAAGACTCGCTATCATCAACGTATTTACCAAGAATAATTTTATTTCCAGAAGTCATATCTCCCTCTGGAACAGTAACATAAACACAATCACTTCTCTAATAAGATGTATTATCAGAATGAGCAGTAAATGTATTCGTTTTTTCAGCTCCAATTTGAGCTACTTGATAAATACCTCGACTAGCTTGACTTACGTCAGTAATAACTGCCTTTATGGTTTTATCAAAAGAAAGAGATCTGGCTTGCGCGCTAGTAATTTCTGACATCGCTTCCAGAATATTCTCAATTGTTTGAGAATAGCTATTTTCCAATTGTCCCATAAAAGACCTCCTTTCTCTCCTTATCTATTGATTATAAAACTCAATTTGGTTTTATTTATCATATTTGGCCAAAATAAAAAAAGGGGGTAGAGATTTCTCTCTACCCCATAATATTAAGATCTATTAGCATATTGAGCCGCAAGATTAACAATATCTTTAAATGCGTCTTCAATCTGATTCTTATCAGTAGCATTCGGGAAGTGCGCTTCAATATGCACTTCCTGTTGTAGGGACTCTCGTCCGCCAGCAACACCCGCAGAAAGCAACTGAGCAAATCCACCAGCAGATGCTAAAGCGTTAAGGTCAATAACGCTGGCAATCTAGCGCAAGATTCCAACAGAAGCTAGCATATTCGCAGTGTCATCAGCATTAAGAACAAGTTCTTTTTGATGCAGCATAGCAATACGTCCTTCAGAGCCCCAAGAACCAGTATATCCACCAGTGTCATATCCTTCAGGATTATCTCCTTGATTCCGATTAGCTTCAATACGAGCACGAATTTGACCCAAAATACCTGGATCAATATCAAGATCCCCGATATCTCCAGCAAGAGTTAAGAAATCTACGAGAGATTCTAGAAGAGTGTCAGTAATACCTAACATGTTAGTCATTGCTGTACAATAAGTCTCCATAGCCTCATCAATATTCTCAACCATACCACCAATGGCCTCAGAAATTCCCTCGGCCGCAGTCTAGATACCATCAGCGGCTGTTTGAGCCTAAGTTGTTGCAGTTGAAATATTGCCAAGAATCTAAGAAGCAAGATCTCCAGTAGTAGTTCCTGCGGCTTCATTTGCTTCATCAATCTAACGTCTCATGGCCGCATAAGCAGTAACTAATCTACCAATTAAACTGTCAGAACTTGGGTTAGCAGGATCGTCTCCGAAAATAGCTTCATTAAAGTTATTATAAAAACCTTCTTGAGTTTCAAAGCCAGTTACCTAAGAAAGAATTGTTTGACTCCAATTGGTAACATAATCTTTTTCAGCAGATAACTTATATCCAGTATACTTACTAAAATTAGTCCAGTCTTGCTCATAAAGAGTTTTATTATTACCAAGAACCTTACTCATTTCTCCATTATAATATTCCATTTGTGTGCTATAGTGCTCAGTGATACGAGCAACTTCTGCCTGATATTTTTCTTCAGTGTCATAAATCGTAGTATCAATGGCCGCAATCTCATCTAACATCTAAGAAGATAAGTTCGCCATATTTTCACTCAAACTAGTAATATATTCGTCATTGGCTTTTTGCATTTCATATAACTTATCTGCATATTCAGATTCTGCCTGAGCAACAGCATCTTCATCGGCAGTATATACGTAGTTATAGTTACCTTCAGAGTCTCGTCTCATAGTGACTTGACTCTTAGCGTTCTGAGCCTCATCCATTGCGATTTCTGCCATCTTGAGATCAATTTTCTTTTGGAGATAGTCAATATCATATTCACTCATTTTCTAATCGCTTTCCAATAGGCCATTGATTTCCTTTTGATATTTAAGCAATTCTTTTTGAGCGCGGACATTCTATGTACTATCAATCCTACTTTCAAGATCACGAGTCATTTTTGTTAGTTGATAAATCTTTTCATAATCATCAACATAATTTTGATCTTGTTCGGTTAATTTAGCAAATTGATTCTCAAGTTCTGCAAGGCCACCAGCTAATCCGCCAGAAAGCATTCCACCGACTTCATGAACAGCCTGCTCCATATTGCTTACAAAAGCATCAGCTGCTGCTTGCAGCGCCTCTTCCCAAGAGGAGAGGAAGGCTTCTTGCGCTTCATTGGCAGTGTCAACAGCAGAATTGTAAGTAGCTTGAGCTTGAGCAAAAGCTGCATCACTTAGGATTCCCGCCTCGTGATCAGCAACAGCCTAGTCATAAACCTATTGAGCCGCCGCTAACTGTTCTTGAGCGCTTTCATATTTAGTCTTATTAGCACTTAATTTCGCCTTGGATTGTGCTACAACCGCATCATTAATACCCTTTAACATGGTAGCATTGAATCCAGTCATGGTTCTACCAGTTAAATCAAGAATATTCCGATAAGAATTGGTGATGGTTTGAGCATGTTCAATAGTAGAAACATATCTTCCAAGCTCTTCGTTAAAACTGTTGAAAGCATTTTCCATAGTCTGGAAAGATTGAATCATTGATTCATCAAGTTGAGCCTGAGCATCTTGCATACCAGACATAGCGCTTAGAATTAGCTCAATGTCACCAGATTCCATGCCAGCATCTGCGAGCATCTCCGGAGTAACTGAACCATCAAGCAATCCTTGTACACTCCAATCTCCATTGTAAGCTTTTAGGAGATCATCAATCGCAGTTAAGTTTGCGTTATAATTTGCTTGAGCAATATTCATTTGATCACCAATTAAAGCGATCGCTTCAGCAGCACTATAAGCGTAATCTCCAATTCGACTCAATTTATGTTCAATAACCTCCAACTAAGTCTCTGAAATCTGAAGAGTTGTATCAAGTTTAGTTTGAATCTAACCAAGAATATTGTCATGCCAAGCATGTAAGAAATCTTCATAATCCATACCAAGGTCTTCAAGAAGTTCCATCGTTTCTTCGTATTTCTCAAGAGCTTCTTTTGGACCATCAAGGAGAGTTTGTTTCAAATAATCCTCATAACCAGAATAATATTCGCCATCAGCATTTTTCTGTTTAGACCATTTTTCATCTAATTTCTCTTGTTCTTTGGCGGACATGTTATTATAAGCATCAATGGCTGCATTATATTTATCAACCTAACCGTTCATAAATTCGTCGTAATTCATAACGTTGCCGTTTTCATCAAATAACCAGCCAGCAGCCTCAGCGGCTTCTTTATCGAGTTTGAGGTATTCTTTTGCCTAACGAATCTTTTCTTCCGTTGCAGCAACCTATTGCTCAATAACTTTGGCCTACTCTTTCATGTTGGCAATACGATCTTTACCCCAAGCACGATCTTCTTCACCGTTAAGGCGTTCATAAGCGTCAGCAAGATCATCAATAGTATTATCAATTTCATGATAACGCTCAACGTGATCTTCTTTTTTAGCATGATTAGCACGACGGCGTTCTCTACGACCTCCGCCTCCACCGCCGCCTCGACGACCGCTATTACCAGCACCACCTTGAGTCACACCTTTACCATTATATTTAGCACCTTCGATAGTGTACCAAGTATAAGTAGCATCTCCTCGAGATTCTTCAACAGTAGCATCAACTGGTGTAGTTTCACCAGTCGCTGGATCAAACCAATCACCTGAAGCAGTATAAGATTGAGTACTTCCATCAGCGTATTGTACATGTTTAATAATTTGAGCATCTACACCCATTGCACTCAAAGCCGCACTCGCCTCTTCAGCAGTGTAGCCAGCCTAATTTATCATTTGGGTACATTTCGCCAAAAAGTCGGCGTCATCAATCGTAGCTCCAATTTCTAAATTAGGGAATTCATAAGCAGCAATATCAGCAGCCAATTTTCCTAATTCGCTATTAGGATCAAACTAAATGCCTGGAGTTAAAGCTTCTAAATAAGCCACTTGGAGTTTATTTAATGCTTCCTCATCCCCCTCAGCAGCTTGCTACAATAATTTCATATTATCAGCACTCTTTAAGAATTCAGCAGAAACACCATCCATTGGGCCTAAAACATCGCCATAGATCTGCTTTAAGTTATCTATTGCGTCAACCTACTCGGCTGCGGTAGAATTAGCGTCATTCAAGACTTCTACATACTTATCGCCTTCATCAATAGCTCTTTCATATGCCTTTTCCATTTTCTTTAATTGATTAGCATATTTCTATTGAGCCTTACGGGCTTCTTCTGTAGTCATTTTACCATCAGCAGTCATTTCCTCTAAAGTCTACATTTTACCTGCAACTTCAGTTAAATATTCTATATATTTATCCTATTCTTCTAAACTACCAAAGCCAGCATCTTGAGCATACTGTAGGCGGGTATTTTGACTTTCCACTTCGCCAGCAGATCCAGCCTCTTCAACCACATCACTTGTATTGGTAGATGCTGCTCCGCTCAAAGCGACTTCTTCCACCACTTCTGTGGTAGCCCCGGCAACAACATCCTGAATGGTTTTCCAAGTAGCTTCATCACTAGTAGCCGTTATCATTTGTCCATTCTGGAAGTAATTTTCTCCTACACGGAATATTCCCATGCCTCCAAGATTTTCATCAACAGCATCCCAATCAGTTTGAGTGGTGGTTTTTGTTACGGTAACTTCACCAGTTTCAGGATTAATAGAGAAACCATCAGCTTCTCCACGTTCTATCATTCCCATAGCAATAGCAATCTATTGAGAACAAAGCGTCATTGTATTTGTTAAATCCATAGTAGCTGTGTCCAATGAGTCCAATGACACGGAAGCTAAATCAGCTTTTCCAGTTAATTCTAATAACTAAGCCTATTCTTCTGGAGTTAAAGCATATGACAAATCTTCTCCATTTAGCATAGCCTCTCTTGCTTTAGAAACCAAATCAACTTTTCCTTGCTGGCCAGTGATATAAGTTTCAGCCGAAGCATTTGCCGAAGTAGACATTGTTTGTCGATAGTTAATATCAGAATAAACGCGTCCAGCCACAGCATCCTAATAAGCCTAAGGTAGTCCGCCTTCACCAAACTACTAAGCTATATATCGATCGACTGCCGCTTCAGGATCAATTGTGTTTCTCCATACGGTATTGCCTTCACTATCTACATCCACCGCTCCAGCTAAAATAGTTTCAATCTCTGCCGTGGTCAAATCTGGACTAATTAATCTAGCAAGTGCTATTGCCCCCTCTACATCTCCAGAAGTGGCCATTGTAGCAATATCTTGATTATTTAATATATTCTAATAAGAAGCACTGCCCATACCAGTGGTAATTTTTTGATGTAAATCACCACGAACTCCAGCTTCAAAAGTAGCATAATCAGCATTTCCAGCGGTAATTAATTTTCCATCAGGGCCAGTCTTTAATGGAGTAGAAAGAACTTCACCGTTAGCTCCATAGCGCAAATGACTATCGATAAAAGAACGAGACTCAGGAGAATTATAATCCATTGTAAATTCTGGCAAATTCTGTCCAGAGGTTTTAAAGAACTCAGCAACAATCTGCTGCGGAGACATTCCTGTGCCTGCGTACTGTCCAATTAAAGCTAACATAGATTCAGAATCTAATCCTTCGGCAAAGCTTGTACCAGAAATCATTAGTTCTCTTGCGGCTAAAATTGCAGAAAAAGCTGAAAGCCAAATATCTACGACTTTTTGAGCTGCCTCATCTTCAATTTCAATTTGTCTTGTTGCCGCATTAACCATAATGTCATTAATCTAAGCCCAAATCATTTCAGTATCATTCAAGAACTATACGTTATGTTCCGCATAAGCATCATTTAAATATCCCATAGCAGCATCAAAGCCGACTGCGTTAACCAATTCATCCCAATTAGTATAAGATACTCCAGTTGATGCGGTCGCTTTTTCCAAAGCTTCTTCCATAACAGAAGTAATCATTCCCTTTTGAACCGATGTTAGGGTTTTATCTGTCATGTAATTTGCGAAATTCGGGTCAACAGTAGAGCTGAAATAAGCTGCCATAGCCTTTTCAGTATAAGCTCCTTCTATAGCTGATCCAAAAGCGTTTTCATAACTTGTAAATAATCTATCTTCAATTGGATTTCCATTACTGTCTTGAATTTGGAATGTTCCTTCATTAATTTCTGCTATTTGAATTCCATTATTACCTAAAAATTCTTCTGCGTCAGTTTTTAAAATAAGTTTTCCTGAAGGCAATTGTAAGAAATTATTAGGATCTTGAGTTGTCTAAATTTGATGCTAAATATCATTATAAGCAAATGGATTTGATTCTTCGGTAATTTCCTCTCCCGTAGAAACGCTAAAGAATTTTTCCCCATCTCTATATACATCACCACGGTCTGCTAAATAAGAATCAACGGCGTCCCAATAGTCTGTATTTGAATCGAAAGTATCAATATTAAAAGCACTAGAAATAATATCTGAAAGTTCTCCAGTTCCGATTCTTGCTTTTAGAGTATCTTCGATAGATTTTAATGCTTTTTCAGCCAGCGGAGAAAGATCAATATCTTCTTGAGTTGCTCCTTCTTGTAGTCCTTTTGCTAACCACTTACCCATTTCCATGGTCTTTTTAGAAGGAGAAGCAATTCCTAAGGTGGTAGCCATAGAAGCTAACATCGCCTCTAAGGCCTAGGTAATAGCGTTATCTTCGCCCAAAGTTTCTCTACATGTCATTAAAAGACCCTGAGCAACAAAATAACCTTGCATTTTTGCTTCTTCGGACACTTCCGGATCACTAATCATTGCGATCATATCTTCCGAGAAGGCTGCGACTGCAGATGGATCCAATTCAAATTCATTAAGCATTCCATTAAAATAAGACTAGAAAGCCTAATCCATGGCTCCATTTCCGTCTAAATCATACATGGCAGCAATTGTTTCTGCAGAAAATAGGTCTTGTATTGCCGCTGAATCTTGATCATATAAAGCATTATGAGCATCGATTTCCCAGTCTGATACATCGACACCAAGCATAGATAAATCCAAGAAAGACTTGTCTGCAATTTGACTCATTACGTCTGAACGATGAGCATCATTCATATATCCATAATTATTATCACGAATTGTTTTCCAATTGCCAAGCTTAGATTGTCCAGTTGCTTCAACTATCGCGCTTATTACAGTGGCATCATCAGACATGGTAACAGTACCATCTTCATTTCTTTCAGTTCCTGCTTCAATAACTTCATGAGCCGTATCTAATAACATTTGTACGCCAGGAGTTCTTGGGCCCAAGTTATCCAACGTAGTTTCTTCCATATAAGAAAGAAGGTCTCCGCCATCCTCTTCAAAATCTCTGAAGAAATTATACCCATCACCAAACCAAGTATCAAAATTAACTAAATCCTCTAGCCCATACAACTGAGCAATTTCTAGAGCAGTCATAGTGTGTAATCCTGAACCGGCACTCATTCCACGAGTTGAAGCATCTAGAATAATATCGCCATTCTCATCATAGAATACTGTATCAAGATCTCCATCTACTAGTCCGTTATTTTCTTGCCCCATAACATCCAACAATTCAGTAGGAATGGCTCCACTAGTAGTATCGCCATTAACCAATGCGCCAGTTCCATCAGCATTCATTCGGAGAACGGTACCCTCTTCACTTGTAGTAATAGTTGTAGTACCATCTTCCGTAGCATACGTTAAGCGACCATCTTTTAAACTAAAACCAGTGCCTTCTAAATCTAATAAAGGAACAATATTAATAGAAGCGTCAGTAGTTTTTAAACGGAAACCACCATCTTCATAAGCTAAAAACTAAGAAGCGTTCGGATCATTGGCTAGAGAAGTTAAAGCTGTCTCATCTAAACTAAAAGATAAAGATTCTCCAGTCTCTCGATTCACCATACGCAACTAGAATCCATTTTCAGTCACTTCTAAATATTTGGTCCAATTAGGATCTTCAATCGGATTCGTAGCAAAAGAAGCGGTAAAAGTTTCACCAGTCTTAGTAGCAAAATTAACTCCCCAAGTCTTATCAGATGCATTGTAGTATAAAGCTGACCCTGTAAAACCATCCTGAGCCGATAAAGTTGCTGTATAAGTTTCTCCCGTGCTATCAGACCAAGTAATACCCCAACTCCCGTCAGATTGTTTACTAACAGTTCCTTTGGAGAAAAAAGCTGCTGTGTCATCAATTTTAGCAGTATAGGTTTTCCCGCTAGAAGAAACCCACTTAATGCCCCAAGTTCCATCGCCCATAGGAACGATTGTTCCCTTGGTAAAGCAAGCACCAGTATCATCAATTGTGGCCGTATAGGTTTTACCAGTTGAAGTCATCCACTTAATACCCCAGCTTCCGTCTTCCTGCTAAACAATAACTCCACCGTCAAATGTAGCATTTGTATCATCAACAGAAACACTAAAGTCTTCTGTAGTACCATCGCTAGGTATTTTTAAAATTAAATTACCATTTTCATCAACTGTAACGGCGCTATTGTCACTAGGAACAAATTCCCCACCACCAACTCCAACAGTCATTTCTGCGTTGGTTGTTTTTGGAGCAAATCCGTCTTCAGTTTCTACAGCTTTCGGAGACTCATTAACGACGTCTTTTATAATAATATTAGAAGTGGAATCAATGGCAATATCCTTTTCGGTTTGCTTATTATTGGTGGCTTGATCCAATAGCAAACGCGCCTGCTCTTGGGCTGCGGCCCAAACAGCATCAATATCATCCTGTTCGCCATCTTTTCCTAAATTCTTTAAAATCTAATCAACTTCTTCTGCGGTTTTTCCTGTCGCCAATAAACTTTGTCTCAATTTTTCAATCGCTTCAAAAGTCTATTCACCATAAGTTGTTCCGTCTTCGAAAATTGATAAAGCTTCAATCGCTTCCTGAATATTATCATTTTTTTCCTTCCAAGCTGCAATTACCGTATCATAAGCTTCTTTATCTCGGTTTTGTAAATCTTGATAATACTCCTCATCGATTTGACGCTTTTCCATTGCTAAAGCTTTATATTCAGCAGAATCCTGGTCGTATCCATTCATTCTCTCAGTGAGCCAAGCAGAATAAGCTTCATAAGAAGCTCGCTGCCATTCGTCATCCGTCATGGTCATAAAATCATTATACAATGCTTCATTAGTTTCTTGTAGCAATTTCAAATCGGCTAAAGTCATGTCCTGTCTTCCAGACATCGCATTCGAATACATTGTATTATATTTTTCTGCAGCTTGTTCTGCTGTAATAGAAGCTTCAAGAGCCGCTTCTGCGGAAGCAATCAAAACTGGATTATTTGTTTCTAAAGCTGCTCGGTAATCATCAATTGCGCTAGCACAATACTCATATCCACTTGCCATTGATATTAAAGATTTCTGATAAGTATCATCACCAATGCCACCATTTTCAGATCCAAGAGCTCTTAGCGCCTATAATTCATCAACAGTTTTTGCCATTGAAGCTATCATTTGCTCTAAATCAATACCAGTCTATTTAATCACTTCTGGATCAATGGCATTACCGATCCAAGCGAATAGAGCCTGTAATTCCTCAGTATCGCCATCTGCAGCTTTACTTAAAATTTCTTCAATTCGATCTTGAGTATAACCAGCCTCTGTAAGCATTGCCTAAAATTCATCATTATTCTCATAGAAATCAGAGAATTCATCAGCGGCGCCTTCTCGTTCAGCGTTACCCCAATCAAAATTATTTATTCCTTCAATTTCAGAAGCCATTTTATATAGATCTAATAAATCTTTTTGAGAAGCTAATCTCTATTCAAGATATCCTTGCATTGCATCAGCATCGCCGATAAATTTTCGGCTGCCATCTGCTTGTAATATAAAGAAATCTTCCCAAGCTTTATTATATGCTACTAAAGTGTTATAGTCTTCCTCAGAAACAATAGCGCCCAACTCTAAATCTTGGACAATTTTTGAAACTGCATTTAAGTCTTTTTTTAGTTTTGAAAAATCAGGTAGAGCTAAGCCAGCTTGTCGCATTTCTTTTTGGAAATTAACCCAAGATTCACTAGAGCCATCAATGGAATATCCCATACCTTCCATAATAGCCTGGAACTATTCAAAAGCGTCATAATCGCTCCAATCAATAGTAGCAATCTAAGCGAGCAAAGCTTCCATGTCTGATTCTTTAACGCCGGCTTCAGCAAAGGCATTTGTAATACCAGCACTTAAAGTTTCTCCAGCATTTCTTAGAGGACCTTTGTTAAGCTCTTCAATAGTATTAGTAAAAGCTTGAGCGGTATCCAAAGACATTTTTCCAGTTAAATCTTCGCTAAATACTCCATTTAAATTTGAAACGGCTTGATCCCAAGCTGCTTGAATACCATATTCTCCATCAACTTCTTCTCGGAAAGCAGCGATTGCCTATTCAGCAGCGTCTTCCCCAGTATATCCTAAAGCCGCTAAAGTTTCAGTATCTAATCCTCTGAAATAAGCTTCATAATCCGATCCAGCTAAAGCACTGAATTCAGAATATGTGGCAGTACGTAATCCCTATCCTCCGAACGCAGCTACAGCCCTATCTTCAGCACTGCCTCCGCGCAAGTCTTTAAATACTTCTGCCCACTATCCAAGCTGAGTACCAACTTGACTATCTGTCCATTGAGTAATAATGTAGTTTGAAACCATATCTGCAGTGGCTTCAGCGGTCTGTCTCTGATTATTTTCATCCAAATAAGTATAGGTAAATGAGCCATCTTCTTTAACAGTTCCGTCTTTGATAACAGCTCCATTTAAATCTAAGCTTTCAAGATAACTGTCTGCGTACTCTTTCCGCTTAGTCTCATCCTCAAGATCAGATTCATAGGTTTCCTTATTTTCTGCATATTTTTCATTATATACAGTTTGCCCTCTAGCCAATAAATCCTTTCTAACATCTTCGTCTCGAATGGATTGGTAAATTTCACTAGACGTAACTACATTAGCAGCAGCGCGATTAAGAACTTGTTCTAACTAACCATTTGCTTCGACAGTGGCTTTTACAATATCCATTATGGATGCTCTAAAAACTTCACTTTCTCCAGCAAATTCGTTATTAATTAGATCTTGAAGTTCTTTATCTGTCATTAAGCCATTTGAGTTTTTATATCGTTCAGTAATTGCATCAATGGTTTTCTTTTGCTATTCATCTAAATGATTCTAAGCAACTCTTTCAACACCAGCAGTAACAATACCAGCAATGCCGCCAATAATTAAACCGCCAACAGCACCAATAGCATTACCAATAACTGGCACAAAAGTACCTAAAGCTGCGCCAATGGCAGCGCCAGCAGCAGCAGTGCCGACAACATTCAAATCAACTCCGTTGTCTTCACGAACAACTACATCCTTCTAGGCTTCCATTCGTTTAATACTTGCCTAAGCTTTGGCAATATCGGCAGAATTTTGAGCAGATAAGGCTTCGTTAAGCTATTGAGTTTTTCCTTCTGCTATCTTTTGATCTCCGCTTTTAGTCATTACAATTTCGCCATTGCTGCCAAAAGTATAATCCTTACCTTCAATGAGATTAAAATTGCTAATAAGTTTTAAAGCTGCTTCATTGGCATCCAATAAAGCTTCTTTCCACTCGTCAGTGCCAACAACCAATTCATTTAAAGATTCTGAAGCTCCTTCGTAAGACTCTATAGTGCTCATTGTATCTTCATATTCTTTTCGAATACGAGCATAATTCTCTTGTAATTTAGCCGCAGATTCTTCTGCTGCGTTAGCCGCATTTTCTTCGGCATTATCCATCTTATCTACTAATACCTAAACTCCACTAGCAACTGCTCCAATAGCATAAGCAGCCAAGCCCATAGGACCACCAGTCGCAAATGCCGTTGTTAAACCAGTAGCTATTGAACCAATAGAGGCAATTTTATCCCCTGCAGATGCGCCAGAATCACCAAGGGTTTCTATAGCATTTTGAGCTTGACTAATACCAGCAGTTAAAGCAGATATCGCTTGAGTGGCTTGATTAGCCCCAGAGGCAATTTTTTTAGTCCAATCTCCTTTACCTTTTGGGCCATTAGGATTAATAGCTCCTCCGAAATTTTCTTTACTTTTTTTATAAGCACCAGTTCTTTGCCACTCCTCAAAATCAATAGATCCTCGACGAGTACCCGCATCTGAACCTCCGTCTCTTAAAAGGTTTAGATTTCCCTGAGCGCCATTTTCTGATTTATTAATTACATCCTAAATGGCTTGTTCTGTTTGTTCAGCTTGGCCTTCTAGCTGCAACATTTTATTAATAATTTCTTGAATAACATCATCAGTGGTGGCTTCATCAATGGTAATGCCAAAAGACTGCTAAATGCCCTCTCTTAGCTAATTAACAGCAGCCGCATCTGTTGGATCTATAGATTGAGCATAACCTCTAAATTGCGCCGCCATAGATTTCTAATACGCTGCAGACTCTGCCTAAGAACGCATAGCATATAAAGAATTTACGCTTGCGGTTTTATTATTTAATATATATCTAGCCTACTCATCAGAAGTTCTAACATAACCTCCAGAATCCATGTTAGAAACTGATGAAAGCACATCTCTTACGTCAGCAACAGACTAACGTTTTTCATCTTTGAGCATCTGCTCTTTTTCTTGTTTAAGCTTTAATAAAGCCTATTGCTGCTCACCCATAAGAGTAATTTGCTCCTAAGCATTTTCTTTTTGGGTAGAGCTTAATTTGTGCTCAACTTCTAACAAATCCATTTTTGCTTGTAACAAATCATTTGCATAAGTTGCAGCTCGATAAGAGCTCGTGTCAGTCTATTTGGTTGACTCCATCTAAGTTTTACGAGCTTGATATTCTTTTTGCGCTTCAGCAGCTTTCTAAGCGGCTTTAATCTATTCAGCACTCTTAGTGTCTCCACTGCCAATCTTTTTTAGCGCTCCTTTAAAACTATCGTTTTTGAACTAACTAGTCCAAATTGACATTTTCTAAAGACTCTATTCAATACTAGTTTGAATCTAATTAGAAAACACTTTAGAGGCAACCATACCAACAGTTCCAAGAATGCCTGGCAATCCGCCTAAAGCCTTGGCCAAATGAGTAACAACATTGGTAACTCCAGTTAAACCATCAATGATTTTAACAAAACCTTTATCATTTAAAAGGGTCTAATATAATCCTTCAAGGGCAGCTTTACTTCTTTCTGAAGCGGCTTCCCATGATTCAGCATAAATATCTTGCTATCTCTAAAGAGAGCCGGCGGAGGTATTCGCAGTATTTAAATTTCGCTCCATACTACCCCAATTATCCATTAAAGCAATGAGAGTAGTATATTGTCTTACGCCACCTACAGTTTGCGCTAATGCTGTTTTTTGCGCATTAGATAAATTTTGCCATTTTCCAGCCAAAGATTCAAGAATAGCATCCATATCGCGCATGTTTCCAGTGGCATCTAGGATATTAACACCAACGGTTTTTAGGGCTGCAGAATATTTATTGAGATCTACACCATCCTCAAGAGTTTCACCAAGCGATAAACCTTGTAATCTTGAAAAGATGGTTCTTAAGCCGGTGCCGACTGTTTCAGCGCTCTAACGAGTTTTATCAACAATAGTAGCAACTGCACTAGTAGCATATTCATAAGACAAACCAATAGTCTTACCAATTGAAGCGAATTTTTCTAAGCCAGCTGCTATTTCTTTTGTGCTAGATGCGGTAGCCGCACCAAGAGCAGTCATAACATCAGCATAACGCTCAAGAGACTTTGAACCATCGTCAAAGTTGTTCCAAATGGAAGTCATATAGGAAGAAACATCATCGGCACTCTCTTTAGTAACATTCGCCATTTTTATTACAGCATCAGTACGTTTTTTTACATCAGCATCACTTAAACCCTGTTGATAAAAAATCAAAGAAGCTTTTGCGTAATTATTAGTAGTGGTACTTAGATTTTTTGCCGCAGCATTAGCGGATTTTGCAAACTAAGCCATTTGCTCAGCACTTTGTCCAGTTACAATACGAATTTCATTTAAAGAACTGTTTAGATTTTTTGTATATGATACTGCATCATGTAAAGCTCCTGTAACAGCATTAAACATAGAAGCAGATAACTGATATGAAACAGTATTTTTTAAAGTCCTAGAAAATTCTTGTACTAAACGACTAGTCTTTTTTAAAGGAACTTCAGCTTGAGCAATTGAATTAGCTAAAGATAAAAAGACTTGCTATCCCGCTGGACCAATATTTAACAGCTAAGTATTTAATTGAGATAAAGATGTTCCAGCCTAAGCTAGGCTCTGTGAAAATTTAGATAAATCCAATTTTCCAGTATTAACATCTAAGGCTCGATTTAAAGCCTGCTCTAATTTTTTGGCGCCAGCAATAGCTTCATTAATACCATAATTACCAAAATTATGCTCACGCTGTTTATCATAAAGCTTATTTAAAGAGTTTTCCAAATCTTTAATAGACTTCTTAGCGGCAGCTACATCGGCCTTAATACCAAGTTGCACTTCTACTCTTTTTCCAGCCATAATAAAATTATCTCCTTTCTCTCCGGGAATATGAATAAAAGAGGCAATGATATAATCATTACCTCTCATTATTTTCTATTATGTATTAAAATTATTGTATTTTATTTAATGTAATTAGCCCAGCTTGGTAACGACATCTTGAAGCAGGGATACATCACCTAAACCCTGAATTTTTTCTTTAAGAACATCTAAATTTAATGTAGTGCTATCATAATCTGCACTAATACTCTCGAGTATACCCATAATAGAATTCTAATAAGTATAAATTGCTTCAGAACATTCCATTACGCCATCTACAATACTATTATATTCATTTTCTGGAATTTCATTAATAATAACATCAAATAAATCATTACTGTTCATTAAATCATATAATTTAACCAAATCTTCTTTCTGCTTATCGGTAAAAGAAATATTAGTATATCTAAAGACAATTTCTAATTTCATAAATACTTCAGTCTTAACTGGATTCATAAAATTATTATCGTCAGCCGCTTGATTAATTACAGCAGCAATTAAATCTAATTTTTCATTAATAGGTAAATATTGCTTTACCTCAATTTCCTGATCATTAAAAACAATAGTATTAATACTATTATTCATTTTAAGACCAAGCTTCGCGAATGTAGGTTTCATATTATAATCTCCTTTCATCTCCACTCTGATATTTATATTATACCAGAAAAATTTTCTTTTGTCAAGTAAAAGACTGTTTTAATACCACAATCTCAGAATGCCACGGATCTCCATGGCTAGCATTATATATATCAAAATCCTATATCATAGCTTTAGTGCTTCTGACAAAAATCTTATCTGATGCAGGATCATTATACACTAAAAAATCTACTGCATCAAGCTTTTCGCCAGTATTGGCGTCATAAAGTCCAGCACCAGTTAATTCATAAGCAAAACGCATTTTCATAATATATTTTGCCCCTTCCTCGCTATTCGCTAAAGACCCTCCAAACAAATAAGAAGTTCTCGCATGCATGTAAATATGAATTGATGTTGATTCCTTATAACCAAGTTCAGATAAAATTCCATACATAGCCTTAAATGGATTTGTTTGACCTAAACGTATTGTTAAAGACGTACTATTTTTAGATGTATAGTTTTTTACTGAAAATTTTGCACCCTAAAATAATTTAATAAAATCTTGCCACTCAGGCTTAATCTCAGCAGCAATATCTATTGTTTTACTATAGCCCGATACGTCCGCTTTACCGCTTCTAGCTACTGGAGCACTAATAATATCAGAAACATCATATCGTTGATTTTCAATATTATCCCCAAAACGATCAAGCATTTTTTTTACCATATCATCTAGAGCACCACTTATCTAAACATTTGCACTAGCCGAGCCAACCAAAGCCACTCCCAATTTCGAAGAAGACCCCTAATTAACGGCCACCTCTCCAGCAGCAGTTAATAAAGCATACAAATCAGCCTCAGAAATGTCATCTGCTCCAACAGATTGACTAGTGTCCATGGCGCTCTTCCAAAAGTGAGCTTGTTTAAAAATATAACTACTTTTAGTACCAAGTATCTAACTAGCCATTTCTTTAATTTGTACCAGTGCCTTTAATTCAAGATTTTGTTGAATAGCATCATCAGATAAATCTTGAGTATCTAAATTTTTAATTTTATATAACCACTCTTGCATCTTTTCAGCTCTCGCAACATCTGCGCTTATTGCTCTTTTCTATAAAAAAGCCCTTCCTAATTTAGCATGAACCTTATTTAATTCACTTATTGCTGAGTGAGACTTTAACTCTGCCATAATTTCCTGCTGGCGGTCATAAATCAGCAAATCTTTGTTATGTTTAAAATATTCTGCGCAACCGTACTTACTGATGAAGTTTGCTGTATGTGAATTGATGGTAAGTTCTGTTACGATAATCAACATTTCCTGACCTGATTCAAATGCATTTTCGCAGAAGACAAACATATTAGACAAGCGCTTTCCTGCCTCTTTCACTGCCTTTTTCAATGTGGCAACTCTTTCATCAAAGTCTTTCTTAACAATCTGGAATGCCTCAGTACCATCTTCTACACCAAACATAAGCCCTTGCTCATGTTCTAAGATTCTGATTAATTGTTTCAAAACTGCCTGTCCATCCTTGGAAAGTGCACCAGACTTTTTGCTAGAAGCTAATAGTTCA
>JAEIGA010004042.1_pt1 | contig 22723 bp, 16 predicted proteins | sample 9270691 | NCBI WGS metagenome assembly JAEIGA01 (sample SAMN17057246, study PRJNA624740) | gut metagenome | biome: biome; isolation source: fecal sample | host: Bos grunniens | place: China: Xizang | collected 2019 | reverse complement strand
TAATCAGGAGATCTATACTGGTGAGAATGGCGGCTTGTACTATGGTGGCTCGAAGAGTGTAAATGCAACTTACGCAGAGCCTATTGCAGCTAACAACCCAGTTTATTTCGTCGTTTATCCTCAGACTTTGGCTGCAGAGTCGAAGCTCACTATTGAGGCTACAACCGAGGGCTACGCTATCTCGAAGGAGATTACATTGCCAAGCGACATCGCTTTGGAGGCAGGTAAGGTTACCACTTTGAACGTATCTCTCGCAGCAGCAAATGTTGTTAAGGAGGAGACAGGTCTCGATTTGCCATTCGAGGACGACTTCGCTTGGGTAACAGGAACAAATGAGAATACCGACATCTCTGCATCGTTGAAGGGCGAGTACTACGCAAGCGGTGCAAAGACATACTCAGCAAATGGTGCACTTAAGTTTGGTTCATCTTCTTTAGCAGGTGTTCTTACTACCGTGCCTCTCAACCTTTCAGAGCCATTCACTGTAATTGTTAAGGCAAAGAACTATGGTACTGATGCAACAAAGGTAAAGGTTACCGTTGGTGAGACTACACAGACTGTATCTCTTACAGCTGATTACGCATATTATGCTCTCGAGTTCGAGGCAGCATCGAAGAAGGAGGCTTTAACAGTTGCTTCGAATGCTGATAGCAAGCAGCGTTTCTACCTCGACGAGTTGCAGGTTGTTGCAGGTCACGATGTTGTATTGCCTACTCTTCCACCGGTATTGACTGTATCGACAGAGGAGATTTCGGGCGTATCGCACGAGGGCGAGGCAAAGACTTTCACTTACTCGGTTGCAAACCCAGTAGAGGGCGTAAGCGCAACTGTAACTGACAATGCGGATTGGATTACCACCTCGGTAAGCGGCACAACCGTTACGGTAAATGTTACAGCAAACGATAAGGAAGAGGCTCGTGAGGGCGTAGTTACCGTTACTTATGGTGAGCTTACCAAGACAGTAACCGTTAAGCAGAACGCTAAGCCTGCTGCGGGTGGCCCAGCTACCGTTGTCGATGAGCTTAATCGTGCATTGACAGGAGCTACAACTACATCTTATGTTGACTGGAGTAATAAGACTAGCAATTCGACAGCAGTATATAAGGGAAACTCAGCAGGAGGCAATAGCTCTATCCAGTTGCGTTCGGACAAAAGCACTTCGGGTATTGTAACAACAGCTTCGGGAGGTTATGTTCGCAAGATTGTTGTAACTTGGCAGTCGGACACTTCGAATGGTCGTACATTGGATGTTTATGGTAAGAAATCCGCTTACTCGGCAGCATCGGATTTGTATAACAATACAAATAAGGGCACAAAGTTGGGCTCGATTGTTAAGGGTACTTCTACAGAGTTGACAATCACTGGCGACTACGAGTATATAGGTTTGCGTTCTAACAGCGGTGCGATGTATATTTCCAAAATTGAGATTACTTGGGAGACTGGCGAGGGCGGCAATACTGGTGGCGAGACCCCAGAGCCTGCAACTCCGGTATTGAGCATCAACCCAACAACTCTTTCGTTCGATGCAGCTGCTGGTAGCAAGACTATCACTTGCACCATCGAGAACGAGGTTAGCGGTCAGAATGTAACTGCAACCGAGAGCGTAGATTGGCTTTCGACTTCGGTTAGCGGCAAGACCGTTACCGTTACTGCAACTGCAAATACCGGCGCAGCTCGTACTGCAACCGTAACTATCGCTTACACCGGCGCAGAGAACAAGACAGTAACTGTAAACCAGGCTGCTGGCAATGCAGGCGGTGGTACAACAACAAAGACTGCAAAGGTTACTTTCTCGTCGTTGTATTCGGCAGATACTGATGTAAATGGAAAGGTTATCGCAATCGACGGAAATGTTAATGTACAATTCAACAAGGCTTCGGGTTCTACCAATCCAAAGTACTATAAGAATGGTTCCTCAATTCGCTTCTACGCAAAGGGTAATTTCATTGTTTCATCGACAAAGACTATTACTAAGATAACCATTACATATGGTACAAGCGATGGTTCGAATGCTATAACTGCCAGCCCTGGTACATTTACTTCGCCAAACTGGACAGGTAGCGCAACCAAAGTAACCTTTACACAGGGTGGTTCGAGCGGTAACCGTCGTATTGCGGCTATCGAGGTAACCTATCTTAACTGATCTTCGGGTAGTGGGACAGGAGGGGAGGTAACCCCTCCTGCCACGGACCCCGATGAGGGTTCGACCACCGACCCGACACAGGGAACAACATCCCCGACCGAGAGTTGGCTCGAGTTGCCAGCGGCAGACAACGGAACGCTCTATCCGAATGGTGTGGAGCTGAAGATTAAGGCGAATGGCGAGCGCAACTACACCGCCTACTACGACAAGTCGACCTACACCTCGATGTGGGTGGCATATCCGCTCGAGGCGAAGCATATGGGCTCGTTGAGTCGCCCAGGTTCGTGGTCTTTCAACCCCGAGTTGGAACAAATGTTTCAAGTCGATTTGACCAACAAGTCCTACGAGGGCGACACCTACTCGAGAGGTCACCTTATTCCAAACGCCTCACGCAACGGAATCAAGGAGATGCAGTTGCAGACCTTCTATGTGACAAACTCGGTACCGCAGATGCAGAACAACTTCAACAGCGGTATTTGGAGCTCGCTCGAGGGTGCTCTGCAGTCGATGGCAAAGGGTGGCGAAACACTCTACATCGTTACGGGCGTAGCGTTCGAGAAGGTGGGCGAGAGCAAGACGGTGAACTACATCCAGGCCGAGGACGATACCAAGAACATTCCGATACCGAACTACTTCTACAAGGTGGTATTGCGAGCGACAACCAACAGCAACGGCGTTGTCACATCGGCAACGACTTGCGGTTTTTGGTTCGAGAACAAGGCCTACAGTGGTAGCGCATACACGAACTGCGCTGTATCGGTCGACCAGGTGGAGTTATGGACAGGTTTCGACTTCTTCGCCAACTTGCCCGACACGATAGAGAGAGCCGCCGAGACAAACTCGAGTTGGAGCAACTTCTAAAAAGAGAATGGACATAAGTCCAAAAAATATGGGTATCGTTTTCGATACCCATATTTTTGCTATATATATCCGTCATTGCGAGAGCCTTTAGTCTCGTTGCTCTCGCTTAATGGCAAAGCGCCTGTTATTAAGCACTCCTTTGGAGTGCGCCGCCATTAAATGCCATTAAGGGCTGAAAGCCCGAATGCCATTAAATGCCATCTCATTTGGCGCTCTCCACTCTCAACTTTTACCTCTTGCTCTTCACCACAATACTGCTCGACACTTGGCGTTCGCCCTCGTGGTCGAACTGGCGATTGTCGCAAGGGTGGCTTATCACGCCATATTTGCGACTCCACAAGGCCGATGAGCCTCCGCCGTCGAGGTTCATAGCATCGTACATACCCATCCACGAGCAGAGTTGAGCAAGCTCCTTGATGGACATTCCCTCGGCCTGACCTTTGGCACGGCCATCCACCACCATGAGATAGATGTTGCCCGCCTTGTCGCAACCCACAACGCTGCGTGGATGGCGACGAGTGAAGAACGGTGCGTGGCGCTTAATGGTCGGATCGGTCGACTCGACGATATGGTTATAGCTCTTCATCTTGCCATTGTCGACGAGCAGTGGGCCACAAGCAAGGATGTTGTTGCACTGGTTGCACTTCTCGTCAAGCGACGGATAGTCGGGCGCATCCTCCGACTCCACAATCTCGATACCTTTATCATATATAAAGAGCACGCCATTCACTCGTGGCACCATCGACTCGTAGGTCTTGGATACCACTGCGCCATTGCTCTTGATGAAGGTTGTCGGCATAAGGTTTCGGTTCCAGAAGCCAGCATTGATAGCCGCTTGTGCGCCACATCTCTCGCCCACGATGCTCACCTCGGTGTGCACCTCGGGTTGGATGATCTCCATCTTGAAGTTGTTTGGCGAGAACTTCACAACCGAGATTGTCTGTGCCGAGTTGAAGAGGTTGACCGAGACGGTATAACCCTCCGCTTTGCCCATCTTCAGCTTCTGTCGTCGAGCCGAGGCGAGAGCCAGCGAGTCGGCATTTTGAGCGAATGCCGACACCGAGAGGCAGAGGAGCGAGATGATACCAAAAAGTCGTTTCATAGCTTGGTGCTATTTCTTGCTCTTGACAATCACGCAGCTCGATACTCGACGCTCGCCCTCGTGGTCGAACTTCTTGTTGCGGCAAGGGTAGCTTACGGTGCCCTCCTCGGCTGTCCACATCGACGACGAACCTCCACCATCGAGGTTGATAGCGTCACGCATACCGAGCCAAGCACACACCTTCGTAAACTCGGAGATGGTTACGCCCTCGGCATTGCCCTTCGAGCGACCATCCACAACTACGAGGTATACATTGCCCTTTTTGTCGGTGCCGATTGCGGTACGAGGGTGACGCTGAGTATAGGTGTAGAAGGCACCTACAGGCTTACCGCCCGCATTGTCGACCATACCCTTGGTGTAGGCGTCGTGATCCATAGCCTTGCCATCGTCGATAAGAACTGGGCCCGCAGCCAAGATATTCTTATACTTCTTCGCATACTTTGCCTCCTCGCCGGCTTTGCAGTAGTCGAGAACGACCTTCTTCTTGTCTACGCATACGAGGCCGTCGACACGCTCCTTCTCGAAGTCGGCCGTAACGGCAATCTGCTTGCCATCGAGTTTGAGGAAGGTCGAAGCCTTGTCGATGCGCACATCCCAGTAGCCAGCATTAACGCCAAAGTCGCCATTCACCGACTTTGCTGTAGCCGAGAGGCGTGTGAGCTTCTCGGGGTGAACGATGATGGTCTTGAACTTCTTTGGCGAGTAGCGGATGACCGACACAGTCTGGTAGGAGTCGAGGATGTTGGCTCTCAAGATTACATAACCCTCGGCGCCATTTGGGAGTTTGAGCTCCTGGCGAGGTGTGGTGACTAACTTCACCGAGTCGGCGTTCTGCGCCGAAGCCGAGAAGAGAAGCAACGATGCTGCTGCAAAGAGGAAAAATCTTTTCATATTCATTCTTTTGTTTGGTTATTAATTCTGCACAAAGTTATCTTTTTTGCACGAAACCGCCAAATTTTCCTAACTTTGCACTATGGCAAAGCAGAATATAAACAAAACAAACGCAGCACGACTGCTCGATAAGGCGAAGATTGCCTACGAGCTGATACCCTACGAGGTCGACGAGAATGACTTGGCAGCGACCCATGTGGCGGAGTCGCTGGGCGAGCCTATCGAACGAGTTTTCAAGACTTTAGTCTTGAAGGGCGACCGCAATGGCCACTTTGTATGTGTCATTCAGGGCGACAAGGAGGTCGACTTGAAGGTGGCAGCCAAGGTCTCGGGCAACAAAAAGTGCGACCTCATTCCGATGAAGGAGTTGCTCCCAACGACAGGCTATATCCGAGGTGGATGTACCCCTATAGGGATGAAAAAGCCATTCCCGACCTTCATTGACGAGTCGTGCTTGGAGTTCGACTACATATATATAAGTGCTGGTCAGCGAGGCTTGCAGTTGCGTCTCTCGCCTACCGATTTGATAGCCTATGCTCGTGCCAAAACCGAAAAATTAACACTATAACCGACATGAAAAGACTCTTTACTGCGCTTTTTCTGCTCGTTGCCGTGGCCGCCTATGGCTCGGAGGAGCGCATAAACAATGGCTGGTTGTTTCACAAGGCGACGGATGCTGCAGCCGACTACTCGGCAGAGAGGCTCGATTGCGCCAATTGGCAGCAGGTGCGTCTGCCCCACACTCCGCAATATGTGGAGTTCTATACCTCGAAGCAGTGGGTGGGCAACTGCTGGTATCGCCGCACCATCGAGGTTGACAAGTTGCGTGGCGAGCGACTCTTGCTCCATATCGAGGCGGCGATGAACATTGCTGATGTGTGGGTGAATGGCGTTCATTGCGGTCAGCATCTGGGCGGCTATCTGCCGATCGTTGTCGATATGACCGACCATCTGCACAAGGGCGAGAATACGATTGCTATTCGCCTCAACAACGAGGATAGCCCGATTACTGGCCCGAGACCATTGCACCGACTCGACTTCTTGACCTATGGAGGTCTCTATCGCAATGTCTCGCTCATTCGCAAGGGTGCCATCTCGATAACCAATCCGTTTGTCGACACAACTCCTGCGGCTGGTGGAGTGTTCGTCACCTACGACAATGTGTCGAAGGGGTCGGCCGATGTAAATGTGCAAGTTTCGGTCAAAAACCACACAAAGCGCAAGGCGAATGTCGAGGTCAAAAATAGCCTTCTTTACAATGGCGAGGTTGTCGCAACAGGTTCGGCAAAACAGCCTTTGGTGGGTGGCGAAACGGCCATTACAAAGTGTAAGATGGTGGTTGCAAATCCGCACCTTTGGTCGCACCTCTCGCCATCGCTCTACACCCTGCAGACCTCGGTTAAGGTGGGCGGCAAGGTAGTTGACGAGGAGAGCCGCAAGATAGGTATCCGCAGCATCGAGATACGCAATGACGAGTTGTACATTAATGGCGAGAAGCCTGCGCTTTTGCGAGGTGTCAACCGCCACCAGTGCCATCCATACATCGGTTACGCCTTGAGCGACAATGCCCAGGTGCGTGATGCGGTGCGTATCAAGGAGGCGGGTTTCGACTTTGTGCGACTCTCGCACTATCCGCAATCGACCGCATTTTTGAAGGCTTGCGACTCGCTCGGAATCTTTGTCTTGAACTGCGTCTTTGGCTGGCAATATTTCAACCACAAGGAGCCACGATTCCGAGAATTCTGCTATCAGCAGACCCGAGATATGGTGCGTCGTGACCGCAACCACCCTTCGATCTTGGCGTGGGAGTCGTCGCTCAACGAGACCAAGCAGCCGGCCGATTTCGTGGCCGAGATGAGCCGCCTCGTTCACGAGGAGTATCCTGCTCCATACTGCTACTCGGCAGGTTGGCAGCGAGGCTGGGATATCTATGTCGAGTCACGCCAGTTCCGCCTCTTCAACCACACGAAGGAGTATGGTGTGCCGTTGATTGTGTCGGAGTATGGCGATTGGGAGTACTACGCAAACGACGGAGGTCTGACCCAATATGTGCGAGGTTGGCGACAGAAGCCGGAGCTCACATCACGACAACTGCGTGAGGATGGCGAGAAGCGAATGATGCATATGGTCGAGAACCTCTGCACTGCCCACACCGATAACCACCGCTCGGTAAATGCTATGGCCGACGGCTATTGGGTGATGTTCGACTACAATCGTGGCTACACCGAGGAGATTGAGGCTTCGGGTGTGATGAGTATCGACCGCTTGCCGAAATATGCCTACTATTACTACCGCTCTTTGCGCCCCGAGGGCGAGCCGATGGTCTATATCGCATCCTATCTCGATGAGAATTCGCCCGAGGAGAAGACCGTAATCTCGAACTGTGAGGTGGTGAAGCTCTTCTCGAGCGGCAAGGAGGTCGGTGAACTGCGTTTTGACCCATATGCAAAACCTTTGCACACCCTCCAAAAGGTCTCTCTGCCAAATTGTAACAACCTAACAGCCATTGGTTTGCGCAACGGCAAGGAGGTGGCACGCCATACGGTTCTTGCACCCGAGGCTCTTACAAAGATTGCCATCGAATTTGGCGAATGTGGGGTGAAATTGGGCAAAAATGACCAGATCTTTGTCTATGTTCGCCTGCAGGATAAGAACGGAACAACGCCGAATTTTACAGGTGGCGAGGTGCGACTCTTGGTTGAGGGTGATGCCGTTGTTGAGGGCGCAAATATTGCCCCATTCCGAGCAGGTGTCGCTTCGTTCATCATCCGCTCGGGAGACAAGGGTGGCGAGGTGAAAGTAAAAGCCGAATATGGCACAATGACCAATTCGGCTCTGATATCATTCTAACCTTTCTATTCGTCATTGCCGACGAATGGGCGAGAAGACTACTTCTCGAACGAACTTTTGGCGGGGTATAACTCTTTGAGGAACTCCGCCATTCGTTTGCCATCCTCGTCCGTTGCTCGTTCGGAGTCGTTGGCGCAGATCATGATCGGGTTGTACAACTTGAGCTTTGCCCAATAATCACGATAGTACATATGAATGCAGTGCGAATCGTTGGCAAAGCTGTTGGTCAAAAATGCCTTTATCGCACCAAAAACACCGTCGACATTGTTGTAGCGACCAACCTTTCGCATCGTGGCGTGGCCTACTGTAATCATATAGTAACTCACATATGAGCGGTGCATATCGTCTTGGCTGCGGAAGCGATGGTGTAGTGTTGCTTGCCACTCCTCGGCGTGGAGATTCTCAACGCAATACTCGTAGTCGGAGCGGAGATAGGCATCGAAGTTGTGGTGCGGTGCGAGATATATCTTCTTGCCAAAATCGGCCTCTATCAAATCTTGCATTCGGCGAACCATTCCGTTGTAGTTGCCTCGGCGCAACGCCTTTCGGCGGTTGAATCTAGCGAGGCGAACAATCGGAGTGCCATCGTCGTGGAAAAACAACTCTCTTGTTGTTGGTTTCGTAAACATCGTATCGTCGTTACCGAGGATAAAATGTTCACTCAATCCAGGTATGCGATATACGCAATTCTCTATCGCTCCACTGCTGAATATAGGCAACACCTCCTCGGGCATAATCTCTCGGTGGTCGACAATCGAAATCTTCGGGTGGTCGGTATTGAGCCACGCCGGGCGCTGACCATCGGTGATGATGTAGATGTGATTTATCCACGGAGCATACATCTCGACCGAGCGCAACGAGTAGCGCAACTCCTCGTTGTCACGCCAGCGAGCATCGGCAAGACCCTCGGTGGTGCCACCCTCTCCGCCATTCATATATTGGTTGCGCTTGGCACGCCACTCGGGATCGTTGCCATCGACCCACATATAGACCAAATCTATTGGGAACAGTTCCTTCATATCCGATTCTTCTCTTGGTTAGTACAAAGGTAGTAAAATTTTGTTTGTCGTAAAAATTTTGTACTTTTGTATATTGGTTATCGAATTAAAAAATGGAGAAGAAGCCTACCATATCGGTCATTGTACCAGTCTACGGAGTCGAAAAGTATATCGCACACTTTGCCGAGACTCTCTTTTCGCAGTCCTATCCAAATGTTCAATTCGTCTTTGTGAACGATGGCACGAAGGACTCCTCGATGGAGGTGCTCAATCGTGTCATTGACGAGAAGTATAGCCACCTCCGCCCGCAAATAGTAATTGTCAACAAGGAGAATGGCGGTCTGCCAGCGGCTCGCCGAACAGGTTTGGAACACGCCACAGGCGACTATGTTTTCAATGTTGACCCCGACGATTGGTTGGCAGAGGGAGCATTGGAGAAGATGGCCGAGAAGATTGCCGAAACCGATTGCGACATCCTATATTTCGGTATGTTAAAGGTATATGCCAAGCGCAAAAGTTATAAACATCAGCGTGTCTATACCGCCGAGGAGCGAGAGAAATTTGTGTGGGATATATACAACCACCACGCTATGGGTTCACTCTGCAACAAGTGTATTAAGCGCTCTTTGTTCGAGGAGCACACCATCCACACCCCTCGCTATTCACACGCCGAGGATTGCTTCGTAACGACGCAGCTGGTGGGCTATGCGCAGAGTTTTGCCTACCTCGATGAGATGCTCTACTGCTATCGCAAGGATAACCCAACGGCAATGACTCGTAACTCTATTCGCCGTCGCAAGCGAGAGTATGCACTCAATTTCCTCGACCTCTATGAGAAGTATCACGAGGTGCCAACCGAACAAAATCCTGTGGCGGTAATACTCGATGATATTGTTATGCAGGCTGGCTGGTACTCGACATTTTATCGCCTCGACCTATTCAAGGCGTATCCATATCTGGCTGCAGCAGTCCGCAAGGCGAAGATTCATCGCAAGACCGATGTGCCGATTGTGGCGCAGCTATTCACCAAGTTGGTGGCACTATTCAAATAAAAATCGGGGCAAAACCCCGATTTTTTATTGTTCGTATTTCGATTTTTGTGGGAAGCGCTCCTCGAAGGCATCGAGCAACGCTTTGCGCAACTCTGTATATCGCTCCTCCGAAAGTTGTACATCGTTTATGCAGACCAACTTGTGCGATGGGTTGGTTATGAAGCGGTGGAGCTTTTCGCCCGAAACAATACCTACGGAGAAGTGCTTCTTCGACAAGCGCTTATTCACAAGGCGACCCTTCAAATACATATAGTCGAGGAAGAGATATTGGTTGAGGTTTTCGTCGTTGCGAACTCGTGTTGCCGCAGTCTTAGCTATCTCGGCAGGCATCTTCGAATAGACCTCGCCGCACTCGCTCTTGAACATCGGCGTACAGGTGTGCTGTGGGCGTAGAAATAGGCATCTCTCCTTCAAACCCAAAGCTCGGCGAGCAAGATGGTCGGAGTTGCGACATATCTTCTTAAACATATCCCACGCAAAGAGGTGGTGCGACATACCGAGGAAACATTTGCCCCCTTTGAAGAACTCCGTAGCCTTGCAAGGCTTCATCGGAAAGACATCGTCGTTGAAGTAGAGAAACTCCTCGTCGAGCCCCTCGATGCGGTGCAGATGCATCTCGATAGGGTTGCAGTTGAAGGTCGGCAAGAACTCGGCAGGGATAATATCCTTGTGGAGTACGATATGCACCTCCTCACGATTTACCCACTCGGGCACCTGACTCTCGTGCGACACTACAAGGTGCACCTTGCGTACAAACGACATATTCTCGGCTATGCCTCGGAAGAGGTAACGCAGTGTGCCCCAATCACGGAAACGCTTCTCCAATACGGGCTGGTTGGTGTACTTCTCGTACTCGCTCTGCCACACAGGGTCAAGGCCATTAACATAGGTGATAACTATATCCATATCTCCACTCATTATGCGATGATACATCGCCCTTTATCCCTACAAATATAGTGCTTTATTTCCGAAAGTGCAAAATCGGAGGTTCGGTATCTCTCTTCGAGGTCGAATACGCTCAAAGTAGATAATTCCAAAAAAGTTTGTTGTGGGCGAAAAAAGTCCGGAAAAAATTTGGAAAATTCAAATATTTTTCTATTTTAACCAATATATAAAAACACACGCACGGGCGCACGCATTTATATATAAGTATATTGATTTTCAGTAAATTAGTCCGGAAAAAATTTGCAAATGTCAAAAATTTGACATATATTTGCAGTGCCGCAATCAGATAAATCAGGCATAAATACCGAAACATATTTTATCCCCGCTGGGAAGGTGCTACTTTTGGGTGGCGCAGGGCATTTCTGCCCCCTAAACCAACGGCTGATGAGGCGAGCAGGCTGACAGAGGAAGAGGCAAGGTTTTCAACATTTTAACGATTAGGAGGAGAATAAGATGGGACGAGTATCAAAGCGAAAAGGAACAAAAGAGATGAATGATGTTGAGGAGATGGAGTTGTTTCCAAAGATTGACAACGAGGTGGAGCTTTCCATCTTCAAAGCTGTAGAGCAGATTGTGGATGTTGTGCGAGTGCTGGGACTCAAGGATGAGCTCTACGAGGTGGCTGCACGCCCAATAGGATATATTGCTAACCGCTTGTCGGTTAGCGAGTTGCAGGCAATTCTGTTTGCCGTAGCCGTGAGCATGTACTACGATAACCGTATCCAGCTCACCGACTTCTCACGCTATCTGGATATCACACCTTTGGCCGCCATTCCGTTGATGAATGACATCGAGGAGTTGTGCAAGAAGCGCTACTTGCAGTGCAAGTTGGAGGATGGAGCGACCATATATTGGGTCTCGCCAGCAGTTATCAAGTCGGTGCAGCACAATACCGACATCTGTGCGGTCAACTCAAAGGTTGCCGATACCGAGTCGTGGTTCGGTGCGCTCGACAAGCTCTTTGTGGCTCGTTGCGATGGCGATATTAACTACGATATGCTCTGTAACGAGGTGAATTTCCTCGTGCAGGACAACCTCGACCTGCATTTTGTTCAGCAGTTCAAGGCGGTTTGCCACGATATGAAGGTGGAGTGCCAGATGCTCTTCTTGTGGTGCTGCAATATGTTGGTCTCTGATTCCCTTCAGATTATCACGCCAAATAACTTCCGCAACCTCTTCGAGGCAAACTATGCATACCGCTCGCACGGCGTGGCGATGGCGAATGGCTCGCACCCTCTTATCAAGGCGAAGCTCTTGCAGGTGGCAAACTGTGACGGCGCTTGTGTGAAGGATACCTACGAGTTGACCTCGAAGGTTATCGAGGAGATGCTCTCGGAGGTGAATGTATCCTACAAGAAGATGAAGCCAAAGGGGCTTATCCGCCACTCTTCGATTGTGGAGAAGCCGTTGTTCTACAACCCCAACGAGATGCGCCAGATCAACCAGCTCGCATCTCTTCTCAAGCCGCAGCGTTTTGCCGAGGTGCGTAGCCGCCTTCGTGAGCGAGGCTTCCGTAGTGGCTTTGCTTGCCTCTTCTATGGTGCTCCAGGCACAGGCAAGACCGAAACGGTATTGCAGTTGGCTCGCCAAACTGGCCGTAACCTCATCGAGGTGAATGTCAACGAGATTAAGGATAAGTGGGTTGGCGAGACCGAGAAGAATATAAAGGAGGTCTTTGTTCGCTATCGAGATATGGTCAAGAATTCGGAGGTTGCACCCATACTCTTCTTCAACGAGGCAGATGCCATCTTTGGCAAGCGCCTTGAGAATATCACCCGCTCGGTCGACAAGATGGAGAACTCGATGCAGAACATCATCCTCGAGGAGTTGGAGAACCTCGACGGTATCGTGATTGCCACCACCAACCTCACTTGCAACTTGGACGGAGCATTCGAGCGTCGTTTCCTCTACAAGATAGAGTTTACGAAGCCCTCTATCGAGGCAAAGACCTCGATTTGGCTGTCGATGATACCCGAGTTGAAGGAGGATGAGGCGAGAATGCTGGCCGAGAGGTACGACTTCAGTGGCGGTCAGATTGAGAATATCGCCCGAAAGAATATTGTCGACACAATCCTTACAGGCGAGGAGATGTCGGTGGAGTCGCTTTGCGAGTATTGCAACGCCGAGACCATCGGCAAGTCGTCAAACCGTCGCCCAATAGGGTTTTAGGGTGTAAAGCAATGGATGGGATGGCCGAAAAGATAGCATTTGTGCTATCTCACAGAATTGATGAGGCGACAGAGCAACCCTCCTTTGGGCGCTGGACAAGGCTCGAATGTGCGATTGCTCAACAGGCGCTAGCAAATGGTCGATATATTTTGGCAACATCGAGGGTGATTAGAGAAAAGAGCGAGTAAGATATGGTAGCGAGCATTAAAACGATAGAGAACTATTTCAAAGAGTACAACAAGTTGTACTTTAAGAACAAACTGCCTCTTTGCCGTTTCGGAGTCCACTCTTCGTACGAGAATCTTGGCTGGTTCAATTGCTACAAAAACCTATACAAGCCAGGCAAGTATCATCGTATGAGTATCACGATGAGTAACCGCTTCGACTACACAGAGGAGGAGTTCAAGCAGATACTGTTGCACGAGATGATACATCTCTATTTGGTACACACCAAGAGCGCTATAGAGGGTAATCTCGACCACGGAGAGCTGTTCCTGAAGACGATGGTGGAGTTCAACGAAAAGTTTGGATTGAACTTGCAGGTGCGATACCTTCATCGGATGAAACGAGCCCCATACACATCACGATTGTTGTGGTGGTGGCACAGCGGAGAGTGGGCTTAAAACTAAAAGAACGAAAAAAGAATCTAAAATTACTAACAAAAAATAATAGGAGGAAAAAAGTATGAAAGAATTGAAGTGTCCAGAGTGCGGTAAGGTGTTCAGTGTGAACGAGGCTGACTATGCGTCGATTGTCAACCAGATTAAGAACGCAGAGTTCGAGCAGGAGCTCAAGCGTCGTGCAGCCGAGATTAATGCTCGTGTAGAGGCCGAGCAGAAGGCAGCCCTCGCCAAGAGCGAGCAGGCATTGGAGCGTCGCCTTGCCGAGAACTCACTCCACTTGAGCGAGAAGGAGCAGGAGATTAACGCCCTTCGTGAGCAGTTGAAGAGTGCCGAGCGTGTTAAGGAGTTGGAGATGCAGGGCGAGATTCTCAAGCGTGAGCAGCAGATTGCGGATCTTCGCAACAAGCTCGAGAACTCGGAGAGCATAACCAAGACCGCCATTATGGCCGAGCAGACCAAGGCTCTGCATCAGCTTCAGCAGAAGGAGACCCTCATCGCCGAGCTTCGCCATCAGGTCGAGAGCGAGCAGCGCCAGGCCATCCTTCGTGAGACCTCGCTCAAGGAGAAGCATCAGCAAGAGTTGCGCTCTGCCGAGGAGATGATTGCGCAGTATAAGGAGATGCGCTCGAGATTGTCTACCAAGATGGTAGGTGAGACCCTCGAGGAGCACTGCCGCATTGAGTACGAGACACACCTCCGTGCCTTCTTGCCGAATGCTACATTCGAGAAGGATAACGAGGTTGTCGATGGCACGAAGGGCGACTTTGTCTATCGCATCAAGGATGGCGACTTGGAGTACCTCTCGATTATGTTCGAGATGAAGAACGAGATGGATACCACCGTCACCAAGCACAAGAACGAGGACTTCTTCAAGAAGCTCGACGACGACCGCAAGAAGAAGGGCTGCGAGTATGCGGTGTTGGTGTCGACCTTGGAGGCAGACAACGAGCTCTACAACCGAGGCATCGTGGATGTTTCGTACCGTTATCCAAAGATGTATGTGGTTCGCCCACAGTTTTTTGTGCCTATCATTACACTCTTGACCCAGGCGGCACAGAAGAGCATCAACTATCAGCGAGAGTTGGTTTTGGCTCGTAGCCAGTCGATCGATATCACCAATTTCGAGAACGACTTGGAGGCCTTCAAACACAAGTTTGGCGAGGCGTGCCGTCGTGCTGGTACCAAGTTTAGCGAGGCTATCAAGGCTATCGACGAATCGATTGCCAAGCTCGAGCAGACCAAGCAGTCGTTGCTTACTACCGAGAAGCACCTCACTGCGGCGAACAACCACGCCGATGGCTTGACAGTAGTCAAATTGACCAAGAAGAACCCTACGATGAAGAAGATGTTCGACGAGGCTCGTGCCAAGAACGAGGAGTCGTACGAGGTTGTAGAGTAGAGAGTGTTGTTATAATAATATAGGTAAAAGAGTTAGAGGTATGGAGGGAAAAGTTCACTGTCCAAAGCGACCTTCGATGGAGGTCATAGCTCGCTTCGACGAGCTCGAGGCAAAGATTTCGGCACACGATGGGAGCCTCTCGCAGGAGATGTTTTAGGAGCATACAGACCTTATCGTGGGCTATGATTGGTACGATGAGCTCTTCGAGGAGGGCTTTATCGGCTGCTTCGACTATTAATCTGGGTAACGGCCTGGATTACAACACATAGGCATTTGGTGGGCTGTTCTTCAACTTTGCCAAATGCCCCCCCCCAACCACCCCGAAAATTTGGAAAATCCAAAAATTTTTGTAAAATTTGTATTGCAAACCCCAAGCAGAACATTTTATGAGAAACCTGTCGCTTAAGAATTTGTTAAAAGGAAAATTTGTCGACCCAAAGTTTAAGACATTAATAACAACAACCCTTGCTTCAAAGGACATTTGTACGACCGACGATTTATTTTCTATGCAACCTATTTCCAAATATTACGGAATAGGAGCAGGAAAGGCTAGACTTATCGGAGAGTTGCGTTGTGCAATCGAACAATTGAGCGAAGAAGAGCTAGAGTTGGCAGAAAAAGGTGTCTCTTCGAGAGCGCAGGAAAACAAACAGTTTGATATGCCTGCAATAGACATTAGTCTCCAAGATCTGCTAACTCGAAAACTCGTAGATGAAAAATTCGCAGGGTTGGTGCAAAATCTCATTGATGCAGGTGTTTGCACTGTGTTTGAATTCTTTGCTGTGAGTGATTTTTCTGACTATCGAGGGTTTGGTAAAGAAAGAATAAAGCTTATAGATGAGTTGAAACTCTCCATTTCACAAATAGACGAAGCTGTTTTGGGAGAGGAGAATTGTTATTTACCTAAAGAGTGTCCCGATAATGCCACTCTTGCGGAATTGGTTACCAAATTTCTTGAGGAGTTTTGTGGTTTAGCTTCCCAAAGTAGCAGATTGAGCAAAGCTAAAAAGAACAAATTGGTCTCTATTCAGTTGGCATACTTGGAGGGATTGTCGCAGGATGCTATTCTGCAAGACGCTCGCATAACAGTAAAGGAAAAAGAGAGCATTAGAGTGACCTTGAAGGGGTTTGTTAAAATGGTGTGCAATATTGTGCTAAATGGTACGCATGCTTTGGATGTCTTCAAGAAGCCATATGGTATAGATTCCGCCATTCTCCATCCGCAATTTGTTGAGAGGGTGAAAGCTGCTTACAATTTTGCAAATACATGTCCGACAGATGTGCAATTTGCGCAGATGGTTGGATCTGGTGGTTTACCAATGCAGTTTTTGTTGGATTGTTTTGACAAGACAAAATGTAGCTATATCAGAAGCGAGCTGAAAGAGACTTTTATCTCTCCAGTGGAGGCAAATTCTCTTACAGAAGGAATAGGACTTGTGTTCGACAAGTTGAAAGAGGTTGTTAAGCCATATCACGAGAATGAATTGCGTAGCTTTTTGTTAAAAAAAACCAAAGCGAAGTCAGAGATCGTTGATACCATATGTTGTATTCTAAATAGCTCTTCGCAATTTGAGAAGGTTGACGGAGGATATCAGCTTTCGTGGAAGGAGTTGAAGTTTGCGCAACAACGAGTTGAGCGTATTTTGTACGAACAACAAGCCCCCATGCAGTACAATGATATTATAAATGAATATAGACGCAGAGAGACTATTGCGCAAGAGAAGCCTGATAAAACCTTGAAGTTTGAGAGTTCTTCAAAAATATTCAATGTTAAACAAAGATATTGGGTGTGGGATGAGAATCAGAATCGAGACAATATAAATTTATTGCAAAAAGTAAAGGGTTTTGTCGCCAAGAATAAGAAGGTCTCTCTAGATGGGGTGTTAGAATATGCAAGGTCATTAGATGTCGATGTTAATGCAAGGAGTATTCAAGCCTATGTAACAGAGTGTTGTTATAAAACGGCATCTGGAGAGTATGTCTACAAGTCGTGTCGTAATGAATTCAAGAACGAAAGGCTTTATATTGGCCCCGAGCAACTTTTGGATGAGTTGTTGGTAATAATGTCAAAAGACAATGAGTATCGTACAGTGTTGGAGCTAGAGCAAATGTACGAAAATACATATGGTTTATTGGCCGGCAAGAAGCTGGTGTATAATGTTTGCTACAACAACGAAGAGTTGTTTGATAAGCAGCGCAAGCAAATAGGTCGAGGAGGTGCGGTGATGTTTCGATGTAAGGCCAACTCGAGGAGCGTACTCAAAGATCGTAAGAGACAGGCAGAAAACAGGCCTGTTCGTAGGAAGGCGGAACATATTATAAATATCACAAATGAGGCTATTAACATCTTGCAAGCACTAGATGGCGACTGGATGTATCTGAAGGATTTGGTGAAGAAGTTGGAGCCTCTTTTGCCGAATGGAAATCCTTTAACGCAGATATATAAGATCTTAAAAGATGTTATTTTTATTCAAGATGATAGCAAATCGGATAAGCGTATAAAGTTAAATCCGGAGTACTATCCTTCGTCGATGGCATCATATGAGGCCCAAGAGCCAGAGACCCAAGAGGGAACAACTGTCGCCAATGAATCTTCTTCTAATTTGAGAAAGCTTGCTGATAGCGATTATGAAGCAATTAGGGATCAACTTGTTGCAAATCTCAAATTTTATTTGCGGTGGATCGAAGAGGACGGTATGCCAATTGTGGGCTTTAATGTGGCGTGGAATCGATTTGTGGATATATGTGGGGTAAAGAATGAGGGTGTGAACGGGGCATTTCAGCGCACTTTCCGCTACTTGTACAAATATCTTTGCGGTGCGGTAACATTGGATGAAAAGTTTAATCTGTACGATGAGTTGAATAGAAGATTTGAGGAGTATCTCGCAAAGATAACAGATGATCAAAAGGCAACACTTGTTGATCAAATAAAACATGTACAAGCTGCGAAAATTTTGCCGCCTAAAGAGAAATCTTGTAATCTAACGAGATATATTTCAAACCTGATATATTATCGCAATGGCCCTGCTCATAAAAAAGGCAATACGCCACCTGACAGCTATATGACAAATGGTATTTATCAGGCGCTGGTATTGTACTTATATGTAGCGCAGATGGCCAGATAGATATAAGGAGAGAAATAAATTGCTTTTTAACTTAAAAATCAACTAGAGGGTTCAGCCTGGGTTGCAATATATTTATTGCGATATAACACACTGAATATTAAGAAAATAATTGTTTCTTATCGGGCTCTTCGATGGCCAGTAAAGAGTTCCAGACTCGCTTGCGAGTCATACCACTGTCGTGGTTGGCCAGATTCAACTTTTCGTTGGGTCTAATCCAACTTTGGTTGGATGTACGTTATATGCTCCCGGGCATACCCTCTTTTTTGAAACTATGGCGATGTTGTCTTTTGTCGAATACGCATCCGAGAAGCGCATCTTGGAGCTGCTGGTCAAGGAGCGAGTGAAGATTGCCCTCAAAGGCAAGCTCAACAACTCCTCGCCCACAGAGATTGTGCGTCGTGTCGAGGATGGCTCAACGCTCACCATCGCCGAGCAGATGTTTATGTTGATGCCTCCCCGAGACTCGTGGCACAAGCCCACTCGCCGAGAGCGTCTCACAAAGGATGGCGTGGAGAAGAAGAGCAACAAGCAGATTCTCACTCGCAGCATCGCCCTCACCATAAGGCTTCATCGCAAGAGTAGAGCCAATCACCCCTACTTGGCTCGCCTCGACGAGTTCATCGCCTCGCTCCGAGGGGATGTCATTGCCGCTTCGCCATTGCAATTCACCTCGATGCGAGTCTATGGTCAGAAGAAGAAGGTGGCGGTCGATGGCACCATCATCTATCGCCCAATATGCGTCTTTGAGTCCCTGCGTGAGAAGTTATTGGTGTCGCTTGCCAGCAAGTATCTGGCAGAGGTTTTCGACCCACTGCTACACGAAGAGATTCTCTCCTACAGACCTTTGCGCCGATATCACAATAGCGAGGAGGCGGTGATAACCAACCGTGACAATGCGATAGAGAATTTGCAACACTACCGCCAACGCCATCGTCGTGCGTATGTTGCCGAGTGCGACATACAAAAGTACTTCGATACCATCAACCACGATGTTATCCGAGAGTGTATATCCAAGTTTGTGCAACGCATTCAGGCAGTAGAGCCCGACTTCGACTATTCGAGCGTGGGGCGCATTGTCGATGCCTATCTTTGCTCCTATTCGTTCTACGACAATGTTCTTGTTGAGAATGAGCGCTTGATGCGAGAGAACCCTCCGAAGAGGTTTGAAGCTCCCAAGACCGAGCTGTTTTTGGCTCGAGGATGCTACGACGAACAGGGGTTTAGTGCCTCGCACGACAAGATTGGCATTCCGCAAGGCGGTGCGTTGTCGGGGCTTATCTCAAATATAGTATTGAACACCGTTGATCACGAGTGTGGACTCGACGGCAACGATCCGCACAAGTTCTTCTGCCGTTATAGCGACGACATTCTGCTGATGCACACCTCGAAGGAGGAGTGCCAACGGCTGATATCGCTCTATTGCGAGACGCTGACCAAGTATAAACTCCTCTATCACGAGTTTATAAGTGTTTCAGATGCCGAGTTCCGCCGCAAGGATAATTCGGTGCGCTCCCTGTTGTGGGATCAGAAGTCTCGCAGTCCGTTCCTATGGGGTCGAAGCAAAGATGATGCGGAGTCGGTGGATTGGATAGGCTTCCTTGGCTACGAAATACGCTATACGGGCGAGGTGCGATTGCGCCGCTCCTCTTTGAATGACAAGTTCAAGTCGGTGAAGAGCAAGTACTATAATTGTGTTCAGTCCAAACTTGCAAATGGAGAACTATCCTATAAAACGACTGAAGCGCTGACCAAGAGGGTGGAAAAACGAATAAATAGGTTTGCGGGCAAAGGCTTCTCGGAGGCGAAGAGCCTTAATAGCAATAAGTATCTCACAACCCAAGCCCTCAAACTTAATCGATATACCAGCCGTCATCTCTACAGGATGCTGTATAAGATTGCCATCCGCAACAACGCCATCGCCGATCTCCCATCGTGGTGGCAATACGCCAAGGCTCGAGGTTGCATGAACTACCTCCGCACGATAAATCGATGCAAATAGGGTTGCTGTAACAAAAAGAGAGTTCGTTCTTGTCCAATACGCCGTAACTTTATTAAAAATTCTACTATGGAGAAACTTGACCATTTCTTATGTACCTATTTTTACCAGATTGAGACAAAGCTTAACGAAGATTGCAAAGAGCTGTCAACAATTAAGTTTCAATCGGAAGAGGCAAATACCGATGAGTACTTGAAACAATTTTTCAAAGGGTACCTATCGAAGCATAACAAGCTTGCATTAACTCCCTCTATAGACAAGGTGTCAATAAAGAGGGGTGAGGAGGTGTTTTCTTGTGCTATGAACGAATTGAAAGATTTCTGTATTAAAAGTGTTTGGCTTCCCAAGGATCTCACCTCGGAGATGAAGGCCGATATTGCCAGGTCAAAACGCTCGGTCTACACAAATCCAGACTTGTACCTGGAGATATCTATGCCTACAAAGACGGAGTATGTCTCGGTCGAGTTGAAAAGCACAAAGAAAGATAGTATTCCTGGCTCAAGCGTACAGCAAGTTTCGCCATATGAGTGGGTTATATTTGTTAAACACACTGCCAAAACGGTTAATACAGCGTGCGGATTCTATGTGAATGCAATTACCGAGAAGTTGCCTTTCCCAGATAGAAGCCCTAGGCCTAAAGTTGGTCATAAGACACTGAAGGGGTGGAATAAGAAGAATAGGAAAGTGGCTGGCGGCACACTTGTTTATACAATTGACCCAGAGATCGAGGCTGCGAAGAATGCTATTTTGGAAGACTGGGAAAAGTATCTTTGTGACGAGTGGTTGCAAACCATTGCCCGAAAGAAGAAGGGCAGGGAGAAATGGTTTAATAACACCATCCGAATCTTCTCGTACGAATTGCTGAAGTCGGTGAAAGACAATCCTGAAAAACTGAACGAGATGTTGTCGGTTTTAGAGGAGAATATAAAGTAATAAAGAGGGTTTAATACCCTCTTTATTCGTTAAAATAGTATCGCCAGTTGCCCTCTATCTTCTTTGCAATGTGGTATGCCAATAGTGGCGGAACGGCGTTACCTACAAGTTTGTATCCGCTAGACGGACTTACGATATACCTCTTGTTGTTGCGTATAACAAAGTTGTAGTCGTCGGGGAATGTTTGAATTCTTGCACACTCCCTCACCGAGAGTCTTCGCTCTGGAAGGCCTTTGTCAATTTCGCCAAAGTTGACTCCGCCGTGCTCTAACGAGAGTCTACGGAATTCGATGTTGCCGTGGTGCTCGGAGCGAATGGTTGGCGCCAGTTTGTTCAATTTAACCTCCGTGTTGCCCTGCAGACCCTTTATAAATTTGGCTTTTGAGTAGTTCATTTGTGAGAGGTCTGTCGAATTTTCGGGCTCTTCCAAATCGGCTAAAACCTTTTCCGATGGAACAAAAGGTTGCATAGAAGCGATATCTCTACCAATAGGCGGCAAATCCTTTTCCAGTAGATGGGTCGGTGTAGGGTATGGAGAGTACTCCGAGAATATATCATCCCTGCTCAACTCGTTAAGAGCCTCTGCGGTTAACGCCGATTTGTCAATGCCTATAAAGAAAATACGCTCTCGACTTTGAGAAATTCCATATCTGCCAGCGTGGAGAACTTGAGGCGTTAGAACCAAATAGCCATCTCCGCCAATTTTAGCAAAGTCGTTTTGTATAATCTTCTTTACCTCTCCCAAATTGGCCAATCCCTTGACATTCTCGGCAATAAAAATCTTTGGCCTGGTAATCTCAATGACCTCTTTCATCCACATATAGAGCTTACCACGAGTCTCCTCGCTTGGTGCATCTATTTCGGCCTTTTGGCCATTGTGGCTAACCTCCGAATTAAACCCTTTTCTTTTACCTGCAACGCTAAAATCCTGGCAAGGAAATCCTCCTGTCACAATATCTACATCTTGCGGGAAAACATTTGCTTTGCCCTCTTTGTGCTCTTTTACAAGGTCTACTATGCTTCGCACAACATATCGTTCTGCAACAGATGTTCCTCGCTTTTTGCCAAAATAATCAACCCAAGCAGCTTTTGCACAATCAACGATATCATTGGCAAAGACCGTTTCAAATATGGTCTCTTTTAAATAGTAGTACTTCTCGTCCTCCTTCTCGATCCAATCCGGATGGATGTTTGCATTCAGAGAACATTTAAGAATCTTAAATCCTCCCTCAAAACCAATATCCATACCTCCGCCACAAGAGAAGAGCGATAGAACTCTCTTTTTCATATTTGACAGTATTTGCGTCTGCAAAATTAGTCAATTTGTTGTAAAAACAAAAAAGTCTCAGAAAACTCTGAGACTTTCATTCTTGGAGCGGAAAACGAGAGTCTGTCCATCTACTCTCCGCTCTGTATATCAAGCAATTACCTTTGCCCAGTACTATACTCCCAATTCGAGGGACACTTGAGTTGTTTCAGAGTGTCGTTTTCGAGTCCGACTTTTACCATACAAACTCCAGAACTACAGTTGCTTACGACAAATTTACGAATAATTTTTGAATTGACAAAATCGAAGAGAGATGGCCTCTATTTGTAGCCATCTCTCTACGGTTTACTGAACATTAGCACTCGCCTT
>JAEIGA010004041.1_pt1 | contig 22723 bp, 24 predicted proteins | sample 9270691 | NCBI WGS metagenome assembly JAEIGA01 (sample SAMN17057246, study PRJNA624740) | gut metagenome | biome: biome; isolation source: fecal sample | host: Bos grunniens | place: China: Xizang | collected 2019 | reverse complement strand
CAAGCTCGCTCCGCTCTAACCCTCTGCGTCTCTCGGAATTTACTCTATCCCGCAGAGCCCCCGAATACGTGGGACTGTCAAAGGCAGTTGCGGCTCAGGAAAAGGCAAGACGAAAGGGACAGCTTTCCGACAAGCTCGCGGCGACTCTCGCGAAGGTGGGAGACGCGGATATTCTCGCGAAAAACACCCAGTTCGGCTCTTGCGTATTCGCAAACAAGCCGGGTGACGGCTCGGCACGTGAGCAGGCCGCGTCCTGCCAGAAGGTGCTTGGCGGCTTTGCAAACATCTGCTATGAATTTGCTACCAAGCGCTACCGCTCCAACTGCATAAACTGGGGAATATTGCCCTTTACTCTGGCTCCCGACGCAAGCTTTGACTACGAGGTAGGCGACTGCGTTTTTGTCGAAGGCATACGAGAGGCTATTGCTAAAGGTAAGGAAGAATTTGACGCCAAGGTAATAAGACAGAACGGCTCCGTTGAGAGCATAACTCTCTACGTCAAGGGCCTCACCGCAGAGGAAAAGGAGATACTCATTGCGGGCTGTCTTATGAACTACTACAAAATAAGAAACGGAAACTGACACCCCACACACATAACACGAGGTACACCATGAACAAGATAAAAATGACTACACCGCTCGTCGAGATGGACGGCGACGAGATGACAAGAATTATATGGAAGATGATAAAGGACGAGCTTATCTGTCCCTTTGTCAACCTCAAGACCGAGTATTATGACTTAGGTCTTCCCGAAAGAGAAAAAACCAAGGATAAGGTCACCTTTGACTCTGCGTACGCTACTCAAAAATACGGAGTTGCAGTCAAGTGCGCTACGATCACGCCAAACAAGCAGAGAGTTGAGGAATATAACCTTTCAGAGATGTGGAAATCTCCCAACGGCACTATCCGTGCCATTCTCGACGGCACGGTGTTCCGTGCGCCCATCATCATAGATTCCATAAAACCCGTTGTGCGCAACTGGAAAAAGCCTATCACAATCGCGCGTCACGCGTACGGAGACGTGTATAAGTCTACCGAGTACCGCGTTCCCTCAAAGGGAACGGCGACTCTCTGCTTCAAGGGTGAGGACGGCACCGAATTTTCTCAAACCATATATGATTTTGAATGCGCGGGTGTGCTTCAGGGACAGTACAACAAGGACAGCTCTATAATCTCCTTCGCGCACTCCTGCTTCAAGTACGCCATAGACACAAAGCAAGACCTTTGGTTCTCTACAAAGGACACAATATCCAAGCAGTACGACCAAACCTTCAAGCTCATATTCGAGGATATATATAACAACGAGTACAAGACAAAATTTGAGGAGCTCGGAATAACGTATTTCTACACTCTTATCGACGATGCTGTCGCGCGTGTTATCAGAAGTGAGGGCGGATATATCTGGGCGTGCAAGAACTACGACGGCGACGTTATGTCGGACATGGTATCGACCGCGTTCGGTTCTCTTGCTATGATGACCTCGGTTCTCGTTTCCCCCGATGGAAAGTACGAGTATGAGGCTGCTCACGGAACGGTCACACGTCACTATTACCGCTATCTTAAGGGCGAGGACACCTCCACCAACCCTATGGCTACCATATACGCTTGGTCGGGAGCTCTGCGCAAGAGAGGTGAGCTTGATACGCTCCCAGAGCTTGTAAGCTTCGCGGACAAGCTTGAAGAGTCATGCATAGACACTCTGAACGACGGAATTATGACAAAGGACCTTGTAGGACTTGTCGACGAGGGCGTAAGCGCCACCGCGGTAAACACCATCACGTTTATCAAGTCTATAAGAGAGCGACTTGAAAGTAAATTATCATAAAAAAGGTGCTGCTTCATTTAGCCCAGAACAAAAGCCACATAAAATGTCGAAATCCGCCGATTTTTCGGCGGATTTCGACATTTGAAAGACAAAAACTATATTTTTAAGTTGTTTTTTGTCTAAGCTCCTAAAAGTGGCTTTTGTTCTGCGCTAAATGGAACAGCCTCTTTTTTCTTATTTCATAGCAAATTGGTCTTTTGGGGACTCGTCCTCCGCGTTATCATGAGTCTGCTTGGCGTTAGATATAAGCTCTCCCGTATCCGCGACCGCGTGATGCTCTATCTGCTTCCATTCTACCTTTTTAAACAATGCGCTCGCCGCTATCGGAACGTAAGTCGCCATAAACAGAGGGAACGTCACCGCGGACCATAGCTTTCTTGCTGTTCTGACACCGCGAATATTCTTCCATTCGGTTATAAGAGTCACAAGCCCTACAAAAAAGAACAGAACACACGCCGATACCAAGGTAACGAGTACACTTATCAGTGTAGGAACAAAACAGCTCACATCAACGAACGGAACGACTACAAGCGCCAAAGCATTCACGAACATAGCAAACACGGTAAGGAAAAACGCGGGAGCGATAGCCATAAGCATATCATAATTTGAAAAACCCTTTCCCGTCAAGAAGCTCTTTATAAGCTTTCCCGAATAGCCTCCAAGTATCTGCAAGTATCCGCGACACCACCTTTGCCTTTGCCACCAGGACTGCTTGAAGCTCGTAGGCTGCTCATCGTAAAACATAGCGTCGTGGCAGTAGACAACCTTTTCACCGCGAAGCACGTTATCCACGGTAAACTCGATATCCTCTATAAGCAAGTGATGTATCCAGCCATCCTGCCTCTTTACTATGTCCTTGTGCATGAGAAATCCCGTGCCGTTTATTTCACAGCTCGTGCCAAGAATAGTTCTGGGATTATTGAGCTGTCTCGATGCTCTCAAGAACCACAGAGAATATCCCGCCGATATCCAGTTGTCGCCGTAATTTTTGGAGTTTCGATATCCGACTATCAATCTGTTCCCCTCGGAGAAGCACTTGTCCATCTCGGTAAGATAATCAGGCTCAAGCAGATTGTCCGCATCGACCACTATATAAGCATCGTAATTGTCATATCCCACGCTGCCGTCGATAAAATGCAAAAGGTAGTCAAGTGCGTAGCCCTTGCCTATTTTCTCTTTATCAAACCTTTGAGTGACTATTGCTCCATGCTCTGCGGCAACGGTGGCAGTATTGTCCGTGCAGTTATCCGCAACCACATATATATCCATAAGCTCGCTCGGATAATCCTGAGCTCTTATTGAATCGCAAAGCTGTCCTATTACACCTTCCTCATTTCTCGCCGATATAAGAAACGCGTATCTGTGCGTCCTCGCAGACTCCTTGTACTTAACGGGCTTTTTTACAAGTGACACCACAATGTAAAACACCTGATAAGAATACAGTAGCATAAACAAAATGCTAAAGGCGATATTGAATATACTAAGTATTTGAAATATTATCATTTTTCTCCTCCACAGAAAGATACAATCTGAGAACAAAACGCTCTCCGTCGTCATCAACGGTAACACGACCGCCCATATATTCCATTATCTTGGAGCATGTCTTAAGTCCTATGCCGTTGCTTTCGGGAATACTTGAATCCGTCCTTATATAATTCTCAAAGCCGAGCTTAAGCGTATTTTCATCAAAATCCACCGACACCGTTACGTCACGAGTCACATCAGCATATTTAGAAATGTTTGAAAAGACGTTGTCAACCACTCTGTTGAAATAAGCCAGGTCCAAGCTGACGCTTATATGCGGCATATCTCCCCGTCTCACTATTGTAAATCCTTTTTCAGAAAATAATACAAGTCTTTCGGCTATCATGTGCTCAAGAGATTCGTCTGCCCACACGCTCTCGGGCTTGAGGTTGATGTCCCTCTTTCCAAAAACCAAAAAGTAAGAAAACATATCGTCCGAAAGTCCCTTAAGTCGCAAGACGTTCTCCTTGCAGGACGCGATGTAGTCGGTACAAGCGTTGTCGGTATTCTGCAGCTCAATAAGGTCAAGATAGCCCATAAGCACCGTCAGAGGCGTACGTATATCGTGAGACATAGCGGTAATGAGAGCCGCGTTTGCCTCCCATGCCTGACGCTCCTTGGTCATATTTTCAAGCACCGAGTTTCTCATGCTGTTGACGTCGCTCGCGAGCGAGGTTATCTCATCGTTCCCCTCAAGTCTTATAGGCAGTTCAAGATTGCCTTGCTCGACAAGCCTTACGTCGCTCGAAAGCTTTTTGATCCTCACAAGCGTCTTGCTGAAGCTGAATATCATAACCGCTCCCACGACTATGAGCGCGGCGGTCAAGCTTATGGCAAAGACCATATTATATAAGAATTCCTCACTGTAATCAACAACCGTGGCAAGCAGCGTGCCGTCCACAAAATACACGGGCATCATAGCGCGGTTCTCGTCAAGAGAGTTTTCAAGTGCCTTCTGGTAAGCCTCGCGCGCCTCCTCGGTCAGATATTTGACAAAGCCTCTGTCGCCCGAAAACCAGTTTTCATAGTTCTGATTGTCAAATGACTCTTTACCCGTCTCAGTCTCCCCGTCCGCATCAGTGCCCATTTCATCGCCCACGGCGGTATCGGGAGCTTGGTCAGGGTCGCCGTCCACGCTTTCAAACCAATCGGGAGCGTAAATAAGACTGGAATCCTTGTAAAGTATTATGTCAACGTAATTGCCACCCGACCAAGCCGATATCTTCTCTGAATCATATATAGAAAGCTTATGCTGGACGACGTATTCCTGAAATTCCTCCATGTAATTCTCGGCTCTCTCCTGCTTATTCATGTCGTCAAGGTAGTAACGCCAGACCAAAAAGTTTCCAACCTCTCTGACGCCATAAAAGACCGCCGCCGCGAGAACAAGGGCGAGCATAGTCGCAAAAAGAAGCTTTATTCGCAGTGAAACAAATCTTTTTTTACTCAAAGCGGTATCCCTTTCCCCAAACTGTCTTGATAAGCTTTGGCGACTGGTAATCGTCCTCAAGCTTTTTTCTGAGATTAAGCATATTTACCATAACGTTGTTCGCGCTTGACGGAAGCACCTTTTCCGCCCAGACCGCCTCGAATATCTCGCCTGATGAGACTGTCTGACCTCGTCTGTCAAGCAAATAGAAGAAAATATCACTTTCCTTATCGCGAAGCGACACCGTCTCGCCATTTTTTCTTACTGTCTTGCTGTCAAGCTCGACCTCTATGCCGCACGCAAGGCTCAACACTCTGCCCTCTCCCTTGTTTTTGCCCTCGTATATCATATAGCGGCGCAAAAGCGACTCCACCTTGAGCAAAAGCTCCTTGGCGGAAAAGGGCTTGACGAGGTAATCGTCACCTCCGCTGAGATATGCCTCCTCCTTGTCCGCGTCGAGCGAGCGCGCGGTCAGAAAGAGTACGGGAATGTTTGAAAAGCCGCGTATCTGTGCGACCGCCTCAACTCCGTTCATTTTCGGCATCATAATGTCCATAATGACAATACCGATACCGCCGTCCCTTACGAGTCCGACCGCATCAGTGCCGTTTGTCGCCTCACACACCGTATATCCTTGCTTTTGGAGCAGAAGCCTGAGTATTTTGCGAATATCCGCCTCGTCGTCCACCACCAATATTTTCATTTCTTTATCAGTCAATTTTCTCACCGCCGATATTTATTTCTAGCCTGACGCGCAAGCTGTACGGGCGTACCCCGCACTATTATAGCACACCTTACCTCTGACAACAACCGTCCGAGTAAACATTTAAGAATTTTTAAGAAAAAAGGGGGCGTTGTCATAACGCCCCTTTTTCTTTTACTTTTTATTGCCCGTATTGCCAGATGAGCCAAAAAGCTTTGCAGGCGTCACGTTTTTAAAGCCAAGCACGTAAGCCGTAAACACAACGGCAAGTGCGGGCAGAGTGGTCAAAAAGTGTACAAACCAATAGCTGTTGAGGGGGTATCCTCCGACCTCGATAGCAAGCAGTCCCGTGTACATTCCCTCGATTACAAGCTTTATAACAGTCGCGACCGCTCCAATACCGTCAAGCACTCCCACTCCGTCGAACCAAATGCCGAGAGACATAAGGAGAGCCAGCAGAAAGTTAAGAGAATTCGCAAACAACCACATCTTGACAGGTATCGTATAGTCCTTTTTTAGCTTTCCGAGGTCGTATGAAACTCTGTCCTGAGCCCCAACCTTCCACATAGCCGTGAAATGCAGAAAGAGGAAAAATATTATTGAAAAAACACTCGTCACAGTACGCAAAGTATCATTCTCCGTCAGTCCTGCCGAAAGTGCGAGTACCATTCCAAAAAGCCCTATAGCAACCTGATTGAGAAAAAGATGAACGCTCTCATACGAGTAACGGCTCATAAATGCTTTCATTTATCTGTATCCTTTCATATCCGCGCACCGAGCGCGCGATCATATATCAACACTAACCATTATACAAAATAAATGTGTACTTTTCAATACGTCTGTGTGAAAATTTACAGAATATCCACTAAATAATAAAACTTTAGTGTATAATTATAGTAGACGTAATTATACAAAATCAGATAAAATCATACAAAACAAGGAGAATTTTATGCCATACAAGGTAAATGTCGAGGAATTTCCGCAGCTTGTGCGCGAATTCGCCTCATATAAGACCGCAATACAAGGGTGTTCTCAAAAGACCACCGAAGAATATCTCCTTGATCTGCGCACCTTTTTCAGATATCTTCTGGCACGAGAGCGTGGGATAGACCCCGACTCCGAGGAGTTTTGCGAGATAGACATCCGCTCGGTAGACGTCGAGTACATAAAGAGTATAACCGCCGATAAAATATACGATTTTCTGCTCTATACGGGCAATGTGCGCAAGAATATGTGGGCGTCAAAGGCGAGAAAGCTATCGGCAATCAAGGGGTTTTTCAAGTTTCTGACCGTCAAGCGCGGATATCTTGAGGAAAACCCCGCGGCAAATATAGAATCTCCCAAGCACAAAAAGACGCTCCCGAAATTTCTCTCGCTTGAGGAGTCAAAAATGCTGCTCGACGTCGTGAGAAACGACACCGAATCAAAATCCCGTCTGCGCGACCTTTGTATGATAACCCTGTTTCTCAATTGCGGAATGCGTCTTTCCGAGCTTGTGGGAATAAGCATCAACGATCTTGATAGAGAGCTCAAATACGTAAGAGTAGTGGGAAAAGGCAGTAAGGAGCGCATCATATATTTAAACGACGCCTGCCGCTCGGTGCTCGCCGACTACCTTATAAACGTCAGACTGACGGAAAGGAACAAGAATCTTTCCGACAAGGCGGTTTTCCTCAGTAACCGCGACCGACGCATAAGCAACAAGACGGTACAGGCAACCGTATATAAATATCTTGATATAGCGGGGCTTGGCTCAAAGCATTATTCTGTGCATAAGCTTCGTCACACGGCGGCAACGCTCATGTATCAGTCGGGCAACGTGGATATCCGAGTGCTCAAGGACATACTCGGTCACGAGCAGCTCAATACGACCCAGATATACACTCACGTCAGCGACGTCAATATGATGAACGCTATGGCGCAAAACCCCTTGGCAGAGCTCACGGACACTCGCGCCGATAAGCCCGAGCCAAAGGTCGAGACAGAGCAATAATGAAAAGGAGACGAGGCATTTGAAGCATCTTAACGAAATATCCGTGGGAACTCTCAGCGGAGTCGGAAAGGTCAAAAAACAGGCCTACGAAAAGGCAGGTGTGTATTCCATCTTGGACCTTCTGTATTATTTCCCGAGAGCCTATGAGGACAGAGCGCACGTAAAGCTCCTGTCGGAAACCTCCCTCGACGAGAAATGCGCCACGGTACTGACCGTAGCCACAGAGCCGAGGATACATAATGTCCGCAGAGGAATGTCCCTGCTCAAATTCCGCGCCTTCGACGACAGCGGTGTCTGTGAAATAACCTACTTCAATCAAAACTATCTCAAGGAAAAGTTCCCGATAGGCTCTACATTCCGCTTTTACGGAAAGATAGAGCGCCAAAAAAGCAGATATCTTATGACCTCACCCGCGGCGGACGCTTGGGTAGAATCTTCCCCGCCCCCTCCATTCGTGTCGGTATACAGACTCTGTGAGGGCTTGTCACAAAAGCAGATAGCGCAAAACGTGCGTGACGCTCTGTCTATGGCATCAGTTTCTATGCCCGACCCACTGCCCGAATCCGTGAGGCAGGAACACGGGCTCTGCACGATATATTTTGCGTTGCGTCAAATACATTGCCCCGATAGCTATCAAAGCCTTGCGATAGCCAAAAAACGCCTTATATTCGATGAATTTTTCCTGTTTGCCACAGGACTTCGAGCAGAAGCAAAGCAGATACAGAAAGCCACCGCTCCCGTATGCGCGAGCGTGGACATTGCTCCCCTGCTGTCGCTCCTTCCATACGAGCTCACCTCGGCGCAAAAGCGCACCATAGAGGAAATATCTCGCGACCTTGGTCGCACCACGCCTATGAGCCGAATAGTAGTGGGCGACGTGGGCTGTGGAAAGACGGTCTGCGCCACGGCGGCAATATATATCGCAGTCAAAAGCGGATATCAGGCGGCGCTCATGGCGCCCACCGAGATACTCGCAAATCAACATTATCACGACCTCGCCCCAATGCTTGAAAAGCTCGGGATAAGCTGTGCCCTGCTTACAAGCTCGGTCACTGCAGCGAATAAAAAGAAGATTTACGCTGCTATGCAGTCAAATGATAGCTCCGCGCGGCTCGACGTGGTCATAGGAACTCAGGCGCTATTGTCCGACGGAGCAGAGCTTGCCGCCCCGGGACTTGTTATAACCGATGAGCAGCACCGCTTTGGAGTAAATCAGCGTGCGCTACTATCCGAGAAGAATAAGCACACCCACGTGCTCGTAATGAGCGCGACGCCAATACCCCGTTCCCTCGCGCTTGTAATGTACGGCGACCTCAAGATGTCAAAGATAGACGAGATGCCCCCCGGGCGTCAGAGAGTGGATACCTTCCTTGTAGACGAGGGATACCGCGCCCGACTTGACGCATTTATCAAAAAGCAGGTCGACGAGGGCGGTCAGGTCTACGTGGTCTGTCCCGCGGTCGAGGAGCAGGAGAGTGAGAGCGGAGAGCTTGATATGGCGGCAATATCCATCTTCGGTGAGGAGATGCAGACATTTGCCATAGAGGAATTTCAAAGAAAGCAAAAGCCTCCGCTCAAGGCGGCTATACAGTATGCCGACGAGCTTTCACAGCGGCTTGAGGGCTATTCGGTAGCCTTTGTGCACGGAAAAATGAAGGCGGCAGATAAGGACGACGTTATGCGGAGATTCTCGCTCGGCGAGATACAGATACTCGTCTCCACCACGGTCATAGAGGTAGGAGTAAACGTGCCCGCGGCGTGCCTTATGATAGTCGAAAACGCCGAGCGGTTCGGACTCTCGCAGCTCCATCAGCTCCGTGGACGTGTGGGCAGAGGACAGAAAAAATCCTATTGCGTGCTCGTGTCGGGCGCTGACGGTAAGCTTGGAGAGAACGCAAGACAAAGGCTCAAAACAATGTGCACCTGCTACAACGGCTTTGAGATAGCCGAGGAGGACCTCAAGCTTCGCGGCCCGGGCGACTTTTTGTCCTTGTCAGGCAACTCGGCAATAAGACAGAGCGGAAGCCTCGAGTTCAATCTTGCAAATATGTGCGAGGACGCGGACCTTATGAGTGAGGCATTCGCCGCCGCAAATAAGTTTATAGAAAATGACCCAACGCTTGAAACTCACGCTCCCTTGCGTGCCGCCGCGGAGCGTATGTTCTGCGTCAGAGGGGATATAATAAGTTGAGAAGATAGCATAAGATGGAGAGACCTTTTTGAGAAAAGTGTCTCTCCCTTCTCCCAAAAACCTTCAATAAAAAGGGCTATGTGAATAATCCCTTCTCATTTGTATCATAATTACTATGACACAAAAGAAAGGAAGGTAATCTTATGTCACCGAAAGAATTGCTCTACATTGAGGACGCGCTGGGCCACGAGGCGCAGATGAAGGCGGCTTGTACGGATTTCGCCTCACAGCTTCAGGACGCCGACCTCAAAAATCTTGTCTCGCAGATAACACAGAAGCACAATGAATGCTTCAACCGTTTCTACGGTCTTTTAAAGTAAGGAGGATAGCTATGAACGATAAGGAAATAATGACCAACATTCTCAACGCAGTCAAGGGAGAATGCGACCTTATGATGCACGGAGCAATAGAGTCCTCCACCCCCGACGTACACGCGGCATTCACTCAAGGCTTCAACGATGCGCTGACTCTCCAGAGCCAGATATACGCGAAGATGAGTGAAAAGGGCTGGTATCCTGCAGAAAACGCTCAGCAGACACAGATAGACAAGGTAAAGCAAAAATACGCAACCCAGTAAAACACGAGGGGCTGAATCATTTAGATGCAGAAGACGTGGTTTGGTTCTCGTAGGCGTACAAGGGTACGCCAGAGAGCCAAAACGCGGCTAAAAAGCCACATAAAATGGGGAAATCCGCCGAAAAAATCGGCGGATTTCGACATTTGAAAGACAAAAACTATATTTTTAAGTTATTTTTTGTCTAGGCTTGTAAAAGTGGCTTTTGTTCTGCGCTAAATGACGTAGCCCCTTATCTTATTTTCTTTTGACCTTGAGAAAAAACCTATCCGTCTCTCTCTTGACCTCGCCCGACATAGAACACAAAACGGGCAGATTGATTATGGTCATTATACCGATTGCAAGGTCTGCCACAAGCCATACGGGAGCAGGTGCTGCCACCGCTCCGACAAAGACAAACAGACTAAAAAGAACTATATACGCCGCCTGCGCGAGCTTATTCTTCGTCATAAACAGAAGGCTCTCCTTGCCGTAATGCGCCCAGCATATCATAGTTGCGAATGCGAACAAAAACACCGATATGCACATATAATATTCTGACCACTCCCCGAGCACCGAGGAATACGCCCTTATTGCCATCATCATAGGGTCAGAGGAAAACTCAAGCACGCTCTCCCCTGCCAATATTATCACGAGCGCCGTCAGGGTGCAGAGCAATATCGTGTCCACAAAGACCTCAAATATCCCCCAAAAGCCTTGCCGCGCGGGACTGTCGGTGTTGGCGGCGGCGTGAGCGGTAGGAGCCGTACCGCACCCCGCCTCGTTGGACATTATTCCCCTCATAGTTCCCGCCTTGAGTTGTCTTGACAGCACAAAGCCAAAGACTCCGCCCGCAACACTGTCGAACCTGAATGCGTCCGAGAATATCCGCTCAATCGCGTACGGAACACTTTCCCATCTCGCCGCTATCACCGCCACCGAGATGAGAATATACCCCACGGTCATCAGTGGGATAGTCTTTTCGGTAAAGCCGCTTATCCATTTGGCATTTCCCGTTATCACCACGCAACACAGGATGGCAATAAGACCACCCACAATCCACGGCTTTACGTCAAGCACGCCGTAAAACGAGGTTGACACGGCATTCGACTGTATCACGCACCCCATAGTCACGGAATTTATCACACAAAGCAGAGCAAAAAGGCCGCCCAGAGCCTTGCCCAAGATTGCCCTGCCCCGACTCGCAAAATTGTCCTTTATATAATACGACGCGCCGCCGTGAAGCTCCCCGTTTTCGTCAAGGCGTCGGTGAGATATTGAGAGCACTATCTCGGCATATTTGAGCACCATGGCGATAAGCGCCGACACCCACATCCAGAATATCGAACCGTATCCACCAATTGCGATAGAGGACGCCACCCCGGCTATATTTCCCACTCCAAGCGTACCCGCCAGGGCGAGCGTAACCGCTCTGAAGGGGGATATCCCTCCTTTTTTATCGCGGTGGAGCATAGATTTTATTATCTTTACGGGGTGAAAAATATAAAAAAACTTCAGCTTGAATGAAAAAAACAAGCCCACCGCTATGAGCATTATGGGTGTGAGCGTGCTTATGACCTTATCTCCTAAAAGCTCAAGCATACGACCTCCAAAATACTGTTTTTCGACAAATATCCGTCACATTTGTACAAATATATGATTACCCGTCGATTTTTAGCACCCTCAACCGTTAATTTATAATTTTGTTTGTTAATAATATGTGAATAATGAGGAAAACCCCTTGATTTTTCTGGAATTTGGTGTAAAATATACCTTGTAGTTAGCAATCAAGCGCCAAGAGTGCTAACTCAACTTTAAAAACTATGCCAAGTGCATTTATATAATAAGGAGGATAAAAAATGACACTTAAACCCTTATCTAACAGAGTAGTTATCAAGTTTGTCGAGGCTGAGGAAAAGACACAGTCAGGCATTATTCTTACAGCTTCCGCGCAGGAAAAGCCCCAAATCGCCGAGGTAGTGGCAATAGGTCCCGGCAAGATTGAGGATGGCAAGCTTACTCCCGTGACTGTCAAGGTCGCACAGAAAGTCATCGCAAGCAAATACGCAGGCACGATCGTTAAAATAGACGGCGTTGAATACACCATTCTCTCTGAGGACGACATCCTCGCGATAGTTGAATAATTTATTGGAGGTAATTTGTTATGGCAAAGGAAGTACTTTATGGAATAGAAGCGAGAAACGCTCTCGTTCGCGGTATCGACAAGCTTGCCGACACCGTTAAGATCACTCTTGGCCCCAAGGGCAGAAACGTTGTGCTTGACAAGAAGTACGGTGCTCCGCTCATCACCAACGACGGTGTTACCATCGCCAAGGAGATAGAGCTTGAGAACGAGGCAGAAAATATGGGCGCGCAGCTTGTTCGTGAGGTCGCTACCAAGACCAACGACGCGGCAGGTGACGGTACTACCACCGCTACCCTTCTTGCTCAGGCATTCGTACGCGAGGGTATGAAGAACGTGACCGCCGGCGCAAATCCTATGGTCATTCGCAAGGGTATGAAGAAGGCTGTTGACGCGGCTGTGGAGGCTCTCAACGCAAACGCAAAGAACGTAAACGGCAAAGAGGATATCGCAAGAGTCGGAACTATCTCCGCTGGTGACGAGGTCATAGGCGAGCTTATAGCTGACGCTATGGAAAAGGTAACTGCCGACGGCGTTATCACCATTGAGGAGTCTAAGAGTGCCGAGACCTACTCCGAGGTAGTTGAGGGCATGCAGTTCGACCGCGGATACCTCTCTCCCTACATGGTTACGGACACTGATAAGATGGAGGCAGTCATCGACGACGCTCTCGTTCTTATCACTGACAAGAAGATATCCACTATCAACGATATCCTTCCCCTGCTTGAGCAGCTTGTTCAAAGCGGCAGAAAGCTGGTTATAATCGCAGAGGACGTTGAGGGTGAGGCTCTTACCACGCTTGTACTCAACAAGCTCCGCGGCACGTTTACCTGCGTCGCTGTCAAGGCTCCCGGCTTTGGCGACAGACGCAAGGAAATGCTCCGCGACATCGCAATACTTACGGGCGGCCAGGTAATATCCTCCGAGATAGGACTTGAGCTCAAGGACGCTTCTATCGAGCTCCTCGGACGTGCCCGTCAGATAAAGATAACAAAGGAAAACACCATCATCGTTGACGGCGCAGGAAACGGCGATGAGATAAAGGCAAGAGTTAATCAGATCAAGGCGGCTATTGAGAGCACCACATCTGACTTCGACCGTGAAAAGCTTCAGGAAAGACTCGCTAAGCTTTCGGGCGGAGTTGCGGTCATTAAGGTCGGCGCGGCTACCGAGGCCGAGATGAAAGAAAAGAAGCTTCGCATAGAGGACGCTCTCAACGCTACCAAGGCGGCTGTTGAGGAGGGCATCGTTGCGGGAGGCGGCACTGCTTACCTTAATGCAATCCCCGCGGTTGAGAAGATACTCAAGACCGTTGACGGTGACGAAAAGACAGGTGTTAAGATAGTTCTTAAGGGACTTGAGGAGCCCGTTCGTCAGATAGCCGCTAACGCAGGCTTTGACGGTGCGGTTGTGGTCGATAAGATCATGAGCTCCAAGAAGGTCGGATACGGATTCGACGCTTATAACGAAAAGTACGTTGATATGATAGCAAACGGAATAGTTGATCCTAAGAAGGTCACCCGTTCCGCTCTGCAGAACGCGGCGTCTATCGCATCCGTAATTCTTACTACGGAGTCCGTGGTCGCTGATATCAAGGAGCCCGAGCCCCCTGCAGCTCCTGCAGGCGCCGGCATGGGCGGTATGTATTAATATGGACACAGCAGTAGAGGGAAGCTTTTTTCAAAAAGCTTCCCTCTACTGCTGCCCCATCTCCCTTCAAAAATTTTTAATAAATAGGTATAAGGGGTAAAAACACGTCAAAAATGCTACAATCTCAAATATTTACGCAGAAAAACCGTGATTTTAAATAAAAAAGGAGCGTAAGCTCCTTTTTTATTCAGAAATTCAATATTTGCGATGCTATTGCAAAATATATAACAAGAGTCACGGTATCAACGATAGTCGTAATAAAGGGCGATGCCATAACCGCAGGGTCAAGTCCTATCTTTTTCGCGCCCATAGGCAAGACTGTTCCGATAAATTTAGCAAATATGACCGCGCAACATGCCGTCACGCTGACTATAAATGCTATCATCAGGTTGTCCTGCACAGCTCCGTTTGCCAAGACCTCAGTGGCTTGAAATTTAAAGTCGATAGCTATGGTTTTGAGAAAGCATACCGAACCCAGCCCTACCGCGCAGAGCACGGAAACACGAAATTCCTTCCATACGACTCTGAAAAAGTCTCTTTTTTCTATTTCGCCAAGCGACATAGCACGGATTATTGCTACCGACGACTGACTTCCCGCGTTACCGCCCGTGTTCATAAGCATCGGGAAGAATGCGGTGAGTATCGCGTAAGTTCCTATCGCGGTTTCATAATGCGTAATTATTGCGCTTGAGAATATCGCAGAAAGCATAAGCACCAAAAGCCATGGGAAACGATTTTTCCAAGTTTCAAGCACTCCCGTTCGCAGATACGGCTTGTCAGACGGCGTAATAGCCGCCATTATCTCGATATCCTCGGTAGCCTCCTCCTGAATGACCTCGATAGCGTCGTCGACTGTAACGATTCCGACCAGACGTTGCTCCTTATCCACGATAGGCATAGCTAAAAGACCGTACTTAGCTATGGTATCCGCCACGTACTCCTTATCGTCAACCGTGGACGCGAAAATCACCTCGGAATCCATAATATCCCCAACTCTTTGCTCTACTTTGGCAAAAAGCAAGTCCTTGAAGGACACAGTTCCCTCTATTATCCTGCGCTCATCTGTAACGTAAGCCGTATAGACCGTTTCCTTATCAACACCCGTACGGCGAATATATGAGATAGCATCCGAGCAAGTCATATTCTTGTTCAGGCTTATGAACTCTGCCGTCATAACGCTACCCGCGCTGAATTCGGGGTAAGCCAGAAACTTATTTATCTGCTCTCTGGTCTCGGCAGTTGCCACTCTCATTATTCGGGTAACCACGTTTGCGGGGAGCTCCTCGATCATATCAACCGCGTCGTCAAGAAACAGGTCCTCAATAATGTAAGCAAGCTCCTTATCGGTCATAGCGTGTATGATCTTTTCCTGAATTTCCGTGTCAAGCTCGGCAAAAATGTCTGCTAAGCGCCCTTTTTTCACAAGCTTGAACACCGTAGGTATCTGATGATAAGGCAACTCGGAAAAGAAATCTGCCGTATCAACGGGATTCATCTCTTCAATAACGCGAGCAAATTCCGCATATCGTTTTCGTTCAAGGAGCTCCGTACACTGCGCAAATTTATTGTCAATCTGCTCTTCACGCATCTCCTCGACACTGTCGAACTCTTTTTCAGTTATTTCATCTTTCTCAAGATCCGACATTTTCTTTTCCTCCTTAATTCAAAAAATCAACTCTACCATTTCAGTTTATCACTGAAATCCGCCTTTGTCAATACATTTATTGTTCCCTTTTTGTGAACTTTTATATAAAAAACAACAGACACCCTTAGGGTGCCTGCTGTTTTTTGATCCAAGAATTATTCAGCCTTGGGAGCTTCGTCAATAAGACGAACGATAGCCATCTCAGCTGCGTCACCGCGGCGAGCGCCGATCTTGAATATCTGTGTATATCCGCCATTGCGTTCTGCATACTTAGGAGCGATCTCAGCGAAAAGCTTTGTTACAACGTCTTCCTTAGTGATGTATGCAAGAGCAGCTCTGCGGCTTGCAAGTGTATTCTTCTTGCCAAGTGTGATCATTTTTTCTGCGATGGAACGAACTTCCTTTGCTCTTGTGAGTGTTGTCTCAACCTGTCCGTTCTCAAGCAGCAGGGTAACCATTCCGCGAAGCATAGCTTTTCTATGTGCGGTAGGTCTGCCAAGTTTTCTGGTTCCGGGCATTTCCAGTCCCTCCTTCTGCTTATTTTTAATAATATTTGGTGTCTCTACGCCGCATCATCGGTGTATCCACCATTACTCCTCCTCGCGCTTAAGGTCAAGACCGAGCGAATGGAGCTTCTGAATAACTTCATCAAGCGATTTCTTACCGAGGTTACGAACCTTTATCATGTCCTCTTCGGTGCGATTTGTAAGATCTTCAACTGTGTCAATGCCTGCTCTCTTCAAGCAATTGAAGCTACGAACAGACATGTCAAGTTCCTCAATGGTCATCTCAAGAACCTTTTCTTTGATAGTTTCTTCTCTCTCAACCATAATCTCTGTCTTCTTTGCGTCATCTGAAAGATCCACAAACAAGTTGAGATGCTCATTGAGAATCTTGGCTCCGAGCGAAACCGCTTCCTTAGCTGAAATAATACCGTCAGTAAGTACGTCGATAGTGAGCTTGTCAAGATCGGTGTTACTTCCCGAGCGAGTGCTTTCAACTGTATAATTCACCTTATAAACGGGTGTGTAAATAGAATCCGTGTAAATGGTGTTGATAGGCATTGCGGAATTCATACCCATCATATCGCTGTGAAGCTGCTTGTTGCGCTCCTGCGATACGTATCCTCTGTCGCAGTTGAACGTAAGCTCCATATAGAATCTCTCGTTCTCGCCGACAGTAGCGATGTGATGATCGGGGTTGAGTATCTCTATATCGGAATCCTGCTTTATGTCACCCGCGGTAACCTCATGCTCGCCTACGACGTCAATGAATACCGTCTTGGGACCCTGGCAGTGAAGCTTCGCAGTGATGCCCTTTACGTTAAGGACTATCTCTGTAACGTCTTCTGTAACTCCGGGTATAGTGGAGAACTCGTGAAGAACTCCGTCGATCTTAATGTTTGTTACTGCAACTCCGGGCAGTGAGCTCAAAAGAACTCTGCGAAGGGAGTTGCCAAGCGTTGTGCCGAAGCCTCTCTCAAGGGGCTCGATCACAAAGGTTCCAAACGAACCGTCTTCACTCATTTCAGCGGTTGTAATATTGGGCTTTTCTATCTCAATCATTCCAAATAAAACCTCCTTAATAATTTTGGGTAAAGCGAATTTTGTGCTTTAGTACGGATAATCGAGCGGTCAAGTAACACCGCACATATCCGAAAATCATGCGGTATTACTTGGAGTAGAGCTCGACGATAAGCTGTTCGTTGAAATCGAAGTCGATATCTTCTCTTGCGGGGAAGGATACTACCTTTGCCGTAAGATTGGTCTTATCAACGTCAAGCCACTTCGGAGCGTTCTTGCTCTCAAGTGCCTCAGCGAGCGCCTTGAACTTAGCGGATGAACGGCTTGCTTCCTTAACGGAAATAACGTCACCGGGCTTTACAAGGAGAGAAGGAATGTTGACCTTCTTGCCGTTGAGTGTGAAGTGTGCGTGAAGTACGAGCTGACGAGCTTCCTTATGAGACTCTGCCAATCCCATTCTGTAAACGGTATTGTCAAGACGACGCTCAAGGAGAATAAGGAGGTTTTCACCTGTCATACCCTCTTTGCGAGCTGCTTCCTCGTAGTAGTTCTTGAACTGCTTCTCAAGAACACCGTAGTATCTTCTTGTTGCCTGCTTCTCACGAAGCTGAACACCGTATTCACCCATTTTTTTCTTAGCTGCACCGTGCTGACCGGGAGCTGTGCTTCTGCGCTCTATAGCGCACTTACCGCTAAGACATCTGTCGCCCTTGAGATAAAGCTTTTTACCTTCTCTGCGGCAGAGCTTACATGCGGGACCTGTATATCTTGCCATTTTTCTTAACCTCCTGTAAAATTATACGCGTCTGCGCTTAGGCGGTCTGCATCCGTTGTGAGGGATAGGAGTAACGTCCTTGATCAATGTGATCTGAAGACCTACTGTCTCAAGCGCACGGATTGCGGATTCACGTCCTGAACCGGGACCTTTTACATATACTTCAACAGATTTGAGACCGTGCTCAACTGCTGCGCGAGCTGCTGTCTCGGATGCGGACTGAGCTGCAAAGGGAGTAGATTTTCTGGAGCCCTTAAATCCAAGCTCACCTGCTGAAGCCCATGAAATTGCGTTGCCGTAAACGTCTGTAATAGTTACGATAGTGTTATTGAAAGTGGCCTGAATGTGTACTGCGCCCTTTTCAATATTCTTTTTTTCGCGGCGTTTTCTAACAACTTTTTTTGCTGCTTTTGCCATTTTTATGCCACTCCTTTATTTCTTCTTGTTTGCGATGGTCTTTGCGGGACCTTTTCTTGTTCTCGCATTGGTCTTTGTTCTCTGACCTCTTACGGGAAGACCTTTTCTGTGTCTGATACCGCGGTAGCAGTTGACTTCTACCATTCTCTTGATATTGAGTGCAACTTCTCTACGGAGGTCACCCTCAACGGTGTAAGAGCTTTCGATAACATCACGGAGCTTTGCTACTTCTTCCTCTGTAAGATCCTTTGCTCTGGTATCAGGATTGATACCTGTAGCTACAAGGATATCATTAGCGCTCTTGCGGCCGATACCGTAAATGTAGGTAAGGGCGATCTCTACGCGCTTGTTGTTGGGAATATCAACACCTGCTATACGTGCCATTCTGTTTTTACCTCTCTGATTAGATTGAGTTGAGCTTTAAGTCAAGTCTGATGACCGATTAGCCCTGCTTTTGTTTATGCTTGGGGTTCTCGCATATCACCATGACTTTACCTTTTCTCTTAATGATCTTGCATTTTTCGCAGATCTTCTTAACGGACGGTTTAACCTTCATCTTTTGTAAACCAACCTTTCTTTAGAGTATTTTTTGCCGCGTGCGGCTAAAGTAAAATCTTGTGTTTCTTATTTGGAGCGCCATGTTATACGACCCTTAGTCAAGTCGTAAACCGATACCTCTACGGTAACGTGGTCGCCCGGCAAAATTCTGATATAGTTGAGTCTGAGCTTTCCCGAAATGTGAGCCGTTACTACGTGGCCGTTGGGAAGCTGGACCTTAAAGGTAGCGTTGGGCAGAGCCTCAATCACAGTACCTTCAAATTCGATAACATCATCTTTCGGCATATTTACCTCTTTTAACTGATTCTAATATTAATGGAATCTAAACTCAAAAATCCGATTCAAGAAGCGTCATATTTATGACGCCATCACTTGTGAGAGCCACCGTATTCTCGTAGTGAGCCGACAGAGTGCCGTCCTCGGTCTTGACAGTCCAGCCGTCACCCATCTCTCTGACGTCCTCACGACCTACGTTTACCATAGGCTCGATGGCAAGCACCATGCCTGCACACAGTCTTGTTCCCCTGCCCTCTGTTCCGTAATTGGGAACGTCGGGAGATTCGTGAAGCTCGTGACCGATACCGTGACCGATATATCTTTTCACGGTAGAAAATCCGTTAGAGACCACCAAGGAATCTATCGCATGACCGATATCTCCGAGTCTGTTGCCTATCTGCATTTTCTCAACGCCCGCGAAGAAGCTGTCTCTTGTCACCCTGATAAGCTTTAACGCCTCATCGCTCACATTTCCCACGGGAATGGTTCTCGCGGCATCTCCGTGAAAGCCCTTGTAGAACGCTCCGACGTCTACCTTCACCACGTCACCCTCTTGAAGTATTCTCTTCTTGGAGGGAATTCCGTGAATGACCTCGTCGTTTATGCTTATACAAGCACTTCCCGGGAATCCGCCGTATCCGAGGAAGGAAGGCTTAGCACCTTGCTTTTCGATATGATTTCTTATTATCTTATCAAGCTCGTAGGTGCTAATTCCTTCACGGATGTGCTCGCGCGCTATGAGCAGCGCCTCGCCCGTAATTCTTCCCGCCTCTCTCATTTCTTTGATCTGAAGCGGATTTTTCAACTGTATCATCCAGTCAACCTCGGTTCAATTCACGCCTGAGCCTTGTCAAGAGTCTCAAGGACCAGAGCGGTCGTATCAGAGACCTCCTCCTGTCCCTCAACTGTAACAAGGATACCGCGCTCCGCGTAAAAATCTTTAAGCGGCTCGGTCTGAGCGTGATAGGTTTTGAGTCTGTTAGCAACTGTTTCCGCGCAATCGTCGTCTCTGATGTAAAGCTTGGAGCCGCACTTGTCGCATACACCGTCAACTTGAGGCTTGATGTATTCAACGTGGTACGACGCACCGCAAGTGCAAACCCTACGTCCGCTCATTCTTGCGATTATCTTTTCATCCGGCACCTCAATACTGAGGACAACGTCGATTTTTACGCCCATAGCCTCAAGAGCTTCAGCCTGAGGAATGGTTCTGGGGAAACCGTCGAGTATGAAGCCGTTCTTGCAGGCCTCAGTCGAAAGATATTCCTTTATGATACCTACGACAACATCATCCGGAACAAGCTTTCCCGAGTCCATATAACCCTTTGCGGACAGACCAAGCTCAGTTCCTGCCTTAACGGCAGAACGAAGCATATCTCCTGTAGACACCGCAGGGATATTATACTTTTCGGAAATTTTTGCGGATTGAGTACCTTTTCCCGCACCGGGAGCACCCATTAAAATCAAATTCATATAGATTTCTCCAATTTAAAATGTGTGTTAAAGGTGAAGTCATCAATCAAGGAATCCCTTGTAGTTGCGCATTGTAAGCTGTGCCTCGAGCTCACGTACGGTCTCAAGAATAACACCTACTACGATGAGTATTGAGGTTCCTGCGAATGCGACTGTAAGGAAAGATGCCTGACCGTTCGTGTAGAAGGTTACGATCGCGTTCAATACCTTGCTGGTACCTCCCTGAATAACAGAGACCTCTCTGATAGTTTCAAAGATAGAAACGATTATCTTCGGAACCTCGGAAACAACGCAAAGGAATACTGCTCCTATAAGCGTAATACGGTTAAGGATCTTCTGGATATAGTCACGAGTGGGCTTTCCGGGACGAATACCGGGGATCGCGCCACCGTTGTTTCTGATATTGTTAGCAACTTCAACGGGGTTGAAGGAGATAAGAATATAGAAGTAAGCGAATGCAAACAAAAGTATTACAGACAACAAAACGTAAAGAGGCTTTGTGTAGTTGAAATAATTGTTTGCGAGATTGACTATCCATGCAGCGTTGGGGAAGATTGTCGCCAACGTTCCAGGGATAGAAACTATAGAGTTTGCAAAGATAACGGGCATAACGCCTGCCATATTGAGCTTGAGAGGAAGGCTGGACGACTGACCGCCGTACATCTTTCTTCCAACTACTCTCTTTGCATACTGAACGGGAATTCTTCTCTCAGAATCCGTGAACCATACGATAAGCCATACGATAGCGAGGATAAGAACTACTATCAACAATGCCCATACGACAGATGCGATAATATTTCCTACGCCCTTAGCGCCGGTTATCATGTAATAGAGGTTGAGGAATGTCTGGGGAAGTCTTGCAACGATGTTAGCAAAAAGGATAATGGAGATACCGTTTCCGATACCAAACTCATTGATTCTCTCTGCAAGCCACATAACAAGAGCCGCACCTGCGCAGTAGCAAGCTATCATTACGATGAACTGAAATCCCGAGCCGCCTGTAAATATTCTCTTCCAAATAGAGCCTGTAGCAGCGAGAGTCAGATTGGTCATACCGTTGCTAACGATAAGACCAGCGTAACCTGTAGCTGTGATTACTGCCAGAACCATAGTTACTATTCTCGTGATAACTGCGATTTTCTTCTTACCTGCCTCACCGTCCTTAGCCATGCGCTCAAGAGCGGGTATAGCAATAGTAAGAAGCTGCATAATGATGGACGACGTAATGTAGGGAGATACCGAAAGAGCGAAAAGTGTCGCCTGTCCGAACGCATCACCCGCGATCAACTGTACCGCGTAGTTGAAGGATCCCGTAAGGTTTCCTGCTACGATGTCAGAATTTACCCACGGCACCGGAATAGCCGAGCCCAAACGGTAAAGGATAACGATAAGCAATGTGAAGAGGAGCTTTGTCTTAAGCTCTTGGGTCTTCCAAGCATTTTTTAACGTCTGAAACATCCTTATACCTCCTCTGCCTGTCCACCTGCTGCTGTTATCTTTTCTTTAGCAGTTGCTGAAAAGACTGCTGCCTTAACGGTTAATTTTTTTGTAAGCTCGCCGTTGCCGAGGACCTTAAGGCCATCAAGGCTCTTGCGAACTATCTTCTTTGCGAGAAGAGTTTCAAGATCAACTACCGCGCCGTCCTCAAATACGTTGAGATCGGATACGTTTACGATAGCGTAGTTAGTAGCGAACTTGTTGTTGAAGCCTCTCTTAGGAAGCTTTCTGTAAAGAGGAAGCTGACCTCCCTCAAATCCGGGTCTTACGCCGCCGCCCGAACGAGCATTCTGGCCCTTGTGACCCTTACCTGCAGTCTTGCCGTTGCCGGAGCCTGCGCCTCTGCCCTTTCTCCAAGCTGCCTTAGCGGAGCCTTCTGCGGGCTTAAGTTCATTAAGTTTCATGTCTCTTACCTCCTATTAGCCTTCTACGGTCTCAACTTTTACGAGGTGAGCGAGAACCTTGATCTTACCTGCAAGAACTGCGTCATCTGCGTGAACGATGCTCTTGCCGATCTTTGTAAGTCCGAGAGACTTTGCTGTTGCCTT
>JAEIGA010004040.1_pt1 | contig 22724 bp, 16 predicted proteins | sample 9270691 | NCBI WGS metagenome assembly JAEIGA01 (sample SAMN17057246, study PRJNA624740) | gut metagenome | biome: biome; isolation source: fecal sample | host: Bos grunniens | place: China: Xizang | collected 2019 | reverse complement strand
CTCGGTATGATGGCAATGAGCTACGGATATGTATATGTAGCACAGGTGGCTATGGGCGCATCTCCAGCACAGTACTTCAACGCTATCAAGGAGGCTGAGGCTTATGACGGACCATCACTCATCATCGCTTACGCTCCATGTATCAACCATGGTCTCAAGGCCGGTATGGGTCTTAGCCAGAAGGAAGAGAAGCTCGCAGTTGACTGCGGTTACTGGCATCTCTACCGCTACAACCCAGCACTCGAGGGTACAGACAAGAATCCGTTCACTCTTGACAGCAAGGAGCCAGACTGGAGCAAGTTCCAGGACTTCCTTAAGGGTGAGGTTCGTTTCGCATCTCTCTACAAGATGTATCCAGACTGCGCTGAGGAGCTCCTCCAGAAGACAGAAGAGTTCGCTAAGCTCCGTCTCGAGACATACAAGAGACTCGCTAAGTAATCATACACAAAAGACCAGCTCCGGCTGGTCTTTTCTTTGTCATATATTTATTAATAGGTATATTTGTGCAGATTACAGATATCATTAACTATGAAAACAAGCCACATCATGTCAGTAACAATCATTGCAACAATCCTGATCATAAGCGGAAGCCTTCTTCTTATACTCGGCACACTTCCGATGGAAAACACATTCGATGGCAAGACCTTGACGGTCAAATATATCATCGGCAAGGATAGGATCGACATGACAAATGCTCAGTTCATGCCGGTGCCGGAAGAAGCACTGCACAATATTATCAGGGTCGGAGGCACAAGTGTCGGTCGGAAGCAGTCAGGCAACTTCAAAAACACCAAGACTGGAACGAAGTTCAAATTCTATCTCACCGGTAAAGGAGAAAAGACGTACTTTGAACTTGATGGAAAGAAATACCTTGTAGACGGCATCACACCAAACAGAGACTTACAACAGTAATCAGTTTACTATTTTAACTGATTGATTCTGAATGACAAAGTCCGGCACGCTGACCTTTCAGCATGTCGGATTTTTCTATAACTAACCGACGAGAAATTCTCGTATCAGGCGGCATAGACGTGTGCAGGCGAAGATCGGAGTGGGCTGGAACAGGACATCAAAGTATGAAGTCTTCTCAGTTGCCAAGGATGCAGAGTCAGTCTGATGAGCAGGGCTGGCAGCAGCACCCAGAATTGTACCGACTGTCGGGGTCGGAAAAACGGACATACGGATGCGGGCGATGGAATCTGCAGGGATTTCTAAAGGTGAAGACGGTACAGGTCTGAGTGCAATGACCAGGTCAGCATTCTCAAACATTGCACGTTCAAAGACTATCTCCGGATGAATCTTACGGAAAGACTCCAAAGCCGGAGCGACCATGTAGTTATATAATTCTTCAGATGCAGATATGCGGACCGAAGCAGGCTGAAGTCTGCTGAACATATTATCCAGATCCGAACATGCACTGAGAAGTTTCTCAGCATATGACTTGAACACTTCTCCCTCACCGGTAAGCGCGGCCTCTCCTCTCATACGGTCAAACAACTTCATGCCGACGATTTTTTCCAGTTCTGCAATATTCTGACTTACTGCTGGTTGAGACACACCAAGTTCCGCAGCTGCTTTGGTGAAGCTACGTTCGCGCACAACTGTCATGAATACCTGCAATCTGAAATCTTCTAACATATACGGTCTGTTTTTTGCAAATATATACTTTTTTGGTGAATAGAATATCACGTCACCGAATTCCGGGTAATAATAATTATTTGGAGCAAACACCGTTTGTTCTAAGATTTTACGTATATTTGTAAGTTATTCGTATAGTGGATATGAATATATAAAACCAAATTATACATTATGAAACGTTTATTTATTATTCTTGCAGCTCTTGTTGCTGCAACAATGGCGTTCGCTCAGACTCCGCTTCCAAATGATCCAGAAGTAAGAGTCGGCAAGCTGGAGAATGGCATGACATACTACATCCGCCACAATGACCAGCCTGCACAGAGAGCAGAATTCTACCTTGCTACAGATGTTGGAGCATATCAGGAAAGCGATGACCAGGACGGTCTTGCACACTTCCTTGAGCATATGTGCTTCAACGGAACGAAGAACTTCCCTGGCAAATCACTTCTCGAGTGGCTTCAGAGCATCGGAGCTGAGTTCGGAAGAAACATCAACGCTTCTACAGGATTTGAGCAGACACAGTATATGCTCAACAACATTCCTATCATTCGTGAGAGCATCATCGACTCTTGTCTCCTCGTTCTTCACGACTATTCTCATTTCGTAACTTGTGATCCGGAGGAAATCGACGCTGAAAGAGCTGTCATCCTCGAGGAGAGAAGAACAAGAAGAAATGCTCAGTGGAGAATGTTCGAGAAATCACTTCCATACTATTTCGGAGACACTCCATATGCAAGACGCACCCTTATCGGTGGCGAAGAGCAGCTCAAGACTTTCGCATATGAGAGCCTCACAAACTTCTACGAGACATGGTGCCGTCCTGATCTTCAGGCTGTCATCGTTGTCGGAGATGTTGACGTAGACCAGATCGAGTCCAAGCTCAAGACTATCTTTGCCGACATACCTGCACCAATAAATCCAAAGGAAAAGGTTTATTATCAGCTTCCTCAGAATGTCGAGCCTATCATCGGTATCATCACTGATCCGGAGGCTACATCTTCAAGCATTGAAGTTCTTTGGAAGGGCGAGCCGCTCCCTAAGGAGTTCGGCAACACTATTGAGGGCTACATGATCGATCTTGCAAAGACTTATATCCGCTTTATCATGAGAGAGCGTTTCAGCGACATCACTGCAAAAGCTGATGCACCGTTCCTTGGAGGAAGCTTCGGTATCGGCAGTCTTTGCACAACATGTGATGCTGCATTCGGTAGCGTAGAGTTCAAGGAAGGCGATGCAATCAATGCATTTACTGCATTCATGCTTGAAATCGAGAAGATGAAGAGATTCGGATTCTCTGATGCAGAGGTTGAACGTGCCAAGGCAAAGATCATCAGCCAGTATGAGAAGGATGCAGAGGCTGCTTCTACCCGCAAGAACGCTGACTTTGTCCATCCGCTTCTCAACGCATTCTATCACAATGAGGCATTCATGGATCCGGAGACTGAGCTTCAGGTCGCTCAGATGATCTGTTCACAGCTCAACTCAACAATACTCAGCCAGATTGCTGCAAGCCTTATCACTGACGAGAATATGCTCGTTCTATTCAACGGTCCTGAAAAAGAAGGTCTTGCAAATCCGACAGAAGAGGAGCTTGCAACAATCCTCGCAAACGTAAAGACAGCGGAGATCAAAGCTAATGTAGAGGAAAGTGTCAACGAACCTCTCATCAGCAAGGAGCTTGCTGGTTCTAAAGTAAAGAAGACTGCTGCCGGAATTTACGGTTCTACAGTATGGACACTTAAGAACGGTGTCAAGGTTGTAGTACTCCCTACTCAGCACAAGAAGGACCAGGTACTCTTCAACCTTGAGTGGAATGGCGGTAAGACACTTATCGCTACTGAGGACCTGACTTCATTCGAGGATAATATCTGGGGTGTTTATCTCCAGAACTCAGGTCTTTCAAAGTTCCCTAACACTACTTTGTCAAAGATGCTTGCCGGTAAGCTTGTGAATGTTTACCCATCAATCGGCGGTACTACTCACTCTATCGGCGGAAGCAGTACTCCAAAGGATCTTGAGACTGCACTCCAGCTCCTCTATCTCTACGTAGCAGAACCACGTTTCGATGCTGAGGAGTATAAGACAGGTATCCAGCAGATCAAGGCTGTGCTTCCTAACCTTGTAAACACTCCTGACTTCAAGTTCCAGCACTTCGTAAACGAGAAGCTTTACGGCGGAAATGAAAGAGTGGTGACAATCAGCGAGGAAGTTCTTGAAGCAGCAAGCCTCGAGACAATCGAGCGCGTTTACCGCCAGATCTTCAAGGATGCTGCCGGCGCAACAATGACTATCGTAGGAAATGTTGACCTTGAGACACTCAAGCCGCTTGTTGAGAAATACATCGGTTCAATCCCTAAGGGCAAGAAGGCAACTTCTGTAAATCAGGAGAACCTTATCCAGATAGCAAAGGGTGTAAACAACGATGTTCTCAACGTGGAGATGCAGACTCCTAAGAAGACCGTATTCCAGGTATGGAGCGCTTATATGCCTGTAACTACAAAGGATATGGTAACATTGAAGGCTGCAAGCTATGTACTTGACATGATCTACACCAAGACTATCCGCGAGAAGGAAGGTGGTACATACGGAGTAGGTTCAAGCCTCAGCGCAACAAGAAAGCCTTATGACAGAGTGACATTCATGGTACAGTTCGATACAAATCCTGAGCAGGCTGAAAAGCTCAGCGTTCTCACCGCTCAGTACCTTAAGGAGTTCGCACAGAACGGTCCTACAGACGAGGAACTCGCTATGGCTATTGAGAACCTTAAGAAGAATGTCCCTGAGTCAAGAATCAACAACTCATACTGGCAGAGTGCTATCGAACTCAACCTTGAGCATGGCATAGATTACGATGCTGAGTACGAAGCTGCTCTTAACTCAGTTACTGCAGAAGACATCAAGGCTCTTCTCCAGGCAGTTCTTGCACAGGATAACTTCATACAGATCGTGCTTGCTCCACAGGAGTAAGCACATCTGTGCATCATAAAATAATAGCCCGTCATCTTATCGGATGACGGGCTATTATTTTGTTGTGTCAGATTATTCACCTGGCTCAATTGCTCCCATAGGGCAAGCATCAGCACATGTACCGCAATCAATGCAAGTATCAGGATCGATCTTGTAGATATCACCCTCTGAAATAGCGCCTACTGGGCACTCTGGCAAGCATGATCCACATGCTGCGCAGTTCTCTGTAATTTTGTAAGCCATTTTTGTATTTGTTTAAATGTTAGTTAATGCAATTAACTGGTACTTTCCCAAGTGTACCAAATGCAAATTTAATGATTAATTTTGATATTCAAAGTACGATTTATGTTATCTTTGTAGAAGGTATTAACATTATGAAACGTATTTTAAGCATCATATCAGGCATATTTCTGTCAATCTGTGCAATCGGGGCACAGGAAAAGTTAGGTCCCGGACTCGAAGTTGACAAGACAGTACACAATTTCGGAGACATCAAGCTAAAAAGCGGTCCGGTCTCGTGTTCATTTACCATCACTAACACATCCGAGAAGCCTACTGTGATATATAATGTAGTCTCCACTTGCGGTTGTACTGATGTAACATGGACAAAGGAACCCATCATGCCTGGAAAACAAGGCAAGGTATCTGTCACCTACTCAAATGACGAGGGTCCGTATCCGTTCGACAAGACTCTCACACTTTATATATCCGATCTGAAAAAGCCTGCACTGCTGAAAATCCGTGGAGTATGCATTGAAAAAGAGAAACCATTGGAAGATCTCTACACCATACACATCGGACCGCTAGCTCTCAGATCAATGGAGTTCAAGTGTGGAAATATAGAGCAGGGGGAATCAAAAAAAGAAGGGGCAATGGTGGCGAACTTGTCACAAAAGCCTCTCAGCATTGATTTTACTGATGTATCGGAGCACCTTGAGATTTCGGTACATCCCAATCCTGTTCCACCAAGAAGCACAGCAGAGATGACATATACTGTCAGGTCATGCAGAAGTCTATGGGGCAAGAATCATTACAACGCGACCCCTGTACTTAATGGCAAAGCCTACAGCAGCGACGTATTGGATATCTGGGCATTCACTAAGGAAAACTTTTCGGACATATCGGATGCTGACAAGTCAAATGGCCCGAGACCGATGTTTAAGGAGAGCACCTTCCAGGCCGGCAAGGTAAAGAAAGGCAAGGTCATCCATGCCGAGTTCACTTTTACCAATGAAGGCAAGAAACCTTTCGGTGTGTATAAGGTTGACATTGACGCCGGCAAATGGGCTCATGGAAGAATCCCTCCTACCGAGCCAGGCGGCAGAACAACATTCACTGTCGACATCGATACTTCTGACATGCCTGAAGGAGAGATGCTCACAATCGTGACTCTCACCACCAATTCCCCACTCCGCCCCATAGTCAATCTTTTCATCGCCGGATGGATAGAGTAAACCATAAAATCATAGAATAATGCTTCATCTGCTTTCGGAAATTCTACGCAATTCAATATTGATTACCGGACTTGTCATTGTTATGATGATGATGATCGAGGCGCTCAACATAGAGTCTAAAGGTCTGTTTTTCAAAGGACTGAAGAAAAGTCGGACCGGTCAGGTTATAATCGGAGCACTTCTTGGATCAATTCCTGGATGTATGGGCGGATTTGCTACCGTTTCTCTTTATACACATAGAATGCTTAGCTTCGGAGCCTTGGTGGCGATGATGATTGCGTCTTCAGGTGACGAGTCATTCATCATGCTTGCGATGATTCCTGAGCAGGCACTGATACTTTTTGTCATATTGTTCGTGATTGCTGTCATTGCAGGTATAATTACGGATAAGATTTATGACAGGAAACATGCGAAAGAATGCAGCAGACACGACCACGAAGACTGTGGTGTGGAGACAGACTGTGACGGATACGAGCTGCACAACCATAGTGAAGAACAGCATTGCGAGCAGCAGAAGCCTGGCAAAAGGCATTACGGATGGAAACGTTTAAGCATGTTTGTAGGACTGGCAGTATTCATTGCAGCACTGGGAAGCGGGCATCTCGGACATGACCACTCAGCACATGCAGGACATGATCACGCGGCACATTCACACGAGCATACCGAGTGCACTTGCGCTCATGAGCATGAAGGGACAATCAACCTTCTAAGTGAAGATTGGATGAACGTTCTTTTTGCAGGTCTCAGCATTATCGTGCTGTTCGTACTGCTCTTTGCATCAGACCATTTCGTAGAAGAACATCTGTGGCACCACATCATCAAGAAGCACCTACCTACGATATTTGCATGGACATTCGGTGTCCTGCTTGTACTTGGCATTGCTCTTCAGCACGTTGACATCGAACATTGGATCAGCGAAAACACAGCAGTGATGATCATCCTTGCAACTCTGATCGGAATAATCCCGGAGTCAGGCCCACATTTGATCTTTGTGACTCTTTTTGCAGCTGGAGTAGTTCCGTTCCCTGTCCTGCTGGCAAGCAGCATTTCACAGGATGGTCACGCATCAATTCCACTTCTTGCAGAAAGCAAGAAGAGCTTCGCACAGGCGAAGCTCATCAATTGCGTCGTAGCATTGGTTGCAGGTTTTGCAGCAATGCTGCTGATGTAATATCTTAGTATACGAGTTCCACTTTGTCAATCCAAAGTCTTGAAGTGCTGCATCCTGTGAAGTAATCACCGTACTGCGATGCCGCGCATGAGACGATTATGTGCGTAGGCAATGTCTCAAGTGTGTGATAGTTCAGTGGAATGGTGTATTCTGCCCATTCTGATGTAGATGCGCTCACCATGCTGCTGCCATTCATCATATATCCATCCTTATGGATGATCAGATCTCCGTTGGCAATTGTACTTGGATCGGTATTGAAATCTACAAATGTACTTTCATTGGTAGTATTGACAAGTACAGGGGAATCCTTGGTTCCGCCATACTGTTTATGGTTCCACACGCCGAGAGCGATCTTGATCTGAGCCCTGTCATAGTCATCCTTTGTGAGCTTCACGCCAGGAGGCATCTTGGCACCAATGATATCCACTTTCGAAGTAGAATATCTGCAATACATCTTTACGGCCACTGGTCTTGTGGTCCAAGGTCGTCCAAAGTTGACCATACCTCCGGAAGTTCCCACAAGTCCGGCAAACTGACCTGTAAAGAGATTACCTGCTGCAAGGATTCCAGCCATCTGGCTTGTCTGAGCACAGACAGACTGTTGTCCGTCAACCTTTGTCTGCTTATCGATGGTAGTAATGATGATTCCCATATTTGCAGAACCGTTCACACCTTCAGAGCCTTCACCGTTACCTGAGCCCCAGAACATGCTCATACCTTCGTCAACATTACAGTCCGGATCGTAGAATTTGTAGTAGTTTGTTCCACGTACAAGACTTGCATACTCGAAGCTGCCATTAGGTATTCTGGTCGCAGGAGCAGTTGTAAACTCCTGTGCAACTGTTGACTCATCTCCAGACACTACTAACACTTCATATTCTGTCTCAGGTTTCAAACCAGTGAGGTGAGCCACGAATGTACCTCCATCAGATGTGATGCTACCAGCATCAGCAACCATCCATTCTATCTGGGATTTTTCCTTATACTGGAAGGATATCTCTCTTCCGGCAACAGCAGATGCAGTGACATAAGCCGATGTTGTCCAAGGATTTACCTTGCTGATCTGCACGCTGATGTCAGTTTCCTCAACATACAGAGTCCATTTCTCAGTCTTTTCGAATGCTGTCACCTCAACCTCAGCTCCATCAGTAAAATCTGTGAGAGTCATCGGATCTGGTGAATATGTTGTCACGTCCTTCGGTCCAAGTTTAATGGATGTAATCTCAAGAGAGCTGATATCGGTGCCTTTTGCCACTCTTGCTATCGCCCTGCAATTGTGTTCATCAATTGTGGCTGTACCGACCTGTCCCCGAACAGTGAAATATCTCTGCACGGGTCTTTCCGCATATATTGTCCATTCGTAGTCCTGATAGGTACGTATAGAAAATTTCAATGGTGTGGTAAGGTCATGAACACCGAGCAGCTCAAGTGATGGTTCAGCATAATCCTTATCTAATTCAAAGGACTGTATGACCACACGTCTCAAATCCGTTGTTTCAGAAACAGAAATACAAATCTCTTGAGCCTGATAATTTATACTTACATCCACTGCATCCTGTACCGTCATAGATACCACTTGAGGCACAACAACAGGATACGGGATGTCGTTTGTTATACACCCTGTCAAAAAGAAGACGGAACTGATTATATAGATTAATGATTTCTTCATCCTAGAAATGTATGGTAAGTCCAAAATTCAAGTTCAACAGATTGAGACTTGCATTTGCATTCCAGCCCTGCCTGCTTCCCGTCACGACGCCATCCTGATAAGCGGTAGTGGTGGCATAGGACAGATCTGCAATCGAAATGCTTGCCTGAATGGACACATTGTTCATCGGAAAATATACTATTCCGGGTGCAAAAGACAGGTATCCTTTTTCCTTTACAGTATATGTCGGAGCGTTGTCACCTGTGGCAAACTGAGTCTTCGTACGCGAATATCCGAGAATATATTCCCAGATTATGCCGAATCTGCCAAGTTTGTCTATTCCGATATATGTCCTCTGGAAAACGCTTCCACCCATAGAGTTGGCAGTTGCGTTGAGATCGCTTACAGACAAACTCAAGTTGCCAAGAAGGTCTGCTGTAGCTGTATCAATCATTCCGCCGGCTTTGGTATAGTTGAATCTGACTCCGACTGCATGGTTGTCACGGAAAGTGTAAGCAGCTTCTGGCGCAATTCTGATGACAGAAGCTCTGGCATTCACTCCCTGAAGGAGCATCATGTAGTCATTGTCTGCACTATTGATGTCTGCATACATTACAGAGAGACCACACTGCCACTCCCCTTTCGGAGCAATCAGGCGGTTTGTGAATCTGTACTGTTTTGTAGTATCTTTCGGAGACAGTTCCTTTCCAAGAACAATCACATCACTTTTCTCGCCTTCGCTCTGAGCAAAAGACGGCACCGCAGCCATCATCAACAGGCATACAGCAATATTTCTGACAATTGTTCTCATCATAGAAAATAATAGGATATTCCCACTCCAAGGGAGAGGAGGTTAACCATGAATCCGGCTGAAGTTGACTGGGTCTGTCCCAGATTTACCTGATTTCTGATCTGATCGGACCAGCTGTAATTGACGCCAAAGATTCCTACATTCATCTCCACAGCAAGTCGCTCTGTAAGAAAGGCTACGATTCCGGGATCTACAGCAAGTTCCAATGAATAAGACTGGTTGTAGAATCCGTAGATATGGTCGCCACCGGCATTGAAAGCCTTGCCCTGCTTGACAGAACCACCAAGATGCAGATCAGCGAACATAGCCACTCTCTTTGAAGATCCGAGCGGAATGTATGCACGGAAAACTCCGTAGGCGGACATCTTATGCTGAATCTGGTAACAATCTGAAGCGTTCATTTCTATCTGAGCGACAGCAAGATCTGCAGATGTCAGGTCAAGCATACTGCGACCGTATGACAATTTCAGACCTACAGCCATGTTATCCTGGAAGGAATACATGACACGCGGGCGCACGGATACACTGTAGCCATCAGAGTTTATATTACTGATTACCAGCATGCTGAGATTATCATTGACATGCTGGGAATATCGCGCATTACCACCGACCATCCATGTTCCTTTCTCAATGAACGGAGCAGAAGGCACAGTCTCATAGCCACGATAATAATGCTGAGCCTCGGCACCGATGGTACCGAGGAACAACATTATAAATATTACGATCGATAATTTTCGCATGTAGATCACTAATAGATAAGCTCAAATCCGTCAAGCCTCAATTCAGCAGTACTACATCCTGCAAAATAGTCTCCATACTGTGATGCAGAACAAGAGATCACGATATGAGTCGGATAATCAACCTCGCTATAATATACAAGAGGAATCTCATATTGAATCCACTCCGAGGTATTTGCTGACTTCTTTGCGCCTCTGGTGATCTGATATCCGTCATTCATTATGACAAGATCTCCATTTGCAATTGTACCACCTCTCTTGCCGTCATTCTTATCTACAGCATCATCATAGAAGTCCACCCATGTCGACTTGTCAGATGTATTTATACCAATCGGATTTGCTTTGAATCCGTTATAATCTGAATAATTCCAGTTTCCGATTGCAATCTTGATATGAGCACGGTCATAATCGTCCGATGTAAGTCCGGCACTTTCAGGCAGCTTTGATGCATTGACATTTATCTTACCTGTCTTATATTTAGCCCACAGTCTCAATGCAGTAGGACGGCTTGTCCACGGACGACCGAAATCTACAATACCACCGCTTGTTCCTTGAATCTCCCTGAACTGGCCTGCGAAGATATTACCTGCAGTCAACATACTGGCTGTTACTCCATTCACTGCGAGAACTGACTGTTTTCCGTCTTTGTAATCTTCCTTATCGATTTTAGTAATGACAGCACCAACATTTGCTGAACCATTGACACCATCAGGTCCCTCACCATTTCCAGAACCCCAGAACATTTTAATACCCTCTTCCACTCCACAATCAGGGTCGTAGAATTTATAGTAATCAGCACCTGTAACCAGACTTGTATACTCAAAGCTTGCATTAGGAAGATTTGGAGCAGCCTCTGTTTTGAAAGTTAAAGCATCACCAACTTCAACATCATTTATCAAAAGCTTATAAGTGTATTCCTTAGATGGTGTAAGACCTGTGAGTTCGGCCTTCCATGTACCTTCTGCGTCATTTAGTCCCTCTTCATACGACCACTCTGTTTCGTCGGTATTCTTATAGGCAAACTTAATGGTAGCTCCAGCATACTCCTCAGGATCGACATCGGCATGTAGAGTAGCTTTTGTTGCCCAGATTTCGTAAATTTTAGAGGCAGACAGACCTGTTGATACTGGTTCAAATACGATATTGTCATTTACAACATCTGTTGTCTTATCAACTTCCAATACGAAGTCAAGATCACCATCTTTGATAGTGTACTTGAGATTCATCTTATAAAGTTTTCCAGGAACGATATTCTTGATGGTACCCTCCTTTGTGAAAGTGTTTCCGCCTTTGATAAGAGTACCTGTGAAGGTCCACTCAAAAGATGGTTCAACAAGGCCTGCTACGATATAATATCCTTCAGCACCTGACTTGGATGCATCATATATAAGCTTTGATGCCTCCGGATCGCTATCGAGAGCAATAGAGAATTCATAACCTTCAGAGAAATTCTCAGCAATGGTAGGATCAAATGTAATACAAGTTACAGCATTGTTGACTGTTGCCACAACCTTGACATTCTGCACCTGTCCGGCAACAATTGTAAAGGTTTCAGAGCCCTTGTAACTTTTCTGTTCCCATGATGCGATGGCTGGAGTGTCCTTTACACATTCACCTGCCTCAACATCTACTCGATACGTATCAGCGGCGAGATAGAAAGGAGAAGGCATCTCGGTATAAGTGTATGAACGCACCAAACCGGAGAAATCAGATTTATAGATGTTGACCTTAGCAGTATTGTACAGCTCTTCCTGAGTAAATGCAGCTCTGGTCTGTGCAGCAAGCGCCATATCTACATTGAGAATACCCATGCCGCGTCTGTCGTCGATCTTTTCAGTCTTGGTACAAGCGACAGCAGCTACTGCAGATATCAAAATAATTCCTAATATCTTTTTCATATCTCACCCTCCTTATTCTACAATCATCACCAACTTAATAGTCTTCCTGCATCCTGTATTATCCAGAACGGACATATAGAATGTATGTCTTCCTTTGAATCCTTCGATTGCGCTTTGAGCGTCGCTGATATCTATCGGAATAAGGACATCATCCTTCAAAGTCTCTCCATAAGGGAAAGGCACAATATCGAATATTCCCATTTCTTTTTCAGTTGGATACAGAAGATCGATACCATCCTGAGCATCAACAACTGTAAGAGCATTAGAGAACGAAGGATTGTCAGATTCAATGTCTACATACAGACTTCTGAGTCCATTCGGTACAGAAAGATTGAACATGATATTCATTGCTCTATCATCAGAAGGGACAATCAACAAATTCTCAAGATCAGTAAGCTGCGCATCACAACCACCCTCATAATCAAATGTCATTGCAATGCCACCATCGCCCTTAGGCGCTTCTGGATCCTCACCTGAAATTTCTTCCTTAACGGTCAGATCTTCATTAAGTTCCTTATCATCCAAGAGACTTTCAATCACGATATCAAATGTAGCAGTTCCTTCCTCGTTTCTCTTTGGAATGAACTTGATCACACGCCACTGTCTTGGTGCAATGTTATCAAAAGTTTTTGTCATCTTCTGAGTCTTGCCTTCAATACTACCTTTGAATGTAACAGTCATAGTATTTCCATTGACAGCAAAATAACCTGCATTTCTATCGAATGCAACGGCATCACCGCTTTTTGTAAGATTATATACAAGTGGCTGACCAGCAGTAAGTTCCACACTTGTAGTACCTACTACGCCGTCAGCTCCGGTAACCTTTGCAAGGAACTCATCACTATATTCTACTGTAACCTTACACTGCAGCAATCTACACACGAGTGCTTCAGTAACGGTAGTTGTCTCTCCAGCTACGATAGAAAAATCGTGAGATGTTCCATAATAAGGGTCCTCCCAAGCAGCCACAGGTACTTCTGTTGCCTTTGATCTTGCTACAAGAGTATATGAGCCCTCAGTAAGAGAAATCTTATCATCGTTTGCTATGACTTCCGAATACTTCAGAGTCTTTACAAGTTCGCCAAGTTCATCATTGACTCTTTTATATATGAAGAGTGTATAACCCTCATCAGCTGGCTGTCCTTTTGTAACGACATCCTCATCAATCTCAAGTGACAAGTCACCAAAAGAAAGGAAACCTTCTCCCTTAAAATCATTGACTGCAGTCTTCTGACATGATGCTGCAAACATCATAACTACAGAAAGCGCAACAAATATTAAATTCTTTTTCATATTATCCCTCCTTAGTCGTTAAGTTCATAATCTCCAAGTTCGACAGTCTCAGTGTATCCTTCCTGGAATGTGATGGAGAGTGTTGCACCACCGACATTATTGACATTGAACACAAACTTATATGCTGTCGCCGCTTTCAAACCAGTATAGTCCTTATTAAATGTATATTCTTTAATTTCTGACGAATAAGTGCCAGATAAAGACACTCTATAGCCATCAAGAAACGCAGCTCTGGTCTCATCCTTCGGAAACAGAGCAATATCTGTATTTCCACGATACAGCTTGAAAGAGTAATCCTTGTAATAGTTTCTGAAGCTTTCACTAAACTCTAATCTTACCACAGTGTTTCCCAACTTTACAGGGATAGAAACTTCTATAGGCTGTCCACCAACTACAGTAAATGTTGTTGAACCTACGAAATATGGCTTGTCGAAACCTTCATCTTCAAGTGAGCCATAACTTGCTTCTACAGTATACTCTCCTGCAAGCAGTGCGGTAGAAGCATCCCATGCAGAGATCAAGCCACTCCACGCATAATCATTTCCCGTGATTGAAATGACAAAGTCATCTGCGGATGGAAGAGTAGTAAACTCTGAAACATTGCTTCGTGTCAGGTCGGTAATCTCGATGTCTTTTGATACATCGAAGGTCACCTGACCACTTCCTAATGACTGAGTCTTGGAGCAGGAAACTACCCCCAGAACCATCAGCATAGTCAAAATTGTTTTCAAGGTTTTCATCTTAAAATAGTTTTGAATCTTATTTATAGTTATTTTGTTATCTGCACTTTGATGTTATCAATATACAACCAGTAGTTCGCATGTGTATTAGACGCTTTAGAATCTGTTGAGACAATCCATCCGAGTCTCATATTCCTATCTACATTTTCAATCTCCAGATCTACAATTTTATTAGGTACATTTGTATATGAAGCATCAATATTAAGTTTCTGTCCCTGTATTACCATTGGTCTGAGAGAAGTTGGTGCTGGATTAGAGAATCCGCTTCCTGTAACCATTCCTGTAATGCCATCAATGATATTACCCTCGGACTTGTCAGGATTTGTCACTTCATCCTGTGAGTTGATTCCAAAATAGAGTATCGGTGACTTCTTCGGAGGAGATCCAAATAATGGATCTCTCTCACTTCTAGCACCTCCGTAATCAAATGAAACTGAGATCTTTACATTAGCATCTTCTTTAAGGGCAGTAAATTGAGAAGTATAAATTCTGCCTTTGTAATATGCTCCAGCCAACAGGACATGTTCATACCTGCAGCATATTCTTGCTGCACCACTTTTGACACCAATTCTGGTTCCATACCAGTCTGCGAGTCCATGTTCAGTTAATGACGATATACCCTTATATGTATCAGAAGCTGTACCTCCAACGCCCGGGTTATCGTGGTTGTCACTATATGTAGCGATTGAATTAAAATCCTGATAAAGGAGATAAGGAACCTGAAGAGTTACCATTGTGACGTCAGTTGTCGAAAGATCTGAAATTCTGACTGTCTGACCAGTAATAGCATTATCACTATCATAAGTCACTTCAATCTCTTGTCCACTGAAGGCACGATACTGAGCCTCATCCTCAAAACGCAACGAGATTGTTTCTCCAGTACTGAACTGACGTCCAGGATTGTAAGTATATACATTAGAACCCGCATCATCCCATCTGCATCCCTCGGGTGCAGTAAGAATGAGTTCATTGACATTTTCTCCGAGATTATTCTGTGAAATGTAGAATGTGATTCTATATGGAAAATCGGCGATTGATTTTACATTAAGTCTGACTGGCGTAGAGTGACCTGCCTGAAAATCTCTTGCACAAAGGTCAACATCATCAAAATATACGATCTTGTCCTCTGTATAGGCTTTTATCTTCATCTTCTGACCCTCTGTAAACTTCGTAGGGACAAAGGCAAAGCATGCATAATCTTTATTCTGATCAGAAATTCCAAGGGGTTCTGCAAGTAAAAGCTCAGCTTTTGCACTTGACTCAGACTCAGACAGGACAAGCGCAGCATCGGGATTTTCCATATCCCACATAGCTTTACCAACGATTTTTGAAGGGAACTCAAGAACGATTCTCTGAAGAGTCTCATCACCGATGACAGTATTGCTGGCCGGTATGTAAAAGCGGAACTGATGCATCATGCGTTTCATCACCATCGACATTCCCGAATGATCTTCCGGATCTGGAACAGGAGTCAATGCACCATGTGTCTTAGGGTAAGAAATCATCACATCAGCTCCTCCTGATACCTTTCCGTCCTGAATAGCAGGAATATCGAACAACACCTTGGAATCGTTCACTTGATCAGGTACAGGATAGCAGCAATAATAGGTATAGTTTCCCTCTTCCATGGCAGAAGAGAGTGTGGATGTAAAAAATCCGTATGAACCATCAAGTCCGTATGTTGTAAAAATCTGATTGTTTAAAGCGAACTCGCCTGCTGAATTCTTCGCCCACACAGAGATCTGATCATTATCAGACCATATTGCACGAAGTCCATCATCCAGCATTTCAGTACGCGTCTGCGCACCACCGACATAGAAGCCGACTTCTACCGGATGACTTTCAGGCTCCTGGAGATGAATCTTTTCGCTTTGACAAGAAACCAAAGACAAAAACCAGAAGACAAGAAAGCCAAGGACTTTCCCTGTCAATTTATATCTCATTTTACTCGGTTTAGAATCTTATTTAGCATGCAAAGGTAAGTATAATTTCTAAAATAGCAAAGCTAGGGTTTTCTGAAAATAATTTGCTAACTTTGCGCGATTATGTCTTTAAAATAAGGTATGGCAGTAGAGAAAGAAAACATCGTTAATTATACTGATGACAACATCAGGACCATGGAGGGCGTGGAGCACATCCGCAAACGCCCGGGAATGTACATCGGAAGACTTGGCAATGGAGATGACCAGGGAGACGGTATATATGTTCTCCTGAAGGAAGTTGTCGACAACTCCATTGACGAATTCTCAATGGGATTCGGTAAGCAGATCCAGATCAGCGTAACTGAAAAGGAAGCTACCGTACGAGATTTCGGACGAGGTATTCCGCTTAACTCTGTAGTCAAGGCAGTCAGCGTCCTGAATACAGGTGGTAAGTATGACACCAAGGGATATAAGAAGTCTGTGGGTCTGAACGGTGTCGGTCTGAAAGCGGTGAATGCACTTTCAGAGCATTTCTATGTGGAGTCATATAGAGATGGTATGAGTTCATACGCGGAGTTCCGTACGGGTAAGCTGGTTGACTCAGGTCAGAGACCTACAAAGGAGAAGAACGGAACCATGGTGAAGTTCATTCCGGATGAGCATCTTTTCGTGGGCTATGTCTTCCATATGGACATCATCGAGTCCATGATGAAGAACTACTCGTACCTGAAGAAAGGACTCGCGTTGAATTTCAATGGAACGACATACAAGTCAGAAAACGGACTACTCGACCTTATCAACGACAACATGTCAGACACTCCGCTCTACGAGCCGATCCATATCGTCGGCGAGGATGTGGAGATTGTCCTTACTCATGGCAACAGCTATGGCGAGAACATCGCTTCATTCGTGAACGGACAGAACACACGCGATGGTGGAACCCACCTGGCGGCGATGAGAGAGGCTGTAGCAAAGACGCTCAAGGAGTTCTATAAGACATTCGCAAAGAAGGATTTCGATCCGGTGGACATCCGTCAGGGAATCATCGGAGCAATCAGCATACAGATTCAGGAACCGAATTTCGAGGGTCAGACAAAGACCAAGCTCGGTTCGACATACATGTGGGAGACAGACATCCAGAACGAGGACGGAAGTCATTCGTACGACCAGGGTCCCACTATCAGAAGCTTCGTAAACGACTTTGTCAAGACAAATCTCGACAACTATCTTCATATCCATAAGGAGATCATCCCTGTTCTTCAGCAGAAGATCACCGAATCGGAGCAGGAACGTAAGGAGATCTCAACCATCCAGAAGAAGACAAAGGAGAGAAGCAAACGTACTAACGTATATAACAAGAAACTGCGCGACTGCAAGATTCACTACAATGACAAGCTTGCAGCAGCAAAGAAGGATCTTGCCGAACTTACCAGCATCTTCATCACCGAGGGAGATTCAGCGAGCGGAACCATCACCAAGGCACGTAAGGCAGAGACACAGGCCGTATTCAGTCTCAGGGGTAAGCCGATCAACTGCTACAAGGAAAGCCGCAAGAAGGTTGCCGAGAATGAAGAACTCAATCTGCTCATCAACGCTCTCGGACTTGAGGACGACATGGACAACCTCAGATACAACAAGATCATCGTCGCAACCGATGCCGATGATGACGGCATGCACATCAGAATGCTCGTATTGACATTCTTCATGAAGTATTATCCTGACCTCATCCGCAGAGGACATGTCCATATCCTTCAGACTCCCCTTTTCAGAGTCAAGAACAAGAAGGACATCCGCTACTGCTTCAGCATCGAGGAGAAGGACAAGGCAGTGAAGGAGCTCAAGAGCGGAGTGGAGATCACACGATTCAAAGGTCTTGGAGAGATTTCATCTTCAGAATTCGTTGATTTCATTGGAGAGAACATGCGACTGGACCGTGTGAAGCTGAGCGACGAGGAATCAATCGCCGAGATCATGGAGTTCTATATGGGAGACAACACCATTGACCGCCAGAACTTCATCCGACACCATCTGCGCAGCGAAGCCGAACTTGAAGATGTAAACATCTAAATGTCATCCCGAGCTTGACGAGGGATCTAATACATAAATGTCATCCCGAGCTTGACGAGGGATCTAATACAATACTATTATGTGGAGAAAATTCTGCGGATGGCTACTCCGCACCATGGGTTGGACTGTTGACGACCCAGTAGCCCCTGAAGACAAATGCATCATCCTTGGTGTGCCTCATACATCAATCTGGGACTTTGTCATTTCATACCTTTATTATACGTCGGTAGGCGGAAAGCCATACTGCATGATCAAAGGAGAGCTGTTCTGGGGACCTCTCGGCTGGCTTTTGCGCAAGATGGGAGGTATTCCGGTCAACAGAAAGAAAGGAAGCAATGTGGCTCTCAGCGTCATCAAGGAGATGAAGGCACAGAAGACTGTACATCTCGCACTTGCACCTGAGGGAACTCGCCAACCAGTAAAGCGTTGGAAGACAGGCTTCCACACTATTGCACGCGAAGTGGGATGTCCTGTATATATGGGCTACTTCGATTGGGGAACAAAACATGTGAGCCGTGGTAAGAAGGTAGAACTTACCGATGATGCAAGGGCAGATATGGACCGCATTCAGGCAATGTATGAGGAAATGCATCTTGTAGGCAAGCACCCGGAAATGTACATAACCAAATAAACTATAAACATGATTCAACTTTACAAACGAATGAAGAGAATGAGGGAGAAGTATATCGACACCCTCGCGAAACTTTACGAATATTCTACAACTGTTTATTCAAAGAAGCAGTATACGCAGTGGTATGACACTAAAGAAGACGGATATACATACGGCTCATTCAAGATGAAATGCGACAGCTTGTCGAAGGTCCTGACCCAGTATGGTATCGGCGCCGGCGACAAGGTAGCCATCCTTTCCCAGAGCATGCCGAACTGGTCTGTTGCATTCTTCAGTCTTGCACCTTTCGGCAGAATTGTAATCCCTATTCTGCCGGACAGTTCTGAAAACGAGGTCACAAATATCCTCAACCACTCAGAGAGCAAGGCGATCTTCGTATCTCAGAGACTGGCTTCAAAACTAAGCCAGGAATGCAGAGAAAAGATGACACTGGTCATTGACATAGATACTTTTGAGATCATCAAAGCCGATGACGAGAAATTCACATGCGACGGAAGACCGGCAGTACCGACTCCGGAAGACATTGCCACAATCATCTATACATCAGGTACGACAGGAAGCGCAAAGGGCGTTGTGCTAAGTCATAGAAACCTTGCATCCAATGTCATCACATGTTATCACTCATGCAAGAGAACTGCGAAAGACAGATGGTTGTCAATCCTTCCGATGGCCCACACTCTTGAGATGACTCTCAGCATGCTGTATCCTATGTATTGCGGAGCAACAGTATACTACCTTCCTAAGCCACCGGTTGCATCACTGCTCATGAAGGCGTTGAAGATTGTCAAACCGACCACAATGCTGACAGTTCCTCTGATTATCGAGAAGGTATATAAGGGCAGCATTCTTCCTACAATCCAGAAGAGCCGCACGCTTACCTGGATGAACGAGCATATGAACGGTCTTATGTGCCGCATCATCGGCATGAAGCTGAAGGCAACATTCGGAGGTCACGTATCATTCTACGGTATTGGTGGAGCAAAGCTTGATCCGGAGGTGGAGAAGTTCCTTCTCAAGGCAAACTTCCCATATGCTATCGGATACGGACTGACAGAGACTTCTCCTCTGCTCGGTTATGCAATGCATGGATGGAGAGCTGTAGGTTCTTTCGGTTATCCTGTCTACAATGTTCAGCTCAAACTCCATGATGTGAATCCTGAAACAGGCGAAGGTGAAATCGTCGCAAAGGGTCCGAACGTGATGCTTGGATATTATAAGGATCCTGTCAGAACAAAGAGCGTATTCACTGAGGATGGATGGTTCCGCACCAATGATCTTGCTGTCATTGATGAGAAGGGACGCTTTTTCATCAAGGGCCGTCGCAACAATATGATTCTCGGTCCGTCAGGTGAGAACATATATCCGGAAGAGATCGAGAATGTAATCAACAATGTTGAAGGCGTAAGCGAGTCAATCGTCGTGGAAAGAGACGGACGTCTTGTGGCATTGGTACAGCCGGCCGAGAACTTCATCCAGTGGGACAAGGAGAGCGAGGATAAACTTTATGAGAAGCTTGATGCATGGAAAGCTAAGCTTCTGAAGGCGACCAACAAGAATGTCAGCAAGGCATCACAGGTAAGTTCCGTTGAAGTAATGAAGGAGCCTTTCGAGAAGACAGCGACTCAGAAGATCCGCCGCTTCAAATATAAGGACTCAGCTCCAACTGTTGAAGAAGATAAGAAGAACAAATAAAAAAGATCAGGCTCAAAGGCCTGATCTTTTTTATTATTTTACTCTCTCGATGATCTCGAGGCACATGCGGCCGTTATGATATGGACATTTCCAGAAACCGGCCTTATCCTCTACCGTGTTGACAGAGCCGTCCGGGCGTCTGCTCCACACCCACTCTCCGTTTTCGTGGTCGATGATGTCTTTCTTGATGTACTCCCAACAGTGGATAGCATTCTCAAGGCCCTCCTGATCGCCGAAGTGCTCCCAAAGGTTGAAGTAACCTACGGCAGCTTCTGCCTGAACCCACCAGTGACGGTCTGCATCGATATGGTCACCCATCTTCTCGTAGATCATCCCGCCCTCAGGAGTGAATCCCTCAGTAGATGCAGCTACGATAGCTGGTACTCTTGCCTCGACTCTTGCCAACTCAGCAGGATCACCGAGAACAAGCGCAGACTCGTGAAGAAGCCATGAAGCCTCAATATCGTGTCCGTATGAGAAGATGTCATAGTTACAGTTCCAGTCATTGTCAAAGAAAAGCTTGAGATGGCCGTTGCTGTCAAGAATGTATTTGTCGAAGATGTTTATAAGTCCGCGAAGGCGTGTCTCAAGAAGAGAGTCCTTCCACACGCGATAGAGACATGTATATGCTTCAATGACATGAAGATGAGTGTTCATTGTCTTGCTCTCGTTCGCATCCTTCTCGCTCAGACGCATGTCTTCGATCTGCTTCCACTCACGTGTGAACGCCTCGAAGTAGCCGTCCTTCTCTGTGTCAAAGCTGTGGTCCTCGATCGAGTGGAAAAGCTTGATCGCATACTCCAAAGCCTCAGCATCTCCTGTCGCTCTGTTCAGTTCTGCAAGACCATAGATTGTGAAGGCAATGGCATAAATCTGCTTCTTTGTATCAAGCGGAGTGTAGTCTGCATTGAGTGACCAGTATGTTCCGCCGAACTCCTTATCATAGAAATGATTGATTATAAGAGACTTTGCCTTTAGGGCAACTTCCAGATATTCCGGATTGCCAAGAACACGGTATGCGGAAGCGAAAGTCCACAAGATACGTGCAGTCATGATTCCGCCTACCGGAGCTTCAGGCTCAAGTACTTCTTCTCCTGTGATGCGTCCATAGAAGCCACCTTCCGGATTGCACATCTTGTTCATCCAGTAAGCAAGGATGTTCTCAGTAAGTTCCTTCTTCACTTCAGCTGCCAGTCCCTTGGCAGCAAGCAGTTCTGCAGTTGTCTTATTCATATCTGTTGATGTTGTTTCAATGATTCGATATCATCAATGCCGAAGGCATTCCGTGCAAATATATATAAAATGATTTGTATTGAAATATGTATGTCAAAAAAGTATCATCAATGGACAAATATATACTTGCACAACTATCCGTCAAATATTAATTTTGCAAAAGATATAATCACATATAGCATGAGCATGTTAAAACATAAGATAATGGCAATGATTGCTACAGTAATTACAGCTTCTGCATGTGCAGAAAAACAGGCTCAGACGCCTGCAGAATCCCTGCTTGAGCGTCTTGAAAACCAAATCGGACAGGGACTGGTCATGTTCGGTCATCAGGACACTTATCTATATGGTCACTCCTGGAAGGTTGATGCAGATGCAACAGAATTCAACAGATCGGACATCCATGATATCATAGGTAAATATCCAGCACTTTACGGTATGGATCTCGGCGGAATCGAGCTCGACTCTCCGCTCAATATCGACAAGAACGACTTCAACCACATGAGAGCTGCAGCAGTGGCTCATCACAAGAGAGGCGGAGTCATCACATTCTCATGGCATCCTATGAACCCGCTCACAGGCGGCACCACTTGGGACAACACTTCAACTGAAGTAGTTGCATCTATTCTTCCTGGCGGAGAGAATCATGAAAAGTTCATGGGCTGGCTTTCAAAGGCAGCCGACTATCTCGGATCGATCAAGGATGAAGAGGGCAACATGATCCCTGTAATCTTCCGTCCTTGGCACGAGCACACAAGAGACTGGTTCTGGTGGGGACAGAATCTCTGTACAACAGAGCAGTATGTCGCTCTTTGGAGAATG
>JAEIGA010004039.1_pt1 | contig 22730 bp, 27 predicted proteins | sample 9270691 | NCBI WGS metagenome assembly JAEIGA01 (sample SAMN17057246, study PRJNA624740) | gut metagenome | biome: biome; isolation source: fecal sample | host: Bos grunniens | place: China: Xizang | collected 2019 | reverse complement strand
TCTATATTCATTATGTAGTATTATATATTATTTCATTATTCTAAATATAACTAAGAGCAAAAATGAAAAGAGCATTACGAATTCTTGAGTTAATAGGAATAACTATACTAGCATTCTTATTATTTTTGTTAGTATGGTCACCAATGGTATTATTGATGTTTATATTTGGAATAATAGGATTGTTCATAACACCTTGGTTAGGCTACCCACTATTTATAATATTTAGTATACTTACAATACTTAAATTTATTATAGACTTATTAAACGAAAATGGTACTCTTTAAAGAGTACCATTTTTATAAATACACATCTTTTTATTTCTTCTTTCGTTTTTGTCCATGATAAAATTCACCTTTAAAAGATTCGTTATCAAAACCAAGACGATCTCTATCTATAATATCTTTAGCGATTTCTGCTGCCTTTCTCTTATCTTCAATTGACCAAAGAAGATTTGAAAGTTTTTCTTCTCTTTCTTTTTTGAACTCTCTAGCTAATTTATTCTTTCTATCTTTCTCTTCAGCCATATACTTATCATATTCAGAAGTTCCTTCTTTAAGAACGTCAAACCTGCGATATTCATACTCTTCAAATAGCTGATCAAATACAGATGAAGAACCATAACGACCCCACCTAGGGAAAAGCTTTAAATGTTTAGCTGCAAGAAGTGAAAGCTCATTCTTAAAACAATATGGAGCATTTCTCAAATATTTATCAAACTCTACTTTTGGAATCTCTTTACCTTCCATAATGATAGTATAGACTTCCTTACCAAGAGTCTTATAAATATATGCTTTAACAGCAGAAGATTGCTCAAGCAAATGTACATTAGGTTTAACTACTTTCTTAGAAGGCTCATCATAATATACCTTAACTTCATTTCTTGGTTTAATATATCTTTTCTCAGCTTGAATCTTTCCGTCGTCATCAATATAATATTCCCATTTGCCATATCTTGATGAGAACTTAGAAAGAAACTCTGCCCTAGTATTAATCCTACCAACTATCTTAGGGAACTTAAGACAGAACTTACTGAAAACAAAATCAAACTCTTGTCCAATATGTCCATCTAAGAAAATATCAATATCTTTATATATTTGAATTCCATGGTCATAATATTTATAACCGTGTATAACCTTACCATTCTTATCTATACGCTTATGCATAGGTAATTTAGTAACATCCTCTCCCATGTATCTTCCATGTTTACTCATAACGTTATAAAGATTTATTTGTTTGACATATATAAAATAGAAAAGGTTCCTGAAATTTCAAGAACCTTTATAAATTACTTATTGATATAGAACTGTACCCAATTATCTGGATTATCTTTAACATCTTTAATAAGGTCTTGTATCTTATCTAGAGAGTTCATTATTGCTTTTTGGAATGTATTAGCTTCAAGATCATACATTGGTTCGTCATCATAATTTACACCACCATCTTTGCCTGCCCATAAATGCCAAGCTCCATCTTTACGACCTAGTAAGAAATCTATAGTGATTCCTTCTTTCTTATCTTTATATACATATTCTATTTTCTGATAACCGTCCTTATCTGTAATCCAATCAGCACGTTCTCCTCCATCTTTCCAAATTTTGAATTTAATCTCTGCACGTTCTTTCATCTTTGGATCAATTTCTGGTTCTGAACCTTTATCATCTTTAGGGTCATCTTCTTTAGGTTCATCATCTTTATTTTCGTCATCTTTGTTAGAATCATCTTTCTTATCTTCTTCACCACTATCATCTCCACCTAAAAGATCATCACCGGTAGAATCATCTTTTTTGTCGTCCTTTTTATCATCTTTAGAATCATCTCCTAAACCTAAAAGGTCGTCTTCATAAATAATTTCAGTATTCTCTACTATATATTCTCTTAAATGTTTCATAATTAATCAAAATTAGGTGTATTTATAGTTCGGCACATTGAATCATAATCTGCCTTAAATTCATTAAATGTATATTCTGTATTCTTAAATCTTTCAAAGAATTCTTCATTATCGAATTTTGGTAATTCGGAAAATGCTTTCTGCTCATACGAACGCATTCCTTGCTTCATTTCTTTATATGTACACTCTGGATTTTTTCTTAATGCGTCCCCAAAAGCTTCTGCAATAGTACCAATATAATCATTAATATATATCTTATTGACTAATCCAGCAGTATTTAGTACAAGTAAACTTTTTAATTCATTTTTTGTAATGCATTTACCTATTCTACCAAAATCATATAGACGAATTGTGAATGCCCAATCAAAATTATAATCAGAACCAGTCAAAATCTTATCAATAGTTTTTACCCATTCATTAAGATTGTATCGTTTATTAGGTTTTCTATACCTTGATGAACCTGTATAGAACTCATTTCCATCAACAGTAAAGAATGAGTTTCTGGTCCATTCCCAATGATCTCTTGGAGAAGAATTTTCATATTTACCATCACTTAATTGTCCTTCCATTTCTAATGAATACATTAATAAAGCAGAAATGTTACTAAAATGTAAACATATTCTACCATATTGTTCGAACCATTCCTCAGGTACTATATCTAATATAGGGTCTCCAGAATTTGCACTAACCTTTAATTTTTCGGAAATTAACGCACGTATATAAGTTTTTATTGATTTCATATGTTAAAGCAATCATTAATATATAAAAATAAAAAGGTAAGATTAATCTTACCTTTTATATAATTAACCAATCTATTTAGGCAAATTTGGTAATACCTTTCTCTTCATCAGTTAGAATGAATTTTGTTGGCATTAGTTCTGTCAATACGATACATAGGTCAATAAAATAATCTTCATTTTCAATAGGTTCGTCAAGAACTAATTGCATTATTGGCTTAATTTGTGCATTTATAGCTGCGAGCTCTTCTGCTTCTTCAACTTCAATTGGATAATTCCAATATGGACTTTGTTTAGCTACACCAACAAGAAGCAAATATTTATAAGATTTAACACTTGAATCAAATACTCGATACAAATTACCAACAAATGATGTAGCAGTTCTTGTTCCTAATTCGATCACAGTACGACCCTTAACTACAGTCTGACGGTCCGCATTTCTATTTGTATAGATGTCATTATAAGAAAATGACGTAACGAACTCTTTAGTGGACATACATAAATGTTCCATCAATAGTGTTATATATATTTATTTAGTGTTTTACATCTGAACTTCCAAACCCATCAGTACCTCTCAATGAATCCTTCATCATTGTCTCATAATCATTTGATGTCATCTCTTCAATTGTGGTGCGTACAACCGGAAGTACTACCATCTGCATCAACTTATCTCCACAATAAACATTCTCCCCATAATAAACCTCCTTATCGAATGCTGCTGAAAGATGAACATATCCTGAATAATCTTCATCGCAAACACATGCTCTAGTATCGAATCCTTTATTACCTTTACCAGACTTATTAAAGAAAATGCCAGCTGTATCTTTTGGCAACCCAATCTTAATACCAGAATTAAATAGAAGATAATCTCCAGGGAATACTACGATACCAGGTACACCATTATCGTCAAAAATAAGTCGATATGCAACAAACTCATCAATTGAATCTGATAATGACTGTTGTTCTGGCTCCTCATTATCATAGACATCATCTGGAGGGGTCAATGCAAGATACAAATGAAGAATATTAATAGCATTAACTTTATTGAAATCATACTTATCAAAGGTTGACTGAATATAAAGACCTAAGGTATCAATAATCTCATAAAGTTCTTCCTCAGTCTTCTTATACGACTTCATAAACGCATTAAAAGCAATACCAAAATATGATTCATCAGTAATGTATGGAACATGGAAATCATATCCTGCCGCAGTATAATTTTTAGATGGTGTTATACCAAAACCATTATAAATCTTAAGTTTCTCCATTGTTTTAAATATTTTAATCTGATATATATAATATAGTAATTCTTAAAATTTATTTTTATATAATATATACTATATACTATAATTTATGGCATCACATAAATATTTAACATTAGAAGGTTTATCTTATTTTAAAGACAATATAATGTCTATTATTGAAGATAACGAATTAACTACAGCAGCCGCATTAAATAGAATACAGTTGGATATAAATAAAAATGTTCAAAATGCGGTATCTGCTGCAATACAACCGGCATCCGCCATGCAGCACGAATTAACTATAGCGAATGAGTCAATTAACGCCACCGTCCCTCGTGCACTTTATATGTTAGTAAATAATAAAACTACTGATACTGGCGATTTTTATTGCACTACTGGTCTAAAGTCAGATAATCGTGAAGGTATTTTAACTAAAACAACACAAACAATCGCCGGGGAAAAACAGTTCGCGGATAATATTAGAATTTTAAATGAGCTATCTATATGTGAAAACTACAACGGGATTTCCTCTGCCTCTACAGGATATATTTATTTCGGTAATCCTGAATGGCAAATAAAGAATGATGCATATATATCATATACTTTATCGCCATATTATGAGAGCTGCGACGTCATATACCCGGCTGACCTAGATACGTATTTAGTTATTAGAAACAAAAACTCAACAATTAGGTTAAAACGCAATGATATTGAAATAAATACAAATGTTTCACTCCCAAGTAATAAAACAATAAAAATTGGTGATGTAAATGTTTCTTTAGAAGGACATACACATGAATTCGCTATTGGCGGAAATAATGAAACACTCGAAACAATTTTATCTAATCTTTCGTCTTCATTAAATACTCATATATCTACAGGTAGTCATGTACTTCCATATTCATCTAGTGATATAAATAAAGTTTTAGGAGTCGACGGTGGAACTGATGGAACAACCCCAACACTATCTTGGGTTCCTGGTTTACCACCATATAATGCAACTGATCATAAAGATAAATATTTACATGTAACAGCAAACGGATCTGCATTAGAATGGGCTTCATTACCAGTAGCTTCAAAGACTTCAAGCGGTATTGTGTCAGCAGCAAATCAGGCGTTTAGTGGTGTGAAAACTTTTTGGGGTGGATTAAGAACTAATACTATTTCAGCGTATAGTACTGATAGTTCAATACGTTCTACATTACAAGTTCAAGATGTAAAAGATTTATATCTACAATTTGTTAATACCACTGGCTCAGTGGCTACTAAAATACATTTAGTCAATACGAATTTATATGTAGATGGTGCGACATATGATAGAGCGATAAAAATAGCGGGTAATTATGTTTATTTAAATGGGCAAGTAATGATAAATGATACACCTATTGAAGACTTACTCGGTAATACTGATTTACCTATAGCATCCGGTTTCCATATCCCTGATTATGATGGACAAGGCAGTAATTATTTTCTAGAACAAACAATGTCTGCTGGAATATTGACAACGGAAAGACAAAGTATTGCCGGAGAAAAACATTTTAATGATGGAATTAGATTAGTAAACGCTATTGCAACTTGTGGTGGAGAAGATACTTATGGTGGTATATGGGCGAATGAATCGATTAATCCAGATAATCATACTGACACGCCTAAGATAAGTTTTGGTTACGGTAATAAAACATATATATATTCTACACCATTATATTGTCCAGGATACGAGTACCCTGTACAGGAATTCGATAATTCCGACTCAGTGTTATGTATTAATTCTCCAGGTTTTAATATATTACGAACTGGTAGTGATATTGATGATATTTTATCAATAACATTTAGAGAATCATCAAATAATACAGGAACATATACACCTATCGCATTACAACATTATTCGTCTGGTAATGGAAACATGTTACGTTTAGGTAATCTGACATCTAGTGCTGCTTCAGTGTTAACAATAAATACAGGAGTACTCTCAACATCGTACGCAAACATTTATCCCCAGAAAACATATGTTTTATCAGGATTTTTAGGAGGAGAAACATTAGTATTAGATTTTACTAATGCAACAATACCGTTAAAATTAGGACTTAGTAAAAATAGTGCAACAACAACTTCTGCGGTATATAGTATAAATGCTGGAGAGTTTCTTACATATGTACGAGTATATTATATGTTTGATAATCAATCGGAGTATACATTATTAACCAATGTAACATTTAGTGCAATTTTAGATAATCAAGGTATTCTTATATCTTCTACTACAATAGGAACAGGAACAGGAACAAATGTAACATTAACTTCTAATAAATCAACAGTAAATTTAACTGTTCCAGAAGGAGCGGGTGCATGTACATTATTATTTAATTTATGTACTCCTGACATCACATCCTCAAATTCATCAAATTCTTCATTAACATTACGTGTAGGCAATATTGAAATTGGTAGAGATAGTTCTGGTACGAGATATTACGCATATAATGAAGGATATAGATATTTATATACCGCAACAACTTCTGGATACGCTATACAAGTAAAAGGAATATCATATAGAACTACTAATCATAAGAATATGGGAATACCAAATAGTGGTTTAAAACCTATATTAAGCAGAGGAGGTGTTAATATTGTTAATTCGGTTATGCTTGGTGATCAATATAGCAAATTTAATAAATTTGATTCATTAGACTCGCATATTTTAAAATCATCAATAATAATATCTACACCCCAAGCAAAAGACGGTTCACCAGGATATTTAAATGCGTTTACTAAAATGCAAGACAACAAAATTGAATTATGTTCTGATTATGGCTATGTTCAATTAACAAGTTTAGGTTTACATCAAAAAACCGGCGCATTTACAAAAGCTGGAGGGGGTGATCTTTTAATTACTACAAAAGATACTAGTTCGCATATTGTCTTTGGATGTATAAATGACACAAATATTTTACATAAAATAAAACACGAAGGTTATAATGAGGATGACGCACCTTATATGCATGATTTTTACCCTTTTACAGGTGCAAATATTACATTACGACCATGCGTGGATGGTTATGGGTACTTAGGTTGTTCGGATTTTAGATGGCGTTATATATATGGTTCTTATGGTGAATTTTCTGAAAACGTTACAGCAAAAACATTTATACAATCTTCAGACGCTGAATTAAAAACTATTAAAGGCGATGTTGATGTTGATTTAGATAGATTAAAAGAAATACCTAAGATATTCTTTAAATATAATGAGGATGATGATAATATAACTAGAATTGGTACTATTGCACAGGATGTACAGAAGATTTACCCTGAAATTGTACATACAGATAAAGATGGTCATTTATCATTAGAATACGACAAACTATCAGTTATTTCATTAAAGGCTATAGATAAATTGTATGATAGACAAATAGAACTTGAAAACGAAATAAAAGAATTAAAAGAAATTGTTTTAAAAATATTGAAATAAATAAATATGTCAACTGCTGCCGACAACCATTGTATAACTTTTTATGATTTAGAAACAATATTTCCATATTCCACTACTATATTAGTGCCTGGAGTTACTAGTGATAATAATCCCGATGGACAGATGATTTTATATTCACGCGGTTCTGCACTTTATTCGGATACTTATTTTATGTGGTTTTGGGATGACAAAGCCGTACAATGCTCTTCATATTATCCAACATCGACATTAAAGAAATTTAATATAAGTTCACTTTCAGATATTGATAATTGTTGCATACCGATGTCATTTGCGCACGTATTATTTGGTGGAGCAACTGATAGTTCATATAGAATTTTGACTAGTAGTTCATCAACTGGAGCATTAGGATATAGTGTTACTGGTGCAAATACTGCCGGGCCGTTTAAATTTACACCAGTAAGCGGAAATGATTCAAACGCATTAGTTCGTTATGGAGATATTGCTATAAATAATACATTAAATATGTATATAAATTGTTGGTGTGGTAGTTCTGGTGTTGGTATATCTGGAACCAAATATTTAAAATTCAGGATTGGTCCATATGATACTGCATCAGGTTCAAGACTTACTTCCTATGAAATAGGAGCAGATATTGGATTTAGTTCAGAAGGTTCTAGTGCAACGCGTACACTAACTGGTATGATGAGTAAAACTATCGAGTCGTTTTTAAGTGAACGTGCAGATGCCGCGAATTTAAAAACGTACATAGCTATTACAAATACAACCTCATATGGTAGAAACGGAAAGTTAGTATTTAGACTTGAGTCAAGTGCCGGTACATCATACACTGAAGAATTGGATACCGGAACAATGAATGTTCCATCAGGTTCATGGAATTATGAAAATTTTACAGGATTACCGTTTTTAGAAATGCTAAATATATTTGGATGGCGAGGACGTTTTGGTTCTGGAACTTCAGATTTAAATAATTATATATACATTTCTTGGAAATATGATTAAAAAATATATTATATAACTTATGGAAAATAATCAAAATATTGATATTCAAACAGCAATTCAAAATTTATCTAATGTCAGTGGTGTTGCACCTGAAGTCATTATGTCATTATTAGAAAATACTGATAATAATGTAATAATTTCTAAATATACAGGAAAAATATTGCATATCGAATTAGAGTATTTGTATGTTAAAACTGTTGAATATATGCAAAATAATATTTATAAATTATCAGGTACAGCAATTAGAATAGAAAATAAGGGTGATAATTTTATAATTATGTCAAATAATAATGTCTTTAAACTTTTACCTATAACATCATTTGTAACAGATGAACTTGAAGAACTTACTAAGGAAGAATTTATTGATTACGTAAATTCACAAGATTTATCATTTGTTAATGCTGAAGAACTTTATAATACATTTGTTAAATAAAAAATGAGACCTCTAAGAGGTCTCATTTTTTTATAATCTAATTTTAGATTCTCGATATTCTATTTGGGCATATTCCTGAAGTCTGAATGAAAACTTAAATTCTGGATTATAATATTTCAGAATATTCTTAATTCGTGCAGCCCAGAAATCAATAATTTCTCCACATCTTCCAATAAAATATCCAGGTTTTCCGAGACTTACGTGAATCTTAATCTCGTTATTTTCTTCGTCGTAATCTGCCCACATTACTGAAATCTCTGATCTTGCAACTCCACTAATACACTTATCTACAAAATCACAATAATGCGGAGCCCAGTCTGATTTGTAATTATAAATCTTATTACAGAATGCCTTAATAAGTTCCTCACCTAGTGCTTTTGGATCTTGATTATAACTAAGGTCTAGGTCTCTTACCATATTTTCGTCACCTGCGCTTTCTCTATCAAATATCAGTTCTTTGTATTCCTCTTCAGAAACATAATATACTGCTGATTCTGGAACAAGCGTACCATACACTTTATAATATTCATTACCATTATATGACACTTTATTGTCTTCTATAACTTCGAATGGCCATACTGTTCCCAAATCCCAAGGATATATGGAAAGATCTAAAGTTTCTGGATTGAATGTAAACCTGGAATCATTATAACATTCAGGTTTGATTGCAGCAAATTTTCTAGTATTCATAATGTTTTATTTTAATTACATAACTAAAATAGAACAATATTTTAAAATTTCAAATTTATTTTTAAATATATAATTTAATAATAGTTTAACTACATGAATACAAGTTTTTTATCATTAGCCGGGTTAACACAATATGATATTAAAATTAAAGAATTTATTTCTACTGCAATAAACGAAAATTCTCCATTTACATTTGGGGGGGAATAATAGCGCAGTATTAAAAGGTTCAAATAATGTTGCATCCGGAACATTTTCTGTTGCTATTGGAGCAGACAATGTCTTTGGTAACATTAATAGCGTACAAGTAGGTGATAAATTAGAATATGCAAAAGCAACCGGTTATGCTTCTTACGCGGAAGGAGCGGCACATGCTTTAGGTGACTATTCTCATGCTGAAGGTGGTGGAAATACTGATTTGACTAGTTTAGGCTTTAAAATTGTATCTACAGCAGAAGGCGAGTGTTCACACGCTGAAGGAACTCATACTTATGCAAAAGGAGGAAGTTCTCATGCAGAAGGAAATAGGAGTAGAGCATACGGAATTGCTTCTCACGCAGAAGGAAGAGAATCTTTAGCGGAGGGTTTAGCTTCTCATACAGAAGGATTTAATACTAAAACAGGAGGAACCACAAATGTAAACAATAGAGAAGTAGGAGATTCGGTGGATTCTGGAGCATATGCTCACGCAGAAGGAAATGCTACAATTGCAAAAGGAGTTTCTGCACACTCAGAAGGTCGTAAAACTATAGCTATTGGTAATGCCGCTCATGCTGAAGGTCAAGATACTGTTGCAGAAGGATATAGATCTCACGCAGAAGGTAAAAGTACAAAAGCAGTTGGACGTTCTTCCCATACTGAAGGCGAATATAATATTGCTAATAATACAGCAGAACATGCCTCTGGATTATATAACTTGTCAACTGCTAAAACATCAAAAAATACAACCGCTGAAGCAACACAATTCTCAATAGGTATTGGGACATCCGATAGTGATAGAAAAAATGCTTTTGAAGTAAAACAAAATGGTGATATTTATGTTAAAGGTGTTGATGGTAGAATTCAAGATAAGTTGAATATAGAAATAATTACTAATGCCGATATTGATACAATGTTTAATAATTAATTAAAAGCTCTAAACATAACGTTTAGAGCTTTAATAACCTAATATAGGATTTACTGAAAAGGAATATGGTTGTTGTCCTGGTTCAAAATTCATGAATGTAATTTCAGACATCGACCCATATAGATTTTCTCCATAATTGAATGAATTTTGATTTACCACTCTATTTTCTATAATATCCTGAATAAATTCTTTATATTTAGCAGTCTGTTTTACCATAGGAAGTTGAACTAGTGTCATCATCATATCATCATGTCCATACGATGCTTTATATGAACCCGAACCTGTCTTGTCTTCAAAGTTCTCAAGTTCAGATATTTGTATAAGATCAAATATTTCTAATTCCTCTTTCTCTAACATCATCTTAAGTAATGCGCAACCGGTCTTCTTTGATTCACCTGACCATCTCACTCCTGGAATTGTCTTCATATTCTTACTATTTCTTAAACCTGCTATCTCTTCATCTACTCGGCCTTTCTTATAATGACAAATACACGACATATCTAATTCTTTAGCAAACATAAATCTCCAAGATGCACTAACCATATTTTCAGGTTCGTTCAATAATAGAAGATAATTATAGAATAATGCACCATACGTATTCCATTCTATAGATATGATTACATTAGATAAATCAGACTTGAATAATTGTTGCATTATTAACCAAAACTCTAAAGCTGAATTTTCAATATCTACAGCATTTGATTTCCAAAAAGCTCTCTGATAGAATTTCTCTTTATTGTTTTCATCTATTACAACTTCTATAATATTGAATACCGTACTGTCTGCACCACCGCCTTCTGCTAAATCAACAAGAACTATATAATATTTATTTTTGAAATTAGATAGTTCATAATCTGGCATTATGAATAAAGAATCTAAATGCTGACATACAATTTTTTGTTCGTCTTCTGATAAATTAATAAACAATACAGCATTCTCATGTATCTTAGCCAATCTTGTTCTTGAAACTAAACAAGCATCAGAAGCAGAGAATTGCGTACCATACTGATAATAGAATGCTTCTTCAGAGCCGAGAACTCCTACCATCATATCTTTCCATTTTTCAGTACGTTTCTCCCATTTCTTTTCTACAGGATTATAATTAGGAACTTGCCACCAATCTATCTTTTGTGCATGATACATTGACTTTCCAGTTATCGCACTATTCCATATCTCATAAAACTTATTGAATCCATTCTGCGTACTACAAATACAAACATTAGAATCTGGCATTGTAGTTACAGTAGGTATGATGTTCTCATAAAATAATTCTACATCATTAGCGGGACACCACGCGAACTCATCTAATATAAGAAGATTGATAGTTTTACCAAGACCGGCTGTAGGACTGAACGCTTCCGTACATAATGTTGAATTATTGTCAAATGATATTTCAGATTGATTCCATTTTAATGTACCACATTTCAAATGATATGGGAGATATAGATACATATCCTTTATCTTCTTTAATAAGTCTTTCCCGGCAGGACCAGATTTAGACAATATAAGACCATTTCTATCATTAGCGAACAATATCTTCCATAATCCAAATATAGCAGTTGTTACAGATTTACCCGCCTGACGACACGCTAAAAGAATATTGAAACGATTCTCTTTAAGATTCTTTAAATACTCTACCTGATAATCACGCATCTTAACTGCTTGAAGTCCATCAGGTGTCATTAAGAAACATTTCTCTGCGAAGTATAATGGATCTTGCATACACTTAATATAATCTTCGACTTCTTCAGCAGTTCTTTTATATACCAAATCAGGCTTTAATAACATAGTGTTATTACCACAAAATGGATTAGCCTTTAATGGTAAACCCTTTCTTAAGGCATCGACTGCTGCTTGTAATGATTTGGTAGACCAAATTACCTTAGAGGATTCAACGCCACCTTTTAGTTCTTTGACCGGATTATATTCATATTCGTATTCTTTAACTGCCATATATGTATAAAATATCTATATATGTAAAAATAAAATTTACTTTTAAATATATATTAACGACTGAAGCTCCATTTGTTCCTGGCGATATCCCATTTTAAACCAGAAACACCCGAACTATAAAGATGATAAATTATATGTCTCTAAGACAAAGCTTCCCGGTGTGTCACTAAATGACAACTGGGAAAATATATCTTCATAATTTGGGTGTCCCTGAATGTCTCTGATTTTTAATTAATTATTTTCTTTCCCAATATTCAATATGTAGAATTAATCCTTCATCAAATTTCAATTCATCATATTTAGAATATTGTCTTGCTTTATTAATATATAATCGTTTTGCTTTATCTTCAGGGATTTGACAAACATCTATTAATATTTCTAAACCTCTGTCTAAATCAGATTCAGAAGAAAATAATATATTAAGGATTATTTTAAATAATTCTCTAACTTCTTCATTTTCCATTCTTAAAGGTTTATTATCATTGTATTCGGAATAAAAATCCCTAAATCGCGAAGCTACTTCTTTTAATTTAGAGATACCAAAGAAATAATCAATACAAAATAAACATCTATCTGGTTCCTTATCAAACGATGTAGATGTATCGCAAAATCCAATAAAATTTTTATCACCTAAGCATTCAATTCTATTTGAAATCTTAAGTTTCTCATTAACTAATTCTTGTAATGTTTTCATATGTAAAAATAAATATATACTTATTTTTAATTATGAAAGATTTAGTACAACATATTCAAGAGAAATTAAAAATTTCAAATAATAAATCTCATATTCATGATTTTACTGTTCAAGATTATGATAGGTTTTTTGATTTATTAGTTAAGTATGATAAGCAAATGAATAAATCATTTTATGATGCTGCAACAGGAGAATATAATCCACCGTTCAATTACTTGGACATATATGATGAAAACAATTTACCTATTATAGATGTTAAATTTTGTGCTAACAGTTCAACTAGAACTATTAAATTATATGGGCTAGATTATAATGAGAAAACCCGAAGAATTGCTGTAGTATATAAAATCGCGAATAAAGAATATACAGAACCTGATACATTTACTTGTACAGATGCCGACGAGTTTATAAATATATTACCTATTGATATAATAACTGAAATATATAATTATTTAAAAGGAGCTAATTAATTAGCTCCTTTAATTTATGTAGTTTGACAATCAGTCAATTTTGTTACCGCAGTAAGGGCAAAATTTATATTGTGTCTTTAATTTTCTTCCACATTCTGAACAATAAATCTTCTGTAAATCATTCGACGTAAACGGTTTTCGGGATATTGGTAGAAGTTTTACTTTCTCAGTGACAAATGCAAAATATTCAAAATCTTTATAGACATCTTGAAATTCTTGATTTGAATGAGAACCTTCATCAATTCTACCGGTTTCAATTGACGACGGCTCTATAGTTATCGTTGTTGCTGATGAAGAGATACCTGTACAATCGCATGAATAATTTGCTGTTGTTATAGAACCTACTGAAGCTGTTGCTATAGGTTCAGCGAATGCTTTTGAATAATATGCATGTGTTGTACAAAGGTCATCATTAATACGAAGTTCACTAGTTAAACCATTAGTTTTAGTATCATACGTATAATCGTTTAGTGTTGCGGTTATAGTACCATTATCCCATTTATAATTGTTTTTATACTTATTATAATCTATCTTATTAGTATTATCATAAGTCTGCCATGTAATCTTATTATCTAGATAACTCTTCTTGCGAACTTCTTTATAGAATTCTACTTTAATAAGTCCATTATCTTTAATAGCTTCTTTGACATCAGAATCATTACCATCTACTTCGTATGTAGAGAACTTAAACTTTTTAGCTGTATCAAGGAATCTCTCTAACCATATACGCTCACCTGGATTAAGAACTAATGTATTAGGAATTCTTTCTCCATTAATATAGATCTTAGCACCTATAACGTATTTGTGCGGATTGAATAACTGTATTTGAAATTCTTGACCAGATTCAAGATATACAGTTCTTGGATTTGAAGAAGTAGAATACTCCTTACAGATTGATTTGTTGACAGCAATAGCCATCATGCTTTTCTTTTCACTCATAAATTAAATTGACATATATTTATTATCAACTCCATAATATACTCGCAACTTTTACATTGCTCAAAGGGTCATTGAATACCTTGATACTATGAAATATCTTTATGTTCTTATATATAAAATAGAAAAATATAAACTAATTTTTTCTTACTATTGCATAAGCTTCATTGATTACATCTACTAAATATTCTAAACTTTCGGGAAGTTCATATATCTGTTTAGCAAATACACCGGTTCTTTCAGATTTTCTAGGTATTATTTGGTTAGGCAATTGTCTCATATATTTATGTCCTCTTAACATCTCTTTACCATAATATGAAACATGTTCTATAAGTGAAACATTGTAATAACCTTCTATTCCTGATGGTTGAAGTAATATTATGCTTCTGAACATATTTGTATTAGAATAATCTCCAGTGCGTTTCTTACTAATAGCTATATAATATTTATTTTGATTGACGTGTTTAGTATTTACTTCCGTGGCTTCTTGTCCTAATGTTGACCAAATTTCTTTGAATGTATCAACAAATGTATCTTTATTCGACAAGTCACGTATCAATTGTTCATCAGATGTAATATTTGAAACTTTAAGTTTTTCTAATATACTTGTTTTACTTATATTTAACCTTTCTGTTATAGATTTCATAAATATTTCTATATTAGTATATATTAAAAATAATTTATTTTTATATAATTAGATTTTTTATAAAATTATACGTATAATTCAAACAAAATGAAAAGATTATATAATTACGTGTTTGATGACAATATCAATGAAGCACAGAGGGGTCGTCCTCGTAAACAAACTCCTGCAGATGAAAATCCAGAAAGAGCTGTAGGTAAAAGTGCCGAAACAAACGGTTCAGGCGGAAAATGGGGTATTGAAGAGCCTTATGATAATGAAGCTGTAACTCCACTTTCAAAAGAAGAAAGAACAAAGAACGTTAAGGAAATTATTTTCAGAATGAAGACTAAACGCCCATTCTTTATTCAGGGTGAAGCTGGATGGGGTAAGACATCTATCATCACTGATATTGCTAAACGTTTTGGTCGTTATGTAATTACAGTATATCTTGACAAGTGTGAAGCTACAGACCTTGGTGGTATTCCAGTTCCAAGAGAAGATAGTCGTGGTAATGTATATCAAGATACCGCTATGCCAGGTTGGGCATCATACATGTTAGATCATCCTGATCAGAAATTCCTTCTTTTCTTTGATGAGATGAACCAGGCAGCTCCAGACGTTCAGAATGCTCTCATGCCTATCGTACTTAAGAATGATGTTTGTGGTAAGCATTTTGATAACTTCATCGTAGGTGCCGCTGGTAACTATGCACACGAAAACGACGCAGTTTCAGAACTTTCTGGTCCGCTTAAGTCACGTTTCAAACCAATTATTATTTGGTCAACAGGTAGTGCAGAAGATTGGAAATCAGCATTCGGATTCTTACATAAGAAATGGGATAGTAAAATTGGTGCTGACATAATTAATAAATTTGAAGCTAAATCTGAATTATTCCCTAATCCACGTGAAATTGATGATGCTATTCTTAAACCACTTTATGAATCACTCCATGGTGAAGGTGAATACGCAGATTTCGATGTTGAAGATTTTGATGCAGAATTCTTCTACGGATGGTTACAGTCATTAGCAAAAGAAGACCTTACTAGAACTCAAGAAACAGATCTTAAAGTTCTTGCTGAATATATGCATAGATTCGTTCGTAAGATGGAATTAGAAGATTCTCCTAGAGGCCGTGGTGGTAAGGATGTTGATATGATTCCTGAGAATATGAAGAAGCAAGTAAGACTTGCAATGACTCGTGGTTTTTTAACAAATACCGGAACATCAGATAAACGTAAATATGGTATTTCAAGAGAAAACATCGCTACTGTATTCTGTGATGATGAATATAATGAAGAAGATACTCTTAATAGAGAAATGCTCGAAAGATTAATTCGCAAACTTGAAGCAGACGGTGCTACATTTAAATTTGAAACTGATGCAGAATTCTTAAAGGCCGGTTATATCGACCCATCAGAAGAGTAATATTAAATAAAATTTAAAAGAAACGAATATATGTTAACTTTAGATAATACAATATATTTTGATAACGATAATGATTTTTTCGATTATGCTGTTAATCCTACCTGTATAGCGAATCAATCAGATAATGGGCAAATCTATTATGATTTTAATTTTACTGATGAATATTTAGATGCTATAAACAAGGGTATGTATTTTATGATTAAAGATAAATTATCTAAAATTGCTAAACATAATTGCGTATCTTATAAAACATTATCTAAACCTGTATCTAATATGAAAAAATATTATGGTAATTTTACAGATTTTTATTTGGATAAAAAATTACAATTAGTACAGGAAAAAGAAAGTCAAATAAAAGATAACGAAGAGTAAAATGGAAATAACTAGCTCATTATTAAACGATAAATCATTCAAATATGTTAAAGAGAGTATAGAAGAAATTTCTGCTATAGACAATAAAGGTAAATTCAGAGTAAACCTCATAGAGTATATCAATGATACAGCAGAAAACAATGACGATATGTTCTTCTTTGATATGCTTGAATTTACTCGATTCCTTAATCCTGATGATGAAGCCGTTGCCTTTACTACTACTGATAGATTGATTTATCTTAATGCTCCTGCTAAATTTGGAGAAAAATATAGAGAATGGGATTTTGTTTACTGTCATGAGTGTCTCCACCAATTGTGGGACACTTTTGCAGTAGGCGACCAAATTAAGAAAAACGGTATTGAATATAATCATTATGTTCTTAATATCGCATCTGACTGTGTAATTAACGACTATCTTGCACATAATAGAAAGAAAACTCATCCTGATAATCTTATAACACCAGAATATCTTGAAGAACAGTTTGGTATTAAATACGACAGAAAAGTAGATACACAGTATTCTTTATATTTGAAACTTCTTGAAAAAGCTAAGGAACTTGCTGAAGATAAACGTTGTCAAGACCAATGCGGCGGAGAAGGTGGTGGAGGAGAAGGTCAAGGCGGTTCTAGTAGTGGTTCATCTGGAAATTCTGGTAGTGGTTCATCTGGAAATTCTAATCAAACTGCTAGTGATGCACAGAAATCTGCAGATGAAGCAAAGAAAGCTGCTGATAAAGCCCAACAAAATGCAGATTCTGGTAAAGGTTCACAAGCAGATGCCGATGCTGCTAAAGACGCCGCTAAAGATGCACAAGATGCCGCTGATAGAGCTAAAGATTGTGCAAATAAAGGAGATAAAGAAGGAGAAGCAAAAGCTGCACAAGACGCTAAGGATGCGGCCGATAGAGCAAAGAAAGCTGCTGGAGAAGATGATGACGGAAAGGGCATAAAAGATGGTAAACCTGGAGAAGATGGTAATGACGGAAAGGGCATAAAAGATGGTAAACCTGGAGAAGACGGTAATGACGGAAAGGCCGGAAAAGATGGTGATGGAAAAGGAGAAAATGGTGAAGGAGAAGAATCTGGCGACAGTTCAAAGGGTGGTTCAAAAGGTCAAGGATCAGGTTCAGGCGATGGTACTAATAAATCATTAGGTGATATTAAAGCTAAAGCTGATTCTATCATCGAGAAATACCGTGGTAAAATTTCTGGAGTTTTTGGCGAATTCATTAAGAAATGTAAATCATCAGTGAAATGCGATCCTAACGGTCTTGAAGGTAAAGCACAAAGGGGTTCATACTCTTGGAAATCTAAAATGGATGCAGCAGTGAATTCATTTGTTAAAAAGAAGGTTTTCCAGAAGAAACGTATGAATGAAACAACTTGGAAGAAAGTCCGCAGGGGTTCAGGTGTTATCAAAATGGGACAACCATTATCTCCAGGAAAACGTAGGAAACAAGAAAGAATGGATATAAATGTTGCTTTCTATATTGACCGTTCTGGTTCAATGGAAGGATGTATCAATAATGTTTATAGCGCTTGTTTCACTATTGCTGAATCACTTAATAAACAGTTCAGAAAAGATAGTGTAATCGATAACATAGAATTCAAAACATATGTATTCGATGATGTTATTGAAGAAATAAAATTCGGTAAGACAGCACATGCTAGAGGTGGTACAATGAATTTTGATAGACTTCTTGGATATGTTGGAAAATTCACTAAGAACTACTTGATCAATATCATCATTACTGATGCTGGATTTAGTGTTCCAGAACAACCAGTAAAAGAATACTTACGAGAAATCGATGGTATGTTAATATTCATTACGAATTGCGAAAGTGCTGAAGTAAAACGAATAGCAAATGAAACAGAATTCAAAACAAAACTTGTTTACATTCTAGCTGATAATAATTTCAATATATAAAATGAAGAGCGACTTTAACAGTCGCTCTTTTATTTTTGAAAAAATTTATATAATTTATCAACATTATCTTCTCCAAAAATCTCATATAAGTCTTTTGTCGTTTGAACCTCAATACCGTTTTGATAAAAATCAAAATCTATATATAGAAACTCCTTTTTACTTATTGGACTTTTATAATATCCTATTACTTTAATGTCTTTTCCTACAATATTCTCTGTAGTAAAATCTCCTGTATATTCTAAAACCTTCGGCGTTTCTCCGAAAATATCATCAGTACGTAATTCATAGTCGTCATAACCGTCTCGGTTACAATAATTTTTTAGCATTGATGATATTTCTTCTATACTAAATAGATATTCTGGAGCATCCGTAGACACCTTTAATTTCTCTATAATAAAATCATTAATTCTTTTCATAACTTAATTATGCACAATAATTATATATATCATAAATAATTTCCCTATCCCCCAAAACGTCTGAAATTAAAAATTCAAAACCATATTCATCATCTTCAACAAAAATAAGTCCATCGATAGGTCTATTTTGCTTATCATATTCCCATATTTCAATAATTCTTTTATTGCTAGATTTTATTTCTGGACGTATAGCAAAATTTATTTTTGAAAGCGTTTTTGATTCATCTGTATATATTTCTGGAATACTATCGAAATCACCATAAATATCTAATGCAGTAATTTCACATGCATCTACGCGTTCACAATAATTAAAAATTGCATCAAAAAATTCAGATGCACTAATAGTTGATTTTCTATTAGATACTTTCAACTTCTCTATAATGAACTCACTAATTCTTTTCATAATGTTCTAAATAATTGTATGTTTCTATATATATGTCTTCCCCTATAATATTTACTAAATCTTCGGGATATACTTCAAAATACCTACGATCTTTCATCATATTATCACGATTTAAACCTTCTTTAGGTATATAATTTATGCGGAATAAATATTGTGCGTCGTCTATAAGTAATTCAATAAAATAAAGATAAATAGTATCTTGCGGATATTTAAAGAATTTATTAGCTGGTAAATCGAAGAACGGTTCATCACCTATAAGTTTATATTCAGGTAATTTTACAATACTATTAGGATCAGTAGCTTGTATTTTACCTATAGAATCTAACATTGAAAAATAAAATTCAAACGATTCACTAGCAGTTATGTAATTTTTAAACGCCCAAATGAATTTACCTACACCGGGAATATTACGATTAGAAGTTAGTTTTAATTTCTCTATAATAAAATCATTAATTCTTTTCATACTGTTCTAAATAATCGTATAGTTCTAAATACATATCTTCACTTATAACATCTAATAAATCTTCTTTGCGTATGGAAAAATAATATGGATGTGAAAAATCCATTGTATCGTAACCGTCCCCAAGGATATAATGAAAGCTAAAATAATAGTCTTTCGCTAAAAACATATCGATGCTTATCAAATATATAATACCTTCAGGGATATATATATCTTTATTATCACGCATATTTAAAAACGATTCATGTCCAGTGAATTCGTAACTAGGTAAAATATCATACGTTTCTGGTTTATGCTTATCAAAGCCTTTCCCTTTGCATATAGGTAAATCTAAAAATGGTATATCAGTTTTAATTCCCGAATGAATATACTTTAAAAATCTATTGCAAAAATCATCAATAGATGGTAAATTACGTTTAGATGATATTTTTAACTTCTCTAAAATATGTTGTCTAAATGTTTTCATATTATTTATTATACCAAACAGGTGTTTTTATTTCCAACGGACTATCGGCAAACATACCTCTCATATTAGTTACATTTGAAACGTCCCAATCAGATATATCTCCATTTTCGCCTGTAAATTCAGATTTATAAAACATACATTCCATATCTCTAACATTTGATACATCCCAGTTAGATATGTCTCCATTAAATTTTGAACCGGTAAACATATAACTCATATCTCTAACATTTGAAACATTCCATTCAGATAGGTCTCCATTATATATAGACCAATCAAACATACCATGCATAGTAGTTACATTTGAAACATCCCAATCAGATATATCCCCATTTTCGCCTGTAAATTTACTATACATAAACATACCTCTCATATCAGTTACATTTGACACATCCCACTTAGATATATCTCTATTAAACTCGGAACGCTGAAACATTCTATACATATTAGTTACATTTGATACATCCCAATTAGATATATCTCCATTAAACTTAGAACCAACGAACATATCATACATATTTTCTACGTTTGAAACATCCCAATCAGATATATCTCCATTAAAATTAGAATGTTGAAACATACCTCTCATATCAGTTATGCAACTAACATCAATATGATTGAGTGAACATTCATTTCCATTTTTAGAAATTTCATCTTCAATCATTTCCTGTAATTCTTCCTTTGTTTTAGGAAATAACGTATAAATATATTTAGATACTTTAAGTTTCTCTAATATTATATCTTTCAAATTTCTCATATTATGCACAATAGTTATATATATCTAAAATAATTTCTTCATCAAAAATTTTAGTCTTTAAAAAATCAAATGTATGATCATTCGCTTTACGATTAGTAAGCATACCTACTGGTTTATTTTCCATATTATATTCCCATACCTCTATATTAATAATTGAATTTTTACCTATAGGGCGTAAAGCAAAATTAATTGTACTACGGTCCCCATATATGTTAATACATTCTTTGGGAATATTTTTGAATTCTTTATATATATCTAATGCAGTAATCTCTATGCAATCATTAGCCTTACAATAATTAAATACAGCATCATAGAACTGTTTATCATTAATATTTAAAGGTGCTGCTGATACTTTCAACTTCTCTAAAATATGTTGTTTAAACGCTTTCATGTACTTATAATATTATATTTGGTCATCATCCTAATGACTTGCAGTTCTATCCCACCAATCATACTCATCAGATAATTTCTCTTCTGTTTCTGAAATAAGACTAACAACAATATCTTCTAATTCATCTTCATTATCTTCAATTTCTGATTGTTTTACATTGTATTTAGATAAAAATTCATCGATTGCATTGTCGAAAAAATAATCATAATACTCAGAAAAATCAGTGCGTAAAGCTAACATATCTTCTTCATCATCTTCAACAAATGATAGTCTATCATTAATTTTATCCTTTACCCAATCCTCGAATGATTGAATAATATATTCTTGACGATCAAGGTCAGCGCTTATTCGTAGTTTTTCATTTATTAGATCTGATAAATGCTTCATATGATTTTATATATGTATATTATAAAAATAAAAAATAAAAAAGAGGTTGATATATACATACCAACCTCAAAATTTAAGTCTGTTCCATCTCGACCAATCCGTATTGAGTCTAAAGCCTCTGGAGAGTTGTTCTTGTCCGCGAATTAATTATTACTCTCAGCAGGTGGTACATGGCAATTTATCTGCGCAAATATTCGGACCTGTACCTTCTAATGCCAACTTTACCTATTATCTAGGATATGACTTATTTATTTAGATGCGGGAGAGGGACTCGAACCCCCGAAGGTCTTTTGAACCTTGCCAGCTTATGAGACTGGTGAGATACCAACTTCTCTACCCCGCAATATATTTCTAAAAACTTCCCTATTAATGTCTTCATACCGAAATAGTCCGTATTACAGCTGATAACGTTCCATTTTTGAATGGTATGCCTGTTCATTGTGATAGTGAGCAATTACCTCGCAGCATCCAATTTGTATGTTCAGAAGTTTAATT
>JAEIGA010004038.1_pt1 | contig 22730 bp, 29 predicted proteins | sample 9270691 | NCBI WGS metagenome assembly JAEIGA01 (sample SAMN17057246, study PRJNA624740) | gut metagenome | biome: biome; isolation source: fecal sample | host: Bos grunniens | place: China: Xizang | collected 2019 | reverse complement strand
TGGTAATTGGCCAATCGCTTAAGATTTTCTGGATACAAATGCGGCTCGCCGAATTCAATACCAGAATGAATTTGGAAGTCATCAGTCTCAATAGTTCTTATTAACTTCCAGTACTCTTCAAAATATGCGCGCGGATTGTAATAAAGATATCCAGGGTCAATTGGTTGCATATCTACGTGGTCCGTGAAGTAAAGATGCTTTAACCCTAGCTCTTTTGCACGATTAATATAATCAATCATTTTTACATCCGCATCACATGAAAACTCAGAATGCACGTGTAAATCAATAGACATATTATTCCTCTGTTGGTTTCATTTCATCGTTGTGTTTTATATACCATTCGATACCCAACTGATACATTCTTGGCAAGAAACCACCTCTGCATCCATATGTTCCAACAGATACAAAGGGATGAACCTCAATAAGAGCTATGTCTCTTCCACCCTCTTCATCGGTGTTAATAATCGCAACATCGAGAGTGTATGCTTTAGGAACATTTTTCGCCATGGAATATCTCAAAACCATTTCTTTGATTTTTCTGATTTCATTTGGGGTTGGCATGATTGTTGGGTCTCCATCATAGAACTGGATACCATAAATTTCATCGTCCATAACGATAACTCTATACTCCGACTCAATATCAAGTTCATCGGAAACCTGGTAAAGAGAACTTGGGTCCAAAGAATAAGAATCTGGGTTATCAAGAATTGTATTCATTGACCCACTATAAGTCCCCCTCTTTAGTCCAGTGACACATTTAACAAAATGGCGCCCTTCGCGTGGGAGCTTATCAAACGGAACAATCTTATAGTCTCTCATCAAAATATGAGGCAATCGAAGACACTCTGGCACTTCAATAGCGTTCATCATTTCAATACCATGGACGACATACAAGAAACTATGAACAAACTCCAGAGAGCCAATAGGAATCGCTTCCTTTAACCAAGGATTATCATTTACATATTCTCTTGTCATGTTTGGGAAATATGTCGATGTGGTTAATTTAACCTCATGATGTCTCCAATCATCTTCGACGCTTTCCAGGAATTCTCTGATTTCTATATTCATTGGAGATTCATCTGGTATTTGTACAAAGTAAACCATTTTTATTCACTCCTTTTAGAAAAAGTGCCCAACCGCACTTATTTTGTTTTGGTTGGGCGATTTATCTTATTAATAATTTTCTTTTTAGGCAGCAGCTGACTCACAACATCAAGAACGCTTGGCTTTTGTTGAGGTTTACGCTGTCTAACTCTTTCTGGTCTATGCGGCTCATCGCTAGGAGGATTGAAATTGGAAGGCGGGAATAGTTCAACAGGAGTGATTTTATTCTCCTTGATAATCTGTACCAAATCAGCCTCATACAACGTTTCTCTTTCCAACAACGCCGCAGCAATCATCTTTAACTGCTCATAGTGTACGGTAAGAGTCTCAACGGTTCTTGCCTCGATTTCCTTAGCAAGTTTTACCTCTTGCTCAATGATTTTTGTTTGGCTAACATTAAGCTGATTAAGATTTAGCATGCCGAATTCATCAGACATGCCATATGATGTGACAATCTGCTTAATTATGTTGGTTGCTTTTTCGATATCGTTGGATGCACCAGTCGTGACCTTATTCTTATCCTTCAAAAGCATTAACTCTGCTGCTCTACCAGCATACAGCTCAGCAACCTCTGCTTTTAAATCATCAACTGAATAAAGTCCCATTTGCTTAGGTGTTGTAAATGTAACGCCACCTGCGCCAGACGTGGTTGACAGAATTGTTACTTTTGGAATACTCTTTCCGTTTAGTTTACCAATCAAAGCGTGTCCAGCTTCATGCCAGGCAACAAGTCTCAATTCTTCCTTATTTCTATCCGCCTGATTTTCCTTTACGTGACCAGACATCAACACTTTAAACATTGCTTTGTCCAAAGATACTTGGTCAATAAACTTTTTATCATCTTGGACAGAAATAATAGCAGCTTCGTTTAGCAAAGACTCAATGGCCGCAGGGCTGAAACCGATAGTCTCTTTGGAAAGAGATTTCAAATTTACATCTTCTGCGAATTTCTTATTCTTTGCATAGAGTCGAATTACTTCCAGTCTTTCTTTTGCTGTTTCTGGCAGAGGTACACAGAACTTATTTGTAAAACGACCAGGTCTTACCAGAGCGGAGTCCAAGTCTTCCAGTCTGTTAGTTGCTGCAATAACCAAGATGTTTTCAGATTTCTTAAATCCATCCATCTCTGTCAGCAAAGCGTTTAGAGTTTTTCTATCCTCACCACTGGAATCATCCTTACCTCGACTGCCACCAATTGCATCAATCTCATCGATGAAAATGATACAAGGGGCGGACTTTTTAGCTTTTTCAAATAGTTCGCGAACTCTCTTTGCACCCATACCTACGTACATTTCTACGAAATCCGAGCCAGACATGTAGTGGAATGGAATACCTGCTTCACCCGCGATTGCTTTAGCAAGCAAGGTTTTGCCAGTGCCAGGAGGTCCGTAGAAAATAACACCCTTAGGCAATTCTGCACCAGCGGCGATGTACTTATCCTTGTTCTTTAAGAAATCAACCAGGCATTTTACATCCTTCTTAACTTCGTAAAGACCAGCGATATCATCGAATGATTTCACATTTGCGTCTTTTTCTTTATTCGGCTCCTTTGTAAGATTTAGGCCGTCTTTCTTTCCACCCGCAAGAGCTGCATTCACAGCGCCATCATGCTGCTTCTCCATCATTCTAAAATAAATCAATCTCAGAATTATGGAAATGATAGCCATCGAAGTGCACATGAATACAATTAAAGCGAATCCGTTGACTTCTTGTTTATTCTTTGAAACGAATTCGGCAACAGGTCTGACAATCAAACCTTTATCAAGCAAATCCTTTTTAAAGGTCTCATATTCAGGGTTTATTGTCTTATAATATGTCCCGTCTGTTTTCTTAACATAAATATCTACCAGGTTTGATGTGTAATAAACGATTTCAATCGCTTCTTCTTGAATATCCTTTTCAAAATTCGGTTTCGTTACAGTTTCCATTGCGGCAATATCTATGATTGGCGCCTCTTGTGCTAACATAGGTTTTAATTGGAAACAAAGCATAATTGATAATAATATCAGACATATCCAATGTCGTCTTTTTCGTTCTCTGTGATAGTTCAAAATAATCACACTCCTCACTTACAATGTAGAAGAATTGGAGATGGTTCGGAGGGCTGAAAACCAAACAACAAAGCCTATTTCTTGTCGTTTTGCCCTCTAAACAATATGGTTTTCAACTATATTAAATAAAGAGTATTGCATAATTACAATTGAGAGGAATTTACATTATGTTAAATTTGGATAGATTGAACAATGAGCAGAGAGAAGCTGCAGAATATATCGATGGCACTATGCTGATTTTGGCTGGTGCAGGCGCAGGAAAAACAAGCACACTAACCTATCGTGTTGCAAACATGATTGACAAGGGCATTCAGCCTGAGCAAATCCTCATGCTGACATTTACAAATAAGGCTGCCCGCGAGATGAAGGAACGTGTTTGTGGTATGATTGGTGAAGACCGCGGCAATAAGGTTCTTGCCTGCACATTCCACAGCTTTTGTGCACTGATGCTTCGTAAACATGGCAGACACATTGGAGTGTCACCACACTTTACCATTCTGAGCCCTGGCGACGACGAAGATGTTATCGCAATGGTCAAGTCTGTTCAGGATAAGACTCGTTATTCTGGCAAAGGCTTCCCTCCTAATGGGAAGGTTTGCGATTTTATTTCCAAGTCTGTAAATAAGAATATTGATTTGTATGATGTCATGTGCGACACCAAATACTACAACTTTGTGGAAGAAGTCCGCGAATTGAAGGCTTTGTCGGAGGAATACCGCAAAGAACACGACATGTTAAACTATGACGATATTTTGGTTCGTCTTATTGACCTGCTCAACCTGAAGCCTGATATTGCCGAGTTAATTACTCGCACTTATCCTTATATGATGGTTGACGAATATCAGGATACCAACCCTCTGCAGGAAGCAATTCTTGTTGAGTTTTATCGTTATACAAAGAACATTGCTGTTGTTGGTGATGACATGCAGTCTTTGTATGGTTTCCGTGGCGCAGAGGTTGAAAATATCATCAACTTCCCTTCCCGCTTCCCTGGATGCAAGATTGTTACTCTAAATAAGAACTACCGAAGCAACCAGGAGATTCTTGACCTGAGCAATAGTGTTTGTACACACGCAACCGAGGGATATCCTAAGGAACTCATTGGTACCCATCATTCAGAAGTTCTTCCTCAGATTGTTCGCGTCAAAAATCAGTATGATGAGGCAGAATTTGTCGTCAAGTTAATTCGAAGACTACATGACAACAAGGGCATCCCTTATGACCAGATTTGTGTTGTTGAAAGAAACTCTATTTTGTCTGCTGGTATCGAAGTTAAGTTGAATGTCCATGGAATTGAATTTGACAAGTACGGTGGTGCTAAGTTCACAGATTTGTCTTATGTTAAAGATATTCTGGCATATTTGAAGATTATGACCAATCCTTATGATGAGATTTCTTGGTTCAGAATTCTCCAGGTTCACCGCGGTATTGGTGGAGTTAACGCTCGTCGTATTGCTGAACAATGTCGCAAGGATGGGTTTAAGAGCCTTCTGGATAAAAAGTATGCTAAGAGACAGTACGGTCCCGAACTTGCCAGACTTCATGAACAGATGTTGAGCTGTGAGGGTCTAGGTCTGATTGATATGATTAATTCATTTATCACATTCTATGGCGATACAAATAAGAAAAACATCGAAGAGATGGACACCGACGAAGGTATGAGAACTTCTTATTTGCTTGAAAATGAAAATCACAGACAGGACCTGGGTAAGCTATCTGAGTTGGCTGTCAAGTATAGAAGCGTCGACTCTTTCTTGGATGATTTGCTGTTGGACAACACCAAGATTGACGAACACGAAAGTGAAGGCAAAGTAGTAATCTCTACAATTCACTCCGTTAAGGGTCTTGAATTCGATACTGTCATTGTTCTTGATTGTATCGATGGTATCTTCCCCAACGCTCCAGAGATTGGTTCAAAGGAAGATAATGAAGAACTGAGATGCTTCTATGTTGCCGTTACTCGTGCAAAAGAAAGACTTTATCTGATGTGTCCTCGTGTGGCTATGAGATTTGGTCAGAGTATTGAAGGCCAGGTCGCTAGATATTTGGACGATGCATATGATTTGACCGATTGGAAAGATGTCAAATACTTATAATACAAAAAGAAACAGACCGAGTTAAAATCTCGGTCTGTTTTGCTTTAGTTGTAGAAATAGTCCTTGGGACCAGCTTCGTCTTTCTGGAAAACGGGGTATTGGACATCATCGATTACAACGAATTCAGCATCCAGCACATTAAGTGCCTCAACATCAGTTGCCATCTCGATGTCAAAAACCTCTTTGGTTTCCATGTTGACCTTACAAGATGTAGACACACAAGTGTCTCCATCCCACCAGCTTTCGAATCTTGCATCCTTTATCATACGGTCACACTTTCTCAGAAAAATGGACGAGCACTTCCGTGTCATCCATGAACGCAAAGATAGTGCGCACTCCCAACATGTGAGGAGTGTCTTTTTCTTTGCACTCTGCGATATTGGACTCATGCAGCGTACAGAACTCGTCCGCATAGATATAGTTGCCTTCTCCATACGTCTCGTCATTGTCGTACTCGATATACCACTCATCTTTTACATGAGGATATACAACAGGACCATACGTCTTGAAGTATTCTCTGTTGAACATGAATACGACTTCTGCTTGCTCATATTCAGGATGCTTTTCGGTCTCCTTGTCTAAGTAATACTTAGTCTTTTCAACCGCGCGCTCATGGAGCGACTTTTCGTTGGTCTTATCGTAGGCTCCAATCATAACGACGGGCTTAGTGACGGTAGCCAAAGACATGCCGAGAAAATCATCATTATCCTCGTCGATTTTGATGTATTCACGGCCATTTAGTGTGAATTTAGAGCCGATTGCGACGTCTTGCAGACTTTGCCGCACGACAGGAATAGGTTTTACTTTTACCATAATGATGCCCCCTTAAAAAGTCAGTCTTACTCGATAATGCTTATTGTTGTTAACAGGGTTAAGAGCTTCAACCTTGATGAAGGCCCTTTCCTTACTGTCTACAACCTTTGCCAGTTCCTCATACTTCTCAATATAAGAAGGATTAGGAGGGATGCAACCAGCGGGCTCATCAGTTGCACAGTCTACGAGAATGATTTGGTTATCATAATCTCTTTCAACTCTCAACTTTACTTCCTTGCCGTTGTTCAGATTATTGATGACTGCCTCTTTTCCAGGGAACATGGTGAATCGACCCTGAATGTTAATTTCCATGATAGTCATTGTATTCATCCTTTCATTTACTCCTATGGATATTTATAATATCGAAGAGCTCACATCGAAAAGACATTATTTTGTGCCGTATTCTTCACGGAATATTTCAGCTTTTCTGGCCGTACATCTGTTGAATAAGACTTTTAATTCCTCTGATGCCGTATCAGACTTATGATGCCAAATAGCAGTAATGGTATTTCTTGTTGCGCCAACAAAAGACAACCATTCTAGTAATTCATACATGTTGCCTGCAATGAAATTACGAGATTCCTCTTTCATCTTCTCGTTGTGGCGCTTATATTTTACTTTTACAGGGTAAGTCCCCTCTTCTGTGACAAAAATACCATTTTCAGGTTCCTTATCAGCGATTACACCTTTATATGTAGCCTCTTCTGTCGGTACTAAATAAACATTGGGCATAGTAAATCTCCTTAAAATATTAATCTAAATTGATTATAGCACAACCGCACGAAAAATGGAAGGTTGACATTATTTGGAAAGGAAGTGGATATATGAAAGATTACATGTTTTGGCAATCCCTTGACTTGCTTTTAGAGTCAAACGAAATCATCATCGACAGGCCTAAACATTCAATACATCCTAGGTATCCCGAATGTATATATCCGCTTGACTATGGGTATCTTAAGGGTACGATGTCGACAGATGGCTGCGGAGTAGATGTGTGGGTAGGTTCTGAGATAGATATAGGAATTAATGCAATCGTCTGCATTGCCGATGTAGTCAAACAGGAAGTAGAAATCAAGGTTTTAGTAGGTTGTACACCTGACGAACAGGAGGAAATTCTGGCGTTTCATAATAGATACGCTGGAATGCGCGGCTTATTGATACGTCGACATTGAAATAGAAAAAGAGCTCAACGACTGTTGAGCTCTTTGTTTTTATTTAGGAATACCATTCCTTTTTCTTGTAGTCATACCACTGATACTCCGTCTCACCGTTCACTTTACGGCTGCGGTGTAAGTAGTTTCTGGCGCCTTCCTTGGAAAGTCTGATTGCCTTTTCTTCATTGGTAGTCTTTACAACATCATAATGATGGGAACCAGAGCCAAGAATCTCGGGCTCATCTCTGCCAGTTTCATATACCCAAGTTCCAACCTGCGGAGGATATTCAACCTTAGGCTGTTCGAGGTCACCAGCTACGCTGAAAAAACCTTCTGCTAGGAAATTATCCTGCACGACAGGAGGCTCGCCACTGATATCCACACCAGGGTCGAGAGACATTCTACTTGCCAGGAAATAGTTCCTGAATCGCTTATCATCAGTTACTTCACGAACGAAGCTGAGGGGCGGGAAATTGATAGGCTCATTGATATCATTGAGCTCAATTTCCAAAATCGCATATTCTTCACTGAACGGATACATATCCATTTCGAAATACTGATTGTCATAGACAAAACAGTGACGAATCTTGGAAATCTGATGCAGAGTTGTGTCAGCCTCAGTCAGATACTGCAGGTACTCATCAGGTGTAATCTTTCTTTCATCCTCAACACGAACACCAGACGCGATATCTGTCTTTTCCGTGTAATAGAATGTAAATCCAGTTTCCTTTGTACCTCTCTGACGAACTCGTCTCTCTGCAACATTATTCCCCTTCTTTAGATAGGTCTGAATGATGTTAGTCTGAGACATACAACCAAGAGCGGCAATCTGTTCAGCCGTGGGCTTCTTGATGAGGAACTTGCGCTCAACTTCCTTGGGAACAGGTTCACCCAGCAGAGCAAAAACTTCTTCTACGATTCTGCGGAGCTTGCCGTCAAAATCAGTAGAATTGTCAAACACTCTCAGGTGAGGATGACCAATCCAGGAATTCATCGTCTTGTCATCCGCGATAACAGCCTCTTCGGGAGACTCTCTACGAGCGGCATTATTGCCAGTATCGGGCTTAGACGGGTCGTTCCACTGATAATACTTCTCAGCACCCTTCGCAGCAGTTACCAGGTGAAGAACTGCATCATAGCGATTGAAGACATCCGCAAACGTCATATTGCGCTTTTCGAGCAGCTTCTTGAAGACGGTATCTTTATCAGTATAGGCGCAACCATCCATGATACCTCTATCGTAAAACACGATAAGCTTATCCTTGTCAAAATAGTCGGCCGTCATGTTAAAGATGTCTTCATTGGCAATCTGGGTTGCGATGACGAAATCCTGGAATTCGTCCATGTTGATTTCGTTGCAGGGTCTGATACCATTGAGAATCATGTGAGTTGCAGCCTCAGGTACCGTAATTACCTTATAGCCTCTTTCTTCGAGAGACTGAGTCAGTCTGGAAAGAGCTTCGGACTTACCAGCACAAGGGCCGCCAGTGAGAACAATTTTGAGCATAGGCTTAATCCTTTCTGTTGTCCAGGAAATCCTGATACAAACGACGCATTCTGTTGATAGCTTTCAGATTCTTGTCATCGGGACCATTGCGATACAAATCGCACATCGCCTCGACATATTCCAGCCACTCATCGGTAGTGCCGTAATCGGGCTCATTCCACTTACGAGTAATGTAAGTGGGGTCAAGCTGGTCTTCGCCGAGCTGGTCGGGAATACCGCCAACCAGGTCTTCGAAATACTGCTTTAAAATCCAACGAATTTTGAACTGGAAATTACCATCGCAAGGCAAGAATCCAGCAAGCTGATTTTCCAGGTAATCATAACACTGGAACAGGAATGTCAGCTTGTCGATGTCACAGTCGGGGTGCATCGTGTCCAAAATCTCGTGCAGAGTATCGTGTTCTTTACCGAACCACTTCATGTTGATTTCTTCGGGGTTTTCCCAATCAAACTTGGCAACCTCGAGAATCTTACGAAAATTGTCTTTCATTTGTACATCTCCTTATTAAACTGTGACTTCTTCGATTTCAACAGTCAGTTTGAAGTCAAACCGACCGCCGTGCTCACCGTTGAAAATTTCCATCAGCATACACTTGGGACAATCATATCGGTTGCGGCCGTAGCTCCAACCACTATCATGCATGCTTTCACAAGCACGAGACGAATGTTCCATATGGTTCAGAATAAATTCCTTGTCCTCATCAGACATTTCTTCAATTCTGTTCCAGACCTCGTTTCTCTTTTTAGTGAGTTCCTTCTCTTCGGCTTCTGCAATCTGCTTATCAAGTGCCTTCTTTTTAGCGTCCATTTCTCGACGCTGCTGTCTCAGTTCTTCCAAAGTCGGCATATTAATCATCCTTTCATTATTTTCTCCTGAAGTTAGAAAACAGGAGACAAGCTCCTGTTGTGTAATTACAATATTGATGATTTGATTATGTAATTGCAATAATTATTGCAGCTACGCCAGCAAACGCCATCGCCAAAGTAATTTCACCAGTAACCATAATAGGGTCTAGAATCCTATCCTTCTTTTTGTCGTAGTACATCGTAATTTGATGTCCCAGGTCCAAAGGCTTCATTACTGGGGTCTTGCTGACAAATTGCTTTTTCTCTCCATCCATTTCATATTCGTAGATTGGAGTATAACTAATCATGCCATGAGACATAGGCGTCATCCTGTTGTCAATCACTGTCATGATAATTTTATTTTCACCCTTTTTGCGAATTCTTTGATTTTTCATTGCTTTTACAAAGAAAAACAGAGCTAGGGCGAAGAAAATATATCCAAAAAGCTTTAATCTTTCCATAAAAAACGCCTTTCTTATTATTTGTTGCACTATTATTATGGACAATTTTCAAACAAAAGTAGGGGCTATTTGGAAAATAGAAAGAAAAAGACCCGCGCGTTAGCACGGGTCTGTTCAGATTAAGCAGTGACTCTGTTCGGCCAGCGGATGATTAACTCACGCTTGTCCTTGGAGCCGTTATGCACCTTGATTTCGAAGTGGTCCTTCGGGTAGCCGTATTCGACGAGCTGTGCAGAGATGTGCTCGCAGAAAACGGTGAAGCTGTCGCCCATCAGGTCCACGGTAATCGGGACGACGGTGGAGTAGCGCTCCATCTTGGTAGCGGCAGTGATGGAATCGAGGACATCGCCCATCAGGAACTTCTGTGCCAGGTTGCGAGCCTCTTCGCGACGCTGCTCGATGACGCTCATAGTCATGGCAGTAGCTTCCTTTGCGGTGGGGAACTTCTTCACGGTGTTCTGGTTGTTGATGTTAGTGTTAGTCATGTTTGCTTCCTCCTAAGTAAATAAAAAATATAACCAACAAAGTTGGTAATTACAATTAATTTAGAAAATACACAAACAAAAAGACAAAAAGAAAAGAGCCACGTTTAGTGGCTCCATCTTAATTATTAATAGCTGACTGAAATCTGTACGCGATAATGATTTGTTTTTGTGTGTTTGACAGCCTTTGCTTTTATAGGCAACCCCAAGTCAATGAAACTTTCCAACAGGTCATAATCGTCGCCATACGAAGGATTCGGTGGAATGCATCCAGCTGCTTCCTGCGTATTAGGGTCAATGAGAATAACCTGGCCCTCATCATCTCGTCCAACGGACAAATCGACATGATTTCCATCTTTTACAGATTGAACTACAGCTTCTTTTGCGGGGAATCTTGTGAATCTTCCCATCGCAACAAACTCAGATGTAATGGTTTTCATTTGTTAATAATCTCCATACAGGTAGTCTTCTTCTTGTCTCATTGCGCAAGACTTTTGGATTATGTCAATAATTTGCACAATCTCATTGAAAGACTGCAACTCAATCTCAGCATTGAAATAATCCACCTTGTATCTTGTCCAACCAGCATCTCGCAGAATCATCTGTCCAGTGCACGTGCCAGGCTGGATAATAAGAACAAGAGTGTCTTTCTTTTTAATAACAACGGTGCAGAAATCAGTGTCGTAAGCCTGTCTGCATACAGAAATGATTTCACCATTGTCGATGGTTACATTGCCAAAAGCATCATATAGCTTGGGCCACACCATGTTTACCAAAGTATCGAATCCGATTTTAGCCATCTTCAACAACCTCCAACGTCTCACCAGTTTCAGTTGTTGCGCCATAGCACTCCATCATGTGGAGTGTAAGCTCAAACACCTCGTCATCAGGCATATCTTTAAGCTTAACATAGTCCCAACCAGCGATGCCAAGCATTGTTCTTGCAATTTTGGTATCAATTGTCACTTTGACATTTTTGGTTACCTTACTCATCGAGTCCACTCCTGTTCTGCAATTTCCTCGTTAATCATCGTCGGAGTTTTGTTCTGCCAATCATTAACGTGCTTGCTGTAAATGTGGTGGTCGAAATACTTCGAGATGGTCAAACCAACCGTGCCAAAGCGAATCATAATCGCAGGACTGAACTGAAAATCAAGAGCTTCACCTGTATCTTGTACAGTCTTGACAGCGTTCTCGAAAACCTTTTTAGTTACATATTTTCTAGGTACATATAGTGCCATATTTAACATCCTTTCCTTTCTCCTGTTTACACAATTACTATAGAGGATTTTGTTGATTTTGTGCGGGATTTCAACGCTGGGTAATAGAGATGTTCTAAATTATCTTTATAATCTTAATACAAAGGAGACTCGTAATGAAGAAATTTTTAGCTATTATTTTGTGTCTTTGCATGCTGTTCACAATAACAGCCTGTGGTGACAAAAATGACGTTCCACCCGAGGATGAAGTTGTTCAAGACGACCCAATCGTAAAACCAGACGATAATACCAATCCCGATGATGACGTCACAATTGACCAGGATGACGATGAATCCGAAGATGAAGTTGAAGAGACTGAACCATTATTCGGCGACCTGATTAAAGCAGAAGACACATTTAACACTGACTATGATGCTTATAAGGTGTTTAAAGATGCACAAGGCAAAATTAGCTATATCAGCAGCCTTGCTACTAGCGTAACATTTGTTGCTGATGGCGAATGGTATGTGCCAGGAATGTTAGGTTCAATTCAGCACGAAGCAACAATTCCAGCAAACGCAAATGGCATTAAATATTTTGACAACATGACAATCGGACCCAACTTGATATATGTTGTTGATGATAAGATTTCCTGTGTCGATGATAATGGCGAATTTAGATATAATGATATCCCATTCAATCCTGAGACTGATATTCTTGTTTACTCCGACAGCCTTGATGCCCCATGGATAAAAATTATCACAAAGACAGATAATGGTTATACTGTGACCATGTGGGCACCAGAGGCAGACGAACATGGCTCTGCTAAGAAGAATGAAGACGGCAAATATGTTTATAAGGTTGAGGAGACTGGAACTCTTGATGTTTTCAAGACTGGAGACAAGGGTGTTAGAGACGAATGGGTCGACGGATACGAAATCACCGATAAGGTTGTTGAAATTCTATCTGTTCCAAATGGCGCCAATGGCTACGAGACAATTGCCAGAACATCAAATAACGACCTGTATTTATTAGAAGACCTCGATACAGTATTTGGCGTTTGGACATTTGAAGCCACAACATATGACCCATGGTTAGAGGATGTCAATAAGCTATTCTTCGCTGAGGACTTCTTTACCGTTCCTGTTTATAGTAAAAACTCAGACAATACAAAAATGTTTACCAAGAGCTATGGCGAGTCAATTATAGACAAAGAAGACGATACAGATGTCGCTTTCTTGATGCCAGACGGTTTAACAACCGACAATGTTGTTGATGTATTTGGCATTTCAAATGCAATGTGCTTCTTATTTGACAATGGAGACATTTACTTCACAAAACAACTTAGCGACGACGCCTTTGCTATGAATATTGAGGGAGAGTTTGAGATGTTCAAACATGAAGAACTCTCAGAAGCCAATAAGACTATGAATTTCAAGTCTTTTGCAGCAGAAACTGTCGGAATCGCTTATAAATATGTCTATGCATTAACTGGTGACGGTTACTTGTACGCATACGATGTCGGCGACTTTATCTATCAATAACAAAATGGACCTGACTATTGTCAGGTCCATTCTTTTTTTTATCACTAATCTTCTTCTGCCAACTCAGCGTGACCAAGTACAACCTTGATTGTTACCTTATCACCCTTGTTGAGTTTATCCCACAAAGCCTTATCCACTGTATATTTCTGAACACCATCTTCCTCTGTCAGGAAGTCGACATAATAAGATTCGCTTCTAGAACCTTCTCTCTGCTTGTCCTTCAAAGTAGGCTCATTCCAATAAGGGCTCTTGTCGTTGCCAGAGCTCTTAGATGTGTACTGAATCTGCCACTTGTCTATTTCGTAATAGTACTTCGTCGCGTAAATTGGTTCGTCTCTATATACAGGCTCTTGATAAGTCTCAGTCTTTGTCTCGGTTCGATATACTGGTCGCTGAGAAATAATTTCTTCAAAGAATCCGTTGCCCAAGTCTCTGTATCCAGAAACATAATCTTCGTAATGGTCCAGAACTTGTTCTGTATATGTACGCGTCTTTGTTTCATAATGGTCTAGGACTTGTTCATACCCTTTTATTTCTTGCTGCTGGTATTTTAGTCGTCCGCCAGACGGTAGCGACCAGCCACTTTCTTCAACAGTGACCAGCTCTTCAACATTGATACCTCTGTTCCAAGAAAAATCCTGGACCTCAACATCCATAACCTTAGGAGTGAACAATGCGACGAGCAGCATGACAACCATAACAGCTGCCAGGATACCAGCGCCAATCTTAAAGAAGCCGCCCCAGTTGAAGTTAGACTTCTTTCTGGGCTTGTTCATCTTCTGATAAATCTTATTCAATTCTTCATTAGATTGAACCTGAGATTCTACCAAATCGTGTAGTTCTCTTTTAAATCTTTCAGGATTACCAGACTGGTCTGGCCACGGGTCTCCTGTGCTGCCGATTTTTGTGGTTTTACCTTCGGGAACAAACTTCTCAGGGTCGTTGCTGTATCCTCTGGTGATTTTAATACCATTGTAATTATCTTGTTCTGGCTCAGGTTCGCCGTTTTGGCGTGCCTTTTCTGCTCTACGAGCTTCTACTTCTTCTCGTCTTTCGAAGTAGTTCTGTTCGCTATCTTCCCTACCCGCTCCACACTCATAACATTCTTTTGCGTCATCATGGTTCAGAGCATCGCAGTAGCTGCAAAGCCAGTCAGGGTTTCGACTAACCTTTGCGGCCGTAGCGTTATCAACATAGTTCTTAGGGTTGTCTATATAGAATTTCACGTCTTTATCGCGCGTTCTGCCACACACAGGACATCTGTAAACAGAACCACGAATCTTGTCTGTACTGCAATATTGGCAGTCCCATACGCCTTCAATAATTCGGCCCACGACTCAACCTCCCAAAAAAGTAAAGTAAATTTTCTATTTATACTATAGAAAAATGTTTGGAAGATGGGTGGGCACAATAAGAGAATACCTTCCCTTCAGTAATCGCTCAGTTCTTCTATATTAAAAACATAAATCTATGAAAAAGGAAGATGAATTATGGAAGATATCCGTTTTGCCGTTGAAATTAATGACGATACTACCAGCAATTTTGAAATCATGGAAATTGCAGCTCGTACAAAGGATGGCGTAACCGTTCGCCTGTTCGATGTTGATATTGATTTCAATGAGAACCCATCTCCTGAATATATGCCTAAGATTATGCTGGACGCACTGCCTGGCATCATTCAGAAAACCGTCGCCCAATTCAATGCCAACGAACTTCGTGGTTCTGATTTGGAAAGACTTGAAGAGGCTCTTCAGGAAAACATTAATCGTGATTTGAAGGAAACCGAGGGTTACGATTGCTGGTCTGTTCTTATTGACAGAGTTCGATAATCTAAAAACAAGAAAGAGAAGCTGTGAAGCTTCTCTTTTTCTTATGCCTGATAGACTTTTTCTATTTTGTCAATTGTTAGATTAATGCAATTGCTGCCGCCATCGACAGAATTGTTTTTCATCTCAATCAAAACCGCCCCAGCAAAATCATCTTTGAATTCATCAGAGTCTGACCAATCGTATTTGTATGCCGTTGAGATAAGACTATTGCGAATCAAATCATATGATGCGCCATTCTTGTCCTCTGGATTTTGAACTTTGAATGTTGCGTTAATTTCGTTGCATCTAAATACCACTTTGTCTTTGGTTTTGACAATGCTTTCACCTATATGTAATACGACCTGATTTTTATCCTGAGATGGTTGCTTTTTCTTTCTGAACAAACACATGATATAAACCTTTCTAAATTAATTTCTTTAATTAATATAGCCAAAAGAAAAATGCGCCGTGTGAACGACGCATTTCTTTTTACTTTACTTGGATGATATCACCAATAACAGCTGTTTCGCATTCGACGCCATCCTCTTTTTGTGCATTTGCGTTGAAACAGGAAGCCAGATTAAACTCCATTCCTTCCCAATCACATCCCAAGTCCATTTCGCTCAAATTGTAGAGAGCCATTACTTCTCTGATAACACCAGGAATAATGTGCATCGCCAACTTGGGCATATACTCGGGATGTTCGCACTTTTTGAAGTTAAATGTAACGTCTTGAACTTTGACAACATATGCATCCTTGGTTCGAACTTCGATTTCATCAAGGGTAGCTGTGCTGGTCAAATCCATTCGCAAGTTAATTTCAAATTTCAACTCTTTGCTCATTAAAAACCAACCCTCATACTTTCAATTTCAATGCCGCCAAGCAAACCAGGCAGCTTGTTCCACTTCATAACACCTTCGACCAAATTGCCAATATTGTCTTTAATTTCTTCCAAAGACATCTCATGACCAACAACATCAAAAGCCATTCTGATAGCATCCGTCACAATGATTGCATCATAATTGAACGGGCATCTGGTGTTGATAATTGCATATTCGATGTTAAGATTCTTGTAATCAGATGTTTGGACCTCGATATTGTGGACCATTACAGAATGGTGGTGAACCTCATTGGCGCGTTCTTTCTTCTTAAAAATACTAAACATAACGTATTCCTTTCTGTTTGTTAAAGACTCATTATAGTTTTACTTTTTATTTCCGATAACGACCATGAGTTTCATTCCACAAAGACGTCTGTCCAGGTTTGCCCACTCAATTGCCGTGCTAAGGAACAGTTTCGGGTTTTCATTAATTTCCCCAAAACTCATGTTTTCTGCGACGTGTGAGAACGCATTGCGAACCACAGCATCGACAATCAAATCAATATTTACTTCGATTTCGGGGAGCTCTGTTACCCAGATTACTGTGCCTAGAATAGCCATGGGCTTTCCATCTGCTGTGACAATATTGGCCACAGGGATATTTACTACGTGTACAGGTTTGGATTTTCTCATCTTTTCTACGATGTTAAACATTTTTCAATTCCTCCATAATAAGTTTACTCCTATTTAGTTATTAATACTATTGAAGAATGAGTATCTTATAGGCAATAAGATTCTTTTGAATGTGCTAAGGCTTGTCCGAAAAAAGCATTATGAAAAATACCCACCGATTGTCGGTGGGTATTTCTTATTTAGGAGCAAGTGGAACGAATCCATCGGACTTGATGTTATCAACAATAATAGTTTCATTGTAACTTCCATTGAGATAGACATCATATGTACCATTCACTAAGCCTGGGAATGTTATAAAGAACGAGGCTGCACCAATATCTACATTATCGAACTGATTTCTGAAAATAGGTTCTACCTTTTCTTTATTTTCAACAGGCTTAATATTTGGATTTTTGTTGATAATTGTTTGTTTCAATATCTCATTGATGATTCTTGGAGGATGCGGAGGAGTGATAATCGGTCCTGGTATTTTACCAATTCTTCTTATATATGGAGGAATACGATGTATAGGCGGGACGACTATTGGACGCTGCAGTGTAGGTCCATTCGTCTCCTTATCGTCAGATTCTGGATTTTTAATAACAACATATGGCTCAATTTCACACGTAAACACAATATTGCCATATTCATCTACGATTTTAATTTCATTAACAATCTCATCTGTCCCTGGTGTAACGATTAATATATTCCCATCTCCTAAGTTGCGAGAAGAGTTTACACATCCTACACCGATTACAGTTCCGCCACTAACAAACAGACCATCTTGGGCTGTATCAATGGCACCTTCTCCCCTGCTTGTCGCAGTAGCATAGATTTTGCCACCAGTGATTGTCAATTTATCATTTCCATCGATAGCGTCATTGCCATCAGATGTCAGATGTAAATCTCCGCCCGTGATTTTTAGCTCTACAATTGCATTGATAGAGTCGTCAGATGAATGGATTGTAATCTTGCCTCCATTGATAAACATGGAACCTTTACTTTCTAATCCTTCATCACACTTTTGAACATCAATTGTGCCATCATTGATAATCAATGTTTCCTCTGCTCTAAAAGCATCGCCGCAAGTATCGAGTGTAAATATACCACCATTAACTTCCATTGTAGAACCACTCTTAAGGCCTTTTTCCTCTATTGACGTCAGCTTGAAACATCCATTGTCAATTGTAAGATTCTTTTCAGCGTTGATACAATCGTCAGTAGAAAGAATAGTAAAATTACCACCAAGGATATCAACATGCGATTCACACTTTATACCCTTATTAATTGTAGACTGAATATCTAAGCTGCCATCACCTGTGAACGTAGCCTTAGTATCTATATAAATAGCGGCATCAATATTCTCATCTACATATCGTCCACCAGAACTAATTGTGTTAATACCAATCAATTCAATTTCTACACCATGCGCATTATGGACATAAACGCACGGGCCATTCTCGTTAGAGATACGGGCATCTCTAAGAGTTATCTTCACTTTTTCAACAGTGTTAACATAAATCATGCCATTTTGAAGATTACCAGTGAAAGAATATTCTCCGCCACATTTAATCTTCACATTCTCGTATTCATTGAGTGTGTGTTCACCTGGGATGACTTCTGTTGAATTGTTGATTACCGCGTCGTCTTTCGGAGCAGGAACGCCTTCTTCTTTTTCCGATTCGACATCTTCGTTCTTCTCGTCGTTAGTTGCATCATTGTTCAAATCCTTGTCAATGGTGCTGCCAATCGAGTCTTTGCTGGGAACGTCATTGTATTCTTTGTTAGGCGCCTTCGTGCATGCACAAAGAGACAAAGCAATGACCAGTGCTAGGGCTAGTGCAATGATTCGTTTTGACATAAAAAAGTCTCCTTTATATATTTTTAAGCCGATTGAAACGACTTTTTTCCTAAAGAAGTGCTGAAAATAGCTGGTACACGCTTTTAAAAACGTGCCCAGCTTAATTCAGTTAAGTAGACTAATAACAGTATTTCTAGAAGCAATTTTCTCGACAACCTGGTTGCATTCATCCAGATATTCAGAGCTTACTTCTTCTGCATACCTCTTCATATCCTTTTCGCAACCCACTTCTTTTGCGAGCTCTTTGTAGATTTGCTTCTCTTTTCTCAGAATGAGTTCCCATGCTATGGGAGCAACCATTCCAATAATCAAAGGGAGCAACACCTGCAGCAAAATACCGACAACGACGTTTTCCGTTGAGCTAACAGGTGAAGCTTCTGCATTTGTATTCGCCAAGCCTCTGAAAATAGTTGGAAGATTCCAAACAACAGTACACAGCATACCTGCCATCATACCTTCCATCAGCTTGGTCATAATGTCAAGCTTAAAAGCACACTTGAAGTAGTTTACGAACGCATATTTTCGCAGTTTTTGCTTCAACTCACACTCATACTCATCAATCTCAACATTAATGGATGATACGTCAAATGTTTGTGGCTCCTTTTCTTTCGGGACAAACTCATAATCTTCCTTCAATTTGGCCAAGAGAGCGTTTTTCTCCTCATGGAGAGCCTTTTCATGCTCAATATTTTCAATTGTTTTGCGACAAATATCTTTCTTTGCCAATAGATGGAGTCTGTGAACATAATTCTCAAAGTCTCCGATTTGTCTTTCTTTCATCGACTTTCCCTTAATCAAGTGGTTGTGTTGCTTAACACTGTTCTGTTGCTTCTTAACAACCAAAGGGGTTATGATGAATGCTCCAATCAGCATTGTGCACGCCATCAACAGATGAGCCTGTCCAACTGATATGTAATTTTGAATTGTACATAATGTCATAATGAACATTGCAATACAAACTGGAAATACAACACAAAGAGCAGCGACATTTTGAATATACTCAAATCGTCTTGTTCGATATGCGTGTCGTATTTCTATCTGCTCAGGCATTTCCTTATCCAAATCGTCCATTTGATTTTGGAATTGTTCAATTTTAGCATCAAACATATGATATCATTCCAATCTTTGAATTTACAGGGCCTCGACAACAACTTTCTTGTTGAAAATCATATACGGGCGGATACCTGCTGTGTGCTGGATGTACATAAAGGCAATGGTCTTTGTCTTCTTGTCCCAAATACAAACATTCTCATCACCATTTTCCTTGGTGCTGACAGCCGTTGCGAACATCCAGGACTTATTGCACTGATGCTCATCCAAGATATTCACATACTTTCTGTAAATATCGAAAGTGGGAAGCTCAACATGACAGCCTCTCATCGGGCCAACACTTCTACCGTCAAGAGTTGTCAAGTCCATTTCAAACGGAAGCAGTACATCTTCATTTAATTTAGCCTTAGCATCCTTGAAATCTTTGTGGGACTTCATGGTCTCATAAAACAGATTACACTTAGAAGACGCCATGCTATTGACATATCTGTTTGTTGCGGAGTCGAAGACGGATTCATTCTGAACATTCTTGGTGATAACTTCGATACCAGTACCATTATTGTTCAAAACAACAAACTCGACACCAGCAAACATGAATGTATCACCAACAGGCACATCCTCAACAGGAACAATTTTCTTATCTACCAGTTCAATTTTATGACCAAGAAGCTTTTCCAGCTCCTTCAAGGTCATCTTCTTTGCAGTTTCATTGGACATCGGAATTCTCCTTTTCCTTATTAATAATGATTCGGACTAATTTGTATATCCCATATAAAGCGAGGGCTGCTATACAAATAATATCTACTATCTCATTATGGTATGATACAATTAACCCACCGCGAATTATATTCACCGAAATCACCTCTAAATATAATTTAGAAGGACTTCTTACACTCTCTCCTCACCCAGGCAGATAATTGCCATGGTATTGACACCAGTGTTAATGCCAATGATAGGACCGATGTTGCCAACAATGATATCTGCATTAGGATAATCTTCATTCAACTGCTTTTTAACAGCCTCTGCGTCCTCTTCTGTGTCTGCGTGACAAATAGCAAAGATATCATGAGAAGTTGCATTGGCCTTGCCGTCAGCCAGAATCTGTCGAAGAGCCGCCTTGCGTCCTCTTACCTTACCATGGTTTGACACCTTACCATTTTCACCGATGGTGAACATAGGCTTAATGCCAATGATAGAACCAACGACAGAAGTCAGATGAGAAATACGACCAGAGCGCTGCAGTGCAGACAGGTCATCAACAGCAAAGTAATGGCGAACTCTCATGTGGTTATCCTGAATCAGTTTCAGTACCTCATCATAGGACTTTCCCTCAGCCTGAGCCTTAGCTGCCATATATACCAGGATACCAACACCAAGACAAACAGACTTGGTATCTACTACTTCAATACGTGCATTTTCGTACTTCTCTCTCAGTTCCTGTGCAGCAAGGTTAGCGTTCTGGTAAGAGCAGGACAGGCCAGAAGACAGAGATAGATAGATAACATCCTTACCTTCGGCCAACACAGATTCCATCATATCCATTGCGTCCTGATAATTAGTACCAGAGGTAGAACCAATTGCGCCATTGCGCAGCTTATCGTAGTACTCTTCCTTGTGCAGTTCATTCCAGTCGTAATGATGCTTGTATGTATTACCATCAAACACCATGCCCATGGGAACAACCTTTACACCATACTTGTTGACAATATCCGCAGGCAAATCACAGCTGCTGTCAGTCACAATTACAAAATCTCTCATACTTTTTTATACAATCCTTTCGAATACAAAACATTTCGTGAATAAGAATAAGTCTTATACCTAAATGATAGAGAAAACGATAGTAAAATGGCGGGTATTTAGGCACTTGTATAACAAAGATTCATAGTTTGTACTTATTGTTCTATTACAGATTGGTTTTTAGTGAGTTTATTCTAAATTAAGAATAAAAAAATATGAGGTGATGATATGGCTAATAAAAGACCACCCATACAAGGAATAATCCCAAACTCTCATTCAATATTTGATGGAGCTCATAGAGTCGATTCCGATATTGACATTGAGACAAAAAACAAAAATCTTTCTCCACAAGAAAAGGAATCCGCAAGGCACACGGAATTAATTTTTGCTGAGCTGAAAAACAGAGCAAAAGGCATTGTCGCGAAAGAAAAAATGGAACGCTGGGAGCACACAACTAGACGTGATTTAGGGTTTAGTTGGCGCGAAGCAGAGAAAATCTCACTTTGTTTGGATTTGGCCGATGCAGTTAATAAAGGAGCGACACCTGCAGAGGTGGTAAAACTCCTAGCAGACGCGAAGCTAAGTGGTGATATTAATAAGGACCTAATTTTAGATGATGTCGAAAGATATGCCAAAGGACTACAAGAGCCTGCTGTTAGAAGAAAATTTGACATCCAAGTTTATAACTATCACAGCGAGGTCCTTGCCTTCACAGATAAAGAAGGCAAATATTATGACGACAAATATGCATATCCAACAAGAGAGGCTTTTGATAGATATGAAGCTCAACTTGCAGGCGTCGAGTACGACGAACACAAAGCTCGTCCTGTGAATGAAGTGCTTCGAGATGAATTTAAAGAAAGAGGCCGAGCTGTTTGTCGTGCTGATAGAATGCGAGCTTGGGATAATTATGTTGACCAGGCGTTTAAAGAGGGCCATCATGCAATTGCAAAGGCAGAGGCCATTCTAGGCGCTATGGAATTGTACGAATCTGGTGCCAGATTGAGAGATGTAAGAGATGATATCATTAAGAAAGCAAGCATTGTTCTAGGCTGCGACCCAAATGAAATAACAAAACACTTAACGAGCTCATATCAAGACGGATTTGGTAAAATGCCAGAATGCGATAGTGAATATTTGTATGACAAACTGTATATTGCTGATGAACCAGCTCAATCTATGCCCGCATTAGCACAAGAGATTCTCACTAAATCACAAGGACTAATTCCAGAAGAATTACAAGCTCAATGGGAACAAACAATTGCACCAAATGAGATGTATGCTGGTATGCAATATAAAGCGATTAGCGTTGAATATTTACAAATGCTGCATGATGGTGTGGATTTAGATGAAATAAAAGATGCTTTCCAAAATGACGAAAGGCTTCATACGGAGTTCGGCCAACTGAGCGTTGCTTCAATCGTTGAAAGATTTGGACCAGTCGAAGGTATGGCGAATTATATGCTCGATACGCATGAAATGCCAAGAGATACAAGAGACGGTAAAGATGAACAGGACATTGGG
>JAEIGA010004037.1_pt1 | contig 22730 bp, 35 predicted proteins | sample 9270691 | NCBI WGS metagenome assembly JAEIGA01 (sample SAMN17057246, study PRJNA624740) | gut metagenome | biome: biome; isolation source: fecal sample | host: Bos grunniens | place: China: Xizang | collected 2019 | reverse complement strand
GTCGGTAGTTATTCAGTTGTTGTCCCGTCATTAGCAGGAGCAACTCTTGACAGTATGTCAATCCAACAAACAGTAGATGGTTATACGAATACAATTAACTTTGAAAATAATTATGAAGACCCAGCATTAGGAACTTGTGGAAGATTCTATGGCACGATATATACAGAAAACAGTTCACAATCTGCAACTGCCACAATTACATATACCGAAACAGGCGGAGAATCTCCATATTGGGTGCAATCAGTCATAGTTTCTGCACCTAATACAACATTTTCATCCGTTACGAATATAACACAAACAACAACAGTTAGTGGTGTAGATATTACTTGTAATCACATATCTAGTTCTGGTGAATTCGATATTTATGCAAGAACAGACACTTTACCGGTAAGTGACATACAGGTTTCTTTCTCTTACAACATAACTGTTCCGCAAGTTAGAATATATAAACAGGCAACCGGAGGAAGCAGTTTCTATCTGCTAGACCAAAATACTCTTACTCTAGATAATGCAGAATTAACGAACTACACATATACAGTTTACAGTGTTACAAATAGAATTGCTTATCTAGAAATTTCTGATACATCAGCTAATAGTGAAAATATCTACTATCTCGTGTATAACGGAAAAATTCTTATTGCATTTAGAGGAAACCATAGACGTATTTATCTAAATGTTCTACAATCTCGCGATTACAATATCTATGATGAAAACGGAGATGTCGTTGGTCATATTTAATTATTTAATTCTTAAACAATATAACATATAATTAAAATGAGGAACAGAAAATGAACAAAGTATTGCTAGAAGTCAATTTCAATAATAAACTAAACGAAAATGACATCGTTGTCTTTCAAAACGGTAAATGGATTGCTGTTAACAAAGAAATATTCTTAAACGATGTGTATAAAAAATGCAAAAATCTAAACAGTAAGTTAGATGATGAAATAACAGATAGAAATCTTGCTAACAATCAGATACATCACGAAATAGAAGAGATTAATGCTACTCTCGAAGTTTTCCGTGAACAAATCAACTTTATTTTAGGAGAAGATGACAATGACTAAGAGAAAAGCTAAAAAAGTATTAAATATTATAGGTATTGTTCTAGCAGTTCTTGCTGCTACTGCTTTTGCTGTTTGTTATATTGTGATTCCAGTGCAAACTAAGGATTTCTTAAACATATGTGTGGAGTATATGAATAAACCGTTACCAGTAGTTGGTGTTTCCGGACTTATTATTGCTGGAATTGTTTGGAAAATCTTTATTTCTACATCATTTGGTAAAAAGAAATACAATGAATTAAAAGCAAAATATCACGCTATCGAAGATTCTTTCAAGGAAGCAGCCGATATTTGGGAACAAGATAGAAAAAAATTAGAAGAAAAAATAGAATCACTACAAGAAAAACTTGAAAAAACAAATCAATTTGTCATTAGAGTTCGTGATGCAAATCCATGCAAACGAGTTCGTAATGTAAAGGAGCTCGAAGATGAAAGAGAAGAAACAGTTGACAACGAAACAACAAGTGATTAAATATAAGACTCTTCAATATACTTGTATAGGTGGAGAGTTTTTATCCGTTTTAACACCTTTTATTATTTTAGGTGCTGTTAACTATCAAGAATGGTTCGTTAGTGAACAAGGATGGAAAATCGGATTAGGTGGTGCTTTAGCTCTTGCTTTAATGGGCGTTGCTATATTTTTAGTTACTCGAAAAAAAGAGAAAGATAGCAAAGTTACTGACGGTTGGATTACATTATTAGTTGGATGGTTTGCTGTCGCTTTTGTATTTATTTTACTAGCTAATATTATGGACCAGATTGCTACTATCATGCTTTGGGGCGGTTTAGGTTTAGCTGGTGCTTTCGGATTAGATATGGTTAGCAAATCAAATCAAAAGAAAGCAGAAATGGTTATGAGTGCTCGTGAAGAAGCAGAAAAAGAAACTGTTAAAGAACAAGCTAAATCAGAATCACAACCAACGGAGTAACTTATGAATTATTACACAAAGAAGAAAATAAAAAATTGGTTCAAAGCCAAATGGAAATGGTTACTCGGTAGCGGAATATTTTTAACTGCTGGATTAGTTGTGATGCTAGTTGGTTTTTCAATCACAGGTTGGTCATTGATTAAATGGTTACAAAGTCCGTATGCAGTAACTACATTTGTATTCGTTGGTTTTGGTGCATTTTTGTCTACGATGGCTTTTTTAATCAGGAAAAATATCGATTTGGTAAAATAATATGGGAAATCTTTTAGAAAAAATAAGAAACTTAAACTTCAAGAAGTTTGCTAGAGCATTTGCTATCGGATGGATGATTTTATTCATTATCGTGATGACGATAACAAATGTCGGAATAGACCAGCATTTCAACTGGCTTAAATGGTTAGGAAATGCAATGATATTGTTTGGTATCACAGTATTCGGCTTATTTATCGGTGAATCAGTTGGTATAGATAGACAGAAAGAAAAATCAAATGGTCTATATCAAAAGAATCTCTCAAAATATAGTGCTTTCAGAGAATCAATCGATGACATCATTATATATTTCCCGTTATTCTATGATTGGTTTGTTCCGCAGAGATTAGAAGCTAAAAAATACAATTATCTAGTGATGAACGATGTGAATATGGTGAAAGCAAAAAATATCGTGAAATATTGCACGATTGAAGATTTCTGGTCATTAAAAACAGAAGCAATCAAAAAAGGCGATGTTTATATCGATAAACTAAATGAACACGAAATAGAACCTGTTGAAGAAGTATTAAAAGGTTATGTTAAACTAGAATTATCTGGTTGTTCATATTATTTACAAGCATTCGCTGAATCTAACCAAAAAGATATCGTTGAATTAGGTGAAGCATATAAGAAAGCAAGAAAATACAATAAAACATCAAACAGAGCAGTTAGATTAATAAGCGGTGGATTTATTTCATTAGCTCTAGGCATATTAACCGTTAACGACTTTATGAGAGCCGGAGATGGCCAAGCATGGATGAATTTAGTAACACGTATTGCTAATTTATTCACAGCATTGTTTAGCGGATGGCTAGGTGGTGCTAATGATGTTAAGTTAGAAGCAAATTCAATTGAAAATAAAACAGATGTTCTTAAATTATTCAAATCTGCTTACGACAAAAAGTTATTCGAGATGTATGATGAAAACGAAAAAGCAAAGATGAATTACGAAAAACAGGAACAAGAAAAACTTGACTCAGTGGTGGATAATAATATACAATATTTAACGGAAGGAGAATAGCATATGTATCTATATTTCAGTAGTAATGGAACATTGAAAGAAATTATTAATGACGCTGCTATTAGACAAGGTGGTAGCGGTATTTATGAGATACGTTTCTTTATCGAAGGTGCTTATCCGCAAGTTGCTGACGAAACTGTAAACGATGAAGTAGTTCCAGTTTACCAAGCAATTACATTTCAATCTGGTCAAAGAACTTTCTATTATGTAGAAGGTAATGAAATAGCACCAGGTTCTGAATCATTTGATATTACAACATCTATAATGCAAATCCCATACGATAAAAAGAGAGAATTAAAATTCTTCAAGTATTGGACGAATTATAGAATGTTTAAAATAACGATTCCAAGTAATCTATTAAATCAAAACGGAACAGCTGCTTGTATTATTCAGATGATTATCGAAGCAGGAACTATCGTTGATGGTGTTCCATTAGAAGATGATAAGATTTTACCTTTAGGTCCTATTATCTTCAATATCGAAAAAACTGCTGAAAAATGCATCATCGAACCTGATACAGCAATCAATGTTGCCCAATGGAATTATTTGATTAGTAATATGGTAACTCCTGCTACTCTTTCCCCATTATTAGACGCAAAAGTTGATAAACTCACAACTTCTGGTCAATATGTTTATACTCATTTAGGTAGCACGCAAGGCGAATTATCAGTTTCAACACCAGCAACTGGTGGCTCAATTCCAAAAAGAGAAAGCGATGGCAGATTAAAAGTTGCAACTCCATTAAGTGATGGTGATGCAACAACCAAAAAATATGTTGATGATAACCTTGCTTCCAAAGCTAATGACGATGATGTAGTGCATATTGCTGGAACGGAAACAATTACAGGTCAAAAGACATTTAGTGCGCCAATTATTGTCAATGGTTATTCAGGAAATAATGGCATTGTTAATCTTTACTATACATATATAAGCACAAATAGTAAAACATACTTTGCAAGAGTTGGCGTAACCACAAATCAATATGTTTATTACGATTTGCCATTTAGTTATGCAGACATTTTATCTCAAACACATTTAACATTAGCAGTTATAGATAGGGCGCAAACATTTAGTGGACAACAAACATTTGTTCACGAGGATGGCATTATAATTAAAAAGTCAAGTGGTGCTGATGATTTGACAACTTATGGTGATGGAACAATTGTAAACACAAAAGATGATATAAGATACATATTGACTATACCTCAAACTAACGGCACTTTAACAACACAAGAATACGTTGTTGGCTATGCTTACTCAAAAGCTGAAACTGATAGCGCAATTTCAAATGCTATTTCAAGTGCTATTGCTAATGTTTATAAAGTGCAAGGAACTGAAATGGTTGGCACATTAAATTCTCTTCCAAAATCTTCTTCTATGAATGGTTATGTCTATAATATTATGAATAATGGCACATTAAACAATTATAGTGGCACATTGGATGTTGTTGAAGGCGATAATGTTTTATTTGTTTGGAATAACGGAAATTGGTATTGGGACAAACTTGCATCAACAGTTGACCTAAGTGGATTAGTTCCAAAAACTACAACTATTGCAGGAATTGCATTAAGTGGCGATATTTTATCAAGTGAACTAACTGATGCACTAATTTTGGCAAACAACACTGATATTGATAATCTATTTTAAGGAGAATAATTATGGCAAACGAAAAGTTAATTACATTAAATAATTTAGATAGATTTAAGAAAAAATACGATGCACACTTAGAAAATGGTGGTGTTGAAGTTGGTGTTGCTAAACAATTAAAAAATGTTAGTGAAGAAAGTGGTAGTTTACAAGATGCACCATTTGTTTTCCAAGCAACAGGCACAGATAATAACACTACTGAAACACCAACAGCCCCTATCGCAAAACACTTACAATTAAGGGGAAATAGCGTTGCTTTTAACCAAATATTTGATGCAAGTAGTAAAACAACCGCTACAAATAATGGTATTACAATAACATATAATGATGACGATACATGGACATTAAGTGGAACTGCTGGAACTGGTTATGCACAATTTGGTTTTTATAATAAAACTGGTAGTCCAAGTCTAGTTGCTGGACACAAATATCTTTTAAGGGGTTGTCCAAAAGGCGGTTCTGATTCTACTTATTATCTAGGCGAAGCAAACGGAAGATTAGCAGCAAATGATACTGGAAATGGTGTTATTGTAACTGCTGGTTCTAGTGGCAATGCTGTTTTATATTTTAGAATTTTTGAAGGTCAATCATTTACTAATGGAGAAAAATTAACTTTGCAAATTACCGATTTAACAATATTAGGCAAAGAATATTCAACCGTATTAGAGTTTAATCGTGATTACCCATTGCCTTATTATTCCTACAATGCTGGTGCTTTATTAGACTGCAATAGCCAAGCATTAGAAACAACTGGATTTAATCAATGGGACGAAGAATGGGAACAAGGTTATGTAGATGATAATGGCGTTGTTCAACCAAGTATTTATTCAATTAGAAGCAAAAATTTTATACAAGTAATTGCTGGGCAAACATACACTTTGCCTTATTACTTAAAAACTTCATACCCCAGTTTAGCCGATAGCGCACATACATTTAGGATATTTGAATATGACGAAAATAAAAACTTTATTCAAAGACAAAGTGCTTATGGAAATTCAAACGATAGTGCATGGAATATTACATTAACAAACAACACACACTATATTCGTTTTTACACCAATTTTGAAACTACATACAATAACGATATTTGTATTCATCTTACATGGGATGGCTCACGCACTGGTTATGAACCTTATGTCAATCACACATATAAATTGCCTACATTAGACACACAATTAAGAAGTGCTGGTAGTGTTTGTGATACATTAGATGCTGATGGAACATTAACAAGGAACGTTGGTGTTGTTGATTTAGGAACACTTAACTGGCAAACCGTTGATATTTCTACAAATCGCTCTTATTGTGCTTTAAGTGGTGCAAAACTATTTGACAATGACTTGATAGCAAACATTATTTGTTCTAAATTTGTTGCGGATACATATTTTAGGGTAGGTGGCAATGCAAGTGCACTAGAAAGTATTAGTCTTGGAACATTAGGAAGTAGTGCATATTTATATGTTAAAACAAGTTTAATCAATTCAAGCACTGACACAACAGCAAAAATTCAAACCGCACTTTCTGGCATCTATCTCTATTACGAACTTGCCACACCTAAAACCGAACAAACTGATAAAACATTTACCGAAAACATTATTGTTGATGATTTTGGCACAATGAGATTTGTTCCAGTAGAAACAGAAAGTGCAAGTAATCCTATTATTCCACAAGGTAACCAATTCTTCTACCCAGCAGATTATGTTTTGTTAGTAGATGACCTTAATACTTATGTTGATGGTGCAGTTAGTAATTTAGCACTTAAAGGCGATTTAACGAGTTTAATAAAAGATTTAACAAGTGAAATTAGCGAAATGTCAACCGCACTAACTATCAATTTTAGTAAACTATATAAATTTGGAAATATTTGTTTCTTAACATTTAATGCAACTAATTCCAGCGGTTCTGATATTTCAAGTGGAACTAAATTATTCAAAGTTCCAAGTTCTGCTCACTTATCAAATACTGGTTTATATTTACATGGTGGATTATCAACTACAAGTGATTTACCATTTGCAATTTATAGTGATGGAGAAGTTACAACATTAGCGACAATTCCAAGCAGCTATGTAATTACTATTGCTGTTTCATACGCTGTTGAATAGGAGATTAAAATATGATTAAGAAAACTAGTAGTGGCTATAAAGTTTATAGTGAAAGTGGTAAACCTTTATCAAAAGCATACCCAACTAGACAACAAGCACAAAAACGCTTAAATCAAATTGAATATTTCAAAAATAAACCCGGTCGTTGAGGTCGGTTTTTATTTGCTTCGCATCTCTGACACACAGGAGCGTCTTTATTGTAGTAAGGACAATCGTGGTAAATGCATTTATTCATTGTTTTTATCCTTCTTTCAATGAAATTCTATGAACCTGTAACTGATATACGCAATAAGTCCTATCATAAGAAAACAGAGGTCAACTAGAAGATAATTTCTGTTAGGATAAGATGCGTTGATGATAGTTAGAATAATAGAACCTATTATACATAAAACGCATATCACTAAGACAACCATTTTTATTGCGAATTTGAGTTTATTGTTCATTGTTCCTATCCTTTTTCCTGTGTCTTATCTTATTCCACAAGGCTTTGATACCTGTGCTAGTTAATGTAACTAATAATATAAATGGTGAACCTGCTGGACTTAACCACCAGACCCAAACAGCGCTTCCTACTCCCCATAACCATTTAGCAACATCTGTTGTTAAACCAGTTAAAACGGCTGCTAAATAGAAAGCCCAGACACTTGAAGACCACAATGCTGCAGATATTAACACGCATATAGCAGTTCGCCAATCTGTGATATTATAGAATAACCAGACCCACGGAAATGCTATATAATACCAGACCCATTTCCAAAAACGCTTAAACTTGTTAGTTTCCAAGCGTATTTTTATTTTGCGTCGTAGTGCTTGTTCATCATATTTTGCTTGTAGGTCTTTAAATTTCATTCCAATTCCTCTCTTGTTAAAGCCCAAGTTTTACCATAATCTTTTAATTTAAGTCTTAAAGGTGTCAACCATTCTTTATGAGTAATATCATTTGGATACAATATTTGAGCAAAAATTACAAGTTCTCCATCTTCAAAACTTAAATGTTTCATTCCCCAACCTTCTCCATTTTTGATAGTTTTTCTAACATCAAAGTCTGTTTTAATAAATAAAGTTTCTTGTTTCAATGCCTTAAACAAAGTAATTAAATCAATGCCAATTTCATCTTCAATATCTTCAATTTGACCTAGTTTATCAACAATAGAATACAAGTATTTATTTCTTTCTTCTTCTGTAGCGTCTTCGCTAATTTCATCTGCAAAATAATATTCACTTTGTAAATACTTTGTAGTTAATCTCATAGCAATACCTCTTTCAATAGTTCGTATTCTTCTTGTGTCAACTTATAAGGACAATGATTTTTATAAGTCATAAAATGTTTATTGTAAGTATCTAAATCCCACTCACAATCCATAAGAAAAACTATATCAACTTTTTTCTCTTTAATAATTCGCAAAACCTTTGCTAGTTCTAAGCCTTGCTTATTTAGCATGGAACAATATTCCATTTCGTATTTTAATGATTTTTCGAGATTTGGTATGCGATTAAGTGCGGTTTCAATGATTGTTATATTTTTATCATAACCATAGCAATATGCAATTTTATTCAATGCTTCTAATTCTTTACTCATTGCGTTTCTCCTTTTCTCTTTCTCTTAGTATAAGTTGATAGTGCTTGTGCATAAGTCTTGCAAACAAATCACCAATAACAAAATAAATAAGAATGAAAATCACACAGATTAAGATAATAATTGCTAACCAAATCGGTATTTCTATCGTAATCATAGCAATTCCAGTTCTCCATTATCGTTCATTTTTGCGACATAAATAAGACCTTTATCAGTCCAAATAGCGCCATAGTATTTGCAACCTTTGTAGTAGTCCATTTTTAAGCAATCTTCTAATACACCAAACATGTTATAAGTTTCCCAAGTTCCGTCAGGAAATATAATCACAAACTCATCACACAATTCTTCAATGGTGTCGGCTTGTTTAATAACTTCAATTAAACCACTTGACACTTCTTTTAATGTTTTCTCACTAAAATTAGTGTTGTTTTCATATATCCCATCTTTCGTTCTAATGTATTTCATCTTCTAAATCCCTTCTTACTTCCCACATTTCTTCTCTATGAGCATCTTCAATATCTTTTTTATTAAGCAAATCTTCTAATTCTTGTTCTTCGCTTTTAGTTAATGCCCATGTCTTGTTGTAATCCTTAAAATACCAACGTGATACAATACCTTCTACATAAAATACTGGCTTGTGTTCTCTATCCAATTCAAAAACTACCCTTTTCTTATTTTCAAACCTTTTATATTCAAGGTTATAAATTGAGTTATATTGCAACAATTTTAAGAAGGTGATTAAGTCCATTCCAAGCCATTCTTCAATATCTTCTAATTGACCGAGTTTATTAATAATGTCACAATTACTAACTGGTTGATTATCAATGATGTTAAAGTCATACATTTCTGGTGTATAAAGTGTTTCTTTACATTTTCTTGTTAATCTCATAACAACCACCCCTTTAACAATTCAAACTCTTGTTTAGTTAATTTTCTATTTTCATAAAATACTTCGTTATACATGTAAAGTTGTCTATTGTCGCTAAAATTTTCTATGCAATATAATAGATGCCCGACATTAACCATTTTATTTTTAATTATCTCTAATACTTTAAGAGATGTTTCAATGATGTCAAAATCTTCATATTGTGCAACACTCCAATTCGGGTTCATGCAATTCCAAGTAGATTTAATATTTTTTAATCTCTCTAATGATGTTAATTCTTTACTCATTTTCGTTTTCTCCTTTTTGCGAATGTATCGCTATCTAGTAATCTTTGTAAATCCTGTTTTTCTTTTATTTTTCCCTTAAGAGCAAGGTGTTCTTCATTCAACTGGATATATTTACTACATTCAGCGTGACAACCGACAGCTCGATTGTTACAATAATGGCAAGGACATTCGTTCATCTTGTATCTCTCCTATATAAGTTTCGTTGCAATCATCATCAATAGTAATCACTTTACCTTCGATAATCATATACACCAGATGTAAATCTCTCTGAGCCGCTAGTGTATCGACCCATATATCGTTAACTTTAATATATCTTAACATAAATATTATATATCCTCTTCGTTATCAGTTTTATCTAGAATAAATTCTACTGTGCATAGCATTCCATGGAATCTGATAGAATTTGTTTGTTTTGTGAATAAGTAGTGTAAGATTTGCACTGCATTATCGTATTTTACACCGATAAACTCTGCAAATTCACGAATATCATTGCATAAACCTATGAGAGTTTCGCCTCTGCTAACTGGTTCATATATTCCTATAAGATATTTTTTACGATACATATTGTTTTCTCCAATCTCTCAAGTGTTTTGGATTATCATATCCAATAACCATTGACGCTTCTAAACCAATCTTTGCTGGTGTCTTTCTTAACCACTTTAGTTACATCGATTTGGTCTTTGTATTTTTCACGAGTAGCGGTATTTTTAATGCATTCTTCTGCATCTTCTTTAGTGTCGAACGGTTTTAAGTGAATCTCACCATTTTTTAGATATATAACTGCGTAGTAAATCATAACAATTCGAGTTCTCCTTTTTCATTTAGTTTAGCTACGTATTTCAGTCCCCATTCAGTCCAAATAGCACCATATATAGCGCAGTCATTCCAAGACCTTATGTTAGTTCCTGTTAATTGCCTATGCATGTTTCCAACTACACCAACATACTCATCGCATAATTCTTCGATTGTATCAGCTTGTTTAATAATTTCTTTTTCTTCTAAAACAATTGTTTTGTCGCAACAAGAATACCATTTTTCTACCATCTTCATAACATTCTTCTTCAACTTTGTAAATTCTTGTTTCATAAATAGTTCTGATGTATTTCATCTTGTATACAACTCCTCTTCACTACCATCTCTGTAATAAATATTTTCTCGAATCCAGCCATTTTCTTGCAATGTTCTAATGCTGGCGGATTCTTCGTCGATAGTCACGATAATAACTTGATTATCTTCGTTGTTACCAACTAGACCTTCGACATAACCGAATTCAGCTTTTAATTCATCGTAACGTATCATGCTGTGTAATCCTCCAAATTGTATTCGATTTCTTCTAAGCTTGTTGTTGCTTCATCGAGAGCATAAGCGGCGTTATCCATCCATTCTTGTCTCTCTTCTTGTTCAGGTGTTAAATCATCTGCACCTTCGTAAGGTTCGATGTTATCACGAGTATCTTCAACCTCGCATTGTAAATCAGATAATTCGGCTCTGATGTCACCCAATTGCTCGAGTAATTTTTTCAATCTTGCTTTCACTTGTGTTTTCGTCATGTTTTCTTTCTCCTTTATCTCTCTGGACAATATAATAATATAATACATTTAATAAAAATAAAATAGTTTTTTAATATTTTTTATATAACATACACACGCACACATTCATTATTAATATTTATTATATATGCGTTTAAGGGTTTTAATAGTTTTTTAATTTTTCTCAAAACTATTTACATATATATCATACGATTTATACGAAAAACCAGAAAACTATTATACATACATAGTATGTAAACCCTTAAGAAACTATTAAAAACCGTAAAGAACCATTAAGTTAGATAAAACTTATTTTATAGTATTATATAATAATTGTGAGAAAGGAACAAAATATGTTAGGAAGTTACTTAAAAAAATACAGACTCAAGAACAATCTAACGCAAGTGCAAATGGCCAAAAGATTAAAAACGAGCCAAAGCTACTATTGCGGTTTAGAAACAGGTTCAAAGAAGCCTGGATTCACAATGGTTAATAGAATATCCAAGGAACTTAAGTTAGACCCTTCATTCGTTAGAAATCTATTATGAAAATAACAAACAAACTTAATCTCCCAGAACCATTTGTGCTTTATGCAACAAAAGGTAATCATGAACCTAAGGAACATAGATATTCAGTTACAGAGTTATTATTATCTGTTCGTGAAATATTATTGAATAGGAAATACGCGAATGATATAGAAACAGATGTAGCAGATGTTATTCCAGCATTATTCGGAACAGCAGTTCACAATGTTTTAGAGAATAACACACCTATTTTATCTCACTTAACTCCTGAAATGTCTATTGAATTAAGTTTTGGTGAAGATGTAGTTGCTGGACGAATTGACTTATTTGATTCACAAGAATTAGAAATTACAGATTATAAAACTTGTTCGGTGAGTAAAGTTATGAGAGAAGATTTCGAAGATTTCAGATTACAAGGTCTTGCTTATGCTTATATGATATTCAAAAAATTCGGATTGATTACAAGAAAGCTTAAATTCCCTTGTTTGATGAAAGATTGGAGCAAACTTAAATCAGTGACATCTAGCAATTATCCAAGCTCTGCAATTTATGTTTGGAAATATGACATTCAAGATAGCGATTATGATTATATCAAAGAATATATCGTGAAAAAGTTATCAAAAATTAATAGCGCTATCGAAACTGGAATTTTACCCGAATGCACAGATACAGAAATGTGGTATACAGGAACAAAATATGCAGTATTCAGAAATGCTAGTGATAAGAGAGCCGCTTATATCACAGATAGCGAAGAAGACGCTCATAATTATATCACTAACAAATGCGACGGAGCTGGAGAGATTCAAATTCGTAAAGGTGAATACTTAAAATGTCAATACTATTGTGATTGCTATAAATTCTGTAAGAAAGGAGAATCTCATGAATAAAGTTGTTGAAGATGCTTTCAAAGAATTAAGGGATACTACTCGTAATTTAACTGTTCATGATTATCACAAGAAGTTAGAAATCATCGAATTAGAAATTAAAAGATTAGAATCTGTTAACAAAGCTCAAAAATTAATCGTGCAAGAAGCGATTAATATCAGAGACAATATCAGACCTTGTATTGTGTATCATTCAAAGAAACGAAACAATACAACAATCAAGTTTGCTGATGGTAGTTCGATTACAGTTAAAAAACAAAAAGGTGAAGTTGATTGCTTAGAAACAGCAGTCGCTTATGCTCTAGTTAAACAAGTATACGGTAAATCTTATCTCGAAAGATTAGTAAAAGATATCAAGGAGGTCTAGAATGCGAGAAGAGTTAGAAGAACTTATTAAAAGAATTGTTAGAGATTTAGAATCTAACAGAATTGATGAAAGAATCGATTCTTACGACGATTACAAAACTAAGTATGTCGTGCTTAAACCAAGAGTCAAGGTCAAAGTCGAATTAACTAGCGGTAAAGTCGCAGAAATCGATGTAACAGATTATTTCGAAGGAGTTGTAAGATAATGGCAACAGCAGTATTAGTAATGGGACGCTCAGGTTCCGGTAAATCAGCATCTTTAAGAAACATGAAAGAAAACACGCTTGTTATCAATGTGAATAACAAACCGCTTCCTTTCAAAAACAATGAATTTGTCAGATTAATGACAAAAACAGAATTTCTTGAAATTAAAGATGCTTTAAGAAAAGTCTATGAAAAAGGTGTTAAACTCGCAGTTATCGATGATGCTGGATATCTCATGACAAACAAATTCATGGCCGGTCACAGACAAGCAAAAGGTAATTCGCAATTCGATTTATATAATGAAATTGCTGACAATTACTATTCTCTAGTCAAATTCGTTATTGATGAATTACCAAGTGATATGATTGTGTATGTCGTTATGCACGAAGAAATGAACGATATGGGATATACAAAACCAAAAACAATCGGTAAATTACTAGATGATAAAGTTTGTGTCGAAGGTATGTTTACTATCGTGTTACATTCTATGAAATTAGATGGTAAATATGTGTTTGCTACAAATACAGATGGTTTAGATGTTACTAAATCACCAATCGGTATGTTTGATACAGAATATATCGACAACGATTTACAGTTAGTTACTGAGAAAATCAGAGACTATTATAAATAGAAAGGAATTAAAAAATTATGAAACCTATTGAAGGCTATGATTTAGTCAATGAAGCAGGTGAGTTTAAACCGCTTCCTGCAATGATTGTCGGAGTTAGAATCACAAATGTTGTTGATGTTCCCGATAAAGAGTATCTAGAAATCTATTGTGATATCACTAAAGGTGAATATGCAAATTATTTCAAAACACTTGTTGATGCTGGATTAAAAGACACATCCAAACACATCCGTTCCTACAAAACAAACGCTGTTCCATTTTTCAAAGCATTTATCACTGCTATTGAAAAATCAAATCCAGGTTATAAATGGGACTGGGATGAAAAGAAACTTATCGGTAAAGGTGCTATCGCGGTATTTGGCCAAGAAGAATACCTAGATAATGACGGAAATGTCAGAATTGCAACAAGAGTTGTTGAATTCCGTTCAGTTGAAGCTTATAAAGAAGGACGCATTAAAATCCCTGAATTAAAGAAACTTCCTGAACAACCAAAACATGAATCAGCAAATCTAGAACCATTAGAATTGTCTGATGACGAAATTCCATTTTAATTAAAATCCAAAAACAGAATCGACGACTAGCCATAATAAACCTATGTTTTCATATTAAAGAATCTATTTCCAAGCAAAATCAAAGTCGGTGATTACTCAGGTTGGCGCTTCTCCACTGGTTTGGCCAATCTAATCGAATGAATCGTTAGTTACTCTTTCTCCAATACACATATACAAGATAATAGTAATCGCGAACGCTAGTGATTCATTCGTTTACGAAGATGTATTAGGACTTAGCGAGTTCGAACCTCGCAATCTTCGCCACAAAGAGGTATTAAAATGCAAGATAATATAGTTTTAAGAAACATACCATATGAATTGAAGATGAATGGTTTGTGGTGCGGATGGAAACTGACTGAAAAAGGTAAAGTTCCGTTTAATCTATCAACTGGTGGATATGCAAAAAGCAACGACGAAACAACTTTTGCTACATATCCGATTCTGTTAAACAATATTCACAAATATCTTAAATTCGAAAACAACAAACAAGTTGGTGGTGTTGGTTTGGGTATTTTTAGAGGATATAGTGCTATCGATATAGACCATTGTGTTGATGAGAATGGTGTTATATCAGACATGGCAAGAGATATAATTGATTTCTGCAATTCATACACAGAATATAGTCCAAGTAAGACTGGTATCAGAATTATCTTTAAAACACAAGTTAAGATAAATAAAGACGATTACTATATCAACAATCACAACAACGGATTAGAAATCTATATTAGCGATAACACTAATAAGTTTGTGAGTATCACTGGTAACAAAATATCTGGTGATACGATTAACGAAGTCGATATCACTTACATCTTAGATAAATATATGAAAAAAGGTGTGTTTAATATCGAAAAAGTTCTTGCTAAAGATGAGAAATTGAATGCTCTATGGAATAAAGTTGCACCTGGTTCGCATGCTGATGAATCTGAGTCTGACATGGCTCTTGTTTGCAAACTAGCATTTTATCTTAAAAACGATGAAGCAGAGATTAAACGATATTTTGAAATGTCACCTTACTTCCAATCAAAAGACGATGCCCATAAGAAAAAATGGTTCAAAGGTTATGATATAGAAACAATCAGAGGTGCTAATAAATTTATAGGTATCGTTCCAACACAACCAGCGAGCACCGGTAAAAAATATGATTTGAATGATACAGGAAATGCACATAGATTTATCGAATTATTTGGTGAAGACCTTAGATACAATTTCGATAATAAGATATGGATGACTTGGAACGGTAAATATTGGCAATATGATGTAACTGAATCGGTCAAGAATCTTATCGAAATATTAGCGGAAAAGATAATGTATGAAAGCAGTTCTATGAATGATGCTGAACAATGGGCTAGAGTTATCAAGAATGTGCAACATATTTACAGTAGCGCTGGTAAAGAAGCTCTATTGAAAGAAGCACGACATATTGCAGGTATTCCAGTATTAAATAGCGATTTCGATAAAGACCCTTGTTTATTATGCACAGAATCAGGTGTTATCAATCTAAAAACTAATAGAATAATCGAATTCGATAGAAATCAAATGATATCGATGTCTACTAACTACGAAATCGATAGAAGTAAGAGACCTGTTTTATTCGAAAAATTCTTAAAAGAAATATTCGTAGATGATGATGTTGTGCATTACATTCATAAAGCAATGGGATATAGCATTACTAATTTAACTAGAGAACAATGCATGTTTATTTTACACGGTGATGGTAACAATGGTAAATCATTATTATTAGATGTCATTAAAACTGTATTAGGTGGTTATGCTATCACAAGCAAGCCGCAATTGCTAACAGAATCTAATTTTGGGACGCAAAATAGCGAAGAGATTGCAAGATTAAACGGTAAAAGATTCTGCGCCGTAGAAGAGATAAAATCTGGTGACAAGATGGACGAGCAAATCGTGAAATCATTAACATCAGGTATCGGTAATCAGGTTGCTAGATTCTTATATGCTAATTCTTTCGAATTTCCAGTTACTTGCAAATTCTGGATGGCCACGAATTATGAACCAGTTATTAGAGGTAATGACAAAGGCATTTGGAGAAGAATTGTGAAAATACCAGTTCCAACTGATTTCACTGGAAGAGAAGATAAAGACCTTCGAGAGAAACTACTACAAGAAGCTCCGCAAATATTAGGTTGGTTAGTTGAAGGTTACGAAATGTATATGTTAGAAGGTTTGATACAACCAGATGCAATCAAACAAGCAACATCAGATTATCGTAAGGAAATGGATATCGTCCAGCAATGGATTGAAGAATATTGCGAAGTTAAACCAAGTTATTTCGAAAGAGCAAATACTCTATATGATAATTTCAGAGCATTCTGCATTCGTCGTGACCAAAGAACCAATCAAACAATATTCGGTCGTAATTTAGGTAAAAAATTCCGCAAATACAATAGCGGAGAAGGTATCGTGTACATTGGTTTAAGATTAAAGCAAGGTGCTGGAAATCTAGAAAAAAAAGTTGCTTATGAACAAGCGATAGTGAGGGATGACATCTAATGAAGTTTTACAAGATAAGTAAGAAAGCACTAAAATGGTCAGAAATACCTCAGGTATCATATAAATGGAATCTTCCAATATTAGTGAATAGCGAATTAAAGGTGGTTCTCGGCAATTCTCTCAAAGATTCACTACCTGATAATATATTTATAGTTATGATAGACAATAACCAGAGAGAAGTTTTGTTTAATGCCTTCTATGAAATAGAAAATAAGATTGCTATCGAAAATTCTGAAAAACGTTTACATGCAATTCATGCAGAGTTCACAAGGTTCTTTCGAGAGGTGAGAAAAAAGAAAGTTGAGTCTTTCGAATTATTTCCGATGAAAGAAGAAGGTTTTATCACTGAAGAAAACTATATATTGCCACCACCTTATGATTTCACAAAACATAAACATAATAATGACTTATATAACGAAGGTTATGTTTTGATGGAAGAATTCATAGAGAAAACAAAAGGTAAAGAACCTGAAATCGAAGTCGATTTAGAAATTCTTAAGGAGTTACTATGAATTTCAATATAGACAAAGTGATAGATAAAGAATTCGAGCGATGTATAAGAAGAGTATATAATGCTGATTTAGATAGAATAAAACTAGTTCAGCAATCTATCAGACATCCTCATTTCTATTATGCAGTATATAATATGGAAACAGGTGAAGTAAAATATGTTAGAAAGAAGTGGTATCAGTGGTTCAGCGGTAAACGAGTAGTTCATATCAAAATAAGGTCTGTAATGTCAAAAGGTTTACCTGATTATTACAAGATGGAGGATTAAATTATGCAAATGTATTTAGCGACAATGGAAAGTAACGCAGATAAGATATCTGGTGGTAATTGTGATTTCGGACTTATGTCATATTTCTATCTCAAAAATAATCAAGAGAGATTCGATAAAATGTCTGCTAATATAAATCATATTCTTATCGACAGCGGTGCTCACTCATTCCAGCATGGTGTTAAAGTTGATTGGGAAACATATACGAGAGATTATGCTGATTTTATTGCTAGGAACACGAATAATCCTAAGATAGAAGGTTTTTTCGAAATGGATGTTGATAATGTTATCGGTTACGAAAAAGTTCTGCAATTAAGAGCAATTCTAGAAGAAGTATCTGATAAAATTATTCCAGTGTGGCATAATACCAGAGGTATTCCAGACTTTATTGAAATGTGCAAAAAATATAGCGGACGACGCATATCTATCACAGGTTTTAAGAATGGCGATATCACAGATGGCCAATATAACTTATTTATTAATACAGCTCACAAATACGGTTGTAAATTGCATATCTTAGGTATGACTCGTGTATCGCTATTGAATGAACTTAATCTTGGTTTAGAAGATAGCTTTGACTCTTCATCCTGGATTCAGATGGGTGCTTATGCTAGCGTATTAATATGCTATAATGAATTCGATAAGTTTCCGATAAGCTGTTTAGGAAGAATTCCAGATTTGTCTTCGCAAAAATTAGCACCTATAAATTATGTGTGTTATAGAAAATTACAGGAGTATTATAAAAATAGAGACCAATCTGTGATAAAACATGAAAAATAATTAATATATAATATACGTAGGAGGAAATAAATATGGTCTACTTGTTCGAAACCTAATCAAGTATAAAAACACTAAGGAGAATTTTTAATGAAAAAAATTACAGCATTCGTAAAAGGATGCATTCAAGATTTTAAGAAGGTTCCATCTTGGATTGTTGCTTTATCAGTTGTAGCAACAGTTCTAATGAATATATTAGCAAACAAATGCTTATATTCAGATGGTAAATTCTTAAGCACAGATTGTGCATTATTAATCTCGTGGATATCATTCTTAACAATGGATATTGCGACTCAAAGATACGGTGGTAAAGCATCATTCGCAATCACGATGTTCGACGTCGGTATTGCTCTTGGATTATCAGGTATTATGAGAGGTATCGCAGCAATTCCAGAAACAGCATATACAGGATGGTTCCAATCAGCAGAAGCAGTAACTGCATTAAATGGATTAATCGGAAATAATTATCTTGTTGTATTAACAAGTTTATTCGCATTCTTAGTTTCTAGCGTTGTTGATATTACAACAAATATTGGAATCGGTAAATTGTTCAAGAATGTCAATATCGCAGAATTAAAGAAATCACCAAAATCATTCTTTATTTGGTTTACTAGAGCATACGCTTCAACATTTGCATCGCAATTCGTTGATAATCTCGTGTTCCAGGCAATTGCTTATCCGTTATTATTCCATATTCCTTGCTCACCATTAAGCATTACATTGAGTGCTTTCTTAGGTGCTATATTCGAATTAGTAGCAGAATTAATTTTTGCTCCAGCAGGATACTTAGCAGTTACAAAGAAAGAAAAGGAGGCATAAATGTAAGTGAAAGTCTTAGTTTATGACATGGAAGTATTCAAATACGATACATTACTAGGTGTTTATAATGTGAATACTAAATCATATTATCAAACATGGAACCTAGAAGAAATCAGAGAATATTACTGGAAAAACACTGATGCGATTTGGGTAGGCCACAATAATACAGATTACGATAACATTATCTTACAAGCTATTATTAAAAACCAAAATCCGTATCTAGTATCACAAAGTATCGTTAATGACCACACTCGTCATTATTTGAATATCAAATTGAATTACTACGACGTTATGTCCTTACATCCGACATCCTTAAAAGCAGTAGAAGCGTCAGTTGGCAAAAACATTTCAGAATCAGAAGTTGATTTTAATCTCGATAGACCATTAACCTCTTTAGAAAAACAAATAACCGAACAATACAACAGAGATGATTTAAATCAAACTTTCGAAGATTTGATTCTTGTGAAATCTGAGTTCCAACTTAGATTCGATTTAATTAAAGAATTCGATTTGTCAATTGACGCTCTACACTTTACACAGGCTCAATTAGCAGAGGCTGTGTTACAGGCCGAACCTATTTTAGATATAGAAAATAAACCGGTTAAGCCTGTAATGTATCCTCAAATGCAGTTAAAAAATCAAGAAGTTATCGATTATTATATGACCGACGGTTTCAGAACTGATAATAAACCAGTATTCGAAATATGCGGATTACCTCACCAAATGGGTGCAGGTGGAATACATGCAGGAAGAAAGAAATGTCATTATGATTGGGCATACTATTTCGATGTTAGCGGTTATTATAATCTTGTGATGATAAACTACAATCTGTTTAGCAGAGCGATGCCAGCAAAATCACGAGAGATTTACATACATATGTATAATGAACAACTTCGACTCAAAAAAATTGACCCAGTTAAGAGAGCAGTTTACAAAACTATCTTACTTGCGGTGTTTGGAGCACAAAATAACAAACATAGTAGATTCTATGACCCTTGGAATGGTGGTCTAGTGCCTATCGTTGGTCAAGTATTTATCGTGGATTTGCTAGAAAAATTAGAAGGTAAAGTTGAGCTCATTCAAAGCAATACTGATGGTATTATTGCTAAACCGTTACCTGGTATTAGCGATGAAGAATTGCTAGGTATCGTAAATGAATGGCAACAACGCACAGGTTTCGTTCTCAAGATGGATAAAATATACGATATTCATCAGAGAGATGTCAATAACTATATGTATCGTGATTCCGATGGTGAAATACACACAGTTGGTGAAGCTGTCAAGTATTATGAATGCTGGAACAATCCACTGCTTAAAAATTCTTATAATAGTAAAGAACCTATCATCATTCACTACTGCATTGTCGAATACTTTATGAATGGAAAGAAACCTGAAGAAACAATAGTTAAGTATGCAAAGAATCTCAGGATGTTTCAGTGGATATGTAAATTACAATCTTTCGATTATCTAACTTTTGAATCTCAAGGTGTTATAACCAGATTACAAAAAGTTAATAGATGTTTCGCAAGTAAGTTACCAGGTATGATATACAAGAATAAGAAAAATAAACACGATAGATATAGCAACTTACCAGACCAAGTGTTTGTTTGGAATGAAGCACTAGATGGTTTAGATTATCGACAAATCGATTATATATATTATGCGAGACGTGCATATGAAAGGATTAACGAATTCAAATGCTAAGAGATTATCAGCAAATCACATATAATAGAATACGCGATGCTCTTAAACACAGACTCAATCCTTGTGCTGTCGAACCATGTCGGTCAGGTAAATCATATGTGATGAAAGAGATTTGCGAGAATGCTGCATTAAAAGGTAGCAAAGTATTAATATTAGCACATCGTAGATTGTTATTGAGACAGCATGCTAGAATTATCGAGAATTGCAGACTCGAATCAGTTTTTACTGAAGTAAACCATCTAGGTGAACATGGTCGAGTCGATTTAATTATTATCGATGAAGCGCATATCAGCGCCGCAGCGTCATATCAAAAAGTATGCGAATACTATAGTTGTCCAGTAGTTGGATTCACTGCAACAGCTAAGCGTCTAGATAATAAACCGCTATCTATTTTTAACACGATTATTAATGGTATCGATGCCGATACTTTAATTGATAGAGGTTTGGTAGCACCTTATGATTTGTATGCTCCTAAACTTAATATAGACCTTACGAAAGTATCCATGAGCGGTGCTGATTTTAATAATGAAGAATTATCTGAAACTATGTGTGATAAGAAAATATATGGTGACATAATCAAATACTATCGTGAATTAGCAGATGGTAAACAAGCACTAGCATATTGCGTTGATGTAAAGCATAGTAAAAGTATTTGTGATTTATTTAATAGCGTTGGTATTCCAGCAGTTCATATGGATGCTAGCACACCAGAGAATGTCAGAGATGATATTATCAAAGCATTTAAGGAGCGTAAGTATCGTGTATTATGCAACTGTAATCTGATAAGCGAAGGTCTGACGTTACCTGAATGCGAATGCTGTTTATTGCTAAGACCAACGCAATCGGAGACACTATATATACAGCAATCATGTCGATGCTTAACTCCGCAAGATGGTAAGCGTGCTATTATTATTGATTATGTCGGTAATTGCTATGCACATGGTATGCCGACAGAGAAACGAGAATACACTCTGAAGCCTCAAAAGATACGCAATGCTACTCGTGAACCTGATGTGATTGTCAGAGAATGCAAAAATTGTTTGAAAGTTTATTCTGGTTCATCGAGTGTTTGTCCGTATTGCGGTCACAACAATGGTAAAACTAGGAGAGAAATCGAGCAAGAAGAAAAAGCTGAATTAGAAAGAGTTACTGAATTGCATAGAAAACAAGCAAGGATAGAAGTTGGAATGGCTCGAACTGAGTCACAGTTAATTGAAATAGGAAGAAAACGCGGTTACAAAAACCCAGTTTATTGGGCTAGATGCATACTCACATCCCGTAATAAAAAATATTAAAAAAATATTAAAAAACTATTTATTTTTTATTTAATTTATTATACAATAATTATGGCCGAAGGAAATGGCCAGGGAGAAAGAGATATGAAAACAGAAGAAATCAAATTAAGAATCGCGAAAAAGGAAGAAGAAATTGCTAAGACCGAGAAATTACTTCAAAAATACTTGAATGATGCAAGTAGAGAAGAAATCTTAGTAATCGGTGAATTCTTCAAAACAGGTGATTATTCACTACATAGACCATTCGGTTACACAGATGCTTGGAGCAAGGCTGTTGCATTATACGATGCTCGTAACACCTTAGCGAAATATTATCAACAACTTAAGGTTGCTGAAGATAAAGAAAACACCTTAAACGAAATTCCAGAAGTTCTCAGAGAATTCAGAGATAACTTAATC
>JAEIGA010004036.1_pt1 | contig 22736 bp, 9 predicted proteins | sample 9270691 | NCBI WGS metagenome assembly JAEIGA01 (sample SAMN17057246, study PRJNA624740) | gut metagenome | biome: biome; isolation source: fecal sample | host: Bos grunniens | place: China: Xizang | collected 2019 | reverse complement strand
ACGCGCCATATCATTTGACGAACCTGAGTATGAGAATAAAGCAAATCTACGTTTACCTGAACTACCATTTCCAAAAAACGGAGTACCATATGAATATGAGCCTGTAGAATCAACTTTTGCCCACATTGCTATGGAAATGGAACCGGAGCTCATCCAACCATTCCATTGTTGAGCGGTTCCAGTAATCCATCCACTATCTAATGCTTTTCCTATTTTACCATCTACGTAAGACGGTGTATTTACATCCGGTCCAGTTCCGATTATATCTTTTGCAGTCTCAGTAAGAGGCCACCAATGTATTAAACTCATAGGTTACCTCCTACCACACTAATTCTACACAATCGGTAGAACTATTATATTGCCATGTTGCAGTTTTATTATTTGCAACATCGGTATAAATGCCATATGATGCAGCTTTAATATTACCTACACCATCGCAGTGAGTATTTTGACTACCAGAAACTTCATCACCGTCTTTAAAGAACGCTAGGTAATTCGCGCTTGCATTGTCTCCGGGTTTTAGATATGTGTTAGAATCTAATCCCCAAGAATTTTTACCATTTTTTCTTAATAAGCCGGTGGTAGTGTCATCTCCTAACCCTGCTATTGCTGTTAAGTCTGTATCTAAAGGCTGATAACTATCGCCCAATTCTAAGTCTTCTAATAAACCTGTTACATAAGTTGCAACAGCCTTGGATGTAGGTAAATTATTGTCGTCAGTAGAGGTGATAGATGATACAATGCCTTTGGAACTTGTTTTAATTGTTGACTCGCCATTACCAACTACAATTTTGTCTGCCGTTAATCCGCTGCCAGTTACCATATTGGTGTGTCCATGACCTTCCAGAGAAACGTTAGTATCATTATATTTTAATCTTGTCTTAGAAATATATAAGCCCACTTTACTTGACCATGGATCTAAAGTGGTAGTGTATGGTAAGATGATGATGGCACCATCTGTGTCTCCAGTATTATGCCATCCAATTTGCGCATCATAACCTGAGCTTACAGCGCTGGTTCCTTTATACCATATAGCGTCAGTCACATAGTTAGATGTTGTGTTTGTATGGTGAATGATTTTAGCTGAATTAGGTAGTGTAATGGTAGCATTGGCGTTCATAGTACCACCCGCTAGTGGTAAATAACTACCAGTTACATATCCTAAGTTTTCTACCCAATCTTGAGTTGCTAATGTACCATCTGCATCTGGTAAAGTATAAGAATATGTTGCAGTGCCTGCGGTGTTAGTTTTTTTAATTTGTCCATTGCGAAGTAATGTTATACCACCATCTTGTAATAAAGTAATATTACGAGTCCATGTATTATCACTACCACGATTTTCGAAATGTAAAGAACCACCGCTATCAAATACAGCCCAGTCATTTTGACTATCATTTGTTGTGCCACGTAAGAATATTAATTTAGGTGAATCACCACTTGCTTTGTATAGTGTAATATTACCTGGTGCAGTTAAATTATTATTATCGTCGATAGTAATACCACTATTTTTTAGTGTAGAGTTTTTTGTACCTTCCCATCTAGGAATAGCATTTGTAGTTCCAGTTGGATTTGTAAGTCCTTCTTCCATTTTTACTAAAGAAGTCCAACCTTGCCATGTACCGCTTTGTTTTCTACGAATAAAGATATCATTACTTCTAAAGTTAGTAGCTATTTGTTGAACCCAACTATCACTGTGAGCAGTACTCATAATACGATAATCGGTTCCTGTATCTATATCAACTACATTCTTAAATGGAGGTCTGTTAGTATCTCCTCTTGAAATATAATACCAACCTTGTTCTGTTGCCTCATCGGCCTCGATACCTGGCATAGTATCAGCAGTTGTATAGGTTTGTAATCTTAAAGGTAGACTAGCATTGCCCAATTCACTCTTATATGCTAATTCATTATCATTCCATCTTGGTCTATTGCCATTTGCATATAAAGTTAATCCAGTTCCACCACTACCATTACATTCTATAGTAAAATCTCCTGCAGCTCCACTTGTCGCACCTGCAGCTCCACGTTTACCTAATATCCAACCATTTGCATGGGTAGATGAAGTAGCTTGAGTATTAGAAAAAAATAATTCACTCCAACCATTAGATGCAGGTAATACACGAATACCTTCGTTGTATGAATTGCCCGACGTGCTTCCACTTGATTTAACAATTAATTTTCCTGCTACTGTAACATCATTATCGCTATTTTGCGTAATTACACTATTTCCAATGGCGCCGGTATTTGTAAATTTAGGAATATAATTTGCAGTGCCGGAGCCTGTAACATATGCGCTAAGATCCACTTTTCCACCTAATGATTGCCAATGGTCCGCATAGTTTTCAGCAGTACAAGCTGCCGTAACCGCGATATGACATGCCCAATCCGCATTTGTATTTCCATCAGGGTCTGCATTTGTAATACTATAAACATCACCAACTTCCGCTGAAGTTAATGCCAGTAATTCGGCCCAAGTTTTGGTTCCTTTATATTTATAAATATTAGATAGTCCTAAGTCTGCTGATGTAATCTTATCGCCGATTACAACGTGACCTTTATCGTCACAACCAATTTTATAAATGTCTGCTGTGGTTGTTGTAGCAGTCGGATGTTCAATAGTAATAGTGCCGGAACCGGTAACAGGACTACCTGTAACGGTTAAACTAGAAGAAGTCACACTAACACTAGTTACTGTGCCAGCTTTAATATCGCTAGTTAAAGCAATTGTTCCTGATTTTAGTGGAAATTTTATTTGATAAGTTGTAGAATTATTTTTACTATTATAATTAGCGTCAGTAATATAGGTTAACAATGGAATATCATGATAACCAGAAGCATTATAGTTGCCAAATTCCCAAGAACCATTAGTCGTCTTTAAAGATAGTGCGGCATGATAACCGGCAGACCCTGTATCTCTAAAAGCTGCCGAATCTCTACCTTGATACCAAGATACGCTAGTACTAGCACCTAGGAATTTGTTAGCATATAAAAATCCATCTTTTGGCGAAACGTATATGTTATGTGATGCAAAAGCTGTATCTGTAACTGTTGAAAAACTAGGTGTAGCCGCATCGCTATAACTATACCCCAATAATAGAGGACGTTTACTAGTATTAGAAGATGTTGTAATAGTTTGAGTAACTTTTGTATCGATATTCTCATATTTATAACTATCATATCTCCACGCACCACTTGATACTGTCAGCGTAATAACTTTTTTATCAATAGATGCTGTACCGTTAAATGTACAATTTGCTGAATAATAATAAGTCGATGTTGAGCTTAAGTTTTCAGCAAAACAGTAATAACCACCCCAATTTAATACGGTTTTATGAGGATTATCTTTTAAAGCAGTTAGTTGTTCAGGTTCTAAAGTACCACTGTTTCCTGAAATATCAATTTTTACATAATCAGGAGGCAGAGTAAGAGATTCTGTGCCAGTAATATGACCTTGTCCATCATATTTAATTTTATATAACCCGGCAGTTGTTACTGCTGTAACAGAATTACTATGATTAAAAGTCGTACCACTTAAACTTAAACCTGTGCCGGCACTATATTCTGTATTGTCATTTGGTGGTACTGCCCATTCACCTTTATTATTTAAAAACTTAGTTGCATCACTGCCAAATGCTGGACCATTGGTTACTGTATTTGTTCCATTAAATTTTGCAATATATCCGCTAGTACCAGAACCAGTGATATTATTTGTAATGCTAGGTGTAATAGTTACATCATAGGCAGTTCCGTCACTAGGAGTGACTGTAAATTTATTGGTTCCTCCTTCAAAAGCATAGGTAGTGTTATTAGTAATTTGTCCACTTAAGGCAGTCTTGGTAATCACTTCTCCGTTAGCCAATAAAATTTGGTCTTCCGTTCCACCTAATTTAATAATTTTTGAGGCAAGCACGTTGCCTGTTACGGATAAATTACCCGTGATATTTGTAGATTTTAATTGAGCCATTGTACATACCTCCTATTTACTAACTATATTATAGCATGATTTTCGATTTTTTTCAAATTCATAACAAAAAGGATAGACCAAAATCTATCCTATAATTCAATTATATTTCTAGCTTGAATGGTTTTACCACTAATAAATTTGGCATCAGTATCTAAAGTTACAGCAGGTCCGGCAATAAATGCCACCCCATTTGGACTTAGATAAAATTCACCAGTTACATTATCAAACAATCCTGCAGCATTATCTTTATTACGTTTGCAAGGTATAAAATCTCTAACACAAATGTCGTTGTCATACATTGTAAAACGATAGAGCTTCATTGCAGCCATTTTTTGTATACCGTCTGTACCATTATAAGCATTATGATTTGAGAAGATATAAATATGACCACGATTAGCAGCTGTTTGTGTAGAATTTTGACGAGTTAATATAGTACCTGCATAGGACACTTTATTTGCTGATGTTGTAGTGCCGCTAGATGTAGTTACTCTAGTGGTCATAGTCTTATTACCATGCGCTATATATTCAATTTTACTACGTGTGTTAAGAGATAGAGTAGTAGTTGCTACGCTACCTTGACCAATATAGTTGGCATAATTACCATTAGCAGATCCAGCGTGTAGGATATGTGCAAAATATCTACTACTACCCGAATATCGCTCTTCACTACCAAATATAGTAGAGGATGCTTTCCAGGCAGTAACTTCTAGGTCCGCCACTATAGTTGCTTTTTCATTTGTCCAATAGTAGTTAGTGTCAATATACTGTGAACCAGTACTAGCTATATATTCTATTGGTGTGTATTCACTATTACCTAGCTCCTGCATATCAAAAGTTTCGACTATTTTCTTAGAAGTAACTTGTATATCAGCTTTGTCTTCTATAAATGTCCCACCCATTATATCGCCTTGGTCACTGATATAGGCTTTAGTTTTACATAAGTCGGCAATATCGTCTCCACTTAAACATGTATTGTATACTCGCACATCATCAATTAAACCATTAAAGAATCGACGGGTTCCATGTTCACTTCCTATATCCTTTTTATTATGATGAGTTGAATTTGGTATACCGGGATGTGATTTTTTAAATTCTTGTACACCGTTTATATATCCCGTACAATCTTTGTCATCCCAAGTTACAGCAATATGTGTCCATTGACCAGTAGGAATAGTCGTGGTGCCAGTAAAATATTGTTCTGGTGTTCTACCGTAACAGTAAACATATAATTTGCCGGAACCATTAATACATAGATAGGCCCCTCCAATAATTATGCCGTCGCCGGAATAATCAGTCGGATTAACCCATGCAGCCATGGTTAAAAATTGTTGACCATTAGAGCTAGTTTCATTATAAATCCATGAATTATTACACTTTAATGAGTAGTTACCAGTTGCAGAGTTGGTTGAAAGAGCAACATTACTTAAATTGGTAGTTGGCACCAAACCGGTTTCATTGTATATCATACTATTACGCGTTCCCACTGTATATGGTGTTGCAAGTTCTTTCTTTTCTACCTGAAGATATCGTATTTCAAATATATCGTCCATTGTAAAATCACTACCAAAAATTGGGGCATGGATGGGATAAGCATTTTTCTTTGCGTCGACCCTAAACGTAACACTAAAGTATCCATCATCTCTAGCTATATAGGATAGAGTTGGCGTAGTCCCCAAATAGTTGGTAAATATACTGCTATTACTTTTAAAAGGTTTGTCGTTCTTATATAAATAACAACTTATTGTCCAAATGTCACCGATAGCCATTTTATTATAAATAACACTATTACTAATAGCGACAGTCGAACTTGAACTCATAGAGGTCTTTTTAAGTTTCCATCCGGTCGCAGTGGTTTCCACTGATGTCCAATAGGTAGAGTAATGACTCCAATTAGATAAAACGCTTTCATTCGTTGTTGGTTCCGCCAATATATCATCAAAAGTATAATGCATAACCAATGCTTTGCTTAATTCTTTTACTTCTGCTTGGCTCAACGCATGATCATAAATTCGAATGTCATTTATGTGTTGATAGTCAATATTGTTTCTAATCGGTGCTGCAGCGGCAGATTTAAAATTCATAGTTGCCAATCCAGAAACTTTTGTTTTACTATACTGTGTTCCATTTCTATATATTGTTACAGTTTCTGTGGCAGCATCTTGAACCACACATAAGTGAACCCATTTTCCAATTTCAAAAAAGTTTGCATATGTAATACTTAAGTAAGTATTGGGCTTATCAGCGGAATCAAGGTCATCGTTTTGCCATGAGCAATGTAATGTAGTTTTTGCTGGATAATGAAACATTGTAAATTTTCTATTGTTTGGTTTAGTCATTCCACCATTTCCAAAAAAAGGAGTTCCGGCACTGTACGTACCGTCTTCTCTTGTATATATCCACATAGCAATACTAATAGTGTTACCAATGGTATTTTTCCATTGTTCAGCGGTAAAATTTAGTTTACCTTTATACATGGATTGACCAATTTTTCCGCTGGTATAAGTTACACTTGATTCAGTAACTTGTTCTCCAGAAGTTCCATAGTTTTTTGTATCCCCATTAAGAGGCCACCAATGTATTAAACTCATATAATGACCTCCTATGCGAACTTAAATTTAAGAGCTTTATAGCTACTATCATATTCCATTGTAACTGCAGCTGTTGCATTTGTAGTAGTGCTGCCTGTAATACCGATCTTTTGTACAGTTGGCGCTGTTGCAGTATTAGAGGTAGATGAAACTTTTACATCTGCCCAATAGTAGTTTGCTGGATCAGGTACCTCGATATTTGCAGTAGTATTTCCACTTTGATTTGCGGTAAAAGTAGCTATATCTGTTCCGTTCTTTTGAATTGTTAAGATTCCATTATTAACCGTTGGAAGTGTAAATGATTCAGTACCTGTAATATGACCATAAGCATCATATTTAATTTTATATAAGCCTGCAGTAGTAACAGCGGTTACGGCTGTATTACTATGTCCAAACTTGCCATTAGATAAACTAATACCACGGTCCGCACCATAAGTAGTCCCTGTGATATCGTCAATAGCTTTTGTTCCACCACCAGCTAGTAAAACATGGGTATCGGCACCACCTGTTTTCTTAATTGTTGCCGCTTCCATGGTGCCTGGTGTAGTGACATTATTATTGTCATCTATAGTAACACCTGAATTTTGTAAGGTTGTATTTCTAGTTGTATCCCATCTAGGAATAGCGTTATCAGTAATAGTACCTATTGTATTGCCATTGTCACCTGTACAAGGTTGGAACTTCACAATAGATGTCCATGGTTGCCAAATTTTATTATGTTTACGACGTACAAATAAGTCGTTACTACGACAATCAAAACCTAATTGATGAACCCAATCAGCACTGTAGGCCGCTGTAGTAAATACATGATAGTCGCTTCCTATGTCAGAGGATGTACCTGTTTCTATTTGTTTGAATGGCGGTTTTTTACTATCTCCTGAAGTAACATAGTAAAAACCTTGTTTAGTAGCATCATCCGCCTTGGCAACGCTACTTCCACCACTATATTCTTTTAAACGGTATGGTAATCGAGCATCTGGGATTGTACCAGACGTTAAGTCACTAGCACTACCAGTTTTAGCTATTTTATGTAAATTAATAGTGCCGGAGCCTGCGATAGCTTCGCTTGCACTAACGGTTTGCGCTGTTGAATTATTGGTATTTAAAGTTTTTATACTTTGATGTTCGGTTAGATAACCTGCAGCAGCATGATCGCCCCATTCATAAGCAGTGTCCCAATTTGATTGTTTAGTTGTGGTAGGTATTGCATATCCACTTGCATACGTAATTGCAAACGTACCACTAGAAGTAATTGTTGCAGGAGAGACACTTAATCCTGTTGGAACAGTCATTCCAACACTAGTCACTGTACCAGCTTTAATATCACTGGTTAAGGCTAGAGTTCCACCACCTTCAGGGTTCGGCACATTAACACGATTCACTCCAGTTCCAGCAGCATTACCAAAGTCAAAATATAATCGCGCCGCTTTTTCTGGTTGTTCCCAAACCATAGCTCCTTGAGTAGCTGAAGATCTAAAACGTAAACGAGTTGTTCCTGCAGTTTGGTCAAAACGTAGCATAGTACCACTGTTTGGTCCTTCTTTACCAATAATAAGTTGACCACCGTTAGAAGTTTTAACAGTCATAGAAGCGGTTTCTACGTTAGCAGTATCACTGGAACTGTAAACGGTCATTCCGCCATGATATCCAAAATCGACAATATTTTTCTCTGTTGTGGAGTCGGATGTAGGTATACTATTAATTTTTAAAACACCTGATTGAACATACATATTCCAGTCAGTTACGTTACCCTTTTCGTCTCCTCGTTGGAAGACTAATTTAGGACTATCTCCTCCCAATGGATTATGTAATAGCATATTACCTGCCGTGCGAAGGGATCCAGTCGATGGTTGTACTTCTACGTTTGGTGTAACATACACTTGATCGGTTGTAGCAGTAACCGCAGCTCCCATTGTTCCTGATTGTTTTCCTAAAACAACTTTTCTCCAACTATCTGTTGTCGTGCTACTTTGAGTAACTTTTGTGTCAGTATTTGTATCAGTGTCGGTCACTGTAAATGTTTGATTGTTTACGGCAGTTACGTGACCATAACCATCTACTGTGATTTGTGGAACGACTATATCCATCGTCTTCTTGGAAGTTTGTGTGCCTCCTACTGATGGACCATACGCTCCTTCTAATGTACTAGTGTCAGCATGGTGGATACCTGTACTGTCAACGGTAATACCATTACCAGCCTTAGCAGCTACCGCATCCGCCGTTACACTAATACCATTACCAGCCCCTACATTAAAAGTTATTTCTTTGTCCGTAGATTGATTTAGTGTGAAAGATCCACCTGTTGTCAAACCATTTCCAGCTGTAAGAGTAATAGTTTTATTATATACTGTTGGTATAGTTGGTGTATTAGTGAAATTATTATAATCTAGGTAATATGTGCCATCTTGACCGTCTAACTTATCTGAGTCTGCTGCCTTAGCAGTTATGCCCAAATATTTATCAGCTAAACTTGTTCCGCCTTCATAAATGGTAGTACCATAAATCGCACTCCATGGAGCGCTGGATAAACCTAAAGTCGAAGAACTATTTCTATAATATAAGCTGGCATTATTATCCCAAGAGTATGGTTTTTCTAATTCTGAACCAAAACCTTGATTACCCCATCTGGCAGTTAAAAATTTAACAGATGAAATGGAACATTTATATTCATTATTCTTTGAATCATGAGTCGCGCTGCTATTCCATTGAATAGTTAAACGAATTCTATCACAGTTGGTCCATACAGGATCTAATTTGAACCACACCGGAGAGGAGTTTCCTGTTGCTGTAGTATTTAATACAGTAACCCACTGACGAGGAGTTGTGCTAGTATTTGGTGTATTATATGATTCTAATATAATTTTACAATTTGCTGCAGCTGCCTGATAAGTAAAACCAATAACTAACCATTGTGCTTGACAAGCATGCCAACCACCTGTCCATGTCCAGCGAGCATATTTGTTGGTGGAGTTTACGACCTCAATAGTTTGATTTTCTTTTTGATTGGTTGGTGATTGGGTATATTGTGAATTAGTAGAAGTAGTCCATGTAGTCCCATCTGTAGATTGCTCAAATGTCGCCGTTTTAAATGCTATTAAATCATGCCATAAATATTTAGCGATTGGAGTTGATAGTGCCCAATCTGCAGCAGGATTTAATTTCTCATGAGCAGTAATTTTATATTTAAAAGTTGGACTAAATGTTGGTACTGTAGAGTCATTGCTTGTGGTGCTTACTTTAACGTTTGCCCAATAATAGTCGGTAGGGTTGAGAATTGTAGGTTTATTTAATAAGTCATTGTAAGAACCTGTTTTTGAAACCTTATGTAAATTAATTGTTCCACTACCTGCAATATCTTCACTCGCACTTGCAGTTTGGGCTGTGGTGTTATCTGTTTTTAAAGTTTTGATACCTTGAGAAGTTACATATCCCTTCGCCTCAACCCAAGCTTTTACAATATCACCACGAACTGCCGCATACTGATACATTCCATTTCCTAAATCAGTTCCTGCTGTTCCGGCGTTAATTATAAGACCACGTCCATTTGGATTCCAATTATTATTACTATCGTAGTTGATATATAAATTATCTTTAGTCGCTGCGCCAGTTGTTGCATCAGGCGTAGACACACCACATATACCACGAGTAACAAGACCTGCTGCAGCAGCTGTACCACCCATAATTAAACCATTTGGTGCAAAAATTGCAGTTTTATCATATCTATAAGTGTCTTTTGTAGTTCCAGCTACATTGACACTTGCATTTTTAGTTGCGCTAACAAAATTACTTGTGTCAATTATTGATCCTAAAGCATCCCATGCAGTCCCTGTCCAGGCATAGTTCATACCGGTATCAGTAACATTATACACATCGCCTTCAGTGTTTCCAGTAGTAGGTAAATTAGCATAAGCTGCTACTGAACCTTTATATTTATAAGCAGTAGCTAGACCTAAGTCATCAAGACCTATACGAGAAACGGTAATTGTATGCCCGCTTGCAGTAATGTCTCCAACTATTGGTTTAGTGCCAGTATCTGTAACTGTAATGTCTGGAAATGTGATATCTGGAATATCTTCCATAGTACCAACTTCCTTCCATTCAAAACCTCCACCAGTTTTTGGAACAGCTCTATATTTTTTATTATCATTACTATCCCATACTTCCATACCTGCATAGCAAGAGGAAGCTAATAAATCATCTTTATTTTCGCCAGAAGCTATTACAAAACGGACATCAAGTGGTTGCGCACTATCTAGTTTAAAACCACCGTCCAGAGTAATTCCGGCTTTATTGGTTATGTAACTCATGAATCTCCCTCCTAACTTACTGTGTATGTTTTAGTACCAGAAACTGGTGTAATTAATTTAAATACGGTATATGATGTTGAAGCCCCTAAACTATTAGTAATAGTTTTAGTTGTCTTCGAAAAGTTTCCTGTACAGTCAAAGTTATTTTCATCTTTAATTGTTGTTGCAGTGCCAGGGATTGCTAGAACTGCACATTGGTTACTCATTGTTATTTTTAAACCAGTCTTGCCATTTTTCTTAGTAAGACTTGTATATGTAATACTATCTACTGAAGTAGCGGCACTCACCGCTCCATAATAAGTATTATAATAGAAAGTATACTTTAAAGAGCTAGATTTGGTGTTGCTACCATCATGAGTTAATACTGCATAGATTGTTGTATCTGCTGTAATTGATTGAGTAGGAATAGTAATAGTATTACTACCATCAACCACACTTGTTAAAGTCGCTAAAACTGTGCCACTAGCACTACCCGAACGTATTTCAATTTTATCAAGAGTATTCGCCGTTCCTTTTTGTATTTTTACAACTGCTTTTGTTAGCGATACAGTCGTCCCTTTTTCATATGAACCATGTTTGGTCGTTAATGTAAAACTTGTTATTTTAGTTGGTGTTCCAAAAACTAAGTCTAATAATTCTTTAACTGAGCCATTGACAGTTGTACCACTGGCCAAATTTCCTACGGCTACAGTTGTTTTGATAGAATATTGAGTACTTAATTCTTTATTGTTTAATGCTAAAATGTCGCCATTTTTTACAGTAATATTATCACTGCTACCTAAGAAATTTTCTACTAATGCATTCTTAGGTTTAATAGTTGCAGTAGCTGGAATTGCGGCAATCGAAGTACAAACATTAGCAATAGCACTAGGAGCTGTTGATCCATGAGCAGGGTCAACATTTAATGCTACTGCTTGAATATGTACTAAATTTTTACTCCAAGCTTGTGGTTTGAAATAAATATTATATATATTGGAATTAGATAGTCTTTCTATAAAAATATTAGGAGCTATTGTATTAGCTGCATCGCCATATACCGTAGCAGTATAAGTTCCAGTCTGAGTATTTTTAGCATTTTGAGTAGCCAACACTAAAGTTCCATGGTAAGTAATGCCGGTAGTAGCTGAGATAGTAACTGTTAAATTACTATCATACATTGGAAAGCTTCCTATAAATAAGTTACCTGTACTCTTAAATTCTATCTCCTTATTCCACTCGTATGTCGTTTTCTCTAACTTGGTTTGATCGTCTATATCATATAAGGTACCATCTGTACCTTGAAGTATACTAACTTTTTGATTTGCCAAGATGGTTCACCTCCTATGGTTCTATTGCGGCGCCGGTATTTCCAGCTGTACCTGTAAATGTTGGTTTGCTTACGGTACCTGTTGGAGTTCCAGTAACGCTTACTGTGCCTTCTGTGCCTGTAAATGTTGGTTTACTTACTGTTCCTGTAGGTGTTCCTGATACACTTACGCTTCCTTCTGTACCCGTAAATGTTGGTTGACTTACTGTTCCTGCAGGTGTTCCAGACACACTTATACTTCCCTCAGTTCCTGTAAAGGTTGGTGCAGTCGATGTTGCACTTTGTACTGTAGTAGCTACAGTAGTATTTTCACCTTTTATTGGTAATGTTCCAGCATTCCATGCAAAAGCTAATGTTTTAGTGCCGGCGTTATATGTTGTTTGTAATGAAGGCAATGTTCCTACATCGGTAATTGAATTTACAGTAGCGGTATCTAATGTTACCGTAATAGTTGGTGCAGTCACTGTTCCTGTTGGAGTAAATTTACCAGTAGCTGTCATTGCCGTTCCTGTAAACGTAGGTTGACTTACTGCACCAGCCGGTATAAATTTACCAGTTAATGTTAAGCTGTTACCAGTAAAAGTTGGCTGACTCACTGTGCCCTCTGGTGTAAATTTACCAGTAGAAGTTAATGCATTTCCTGTAAAGGTAGGTTGACTTACACTACCAGCAGGAGTAAAGCTATGTATATGTTTATTTGATGCAAAGTCCGCCACACTCTTAACGCTACCATCTGCCATTAAGAATTGTGTAGCAAGACCTCCTTGTTTAATAATTTTTGAGGCAACTATGTTATTCGTAACACCTAGGTTGCCCTGTATAATTGTTGATTTCAATTGTGCCATAGTTTAAACCTCCCTCTTTTCTACTATATTATAGCATGTTTCACGAGCTTTTTCAAATTCAAAAAGGAAGGTATCGCTACCTTCCCTAGACTTCATTAAAATTGCGTCCTGTCATTGTGCCTTTTTTATAAATTCCGGCTTTATGATTTTCGCAAATATCGTGTGTATTAACATTATAAGTTTTATTAATGACAGTTTCGGCACTGTCCACAATATCGGCAACTTCATAAATTAAAGTTGGCATCATTACAGCACCATAGTTTGCTATATCTGCTACTGGTATTTCCAAGCTGGCTGTAGAGCGTTGTAGTACCCAACGAACATAAGCTGCATTTTCGGGAGTTGTTTTTGTTGTACTACTTGCTTGTATAGAATTGGCAGTAATCCATTGATTATCTGCATCATAATAATGAATATAACGGATATTAATACCAGTTGCGGCTTTATAGGTATAGCTAAGTCCGCCTAACACTGGAAGATACTTTGTACGCACTCGGTCCACCCTGTTATTTGCATCTTTACCATCTGCGTCTTGAATTCCACCCTGTTCCCAAGAATCTATAGTAACCATATTTTCGTTAAAATCTTCAATAAATTCATGAGAATAAACGTTATTACTTTTATCAATAGCAGCTTTAGTTTCTGCTAGAGCTAAAATTTCATCAGTAGTTAAAGCTTTTCCGTATAATCTGAAGTCACCCCAAGTTATATCGGCATTGCGTGCAGCCCCACCGGCCCCATTATATCCCAAATAAATATAGCGGAAAGGGTCAGCTGTAAATGCTGCAGCCTTACTTTCATTTAATATTCCATCTATATAACTACTCCATGTAGCGCCGTCCCAAACAAAAGCATATAAATGCCATTCACCTGTTTTAATAACATTGCTACTTAGCGAAGTATTCGTAGTAGATCCGGCAGCATTAAGCTGGAACTTGGCGTCATATTGAGCAAGAGTATAGTTTTGATAATTGGTAGGATCAGTTTCTGTAGAAGCCATACTGATGAAACCAGAGGTTTGATGTCCCATCTTATTTACTTTTGCGTATGTAACTAAACTAAATTGAGTAGGCGTAATAGATTCTCCCATATCAATTAATAGATAAGAAGATGCGGCAAAGCTTACTTTAGACACAGTGCCTTGAGTGCGCAATGCTTGTGTTCCTATTCCACTGTCAGACACAAAATATACATTATCTCCCTTTGCTTGGGAAATAAGAACTCGATCAGTTTCATTTTCGAGATTAAATTCTCTAGAAGAAGTTGTAAATGGTGTTGGATGATCTTTTGCTTCAAGTTGAATTCCTGCAAAATCACAATCTCCACCAGTAGCATTTCTACCATATACATAGAAACGTGTAATTTCTTTAACGGTTTTTCCACTAGATAATGTTGCTCTTGCGGTAATATATTCCCATTTTCCAATTGAGCTAGTATCAGTTCCCCAGTTGGATTTACTATAAGACCAAGAATGTTGTCCAGTTGTTCCGTCAGTATATGTTACAAAAACATAGCCACCGATGTTAATACCATAAGATTGATTTAATCTTTTCCAAAAACTTAGTTGAAGATATGGCTGTTTTGCTTGCTCTTGTGTATGAGGAATTGCTGCTTTATGACAGAAGCCCGCGTTATCTTTGGCAGATCCTGTATATGGACTGGTAACTACGTTCTTATATATTTCCATTCCATTAAAAGTTTCGGTTAATTTAGTAAGAGAAGATGAATATCCTTGATATTTACCATGAATTAAATTTGTAGTTGGCTCAGCATAAGGATTATCAAATGTATAACGTATAGCCAAACCTTTAGCCAATTCTTTGATTTCCATAACGCTTAATTCTTCATCATACAATCTTACATCATTATAATAAATAGGCAAACGAGTACTTGGACCGTTTCCACCATAAACCTGTTGTTGATTCAAACCGAATGTACGATTGGCAGTATAAGTAGTGTTGGAGGCATATGATTTTTCCGTACCAATTAATACCCCATTCACATAAAACTTCATAAGTTTTGTGTCTTTATTTAAGGTTAGAGCAAGATGTGTCCATTTTCCAAATGTAATTGATGTCGCAGAAGTTGTAACTTGTGCATTGCCTCTTGTATAACCAAAAATATTAATCTTAGAAAATTCAGCTCTCGTACCGCCATTATATATATTGTTTGCTGTCCATACAATACCTGTTGTGTTATAGGACATTGATCCAATGATCCCACCAGTTGGGGTATGAACTTTCTCCGCGAAGTTCGACCACGCCATATTATCAATTACAGCCGCACATTCATCGAAGTTAAATTTTACCCAACAGGTCATAGTTAAATGATTGTTTAAAGGATTATACGTTCCGCCTATATCAACATTAGTAGATAATAATACTTTATTGGCTAGTCCGCATTTTCCTAATAAACCTGTATTGTCTAGAGTAGGCGATAGATGATTACCCTCAATCGCCCCTCTATTATATCCGTCTTGAGTGAAGGGATACCAAAGTAATAAACTCATGAGCATTCCTCCTATATTATAACAAATCTAATACATTCGTTTGTTTTATCATATTTCATTTGTGCCACTTCAGCAATACAAACTGAAGTTGCATTTAATTCGCCACCTTCGGTATAAACCTCAGTGTCACTATATGTTTGTGCACTTTCTGCTTGTGACTTAGCTCCAACTAAATATAATTTTGCTTCGTCATTAGTAGAACCAGCAGTATTAAGTGTATCGTTATCTATAATGTTAGCGGTTGTGTTACCAGCTTGGTTGGCTGTAAATGTTGCTACTGTTGTTCCGTTTCGTTGAATAGTAAGCGTACCATCATTTACAGTAGGAATTGTTGGGGTTCCTGTGATTTGACTATAAGGTAATTTAATATCACTCTTATTTGTCCATTTAACAGTTCCACCATTTGCAAAGGCATCAATACCTAAGAAATAAACCATGTTTGTATTTTGATCTGCCTTTGTAATTGCCACACCACCGCTAAATGTTTTCTTAGCAGTAATGGTTTGTTCAGTGTCGATAGTTACATAATTTCCAGATGGTTGAAAATCACTTACAGCTTTTGTTCCCCCACCAGCTAATAATACATAATTATCATTACTTCCGTCTTTTGCAAAACCACCACGAGCAGTTACAAGACCTGCAGTATTAATCCACATTTGATCCGTTGCAGCAGTAGCAGATGATGAACTAGGACCCCTGAAACGGAAGGTATTTTGTTTAGTTGTGTCAGTGGTGTAAGTTGGCATATATGCTGTAATACCCCACATTTGTCCAGCAGAGTAATCTTGTGTACCAGAGGCATTCCACCAAATAGAACTTAATGTGCCACTATAAGGAGCGATACGAATACCTTCTCTATGTCCTGTAGTACCAGTTACATATAGAGTACTAGTGGTTGTTAAACCTGCTGTGGTAATAGCTTTATCAGTTGTAGCTCCACGTGTTGTAACTGTTTGAAGTGTGTCGGACTCAGCTGTAAGATAAGTATTGGTATCTAGTGCCCATGTATTAGCTGCTGTTTTCTTTAAAAAGCCACTAGTCCCAGTTAAAGCAGCTATGGCAGTTAGATCATCATCTTTTGCTTGATACTTGTTAACTAAACTTGTACCATTTTCATAAATAGTAGTACCATATACTGAGCCCCATGGCTTAGCACTAGTACCAAGATTCATCTTGGTTGACCCTGGATATAGTCCGGTGCTGTCCATTGTAACGCCGTAACTTGTATCTACTTTACCATCGCTACCAATTATTGGTCTAAAGTATAAAGCAGTTTTACCATAAAAACCAAGCGCTCCAGCATCATTTGAAGCTATTTTTCCTACATAGGTTCCAGTATTAGTTAAAAATTTGAAACCATTAACTGTATTGTCTGCACTAGCAGTAGCTGCGCTAGATTTAATAACACTTTGACCAACAAAAGTTTTGATACCCGTAATTGTTTGATCAGTGGATTTAGTAACAAAATCGCTAACGTCTGGAATATCAGTTGCCAAAGCAAAATCGCTTATAGGTTTTGTACTTCCACCTGCTAATAGGATATAATCATTACGAGTTTTTCCGCTGGCGGCTGTAAGACCTGTATGAACATAACCATTGTTGGAATGCACTGGAATAAAGAATTTAGCTGCAGCAACAGAGGTTCCTCCTCCTGCACTGTCAATTAAACCATCTTGTTTAGAAATTTGTAGAGCTAAAGTTCTAGCACCATTTATTGTATTATCATGAGAATTGGCTACAATAAATCTAATAACATCAGGAGCTATAGAAGCTGCATTATTAGGATGCCCACCAAAATCTGCATAGTTCGCAGCAGGTTGTGAGTCAAAGGATATGCCTGCTACTGTTTTTGTTCCTGCACTATCATAAGATGGTACACCCATTCTACCAAGCTTACGTTGGTTCGCTGTTAATGTTTTAGCATTAACGTCGGCACCTAATACGAACGCTCCAGAAGCAGCGCCATTTTGAATTTTAACTATACCATTTGTAGTTAAATTATTATCATCATCTACAATAATACCACTATTTTGAACTATTTTACCAGTAGTTCCATTATAGCGTACTAAAGCATTATCAGTTGCAGATGCAGGACCTTGTACATATGCTGTTAAATCTACTTTACCACCTAATGATTGCCAAAAGTTTTGATAAGTAGTTGCAGTTGTTGCTGCGGTTACAGCTGTCCAACACGCCCAGTCTGCATTTGTATTTCCTTCTGGGTCTTTATCACTAATACTATATACGTCGCCTATTTCAGCTTTTGTTATAGCAAGTAATTGTGCCCATGTTTTTGTACCTTTGTATTTATATACAGTAGACAATCCAACATCTGCTAAACTTTTGCGTGTAACAGTAATTGTATGTCCACTTGAAGTAATGTCACCAACAAAAGGGTGTGTTGATGCATCAGTAGAATCATTTACGGTAATACTAGGTATAGTAGGTATTTCATTAATGTTTGCTTGTCTTCGTGCAACAATTGTTTTTTGCAGTGTTCCAGGTAATGTAGTTACTAATTCAATAGTAAATAAATTTTCATCAATTACCTGATTATGTCCATTAGTTACATTAATAATATCTACACCACTATAACTGCTAGCTGGTATTGCTACCCATAATACATCATAGCCAGTAGCTGCAATTCCCATATAACCGAAATTAACAGATATATTATCAGTTTCACCAATAATTCTGGCTTTTGGTGAATGCCAATGGTTGCTAGAATAATTGTATCCACTTATATAGAAATCATTGAAAGCATAACCATGATAAACTCTTACAGTAAAACCTAACATCCAAGATTTTTGTGCATTGATTTTTATTAAATAATATTCGCCTGTAGAACCACTAGTAGTACGACTATAATGCGCAACAGGTCGATAAGGTTCACCTACTGCATATCTCCAGTCTGGATTGCCGTCTTTATCGGTTTTCCATACTTTATTATAGTTTGTTCCGCCTTGTGCGACATAACCTTCACTTGTCTTGGTGTTAGCTTTCCAAGTATCTGTATCTAAAACTTTAAATGTTCTATTGGTAACAGCAGTTACGTGACCCATTCCGTCTACAGTAATTTGAGGAACTGCTACATCTAAAGTACCTTTAGCAACTTGAGTGCTATCGGCAGTAGGTCCATATGCTCCTTCTAAAGTACTTGTATCGGCATGTGACAATGTAATGGTTTCATCGCTACTTTGATTTAGTGTGAAAGAACCACCATCTGCTAAACCGCTACCTGCTGATATTGTAATTGTAGAATCTTTTACATAATTACTAATTTCATTTTTTAATAGGAAGTCGCTAATCGCTTTATGGTCGCCACCACCTAATAAAATATAATTATTATTGCTGCCTGTCTTTTTAAAAGATGTGGCATATACATCCTTCCAAGTAAAAGTTGAAGCACCTAAGTCAACAACATTATTTTTTTCAGGACGCATAACGGTTTTATTCATAACAATACCGCAACTGTCTGAACTACTATCATTATTCGCTAAACCGCCACGGAAATAAATAGAGTCATACGCTCCTACGATAAACGCACCATTTTGGTTCGCTCTAAAACTTGCTAATTCAGTTGTACCAAAATAAGCATATTTATTTTCAGGAACATATAGACTACCAGCTATTTTTAAGTTACCACTATCATCTAACGTTGCAGCGCTGTCTTGAATAAGTTTACCTGTCGCACCATCGTAGCGTGCTAAGGCATTATCTGTCGCAGACGCAGGTCCTTTAACATAGTCCGCTAAACCTGGAATGTCACTAGTTAAAGCAATAGTTCCTGTTTTGTTTGGTAAGGTTAAAGTATAAGTAGTATTGTCTGATGTAGATTTAACTTTCTTAATTGAACCACTTAGATATAAATCTTTCCAGTCATATTGACTAGTTCCTAAGTCTTTATTACCAGTAACTTGAAGTCCTTGGTTAAAGATAAAAGGTATATTGGCACTATTATAAATATGACAGAAGGATGCATTTTGGGCACCAATTGACAAGGTATTGTTATTAGCGGTAACTAGTAATCTTGGTGTTGTAATATGACCACTACTGTTAATAGTTGACCCGCTATTTTTTATTTGCTTTCCTGTTGTGCCATCAAATATTGCAATGGCATTATCAGTAGAAGAAGCCGGACCCGTAACATATCCACTTAGATCCGGCTTATTTTCTAAGTCATTGTAATCAACAACTAAATGTATAGGTTGGGAAGCAGGAACTCCTGTCCCGCTCCCCTTAGTTTTAACTTCTAATCTATAAAGATTGCCGTTAACATAAGTGTCTTGGGCATTCGTATTTATTTCTTTATTATCGGGCATGCCCGTCACCTCCTATGATTAAACAGCTGCACCGTTAGTATCAATCTTAGGTCCTAGGTCACGGAAGAATAAACCACCGATTACTAGAGCGTCGCTAGGTTCAGAAGATACGCCTGTTTCGGCGTTGTAAGAACCAAATTCTAAAATTTGTCCACCAGCAGTTGCAATACCTTTTTTGTTAACAGCAACAGCAGAGTATACTACACTGTTTTCACTATCATGGATACCACTGTTACCTAATTCAATACTATTTAGGTTGGCATTATATTGACCAACGATAGGAATTGGATTAGTACCAGGTGTAAATAATTTATTACCACCAAGGATAGTTAAACTTTCATCTAATACTCTAAATAAACTTCCTGCAGAGCGGCTGATTTGTTGGAATTCAGTGGCAATTAATTTACCAGAGAATGCCATTCCTTGATTGTAAGAAGTGCTGTATAAGAATGTATTGTTAGTTCCAGCATCATAGAATCTACGATGTCTATCAGCTTCTGCTAACTTAGTAAACTCGTCATGAGTAAATGAACGAATAATACTACGTCCTTGATCTAACGCCACATTAAAGTGTTGGTGTTTGATTAAGTCAGTTGGTAATTCAAAAATTGTTGGAGAATATGTATCAACGTGACCTGAAACGTTCCAACTAAAATTAGGAGCAGTGAATTGTGCACCCAAACCAATTTTAATTGGATTAGCAGCAGGAGTGGTTAAAACTTCACTAGTATGAGAGCCTTTACCATTTCCAGCGTTGGTATGTTTAATAATAATTCTATCTGTTCCAGAAGTTTCAACGTTGATACGAGGGTCATTAGCAGAAACTAAATCTTCACTAATGTCTAAAACGCCACTTTCAGTACTGTTACTCTTAAAAATAGAACCATTAACCCAAACAGGTCTCCAAGTATCATCAGGCATTTCATAATAAGAAATATTATTTTTAGAAATATGACCATACTTGTCATTCATTTCTACTAATGATACACTAATTACATCACCTTGTTTTAATTTTAAAGGAGCTGATGCAGAGCCTTTAGTTACATCTTTCGCGTCTTTAAAACTATGTCTGAAGGTATTGTCTAATTCAGTTAATTCAATACCATCAGCAGCTTTATAAATTCTACCAAAGATTTTAAAATCATTGATATCAAAAGTTGCTTTCTTACTATTGTTAACACATAAGTATAATGCGGCAGGGTCACCATATTGTACCATGTCACCTGCATAATATTGTGTATTAGCAGTCCAGTTGCCTTTATAAATTTTTACATTACCGATTTGATCATTAACAGTACGAACCGCATCGGTGTTGTCTACCTTAGTCCATTCATCGCTGTCAACAACTTTGTCACCATCTACGTCACCGTTATAAACAGCCCAGTCACCAACTAAGTAATAACTAGTTTCAGGAGATTCTGCTACATGACCTTTACCAGAAGGGTCTAAATTACCTTCTACAACGGCAATTGCATAATCACCTTTTTGGAATGCACGAGGTTTGTTGTCGGCACCTACTTCACGTAAATCAGTAACCATTGCACCTGTTGATGCATTGAATGTACCTACATATGTCATAGCACCTAATAAAGTATCAGGTAACCATTTTTCTTTAATTTTATCTTTGTCATCTAATAAGTCTTGTACATCAGATGGAGCGATAGTAATGTTTACAGTTTGTGGAGCACGACCATCGAAACCTTCACCATTTAATGATGTACCATTCTTTTGGATAACTAATTTATTGCTTAATACTGCGCCACCAGTACCATCAGTAATACCATCGATTCGTTTGTTAATACCTTCAATGGTTTCATGAATGTTTGGTGTATTATCATCGGAAATATAATAATTTTTAGCAGTGGTTGCTAAATCAGCAGTCTTAGCATTACCATCTAAATCGCCTACAAAAGTTTTAGCAGTAACAGTACCAGTGCTACCATCTAATACGATTTTGCCATTGTTGATGTTAATTGTTTTCTTTACAGGGTTGATTACAAAACTATCAGCAGAAGCTAATACTCTATAATCTCCTGAACCATATTCACTAATTGCGAATGTGTAACTTGTATCTTTTGGATTAGATGTGATACGAACATTGTTAGCAAACTCAGCTAAATAGCTCTCAAAGTTAATGTTAACCCAGTTGTTGCTTAAGAATTTGTCATAAGCAGGACCTGCATTTGCAACACCAACTTGACCAGGTTGTGCTTCAGGTGCTGGGTTAATGTTTAAGAAGAAACGACGTCCGTAGTCACCATCTCCGGCGCCTGGATAAGTGTTATTAGTATCTTTACTACCACCTTCTAGATAAACAATATCATAGATATGGTAAGCTTTCATTCCTTCCCATTTGCCTTTATAGTGAAGAGCAGAAGCACCTAAGTCATAAGCTTCGTTCCATTTAGCTTTTTCTTCTTCTGAAACGAATCGTCTATTTGGATCGGTGATAACTTGGTATGCATCAGTCTCTGGATGTAGAATTTGATAGACAGTTTCGCTAATCTTTTCGTTTAATTGAACAGAGCGAATATCATCAACTTCTACTTTTACGCCGTCAATTTCTACTTCTTTTTTCTTAGGAGTCATTTTAGGAGTGTTGTCCTTGTCTAAATCTGGCATATTTCTCACTCTCCGGGAATTGTCCCTATTCTTTGTCAGTAGGGACAAAATCTAATAATATATAGTCCCCAATTTTCCAGTCGATTGTTTCTGGTACTTCTTCGACCGTTTGTAATTTTCGTTTAATTTTTTCATTTGTTTCAGCTTCTAATGCAATTTCATTAAGAGAAATCTTACGACTTACATCTAAGCTACGAGCGTATAAATAAGTATCCGCACGTTGTTCCATATTAAGAACTTTTGGGTCCATGTGTGGATATTCAAGTAGGTCTT
>JAEIGA010004035.1_pt1 | contig 22737 bp, 22 predicted proteins | sample 9270691 | NCBI WGS metagenome assembly JAEIGA01 (sample SAMN17057246, study PRJNA624740) | gut metagenome | biome: biome; isolation source: fecal sample | host: Bos grunniens | place: China: Xizang | collected 2019 | reverse complement strand
CGCTTCTTTTTCTGCCTCTGTTACCCACATACCATACTTATATTTTACCGAAACTTGCCTTGCTACATACTGGCAACGAAATTTTTTATTAGATGGTAACCACGTGGCGGCATCACCATCAGATTTTTGCTCATTCGCTGGACCATCCACCGCCAGTAAATTCAGCGGGTCCGTAGCTATAGCATAGCGTGTATCTTTGTCTTTGTACTGCGCGCCTTTTTGCCACGCATCAGAGAGTGCCACTACGTGATCTATCTGCACACTTTTAGAAATTTCCTCGCGCGCATGAAAAACTTTGTGTTCGCCCGTATATGGCTCATCATACTCACCAGCAATCACATTACACCCATCTAGCACTGCGCTGTCGCCAAACTCCCGCTTTATGATTCTCTGCCGAAGACTACAACCATCCACCGTTGGCCAACCATTATAAAATTCCTCGCGCGAATACCCAGTTTTTGGTGCCCGTCCCTTTACTTCCAATTTTTCCAAAATTTCCGTCGCCAGTGGCGCGCCCACATCTGGCACCATCACCGCCTCAGCCAAAAAGTCATTACTTGCGACTACTTGCTCAGCACCCAAATTTTCTACACGCTCAAAAACCTTCTCGTAGCTCGCAGGGTTCACCAATAACCATATCCCTACACCAGCTACCACTGCTAGTACCGTCAGAAGCCTCCGCGTCCTAAATTTCATACCTATATGATAGCACAAAAATAGCCCCGGCCAAACCGGCCAGGGCTACTAAAAAGTGGGGAAGACAATTATAAAAGATGGAAGTTCATAATGATAGGAACGATATTGTTCGCTACAGTACTCATCATCTTGATAAAAATATCCAGTTTACCTTCCTCGACTAGTTTTTTAGCATTATCCCAAGCTCCACCCGAGAAGCAATCGTGTTCTTCCCAAGCAGTCCTTCAAAATAGCTTACTAGTGTACTACCAAATAGCATCCCGACTAAAACTTTTACAATTGCCGCATTCAAAACTGGATTCAACGGGTCAGGCGAATAAGCGCCTGCATAGGCCTGAATCAAACTAACCGTAGCAAAAGCATCAATCGATACCGTAGTTGCTACAAAGCTAAGCATTCCAAGTGAAGCAATTGCAACTTCATAAACACCACAAAGCGCATAACTAATAAGAAGCGACATCCCGATAATACTTACAGGTGCCAATGTGGATCTTGAAGCAAGTGCTTCACCAAGCGTTACCTCAAACGGCACTCCATCTTTTGACGCACCACTTAATTCCTCTCTTATTGGCTTATGTTCTGTACTGGTATAGTATTCAGTAATTTTACCAATCGCTACACCACTAACAATACCAAGAATACTTGGCATCAAGAATTTTAAGTTTTGTTTAAGCCATCCACAATATAATCATAATTGTTACAAGAAAGGTAAACAATGTTTAGAAATATGTTAAAAAGGAGCTGGCTATCAATCAAGCGCAAGCTCGGGCGCACAGTAATATTAACCCTAATCTTCTTTATGATGGCAAATCTTGTGCTTGCAGCATTTATTATCAAATCTGCCGTTTCCGCACAAATGAATTACGCCAAATCTACCCTTGGCGGTACCGTTACTGTCCAAGCCGACATGGACGTCATCCGTGAAAACCAAAAAGAGGAAATGGAAAAAGGTGGTGACCCAAGCGAAATGTTTAAAGAAATGAATCGCCCAAGCTTAGATGTAAACACTGCCAACGAAATCGCTTCTAGCTATACCGACTATATCAAAGATTATTCCTACGAAGTCTCCGCTTCGGCGAATTCTTACAACCTAGAAACTGTTGAAACCAAAGGCCCAAGTGGCAAAATGGGCGGTGGCATGATGGGTGGTTTTAACCCATTCAGCAACCAAACCTCCACTGATGATGATACTCTAGATTCAGACATCACTATCTCCGGTGTCAACGCCTACGCTTACATCTCTGGCGTAAAAAACGAAACTATCACTATCAAAGATGGCACCTATTTTGACGAATCCTCCACCGACTCCGCCATGATTTCTTATGAATTCGCCGAGCTTAATTCCCTCGCCGTCGGTGACCAGTTCAAAATCAAAAACATCTATTCCGAAAAATCAATTTACCTCACAGTTATCGGCATCTACGACTCCTCCGAAGAACGCGCCAACGCCAACACTATCTATATGAATACCGAAACTGCTGCCAAATTCCTAGATACCGAAGATTACAACAATGGTAACTACGACGTAGACAACGTTACCTACTACATGGTTAGTTCAGACAACGCCGATGAATTTGTAGAAAAAATCAATTCCGAATTTACCGAACTCGCCGAAAACAACCTCAAAGTCGCCGTAGATACTTCCGAATACGATAGCATTGCCAGCTCCATTGAATCCGTCGGCAACTTCGCCAATATTATCCTCATCGTCGTAATCGTGGCTGCCGTTATTATCATTACCCTTATTGTCACTATTAATGTCAAAGACCGTCGTTATGAAATTGGCGTGCTCATGTCTCTTGGCGCAAGCAAGAAAAACATTATCGGCCAAATCGCCTGCGAACTCCTCATCGTCGGCACCCTCGGCTTTGCTCTCGCCAGCGTCACCGGCACCGTCTTTGCAGGCACCCTCGGCGACATTATCCTAAAAGACCAAACCACCGCGTCAAACGAACAATCCGAGAAAAATTTCGGTCGCCCAGGCGCCATGATGGGTGGAATGCCAGGAGACAGCAATTCCTCACGTAGCTCCCGCAGCAGCGCTCCAGAAATGCCAGATATGTCCAATATGAAAGATATTATGCAAGCTGGCCGTAACGACAAAAAAGTTGAGCTAAACATCAATGCCGAGCCACTAGATTTTCTCCTCCTCTTCGTTACAGGCTACCTCGTCATCATCTTCGCTCTCATCATACCATCCGCCAACATCCTTCGTTATCAACCAAAAGAAATCTTAACTGGAAAGGAATAAAATGACTACCAAGAAAAACACTTTAACTATCGAAAACCTCTCTTATAGTTATAGCAACGGTGACCGTACTCAAAAAGTCCTAAACGACATTAACGCTACCTTTGAATCTGGCAAAATCTATGCCATCGTCGGCGAATCCGGCTCCGGCAAAACCACATTTCTTAGTCTCATCTCCGCTCTAGACAAACTCCAGGATGGCGACATTAAATTTAATAACAAAAGCTTCCGCGAAATCACTGGCCAAGAATTCCGCTTAAAATACGTAAACATCGTTTTCCAAAGCTACAATCTCATCAAATACATGACCGCAGCCGAAAATGTAGAAGTAGCATCAGATTTTGACAATAGAAAAGCCGACCCAAACAAATACCTTGCCAAAGTCGGCATTACAGAAGATGAAGGTCGCCGTCTCGTCGGTAAGCTCTCCGGCGGCCAGCAGCAACGTGTCGCTATCGCTCGCGCACTTGCCTCAAACTCCCCTATCATCATGGCCGATGAGCCTACCGGCAACCTAGATGAAGACACCGAGGAAAAAATCATTGAAATCTTCCGCGACCTTGCCCACAAAGAAAACAAAATCGTAATTATCGTTACCCACTCCCGCCAAGTTGCAAGCCTAGCCGACAAAGTTCTTACTCTTCGCCGCGGCAAACTCAGCTAAACATGCTATAATCATAAGCATGGAGAAGAATAAAAAACCTGAAGAAAACTTTATTAGAAAACTATTTGGTGGCATTAATATCACCTGGCCGCGACTAATCATTGCATCAATTGTCATCGGCATTTTGGTTGGCCTAATTATGATTAATCCTGCCTGGAAAGATACTTCCATTTCGCAAATCGGCGTTGGGTTCTCTTGGTGGATACTTTTCGGCACCATTATTATTGCAAACAGCAAATCCAATATAGACTCCGCATTAAAATGTTTTGTGTTTTTCCTTATTTCTCAACCACTTATCTATCTAGTACAAGTTCCATTTGCCGAAATGGGTTGGGGGCTCTTTGGTTATTACAAATACTGGGCGATGTGGACTGTGCTTACGCTCCCAATGGGATTTATCGGCTATTACATCAAGAAAAACAACATCTGGAGCGCTTTTATTCTTTCCGGCCCAATCTTCCTGCTACTTATCGAAGCCATCGGTTACACCACTCCTGGCCTAGACGGCACAATTGGCCAATACTTTGCCATGGGTATTTTGTCCTACATTTTTATAGTATTAATCGTCTATGGCGTACTAAAAGATTTCCGTTTATGGCCCATGCCAATCGCAATTGGCGCCCTTGCCACTCTTATTTACTTTGCTCCATGGAACAATACTTCCGATCAAACATTCTCTGGCAGTTATCAGCTCACTGACGATTTGCCAGAAGTAGACGATACCTGGTCTGTTTCAATCACCAATCCAGGAAAATTTGCTATCGGTATTAACAAGGCAGAAGGAGTCTATTTCCTTGATATAGATTATCAGCTCACAAATAGTGCCGGTAACGACCTCATTGATTTTGTTAGCCCAGATGGCAAAACTATTTACACTTGTTCATTTACCACCTACCTAGACGGTTCCGCTTCCTTCCACGATTGCGAAAAGCAATAAAAAAACACCCCGGTTCTCCCCACACTGGTTGTGTGGAAGCCGGGGCTTTTTAGTGCCTATGCCTTGCTCTGCCAAATCCTCTGGAGGACAGGATCAAGAATTGTTTCTCCGTTGAAGAACGGGGCAAACATATCACGCTATGTTATAATTATTACAACAAGGATAAAGGAGCCAATATGACAAAAAAAGAAAAGAAAAACATCTTTACACCAGAAAGAACATTCAAATATTTTATTTTAAATTTTGTAGCCGTTGCTATTGCAGGCATTATTATTTGGCCACTACTCGATTTACTCTTTGAAGCCATGCGTGGCAATAGTTTCACTTGGACAGTTTACGGGCACATCATTTCCCCAATTGTCTTTGCGTTTTTTATCACTGTTGTCGAATTTGTGTGTTGGAATTTCTTCCACAAAGAAAACAAATAATTCTAACTATCACGGCGTCGCATGACGTTTTTGGTCAAGTTCTTGCATTCTCTTTTTCACCGCCTCAATTACAGCCGGCAAATCTTTTTGATCTTTAATCTTAAATACTTCTTTTGGCCTACGAAAACCCATCTAAGCTTCAGGCTTTATCTGTTCCTCACCGTTCTTCACGACTTCCAATTTACCATTCACCATTTTTACTTCTACACCATGACTCACTTCTGAGTCTTTGAGGGTTTGCCCTCGATGACCAGCGCGCGTTGTACCTTCTATATCCATTCCTATTTTTTTCGACCAAAACTCATTATCCGCCCCCACCACTCTTCCTATTTCTGCAGCCATTTCACCATGATCGCCTTTTTCTTCTGACGCAAAGTTTTCTTTCACGATTTTCTCATCATCATAAAGCAATATCCCACGCGGCATATGTCCAGTCTTTTTCATTATTTCTATCCACTCATCCAAATCCTTATGACTCGTCACAAAATACATATCTTCTACTTTTACACTGACTCTTTCAGATTTGCTTAATTCTGCTTCGTAAATACCCTTATACCGCAGGCCTTCTTCTCTTCCTTGGTTTAATATCTGGAATATTAATTCTGAATCTTCTCTACATGCATTAATTATTCCAACAACATCTTTTCCTGCTAAAACCGTATCCTTTAATAATCCTTGGTCAATCATCGCCTGTATATATACAGCCGCCGGTGGTATATAGTTTTCATCAAACTGTTGCTGATGCAAATCCGTGTCCAATTCAACATGTCCATCCTCCAAAATCTTAAAATGCTTCCTTAATTCATCAACAGGTAGGCCACCCCGCTCAGCAAAATTCTTCAAATGAGAGCCATAAAATCCTTCTGCATCATCACCACCATATTCCACGTTCATTCTCAAACGCATTAATCCACTATCAACCGTCGCCTGTTCGCCAAAAGATATTTCCTTATACCCCCACACTTCAAATTGTTTCTTTGCTTTAAAAAACTCCTCCGTACTTATGTCACTAGATACCTGCAAAAGCTCGTATGGCGCTGTTCTGGATGGTATCACCAACTTGTCATCGCCAAGCACCAATTCTGGCGCCGCCACAAAACCAGCAATCCTCCCACGCGTGCCCGGCATTGCATCAATCCCATTGGCACTCCACGAAATCCCCTCTTGGCCAGAATTTCCTCTAATTACAATTTTCTTTTGCTCTTCTCTTATCTCCTCTTCGCTTTTGCCCTCAGCCAACATTTTTTCTCTAGTTGCAGCCAACTTTCTTTCATAAATCTCGCCAGCATTTAGCAGCTCCCCGCTTTCAAGAATTTCTTTTATACCTCGCACTTCCGAGCTATGAAAAAGATACACTCCACTCTCAAAATCTGATGCCAAAACCCCTTCCTCAGCCGTTGTCATATCAATGACTTGCTCTTTCAAACTCTCAACAGAACGTTCTGTTTCAGAAATAAGAGACACCGCATTCACCTTCTGCGTATATTTTTTAAAGCTTGGCATAGAACCAAGAACCTTTTCCGCCTCAGACTTCTGCCTTTCACCTTGATTGTTGTCAAGCTTTTTTTCCGACTCCATACTTTATATTATATATCATGGTATGGTATAATAACAGATACGAATTTAAAAATCAGTATAGCATGATAAAAGTACCCAAAGTCCGCCAGGCAGTGATGGATATGCACAGGTTCGGGGCTTTCTTTTTTATGTTATAATGTACAATATGAACGAAACGCTAAAGTCGCCAGTTGAAACACAAAAAAATGAATCCGAGAAACAGGAAACCCCTATTGAAAAAATTTCTTACCTACCAAATATACCAAGCGTCAAACAAGAATTTATAAAGAATAGAATTCAAGAACTTGGCAAAAACCAAACTCGTAGAATTGATACAGACCAATATTTATATGCTCCAATTGTTGATGGCTTTCTCGATAGCGAAATGAAAATCCAACCTGGTAATGGCAACACATTCTCGGTTGATGATAATGAAATATACGAACGAGTAATTGACAAAGTCATACAATATGGAGAAAACCGGACACTAATTGCAGTACAGCATGCAACCACTGAATATTTTGGTACACTTGTCCCCAATCCTGAGGAAGAAGCACTTAGAAATGCAAAATTTGATAAACCTAGTTCAGAACATAAGAATTATTCCATTTCTGATAACAAACGAGGTGCTCTATGCACGGAACGTGCTGCCGTTGCGCATAATTTATTCCAATTTTTGGGGATGGAAAGTCACTTTATACTTGGCAGCATGAAAGAAAAAAATGCTAATGGCGAAAAAGATGAACGACACAGCTTCCTTTTAATAAAACCAAGCGATACTTATTTAATATTCGATCCAACAAACCCCACCTATTGCTATGGGGATAAGGAACTTACTAAGCTCCAACAATATTTACCATATACTATCGATACAGGCATGAGCGAGTTGCCAAAAGCCGATTCTTCTTTTTCAGGTGAAGCAATTATCAATTTTAAAAACGATAACGGCGCAAAAGACATAAAAAAGAAGTGCGACCGAACTTACATCATTGGGAAATAATTCTAAATATGTTATAATTATACCCATAATAACAGATACAATAGGTTGGTTTTGAATTTAAAAATCGGAATCTTGTATTTCTAAACCAACCAATGACTCCATATATACCGTTCTCTCTTAAAGTCCGACTATCAAAATCCGACCACGGAAAGCGTGGTTTTTCTGATTCGTATATAAATAAGGTAAGAAGAATCTACGGTAAAGATGTAGATTTAGTTTCTGGCAATATAATCTAGACAGCATAGTTTTTATGGGCTTATTATGATACAATTAAATTGTTCTGAATTTCAATTCTATTGTAAGTTGCTCTTAAACAAGGCGCGCAGAGAATTAAACCCTACATGGAGCACTCGCTCCAGTTGGTTTAATTACTTACTGTAGAAAATGAAGTTCAGAACACTCCATAGCGAGTGTTTCACTTGGTTTTAGAGATTATACAAAATAATAAGCGGGTTCCGCTGGAGGTAAATTATGTCAGAAACATTAAAAACTGGCGGTGAAAAGTCCGCTGAAAACGCAGGGGCAACCGGTCATCTCAAAGTCTTAACTGAAATGGAAGGTAAATTTGACCCAGAAAAAGCAAAAAGTCTTGCAGAACGAGATAAACCTAAAAAACCAGAATCCGCAACTTCAACTCATCTAGAAGTTCTCTCTAAAAAACCCGAAAAGAAATCAGTTGAAGAATTAACTCCTGAAGAAGCCTCAAAAGAGTATTTGGACTTACTAATGGATTTAAGTTCAAACTTTACTAGCGCCGAAGGCAAATCTAGTCGTGCTGCGGAATATGATGCAAAAGGCAACCTACAAGTGTATAATAATGGCTACTCTGGTAAGGAAAGTAGGATAGTTGGTCAAATTTATGAAACCGCTACTGGAAAAAATTTTCATGATGAAGAATTAAATGGTAATTATAAAGATGGTTGGCAAGATAAATATGTGGATAGAGAATTGGCGTTGGGTATGGCTGACGACATCATTTCTGCCGAATCTGATTGGAGAGCCGCAGGAGAATCTACTACTATCGAAGCTGAACAATCAGAAAAAGCCACGCTAGAACAAGAAAAAACCGAAGCGAAAAACAAACTAGATAAAATAGAACACGGTATATTTGGAAAATTGAAAAAGGCGTTCTATGTAAATTTTCGCAATAAAGAATATAATAGATTATATAATTTAGCTAATCGTCAGCCTCAGACCAAAGCAGAACAAAGTGCCTCAAGAGCAAACACTAAATTGCAAAAAGCATTGGAGGCTGCGTACTCAGAAGATTATGGGTATGGACATCATGAGTTAAGTTATGAGCATACTTCTCGCGATGGGAGTTATAGCGATAAAATAAACGGCGAATATAATGATAAGTTCTTTGACAAAGCAAGAAAAGAAAAGATAGACAGAGCAGTTGAATTGCGTCGCAAGCTAGAAGCAGAAAAAATTGTCAAATAATAATTTAACCTTAGAAAAGCACCGTAGATTTAGTCCACAGATGCTTTTTCATCTCTCCAGATTTATGATATAATTATCACTATAGTGACAGATATCACAGGTTGGTTATGAATTTAAAGATAGGAATCTTGAATTTTTAAACCAACCTGTTTAAATATTGTTTACTATATCCACTACTTCTAGTAATTCTTCTAAACCGCTTTTCTTACCCATGTGACCAATCCCAGGAATAAAACAGTCTTCCGCACCGATAATAGTCGGGTATTTCTTCAGAATGTCAAACGGAACAATGTGGTCATCGTCACTATAAATCGAATATGCTTTTCCGATTAACTCAGGAAGCTTCACTAATTCTTCATCAGTTAAACGAAGCGGAGCAATTACATTGTTCAAATCGTCACGACCTTCGTTTACAAAAGGCTCACCAAAACCAGCTAAACTGATATATCCACGAATAGCAATATTGTTCTTGCACAAATACTTAAGGGACATAATGTTACCATTCGAATGAGCAATTATAATCGTATTATCACCCAAATCGTTTTTGTACTGATCGAAGACCGAAAAATATCCGTCTATCGTGATATCAGTTTGCGTTGGAAAAGATGGCATAATAACCTGATACCCATCTTTCTCAAACATCTTTTTGAAATAATTAAAGATTTTTGGTATTCCATTATACCCATGAACTAAAAATATTATAGGTCTATCCATACTTTATATTATACCGTGAAATATGATATAATTATACCCATAATAACAGATATCACAGGTTGGTTATGAATTTAAAGATCGGAATCGTTGGATTACCAAACGTTGGTAAATCCACATTATTTAATGCCCTTACTAACGCTGGCGCACTTGCCGCCAACTATCCTTTTGCTACCATCGAGCCAAACGTTGGTATCGTCCCAGTTCCAGACGAACGCCTAGACGTTCTTGCCAAAATATACGAAACAGACAAAGTTGTGCCTGCTACTGTAGAATTTGTAGACATCGCTGGGCTAGTTGCTGGTGCAAGCAAGGGCGAAGGTCTCGGCAACAAATTCCTCGCTCATATTCGCGAATGCCAAGCCATCTGTCATGTAGTTCGTGCTTTCGTAAACAACGATATCGTCCGTGCTGACAATAAGATCGAGGAAGACATCGTAACTCAAGCCAAAGACGATATCGACATTATTAATCTAGAATTACAACTTGCCGATGAAGAAACCAAGGCAAAAGTCGAAGCTAAGCGCAAAAAAGATCCTGCCGACGAAAACATTCCGTATCTCACAGACAAGCCAGTTATCTATATGTTTAACGTAGACGAACAAGGCCTTACCGATACTGCTTTGCAAGAAAAACTAAAGTCACTCGTTGCTCCAGCTTCAGCCATTTTCGTAAACGCCAAACTCGAAGAAGAAATGTCTGGCATGGACCGCAATGAGCGTAAAGAATTCCTAGAATCCTACGGCGTAAAAGACGATGCTCTCGGCGAGCTCATCAAAGCCGCCTACAACACGCTCGGTCTTCAATCATTCCTTACCGCCGGCAAAAAAGAATGTCGTGCCTGGACCATCAAAAAAGGTGCTACCGCACCTGAGGCCGCCGGTACTATTCATACCGATTTTGAACGCGGATTCATCGCCGCCAGTATTTGTAACTTTAGCGATTTAAAAGAACTCGGCTCCGAGCAAGCGGTGAGAGCCGCCGGTAAGCTCCGCACTGAAGGCAAAACCTACATCATGCAAGATGGAGATGTTGTAGAATTTAAATTTAACGTCTAGGAGGTAATATGGACAAACAAACACCATCATGGGAACTCCCACCAAACACATCCGGCACCGGAGAAGTGTCAGAAGATAATATAGAAGCAGCCAACGAATGGAAAGAAGTAATGGAACCGATGGTCGAACCAACCCCACAGGAAGATGAATCTAAAGAAGAAGAAACCCCAGCAGAAATTTCTAATATCGATAACACTTTAAAGATGGCTGGCAATACTATGACATCATTAAACCCAATTTTTCGCGAGCTTACAGAGCACGGGATTGACAATATCGACTCTTTTGTCAACGCAGTAATGACCTGCCCACTTGACGGAAACGCAAACCCATACACCGAAATAGCTATAGCAGTTGGTATTGATACAAAAGTAGAGGAGGACGACGCAGAAGTAGAAGGACGAGCAGGAAAAACCAATGAAATCGCCTACAACCTTTCCGATTATCGTCCAAACATGATGCCAAAATCCCACGAAAATGACATACTAAGTATACGAGCGTTAAGAGATGTCTTTTATCGAGTAAAAAACTCCGAGGCATTCTTGAAGCAACGTAATGACGCATTAGCCCATGGCAAAAGCGTCTATGCAGAACTCCTCCTTGATAAACCAGTACGCGATTTACCCGCTTTATTATCTACCATCGGCGATCAAGAAAGAGACTACCTAAGATCGAAAGCACAATCCGATTCACTAGATTCCGGAAACGAAGAAATGGCCAAAGAAGTCGATCAAGCAGAAAACATCGCAGAAGACGAAACATCAGAAGAATAACAGCAACCAGAGGCAATCATAGAAGTCGATTTTGAGAAAAAACTCCCTTCAGAAGAACAAAAAGCTGCCTAATCAATCACAAACCAATCTTTAACTTCAAAATCCTCGCCTGCTACATCCGCAACCGCAAGCAAAGGATTTAGTTGCTCATATTCCCTGCTATGATATTTTATAAAACATTCGGCCGCATAACGCATCTGTTGTAATTTTTTCTTATCAATTGCAGATAACCCTCCACCGTGCAAAGCATTCTTGCGATATTTTACTTCCGTAAAATACAATTTATCACCACAATTAGATACTATATCAATTTCATAAAAATACGTCTTAAAATTCCGCACAATAATCGTATGCCCATGAGATATCAAATATTGAGCCGCTGCCTCTTCTCCTAACACACCTATAAAACTTGTATTCTTTTTCTTTTCTTCCACGCGCGAAAACCCCACCATACTTTTAATCGGTTCAAAACTTTTGCGGTGCTCCGGACAAATCCCATTTTCTACTATAGCTTTCATGTGTGCCGCCGTGCCATACCCAGCATTTTTCTCAAATCCATAACCAGAAAACCGTAAACCAGCCTCCGCCATATATTTATCTCTTGCCACTTTTGCAATTATTGACGCCGCCGATACTTCCTTGATTAAATCATCCGCTTTTACCATCGTACTCACATATCTGGCCAGTTTAGTATGACTAAGAAAATTAATCTTTCCATCAATTATTATCTGTGAAAATGGCACGTGAAGCGCTTGCACAGACTTCACAGCACGTTCGGTTGCCAAATTCAAAGCAGCGGTCATCCCTAACTCGTCTAATTCCATCGGCGATACCCAACCCAGTCCCGTGGCCGGCGCCCCTGCCAAAATAATCTCGGATAATCTTTCGCGCTTTTTTGGAGTAAGTTTTTTGGAATCCTTTAGCTCATCCACCCATTCAGGCCTAGACTCCGGCAAAATCACCGCACCAACCACCAAAGGCCCCGCCAATGGTCCACGCCCAACTTCATCAATTCCTAAGATTGCCATAACGTCATTATAACAAAAAAGAACCCGGTTTTACCAGGTTCTTCCATAAATCTAATTATTATTCAGCTTTTTCTTCGGCTGGAGTTTCTATAACTTCAACTTCCTTCACTTCCTCAACAGGAGCAGTTTCTTCTACAGGAGCTTCTTCCTCAACCTTTATATCGTTTACAGCTGCGCGGTCAAAATCCTTTGCAGAAAGACGTGCAGATTTACCAGAACGAGCACGAAGATAACCAAGATTATTGCGGCGTACCTTGGAACGTTTAGTAATCTCAATTTTTTCTACGAGTGGAGAGTGAATAAGATAACTCTTCTCTACACCAACGCCAGAAGTAACTTTGCGTACTACAATACGAGCAGTGTGAGATTCCTTACGATCTACACGGATAACTACGCCTTCAAATACCTGCAAGCGGAATTTCTCGCCTTCCTTAATTTTTTGAGTGACTTTTACGGTATCACCAGAACGCACATCCACTACGGCTTTCTTCTTTTGTGCGTCACCAATTTGCTTTAGAATAGAAAAACTCATATTTTACCTTTATATTAGACAATTACCCGTTATTTTACCACACTATTCACAAAATTTCAACCCTTTTATTTCCATTAAAATAATTGTATTATAATAGTATTATTAATCTAATGGAGATTTTTTATGAGCGAGGAAAAAAAGACTCCTACCAAAGAAACCAAAACCAAAACAGAGCCAACAAAAAAAGTTACCAAACCAGCAAAAAAGGCTGAACCGAAGGCAGCAAAAAAAGTTGAAAAAGTCGAAGCAAAAGTAGCAGAAACTCAAAAAACAGAAGCTCCAAAAACAGAGGCCCCAAAAGAGAAAAAGCCAATGGACCCAAAGAAAAAGAAAAGAATCATTATTTGGTCCTGCGTAATCGGTGGCGTACTAATTGCCGGTATCGTAACCGCAATCCTGATAATCATGCTCACAAAAGTCGATTACAAAGAATCTTACGAAATCGCCACAAAGCTCGAAGACCCAATGTCTGACTTCTACAAAAACTACAATTATTGTAATTATGCTGTGGAATACGTAGACGACGATTATCCTTCCGAAGAATCATTTAGCGAATACATCGCTGATTGTAAAAAGGCTATTTCTATAGACACAATTGATCTCGTCAAAAAGCTTGGCGAAACCTCTGGCATAGCAAAAGATAACGACTTAAAGACTCTTTATAATCAATTTAATGAATTATTCGCTAAAGCAATCGGAAACGCCAACGCAGATAGTATCAAAAACTTAGACATCTATGATAGTTGGCACAAATTTATGTACAAATCCGACTCTTTCTCGATTAAGTATTATACCAATACTAGTGAACTAGTCGACAAGGTCGCAAACTACGCTATCAATTCCGGCAACGACACCCTTAAATCATTTGGTGAAACCTGGAAGACCAAAGCATCGGATCTTTTAGAAACCATCAAAAGTTACAAGAACGGCGACATAAGATATAGTGAATACGATTCAAAAGTTGATGAATTTGACGACTGGTACGAGAAAAATGTTCCAAAAGTCTCCGAACTCTTGCCATTTAATTTCGACGGTGACAAATACGATGTTGATGAAGCATGGGAAATACTCGAATCAGCTATCAAAATAAAGTCCGGTAACGAAGCAAATAATAGCAGTGTCCTCAACAATTACAACGATTATTATAACGACGATAGTAGCGATTCTGATATCAACCTCGAAGACATACTAAAGCTCATGGAATAATATGAAAATTCTTGGTATCGACCCAGGTATCGGTATCTGTGGCTTCGGCCTCATCGAAACGAGCTCTCGCGCTTCTGCGAGAGCTCTCGATTTTGGCGTCATTACTACTACCATGAACACACCCCTGCCTGGTCGCCTAAAAGAGCTCTATGATTCCCTGCAAGAAGTTTTCGACGAATGCAAACCAGATGTAATATCTGTAGAAAAACTCTTCTTTTCTAAAAATATCACTACTGGTATTGCTGTTGCTGAAGCTCGTGGCCTAGTGCTACTCACCGCTGCTCAGCGCAGTATTCCAGTCTACGAATACACGCCAAACGAAATCAAAAAGACCCTTACCGGCTATGGTGCCGCCGGCAAACCGCAAATGGAGGAAATGGTCCGCCTCCATCTTGGCCTTGAGAAAAAACCCAAGCCAGACGACGCTGCCGACGCCCTTGCTGCCGCCATCACACACTCATTGATGCAACTAACCACGAAATAGTTGTTTGGAGTTTGTGCTCCGGACCGCTAAGGCTAACTCTAAACAACTATTTCATGCTATAATCGTCTTATGATTGCGCATATCGAAGGTAAAGTCGTTGAAAAATTTGGAAATTCAATTATTGTTGATGTTCATGGTGTTGGCTATGAAATCACTATTCCTACCCCAGATTTCGAAAACGTTAGTCTAAACGAAGAGCGCAAATTCTTTACCTACCATTCTATCCGCGAAAATGCCGAGGAATTATACGGTTTTTCTTCCCTCACCGCCAAAAAACTATTTGAGCTTCTAATTTCTGTTCAGGGTGTCGGCCCAAAAGCTGGTATTGCCATTTTATCGCTCGCCGAAGCCGAAGAAGTTCGCAATGCTATTGCCAATGCAGATTCAGCCTTCATTAGCAAAGCCTCTGGCGTTGGCAAAAAATCCGCCGAACGCGTAATTGTAGATCTTAGCGACAAAGTTGGCATTCCGTCACACTACGGCGCCACGAATGCCACACTTAACACCACGGAAGAAAAACAAGACGAAGCCCTGGATGCTCTCATCGCTCTTGGCTTCCCACTAAAAGAAGCCACTCTCGCTCTCGAAAACATCGATAAGTCTCTTCCAGTAGAAGACCGTATTAAACTCGCCTTAAAGAAGTAATTATTTTACATATTTAATAAGTGTTTCACGCAGATCTTTTACTGGTGCAACAAATTTGTCCCGTACCGTCGCAGGCGCAATCGCGTGCAAAAATCCAAGCTTCTTGGCCTCGGCAATTCTTTGATCTGCTCTAAACGCCGAACGAATCTCTCCACCAAGTCCCACTTCGCCAAACACTACATACTCCTCGCCAAGCTTTCTTTTCGCCACCGCCGACGCTATTGCCATACACACCGCAAGATCTGCCGCCGAATCATTAAGCTTCATCCCACCCACTACATTTATAAAAATATCTTTATCAGATAATTTCAATTTTGTCCTACGTTCAATTACTGCAATTAATAAATTCAATCTATTAATATCGAACCCAGAAGCCGTCCTTTTTGGATAACCGAAATTAGTTGGCGTCACCAACGCCTGTATTTCTACCAAAATCGGACGATTCCCCTCAAGTGTTGCCAGAATAATTGAGCCGTCTGTATTGGTCCGCTCCGCAAGCAGTGCCGCCGATGGATTTTCTACCTCACGGAGACCCTCAGAAAACATTTCAAAAATCGCTACTTCATTTGTAGAGCCAAAGCGGTTTTTTACCGCCCGCACCGTTTTGAACCCACCATATCTATCACCTTCAAAATTCAAAACCACATCCACCAAATGTTCCAAAACCTTCGGCCCAGCCAAAGTTCCGTCTTTTGTTACGTGTCCTACAATTATCACTGCCGTATCTGTCGCCTTGGCTGCACGAATTATCAAATTACCACAATTTGTTACTTGCGACACCGTTCCTGGCGCAGAAGATATTTCATCCATCGCCAGTGTTTGAATAGAATCCACAATCACAAGGTCAAATTCATCAGATTCAATTGTTTTTGCAATATCATTTCCAGAAGTCGAAGCTGCAAAATTTAATTTGTCGCCACTAGCACCCAACCTCTCAGCTCGTAATTTAACTTGCCCCGCACTCTCTTCTCCGGATATATATAATACATTGTGTGTTTTGGCGATTTCAGCGCATACTTGCATCAAAAGCGTAGACTTACCAATCCCGGGCTGTCCAGCGAGTAGCATTACCGAACCCATCAATACCCCACCACCTAGCACCGTATCTAAATCTTTAAAGTTAGTCACAAGTCTTGCTTTCGCATCAGAAGGCACAATAGATTTTATTTTTACAAAATCAAGTTTTTTACCAGATAATTTCCCTTTTTCTAGCGCAGACTTTTTTTCACTTTCATTTTCTACCACCTGCTCCACCAAAGAATTCCAAGCATTACAATTAGTACACTGCCCAATCCACTTGGCATAGCTAGCACCGCATTGTTGGCACACGAACCTCACTCTATTTTTCATACTATATATTATAGCACTTTTAATATCTAGGAGCTAATTCGTGCTGGTAAGTAATATTCATTGTGCTCGAATCGGACGCAGCAGTTTCCATAGCCGCCCACAAAATCAAAGAAGTATCATAATCTATAATTTCTGCTGGTATCTTAGAATTCTCACCAGCTACAGCACCATAAGTACGATGTAATTGTAAAGTATTTGATACAATCGAGCCATTAATCTTTAGCTGCCTCGATCTTTTCGGGGAATTAACATCTGACTCATCGCAAGTATCAATATTTTCATCCGCAAATAACACTGCGTCCACTCTATCAACATCACAACCAATTATAATATTCTTCGCATAAATTATCAGTTTTGGAATCTGATCTGATACTACATAAGAAATACCTTGGTCTTGGTAGACGAGATTATCTGTAATCTTAATTGTATCATCAGATCTTACTACATGTGTTACACCTATATCCATAGTTCCTCCCACCAGATTGAAGCTCTCCTTTTTGTAACTATAACGTACTTCTTTATCATCAACCTTTAATATTTTATAATGGCTACCGTCTTTAATGTTTACAAAGCTAGCACTAACGGTCTGGGTATTATAACCATCAGTCATCTTGCTAATCGTAGCCTTGCGATCTGTTTCATTTCCTTGACGCATATAACCAGTTTTCTGGTTCGGACATACCGGATATGCACTAGTGCCACCCCTATTCGCAAAAGATAATGGCACTAACCTATCGCAAAACACATTCGAACTATTATTATCGTTCTTAGATACAAAAACCCCCTTCATACTACTTGCACCAGATGCTAGTCCTTCCACACCACTAACTCCATAGACGGACTGGTCTACCCAAGAACCATACACCGATGTACCAACTGAATCATTCATTGAATATGGCCTAGTTGGCACATCTTTTAAGTTATTTTTATTGATTTGAGCCATTTTAACTGTACCCGCAGAATACAAGCTACCACCCCAAACCTGCGCCGAAGGTTTCTTAGCAATACGCACACATTTCGGGGCAGAAGTACCCCATTCACGACTCCCTTCCTTGTCATTAATGTTGCCTTCTGGGCCACTACTAGTAGGATAATACCTTATTGCTACGCAGAAATACTTCCCAGCATCCACATCATCTACGTTCACAGTGGAAAACTGGCTAGGATGCCACTCGGGGAGGGTGAGCGTCAACCCATTATTACCACGATCATTTACGACTTCTTGGCTATAGCGAGGCTCTGTTCCATTTTTTCCCTCTGCATCATCGGCAACAAAAGTAACTAATTGAGCCTTTAGATATGGTATATCTGTAGCATAAGGATGACTCTCATCGGCACCAGTTAGACTATTTGCACGTCCTTGCACCAACACCTTGGAATTACTAACCACCGCCGTCTCACCGGCATAGACAAAAGGTAACTTTTCGCTAACACGGGAGCTTCCACCTTCTCCTGTTGGCATTTCCGCATACACATCCCCTACTTCACCAGACAATTGATAATTATATGGAATAATTAATGTGGCCGAACTCTCTTTTACCCCAACATCATTATCCTTTTTAAACTCCCACCATGCTTGCTGGTGCGCACATGTATAGTTTTTTGTACGTGGATCAGAACAACCTCCATGCCAATGCCACTGCCCACCACAATGACCACAGTTGCCAGAATTCTGACCAACATAAGTTCCATTACACTCACCATGGCCTATAGACCCACTCCAACCTATGCAATATCCAGTATTGCATTGTACAGGAACACTATATTCATAACGACAAGGCCATGTATGGTTTTCTCCCTCTACTTGTCTTAAAGTTGCATGAGTTTCATAAGGCAACCATGATTTTTCACTATATGTTCCCACATGCCAGCTTACTGGATATTCACAATTGTCACCAAAACAAAAGTCCTCGTTTACCGTCCAACCATTGACTGTATTCATTACTCCGTCTCTCCCCACCATCGTTTCTTGTCCACCGATACCCATACCACCAACATAACCAGATAAGTTTTCTACACGAGAAAAATTTGGCGCCCAATCGTAATGAGCATCATCTAGAATTTTACCCCCAAATTTTCCATTCTCCCAAGTCAAATGTCTTGATAACTCTCCTCTTGAAAGATCAATAAGTCTATCGTTTGTTATGCTATTGTTAAACCATATTGTCCCACCCTCCGGTATACCATTTATATCACTACTCGAAAGCACTGTTTTGTGGTCTGTATGAGCCACGGTAGCAATCTGAGATGTATTCATTCTTTGTATCCCCGGAAAATAACAGTTCGCAAAAAGAATAGTATCACCCGGCTTCCCCCAAACAGTTTCTTCATAGGTACCATATTTATCGTCTTTGTTATTCCCTTTTCTCACCGCCACCAACACCCCAGATGCCGCATTGGTTGACGTAGAATTTTGATAATAGGACGGACCTTGATTATAGTTAATCCCATTAAGAACAATCGGGCAACCACAGGCCGCAATCCCATTTAAAGAATAGATATCACAATCATCACCCCACGCCTTCGCCTGTTCAACCGGCGCCAACCAAAAACTCGCAACAACCATCATTACCACCGCAAAAACAAACACAACCCCACCTATCACGCCTTCTGCACGCTTTATCATAACTACATTTTAACATAAACAAAATAATGTGTCATTAATTTTTGCCAAGTTTTTTGCGCAGCCACGCATCGGCCGGACCTGCCGTCATCAAAATCACCAAATACCCAGCGTCACGATATTTTATTATCTGCTCATACAGCTCATCGTTCATTTCCATCGGCTCAGCTTTGTCAGCGTTACTAAGCTCATTAATCAAGTCTATCGGTGTCAATACCGGCAAATCCGGATTTTCGCGTGTAAGATATGTTGGCAGCCAAAAGATTTTTTCTGCACCCACAAAAGCATCAAAATATCCATTTCTTACTTCGTGTTGACGTGTATTTTGGTGCGGCTGGTAAACCACTACAATCCCATTTTTATTGCAACGTTCCGCTTCATCACGCGCCACGTCCATTGTTGCTGCAATTTCTTCCGGATGATGAGCATAATCCGTATAAATCCCATCTGCCAATTTCTCAAATCTCCTACCCACGCCCGGAAACTCATTCAAAACCTCTATAATTTCACTTTTGCCTTTTTCTGGAGCCATTCTTATAATTGCCGCTATTGCTAGTGCAGCATCTTTTTTACGCGCTTCACCAGCAAGCGTTAGTCCATCCACTTTGGCATCTTTTATTACTCCTCCACTTTGCGACTCAAACTTCGAAAACGCCTCTAGATAATCTTCCTGAGTCGGATAAATATCTGGGTGGTCATAAGACACATACGGTATTACTGCTAACCATGGATGAAATTTAAGAAAATTCCTATCATACTCGTCTGCTTCATATATAAAATACTTATCGCCCACATGATATGCACCACTCGGCGCAAATCCGAGTGTAGTTCCTACAATATATGAAACCGGTAAGCCTAATTTAAGTGCCGCGAATATAATCATTGAAGTAGTAGTAGTCTTTCCATGCGTCCCCGCTACTGCTACCATCTTTAGCCCCAACTCGTCCACCAAAAAAGCTGTAAAATCATCCCGTTTTGTACATTTGATACCAGCTTCTTTTGCCAAAACCAACTCTGAATGATCACTAGGCAAAGCCGAAGTATATACAAACCAATCTACCCCATCTCTTATTTTTTCTTTCAAAAACTCGCCGTCCTGTTTGCCAATAAACACTTCTATCCCAGCTTTCTTTAACTCATCAAAAATCGCACCCTTTGCCAAGTCACTACCATACACCTTGTGCCCAGCCGCCTTCGCCATCAATGCCAAAGGTCCCATACCAGTACCAGATATTCCAGAAATATAGATATTCATGATATAATTATACAATGAAAATATCATCAGAGCAAGAAATGATTGAATTCGCCAAAGGCTTAGGTAATACTTTCCGAGACATTTCACAACCAACGGGAAGTGAATTAGCGAAGAACCCAGCGACAGCAGGCGTGACGAAGCGTGCCGAGAAAAGTATTGCTAAGCCTTTAGTAATCGAATTAATTGGTGACGTTGGTGTCGGTAAGACTACTTTCGTACGTGGTTTTGCTAAAGGTCTTGGCGTCAAAGAGCCCATTACTAGCCCAAGTTTTACCATTTCTAAATCTTACGCTGGTGCAAACAACATCACTCTTACCCATTACGACTTTTACCGTTTGCAAGACCCAGGCCTTATGGCAGACGACCTTGCCGAATCTATCGCTATGCCAAAAAATATTGTTATAGTGGAGTGGGCCAATTCTGTAGATAATTTCCTACCAAAAGACCGCACTAAAATTACCATAAAATATAATAAAGATGGCACTCGTGAGGTAGTAGAATTATGAAACTCTACCTAGACACATCCACTCCTACCACCATTCTAAAACTAGGCGACCAAACTTACGAATGGGAATCTGGTCGCGACCTCGCCGAAAATCTACTTGCTTTTATCCGCGACAAACTCGCAGAAAACGATAAAGCGTTCACCGATTTAACAGAAATCACTTTTATGAGCGGCCCAGGCTCCTTTACCGGTCTTCGCATCGGCGCCACAGTAGTAAATACTTTAGCGTCAGAATTAAATATTCCTTTATACGATCACCACGGCAATAAATGTAAGATTATTCTTCCCGAGTATGGTCGTTGCGCGAATATTTCCACACCACGGAAATAATCGCAATCAAGATTACAGCGAGCATCCCAAGCACCAGCGCTTGAATAAGTGCAGCATTAAGCATAGACCTGCTACGATTTGGCGAAGTCGTCAAACTTTCACCAAGTGGCGCAACATAAGACGGCTCAGAAGGATCATAGGCTACCATCACGCCTTCACTATTTTTTGCGAGCGATGCATCAGTCATATTAAGGATCATATTATAAAACCCAATTGAAAAAGTTGAATTCTCACTGTCCCTATCTGCATGGAAAACCCTCACAATCGCACTATCAACATTATCTAGTTTTATACCAGAATATGCAAAGTCTTCATCACCAACCGCAGTCTCAATTTCGCCATTTTTATCAATTCTAAAGACGCCAGAAATAGTATCATGGATACCACCCATATCTAGTACCAACTTATTATTAATATATACCCAAGTATCATCATCTGCTGAAATCTCAAATCTCTCATCCCCACTCTTTAATACATTAAATGGCACACCAAGATTCAATGTAAACAAATGATTATGTCCATCTTCACCCTTTACATCTCCAAGTATATCAATATCATCTAATGGATAAAAACTTTGATTCTCGTACTGGAAGCTCGAATCACTTTCTTTATAAACCATATTGAGCACACTTGGCACATTCTTACTCTTGCCCTCTACTGTATTAAACCATCTATTAAAACTATGCCCACTTACACCACGGTCAGGCAAAAGTGTACCACCAATTGCTACCGGCAAATAATCACCATCAAGTTCTGGCTCAACCATGCCTTGGTCTAAGGTCTTTAAATAATAACCACACTCACTCCATTCAAATTGTCGCTTAGATAATTCGCTTTGTGTAGCTGTGTCATAAATATTAATACACTCATCTTTTTTCTGATCATAATACAAAATCGGCACTGCTACTGTAGTTTCATCATTAATGTCTGCGTTTGCCAGTACGACATCTACTTTAGTTTTGCTAATTTCCTGAGAAACATTGGAAACCGAATTGGAAAGTCCGAATAATGTAATACCAATGGCTAACAAAACGCCAAGGGTCACTACTATTGTAAATGCGTGATTTTTTTTCTTACCCATACTTAAAGTATAAGGTTATTTTATAATTTCGTCAATAATTCCGTATTTTTTTGCTTCTTCAGCACTCATCCAGTTATCGCGGTCCATGTCTTTTTCAACCTGCGCAAGGCTTTTGCCGGTGTTTTTAGCGAAAATTTCTGCGAGACGTTTCTTTAAAAACACTCCTTCACGAAGCATAATTTCCTG
>JAEIGA010004034.1_pt1 | contig 22746 bp, 19 predicted proteins | sample 9270691 | NCBI WGS metagenome assembly JAEIGA01 (sample SAMN17057246, study PRJNA624740) | gut metagenome | biome: biome; isolation source: fecal sample | host: Bos grunniens | place: China: Xizang | collected 2019 | reverse complement strand
CATGACTATGGAGGAGTGGGAGGCATTCGACGACCCTGATAAGCTCAGCCTCTATACAGTGATCCGACGTGACGAGAACGGCGCACTCAAGACAGTATGGTACCGCGACGAGTACAAGGCTGAACTTGAGAAGGTATGCGCCCTCCTTGAGGAGGCAGAGGCCCTCACCACTAACGAGGGAATGCGCACATACCTTACAGAGCGCGTGAAGGCTTTCCGTACAGATGACTATTTTGCCAGTGACATGGCCTGGATGGACATGAAGGACTGCAATATGGACTTTGTGATCGGACCTATCGAGAATTATGACGACCATCTCTTTGAGGCAAAGGCGGCATATGAGTCATTCATTCTCCTCAAGGATGAGAAGCGCAGCGCAAACCTCGCAAAGTATGTTTCACTTCTCCCTACACTCCAGACCATGCTTCCTTGCGCACCGGAGTACAAGACTTTCGTGCCTGGAACATCTTCAGATCTCAATGTATATGACGCTCTCTATTATGCAGGTGACTGCAACGGAGGAAGCAAGACCATAGCGATCAACCTTCCTAACGACGAGAGAGTGCACGCAGCAAAGGGAACGCGCCGTCTCCAGCTTTATAACAGCATGATGGCGAAGTTCAACAAGATTCTCGCTCCTATCGGAGAGGTCCTCGTAACAGAGGAGCAGCAGAAACTCCTTACCGCAGACGCTTTCTTCTGGAACGTGACCTTCCATGAGGTTGCCCACGGACTTGGTGTAAAGCAGACCGTAAACGGCAAGGGAACCGTAGACGAGGCAATGAAGTCTGAGAAGACAACCTGGGAAGAGGCCAAGGCTGACATCCTCGGTCTGTTCATGGTAAACTCACTCATCGATATGGGCGAGATCACAGATATCACCAAGGAGGAGTCTATCGCCACATTCATCGCAGGTATCGTCCGTTCTGTACGTTTCGGTTTCGCCTCATCACACGGAAAGGCTAACATGATGTGCTACAACTACATGGAGCAGCAGGGAGCCTTCTACCGCAACGAGCAGGGCAGATATGTGATCGATTTCGAGAAGGCACCGGCTGTAATCAACTCATGGGCTGAGCTCATCATCAGGACTCAGGCTACAGGTGACTTCGAGTTCGCACAGAAGTACGCATCAGAGAATGCAAACATTCGCGAAGGCCTCGCGGCAGACGTCGCTAAGGTCAACGAGGCGGGCATCCCACGCGACATCGTATTCGACTTCGTCTGGTAATCCTGACTCACATATTCATTTATCCTCCCTCCTTATGGTTGGGAGGATTTTTTTTGCTATCTTTGCAGGTTGGAAACTTCTATAAGAATAATAGTAGAAAAACATATGAAGAATTTTGTACAGGAACTCAAATGGAGAGGCATGATTCAGGACATCATGCCGGGCACTGAGGAGAAACTCATGGAAGGCTCTACAGCCGCATATGTCGGCATCGACCCTACCGCTGACTCACTCCACATCGGACATATGGTCAGCATTATGATCCTCAAACATTTCCAGAACTGCGGCCACAAGCCTATCGCCCTTGTAGGAGGAGCAACAGGTATGATCGGTGACCCGTCGATGAAATCACAGGAGCGTAATCTTCTCGACGAGGAGACCCTCAACCATAACGTAGCCTTCATCAAGGCTCAGCTGAGCAAATTCCTTGACTTCGATTCTGATGCTCAGAACAAGGCAGAACTCGTGAACAACTACGACTGGATGAAGAACTTCACTTTCCTTGATTTCGCTCGTGAGATCGGAAAGCACATCACAGTAAACTACATGATGGCGAAGGACTCTGTCAAGAAGAGACTTTCCGGTGAGGCACGTGACGGTATGTCATTCACTGAGTTCACATATCAGCTCCTCCAGGGATATGACTTCCTCTATCTCTATGAGAACATGGGCTGCACACTCCAGATGGGTGGTGCTGACCAGTGGGGCAACATCACGACAGGATCTGAGCTCATCCGCCGTATCCTCGGAAAGGAGGCTTTCGCACTCACCTGTCCTCTTATCACAAAGGCTGACGGAGGCAAGTTCGGTAAGACCGAGAAGGGTAACATCTGGCTCGACCCTGAGCGCACATCTCCTTATCAGTTCTACCAGTTCTGGCTGAACGTATCTGACTCTGACGCAGAAAAATACATCAAGATCTTCACAATGCTTACCAAGGAGGAGATCGACGCGGCAATTGCTCAGCACGCAGAGGCTCCAGAGCGTCGTGAGCTCCAGAAACTCCTTGCCAAGGAGGTGACTACAATGGTTCACGGTGCTGCTGAGTACGAGAACGCTGTGGCAGCATCGCAGATGCTTTTCGGAAACGCAACAAAAGAGGCCCTCATGAACCTTGACGAGAAGACATTCCTTGCTGTTTTTGACGGTGTGCCTACATTTGAGGTGGCTGTAGAGAAGTTCCCTCTCGGCATCATCGACCTCCTCGCAGGAGAGTCACAGGTATTCCCTTCAAAGGGCGAGTGCCGTAAGATGATCCAGGCAAACGGCGTAAGCATCAACAAGGAGAAGATTGCCGACATCAACGCCCAGATCGGAGAGGAGTCGTTCATCAACGGAAAGTACATCCTTGCTCAGAAGGGTAAGAAGAACTACTTCATCATCAAGATCACAAGATAATATAAATTTCATACTGACCTGACTAATGGAGAAAAACACTGAAAGCACCAGACAGCTTAAGGTCGCTAAGGAAATACAGAAGCATATGGCGGAGATCATCCGCAGCAAAGGAATGGCGGCATTCGGCGGCGCGATGGTATCTGTCAGCGGCGTGAAGATCAGCCCCGACCTTTCCGTTGCAAAGATATATGTGAGCGTATTCCCTTCTGACAAGGCTGAGGCAGTCATGGGAACATTGGAGGAAAACGCAAGGCCACTCCGTGGGGAACTCGGCAACAAGGTCGGAAAGCAATTGCGAATTGTGCCTGAGATTGCATTCTTCCTTGACAGTTCACTTGATTATGTAGAGCATATCGAGGAACTGCTTAAGAAATAATGAGACTGGCTCCCTTCATAGCCAAGAGATACCTTATCGCCAAGAAATCACACAATGTGATCAACATAATTTCTGCGATAAGTGCAATCGGTATGGCTATAGGAACAGCTGCACTGATTATAATACTATCTATTTATAACGGGTTCGACTCGCTCATCAGATCAATGATGAGCAATGTCGAGCCCGATCTTATGATAAGCCCGGCAGAGGGAAAGGTCTTTGTTCCGGAAGGAGAGACTTACGACTGGATCTATGAACAGCCATCTGTCGCAAGCATGTGCTGTGTGCTTGAAGAACAGGTCTTCATAAGTTATGACGGAAAGCAGAGCCTTGCCAAGGCCAAGGGCGTTGACTGGATATATGAGGAGGAGTCACCAGTCAGGAATCACCTTGTCGAAGGAAATTTCACACTGCACAGAGGAGACATACCTTTGGCAGCGGTGGGCAGCGTACTCGCCTATGAACTCGGCTTGAGTCCACGCTTTGTCTCCCCTATAGAGATATACTATCCTGCAAGGACCAGGAAACTTTCCGCAGCGAACCCTATGGCATCGATAGAGGCCATCAAGGTATGGCCATCATGCACCTTCGCCATCAGCAACGACGTCGACTCAGAACTGATCATCCTTCCTATAGAACAGATGAGGGAACTGCTTGAGTACAGCAATGAGGTCTCGGCTGTGGAGATACGCGTTGCTGAAGGAACTGACAGGAAGGAGATACGACGTCTTCAGGAAGAGATTTCCGCAAAATCAGGAAATTCATTTAAGGTCAGGGACAGGTTCCAGCAGAACGAGTCACTTTACAAGATGATGAAATATGAGAAGGCCGCCATCTTCATGATACTTATATTCGTCATAATAATCATCGCCTTCAACATCTTCGGAAGCCTCTCAATGCTCATCATCGAAAAGAAGTCCGACATAGGCACATTGAGAAGTCTGGGAGCACAGGAAAGACTGGTAAGAAGAATCTTCGTACTGGAGGGCTGGTTCATTTCCCTGAGCGGCATGGCGGCAGGACTTGTGCTTGGAATCGCCTTTGCTCTTGCCCAGCAGCATTTCGGATTCATAAAAATGCCCGGACATTTTGTTGTCCAGGCATATCCTATCATTCTGTCGTTGCAGGACATTCTCCTTACTGCCGGCGGAGTTGCCGTGATCGGCTATCTCATAGCCCTGCTTCCGACCATGTCTTCAAGACTTAATAAGGAGTAGGTCCTTCCCCACCGTTCTGAAGTCCTTCATTCTTTGCAATCATCGTGACCGAAACACCGGATGCGAAATAATTGCCCTTGTTATTGCCGTTTCCTGCAGACCTCAACTTGAGCTGCACCGGCTGACTAGTCTTCATGAATGAACCTCCGTTGGCTTCCCCGTCAACATCCTCACATATGACATCGACTATTGCTGAGGCTGTCGGTGAAGACTTTCCATATACGACGAAGACTCCATTGACGGAGGTCTCTACCGACTCCGAAGATCCGGATCTGACCTTTATCCTATGGAGCGGATTTCCCTCGGCATCCCTTACTTCCCCGTGTATTTCATACAATATGTAAGGAGTACCGACATTGTCCTTCCTGCCGCATGATATGGCAAGAAGGACAGCCAGAAACGATATCGATAATCTTCTTTTCATGGAATTATCTGGATGTCACGTACTCGTGGATGGCAGCGGCAGCCTTTCTACCTGCTCCCATAGCGAGAATTACAGTCGCCGCACCGGTAACTGCATCTCCTCCCGCGAACACGCCCTCTCTGGTCGTTGCACCGACTTCATCAGCGACAAGACAGCCTCTTCTGTTGGTTTCAAGTCCTGCTGTAGTTCTTGCGATAAGCGGGTTAGGTGATGTTCCAAGCGACATGATCACTGTATCTGTCTCGATCTCAAACTCCGAACCCGGAACAGCTACAGGACTGCGTCTGCCGCTCTCATCAGGTTCTCCAAGTTCCATACGGATGCACTTTATCGCACGTACCCAACCTTTCTCATCACCGAGGACCTCCACAGGGTTGGTAAGCATCGCGAACTGCACACCTTCCTCCTTTGCGTGATGAACCTCCTCTCGACGAGCCGGAAGTTCGTTCTCAGTACGACGGTAAACGATTGTAGTCTCTGCGCCGAGGCGAAGTGCTGTACGAGCAGCATCCATGGCCACATTACCGCCACCTACTACAACGACCTTATCTCCTGTATGAATAGGGGTCATGTAGTCATCCCTGTAAGCCTTCATAAGGTTGTTTCTGGTAAGGAACTCGTTTGCGGAGAACACTCCGTTAAGGTTCTCACCAGGGATGTTCATAAACTTAGGAAGTCCTGCTCCGGATCCTATGAACACTGCAGAGAAACCCTCTTCATCAAGAAGAGAATCAACTGTCACTGTTCTACCGACTACCACATTTGTCTCGATCTTCACGCCAAGCGCCCTCACCTCATTGATTTCAGCGGCGACAACCTTGTCTTTCGGAAGTCTGAACTCAGGGATTCCATATTCCAGTACTCCTCCCGGACGATGAAGGGCCTCAAAGATGGTCACTTCATAGCCGAGTTTCGCAAGGTCGCTTGCGCAGGCAAGACCTGCAGGGCCACTACCTACCACAGCCACCTTGTGACCATTTGAAGGAGCGGCCTGGACCTTCACGCCACCGTTATCTCTGCTCCAGTCAGCCACAAAACGCTCAAGTTTTCCGATCGCGACAGGCTCGCCCTTGATTCCAAGGATACAGCTTCCTTCGCACTGGGTTTCCTGCGGACACACGCGGCCGCAGATCGCCGGAAGCGAAGAGTCCTTCGCGATCACCGACGCTGCAGATGAGAAATCTCCTGCAGCGACATGAGATATGAACTCAGGTATGCTTATGCTTACAGGGCAGGCAGCAACACAGCGAGGATTCTTGCAGTTAAGGCATCTGCTCGCCTCAAGCTGGGCCTCCGCCGCATCATATCCATAGCACACCTCTTCAAAATTGCCTGCGCGTACCTTAGGATCCTGTTCCCTTACCGGCACTCTTGGTATCTTGTTAGCCATTATCTGCCCCTCCCTATCTTACATTTGTGATCAGCCGCCTGCTCCTCAGTCTTATACATTCCCTGACGGCGCATGGCCTCATCGAAATCAACATCGTATCCATTGAACTCAGGTCCTTCGACGCAAGCGAAACGTGTCTTGCCGGCGACTGTCACACGGCAGGCACCGCACATTCCCGTTCCGTCCACCATCAAGGTATTGAGGCTCACGATGATAGGAAGTTCAAGTTTCTTTGCTGTAAGAGTCGCGAACTTCATCATTATCATAGGGCCGATAGCCACCGCCTGGTCATATTTCCTACCCTCCTCGAGCACGAGTTTCTCGAGCATGGCAGTAACAAGTCCCTTGAAGCCTACCGAGCCGTCATCAGTACAGATATAGAGGTTGTCACATACAGCGGCCATCTCCTCCTCATATATGAGAAGGTCCTTTGTCTTTGCTCCTATGATGACATCCACAGCGACTCCCCTTTCATGGAGCCATTTCACCTGTGGATATACCGGGGCTGTTCCTACGCCTCCTGCTATGAAGATATATTTCTTACCTGCGAGTTCCTCTGGAGTCATCTCAGTGAAATCAGACGGGATACCGAGAGGACCTACTACATCGGCAAAGGCCTCGCCCTCCTCATATGAGCATATGACTGATGTAGACGCTCCGATCTGCTGAGTCACGATGGTAACGGTTCCTTCCCGCTTATCATAATCACTGATAGTCAACGGGATACGTTCCCCGTTTTCTGCTGCTCTGACAATAAGGAACTGTCCCGGAAGGGCGGCCGCGGCGAGACGCTCAGCCTTTACCTTCATTCGACAGATTGTCGGAGTAAGCATTTCTTTGGATACAATCGTATACATGGATCTATTTGAATTTCCTGTGAGGATATATTTTAGTGAGCGTGGTTGTGGCCATGCTCTGCCTTGCCGTTCACCTTATAACCAAGTTTCTCGATAGCTGCCTTCAAAGTATCCTCGCTGGTCTTTGCTGCGTCATACTTGATGGAAACGATCTGATCCTCGAGGCATACGTGAAGGTCCTTCACACCCTTTGCACGGCTGATATTGTCCATCACCTTGGCAACGCATTTATCGCAATGAAGATGAACCTTGAATGTAACCTCCTTAAGGGCTGCCTTCTTCTTGGCCTGAGTAAGTTCGGTCTGGATTGCGGTCTCTGAATCAGCCGCAAAGACTGAAGAGAAAGAAGCAGTCATGAGGACTGCTATAATGAGTGTAAGTGTCTTTTTCATAATTATACAAATTTAGTGTTTTTATGCTTTCTTCCAAAGGGTGAAACGGAGACCGATATGAGCCTTTATGCCCATAAGAGGACCCCAGATGGCACTTGCGTCAAAGGTAGGGATGCGTGGATTGACGAAGCCGTCAGCCCCCTTGGTTCCGATGATGGCAGGAGCCTGCTTGAAGTTGGTGAGGTTCTCGGCACCGAGATAGACATCCACTGTCCTGAGTTTTCTTGTGACCTGTGCATAGAGCATCGGATAGACAGGTGTGCGTCCGTCCGGATAAAGCAGATTACCGTCCTCTCCCTTGAGGTCCTTCATGAAGTCATAAACTCTGCAAGAGCCGTTGAGCGAAGCGGTGAAATCAAAGGTCCATTTGCTCATTCTTGTAGCGTACTGAAGGTTGAGGACTCCCTTGAAGCGGCTTGTCATCGGTTTCTCCACAAGACCCTGGCCTGCAAGTTCGATCTTGGCATCAGTGTATCGGCAGGTAACTGTGACATTAAAGCGCTCGACAGGATCAATAGAGAAATCCAACTGATAATTATCTGTATATGAACGCTTTCCGTCAAGAGCATAGAAGTCAATCGTATTGTCGAAATGCTCGTAGTCCACCACCATCTGCTGAGCGAACTGAGTCCTGAAGTAATCGAAACTGAGGTAAGTGTTTGATGTTGCGCCTATAGGGAAATAATATGTAATGTTTCCTCCGACTGTCCAGGCATCTTCCAGGATATGGTCGTCATATGCGCCTGTGAAGAGTTTGCCGGTCGAGAATACTCCGATATTGTCGATAAGAGGTGTAGAATATCTCACACCACGTCCTCCATTTGCCCTGATAACGATTTCCTCAATCGGAGTATACTTGAGGGTAATTCTTGGAGAGAACTTGCCGACAGTTTTCGAACCTGTCTTCTTGTACCAATCACCTCTGAGTCCCACGATTGAAGAGAACTTGTCTCCAGCGTGGAAGGTATATTCTCCGAAAATTCCCGCATCCGAAAGATTAGTAACGATACCTGTCTTGCTCACCTGCTCAGGAAGTGCATTGAACCAGATGTTCCTTGCGAAATCCTCAATATATCTGTCATATGACATGCTCGCTCCCAAAGTGAACTTATGATTCTCGTTCATATGATTCTGATACAGGAGATTGCCGTATCCTGAGCACTGATCTGCGACATAGGATGTCGCGCCGAAATAGGAGTCCATGCTCTGGCAGTTGACATCACCTACGATAGCGATGTTCTGCGAGTTGTCCTCATTGAGAGGAATTCCCAGCTTCACATAGGCGTTGATGGAACGGTTAAGGATATCCGAACCCCATGGATTCATCTTTGACGCGGGATCCAAAGGATTCCACACATACTTGTCCTTATCATAATAGACCTTTTCCCCATCCTCATCAGTAAGTACCTGACCACCAAGGCGCTGATCCTGGAGTGCCCTTACACCGAAACGGAGCTGCATACCGTTATCTGCCATATAGAGCCAACGGTTAGCGAAGTTAAGCTGAAGCATCTGAGGCTCATCAAGGAAACTGTCGTTGTTCATATCGTGAGCCTCGACGTTTCCTGACACATGTCCAAGAAGGACTGTGCTCCATTTCTGGCCGATCTGAAGCGATGAGGCCACATTGAAATCCATCTTGGTATCACTCATGAGCGCGGCATTGATGAAAAGAGGTTTCTCATCCGTCGGCTTTCTGTGCTCCATATTGATCTGTCCGGTCATTGACTCAACTCCGTTGATTACGGAAGACGCGCCCTTTGCGATCTGGATGCTCTCGAGCCACTGTCCAGGCACATATGAAAGTCCGAAAGGAGCCGCAAGGCCACGCATTACCGGACGATTCTCATCCAACATCTGGGTATACACACCACTGAGACCAAGGAGACGGATCTGACGTGCTCCTGTTACCGCATCAGAGTATCCTACAGTCACACTTGCCGAGTTCTCGAAACTCTCGGCAAGATTACAGCAGGCCATTTTGCAGAGTCCTGCCGCAGAGATCACCTCCGTACGGATTTCCTTACCTTTTGAAAGATAGTTTCCCGACTGACGGGAAACGAAGACGGCAGCGTCCAGACTGTCTGCACGCTCACCATAGATCGATGTAGTGTCGATAACATTTCCCTTACTGTCCTTTACCTGGGCGAATGAGGGAAGTGCAGCGATAACTGCAAGAATTGCTATAATATATTTCTTCATAATCCTGTAATATCTGTTGTCATCTTCATTTCTCCTGCCTTTACGGCTGAATCACATTTGAAGATGTCAATCAAATACGCCATATGCCAAGACGGGACTGATAGTCCCAAGGCACAGTCAAGCCCCGGACAGGGAGAAGAAGGCCGAAAGCCCTATGAGCCATGACCATATGAACAGAATCCTGAACATCCGACAGATAGTGGACCGGGATCTGCTGCACATGATCTATTGGATTGGTCTTTTCATTTACACAGCCTGTCAGTTGAAGCGCAAGATGGTCATCGTCGCAGCAGTCCTGACATTCAAACGACAATTCATCGTGGGAAGAGCAGCAGGAAGGCGCGTCGGCCTGACAGCAGGAAGGTGCATCGTGGCTGTGGCCATGCTCCTGGCAGCAAGATGAGTGACCGTGTCCACAAGTATGTTCAGGATGGATATCGGAGCATGAAAGTCCGCTTGCAAAGGTAGCGATGAAACTACGGCCACTCGCTCTGCAGGTATGCACATTGAACCCTATGACACTGAAACAGTACCATAGGACAAGCAGCATAGCGCTGAGTCTGAGCAGTTTTTCTTTCATACCAATCTGCAAATTTACAAAAATCATCCGAACACTCAATAGTTTTTAGTCCTTATCGGACATATAAAGCGTCCTCTAAAGCACTGATTCTCTTGCCTGTTATGGTCAGATTGAGTTTCTGGCCGTGAGTCCAGTCCAGATAATTCACATCAAGCTTGTGGTAGCCCTTCTCGAGATAGGCCTTGCCAGACTTCTCTCTATAACTATGGGAACCATCATTATCGACAATCATATTACCATCAATGATTGCAACCGCACCATCATCAGAGCCAAGAAGAAGTTTATAGATTCCTGTCTCGGGAACCTCAAGCCAGCACGAGAACTGATAGCCGAAATGGTCCTTTACCTTTGCTGCAGTAATGTCAAGAGACTGCATCTGGCCTTGCTCCACAAGTCTTCCCTCAACGGCCATAAGCACAGTGCTCTTGAACATGCCCTCGTAATACTTGTATGAAACACCCTTCTTCTCCGGCTTCACATCTGTCGAAGGGAGCATCTCAAGAGTTTGGAGATCATTATCAGAAATCGCTGATGGATAATAATATACATCAGCCTTAGTGCCATGTTCATCGATGATCCAGGTATCAAAACATCTGCCCTCCTCATAAAGGTCGATGATTCGGCCACCCTTGGTCATATCGCCATATGTATCAACACCTGTCGCCTTACCGTAAGCAAGGGCAATTCCATGATACTGACCTATATAGTCATTATTGTGGTCGTGACCGACAAAGACCGCCATAATATCCTGCATCTCGAACATAGCAGCGAACATACCCGTATTGATATACGGACTGCAGACCTCTTCATCCCTGTTGCCGACCGTATCCTCAAAACCCTTGATAAGATGATACTCAGGAAGAGGAATATGGAAAAAGGCAAGGGCCGGGAGCGGAGTTCCTTCGTTCATCGCAGCATAATCCCTGCTCTGCTGACGATACCAGCCGATCTGCTCATAAGTAAGCCACCCGTAACCGTCAATTCTCGGATCTGTAGAATAATCGTTTGAATCCATGCAGTAGAGCACCGACTTCACCTTATCGGAACCGTCAGAAGCAAGGACAGGTATGGAATAATTTCCCATTCCCTGAAGTTGTGCCGGACCTCTCTCACCAAGGAACAACGGAGACTGCTCCAGATAGGTAAAGATGGAATCACGTGTCTGCTGGGTCTCCCAATAGATGGTCTTTCCGTCAGAGTCATACCTGACTCCTGCCTCAGGATCATGATTACCCATCATCACGGCATATGGAAGTCCTATTTCGTGCATGAGGTCTATGAATGTACGCCAGCCCTGCACAAGCGGAGTTCCAGTAACGACATCTCCCGTGAAGACCAGCACATCAGGTTTCTGCGACTCCACTACGCTCTTGATGATCTGAGGAATACGCTCATCGCTTCCCTTCGAGGACTCTTCAGCATCCCAATGAACATCAGTGAACTGAGCGATTCTAAGTTTACCATCCTTGAATCTGATTTCCGGTCTTTCCGAGTCTACCTTATTTCCAGTTGCACAAGCGCACAGAAGCGCACACATCAATACGACGAAAAAGTTTCTTTTCATATGATCGAATATTTGCAGGTGCGCTTCCGCGAACCTCATGATTTTCCATTATGCAAATATAATCAAGAAGAGTGATGATATAATGCAAAAAACCAGAGATTTAATGCAAATCTCTGGTTTTAAAGGGTGTGCCCATGATAGGAGTCGAACCTACACGCCGTGAAGCACTCGCACCTGAAACGAGCGTGTCTACCATTTCACCACATGGGCATTGATAAAGCGGTCACAAAGATACAAAATGTTTTTTAAATACGAATAAAATTTATGCTCTACATAACTATTTCATACTCGTGGACGCTCTCCCAATCCTGCACCCTGAGCCTTATCCCCGTCGCTGACCAGTCTATGACAACATCGATATCGGCAAGATCCTCGGCAGTCCAATCATAACCGGTCGCCGCAATATATCCTCCCAAGGAAAAACTCTTCTGCACACCTGTGCCGTCGTCTATCTCCATCAGCATCGAGGAATCGGTCTGCCGGGGTAATCTGACTTCGCACTTCCTGCCGTCCGACATATGGGGTTCGTATGCAAATGAGCCTTCCATAGGGTTTCCATTCATATCATATCCACAGACATTCGACTTCAAGCGCAGGACACAGGTCCTGCCTTCGGTATTCACGAACTCTATCCTCATACGGCAGAAGCTCTTGTGCAGCAATATCTTTTCAGAGACGGACTCCCCTTCTGCATCTACAAGGGATGAATGCATATAAAGTTCCGGACAGTCCTCCCCCAAGGGTATCTGCAGTCCTTTCCCCAACACGAACTCCGGGTCCAGACCTGCATATACATTAAGCGCAATCTTGGTTCTGGGCACCTCCATCACCAGTTCCGGCGCAAAAACTCCAGCCTCATATAATGAACTTGAAACCACTGTTTCCCCATCAGCAAGCAAAGTGCGCACCGACCGGACAGCAAGGGTATCTATATCAGAAAAATCCATAACGAGCCTGCATGGGCATATAGTCCTGTCCTCCTTAACCGAACAGGCTGTAAACGAAACTGACAGGAGCATAACCAGGCCCCACAGCAAAACATGAGTCATCTTCATAAATCTTTCTTTTGTCTATGTTCTAAAATTTCACACATCTCGGGATCCAGATTCGCCCTATGTTCCATACGAGGGTCATAAGCCACCGCAAGCTCGAAATAGCGGGAAGCGGCCTCAAATTGCTCAAGCCTTGAAAGTACCATTGCTTTCAGATAGCACACACGTGCATCGGTATCATCCAGCCTATCAAGCACATCAAGGGCAGAATGATTATAGTCGGCACAGACAAAGGCCAGAGCTGCATTATAATCGTCATAAGGCCTCAAAGCGGTGACCGCCTTCTTGTAATCCATATTCTGCAAGGCAAGTATACCATCCATATAGACAGTATCAAGTTCCTTGGTATATACCGTATCCTGAACCATATCCAGCCTGTGCAGGTGGAAATAGAAACTCACATTTCTCAGTTTAGGATAGATCTTCTCCCTCAGATACCTGTACTCCGGCATTGAGGCAAGACATTCCTCGACCGCATCCGGTCCTCCATCCATTCCGGCGACCATCGCGGCTATCTTGCGACGCGTCTCACGGCTCAGTACTGTATCATTCTCCACCAGACGCACCAGCTGATCCCAATTTTCCGGCAGCGAAGACGTCTTCAGACTATCCCTCCACTCCAAAGGCACATAATCTGAGATATACTTTCTTACAGCCTCAGAACGTTTCACAGACAGGTCCGTATTCAACGCCAGACTTCCTTCGGGCGAACAGGATGCCACAACCACCAATGAATCCAAGGCGAACTCCTTTCTCGCATACACATCCTCGACGCACCTTCGCACCCTCTCCAGTTCCGAAGCATTGTCTCCTAATGAAGTGTCCACTTCAGCACTTGCCTGGGCAAAGTCTATAAAGGCCAAAGTCCTGTCATACACTCGTCTCTGCCTGATCTGCATCTTGTACCTTATCTGATCATCAAGCAAGGATGAAAGCGAGCTGATATAGAAGGTAAGTTCTTCAGGAAAAGGAAGTTCCATAAAACACTCCCCATCCCGGAACATCTTACCGTCAAGAAATACCGCGACTTTCCTAAGGCCCGGCCTACTCCTGAAGGAATGGGCATAACGGTAAATGAAATCACCTGATGACGAGAGAAGCACCGTATCAAGACGCAGTCCTTCTGAAAGTATGGGATCCTTGATATATTTTCTGTACTTTTCCGCAACCCTGCCCTTTCTTCTTTCGTTCTTTCTCCATTTCATATCTTTCCTGTAATGCTCGAAGGCCTCACGCTGAGTGACTCCGAAAAGATTCTCCGCCATCGGATCCGACACATAAGAACTGTCATTCTTCATAGCATATGTTTCGGGGAAATGTCTCTGAAGAAAGATTTCAAGCTGGCCTAGACGGAGAAACTCATCGGGATCGCTTATTATGGACGCAAGAAAAGCCTGATATCTCTCATATCCCCTCAACTGCTTCTCCCTGTACCGTTCTCCAGTTATGAACACAGGCTCCAACGAGACCGTATCATGCCGCATCTTCATAAGCGGATAGATTTTCAACTGCCATTCAGATGAAGACATTGCGGAAGGAACCGTTATGTCGAACTCTATGGTCACATAACCTGCCCGCTCTGCAACATTACGGAATCTCGCCACTACCTTTGAGGCGCGGATCACGTCAGTGGCAACCATTTCCCCCGTTTCCGTATCCCTCACAGCATTCATAATCAATGGAGCATCAGCCATAACTCCACGGATGCTGTCGACAACCTCTTCCGCATCCCTGTCCTCATCCGGCACCTCCTCTACCACAGACAACTGCATAGCCATGCTTCCCTCCTTCATCATGCTCAGAGTCCTGTACTGGGAGCAGGAAACAATTATCAGCAGCAGGAAAAGACTAAGACATAAACGCTTGATATCAGAACACATAGACCAAGGCAAGCATTATATCATCCGGCAGCAGGAAAACCTTCCTACCAGAATCAAGCGTGAATCCACAATTGGCGCAGGAATATCTCCTGTAGTCATCCAGTCCAGCCCAGCATCCCAAGGCAAACTCCAGATTGATATGCGCGTTCAGCATATAGGTATAACCTGCATACAGACCTGCCCCATACCTGTCACCTTCCTGCGAAGTCTTCTTCAGCAGTCCTCCCCAAGAGTATTCCTGATATCTCAATTTACCTGCGAGCCACCATCCGGAGCCGGTATGCCAGGGCCACATTCTCGCTCCGAGAGCAACAGATCTCTGCCTCAACTGAAACTGTCCTGCAGGCTCATCACCTTTGAAAGTGAAGGGATTATATTTTGCTCCTGCAGTCAGAGTCCATTTCTGCGACAGGGAGTAAGACAGTTCCATATTCATGGTTCCCAGACACAGATCTTCCAACAGGTTTGTCGAAAGACCGAACTTCTGGGCCATAGACGGCAGGCAGGACATCAACACACCCGCCACCACAATCATAATCCTGTTCATCCCTCTCATCAATATCTGTTGAAGACCTGTTCTATAAGCGTACGTTCTTCAGGATATGCCGCCATCATGGCAACCTTGAGATCATCCTTAGAGCAGATGTTGGAAGTAAGCACGGAAAGTATCTCTCTGCAGGTCATGCCCCTCTCACATAGATATCGAAATATCTGAGGACTGAACCAATATGAATTTCCAAAGGTTGGATAGGCTCCGCCATAGCGGTCCTTATACATCTGGCTTTCAAGAAAATATGCCCACATCTCACCTATCTCGCAATACCCGGCTCTGCTTCCCTCACCTGTACCATATGTCTTGTTGCCTGAACTCTTTATGAATGATTCCAATATATACCGGATATAGTTGTTCCAGAATTCGTTTCCCACCTTGGCATAGTGTGTTGCATGTGAAAGTTCATGGCATACGGTGGAGTAGATTCTATCGTAATCCTTCAGATTCTTTGCTCCGATAGTGATGTCCGGGAGAAAATTCTTCAAAATGGAAGACATACCCCCCAGAAAGGCAGTAATCATTTCATTATCTATGACTGCCCCCTGATGAAGCATCACAGCGCTGCTTGCATCAAGGCTGTTGAAGAGCCAGATCCTGAGATCGGCAGGCGGAGGAGTCAGATTAAGATCCTCGACCGAGCAACGGGAATAATAGTCGTAGGCCGCATTGTTTGCCACACATCTCTTGAACAATCGGTCATCGGATTCCTTGGTAATCGTCATATTTACGCCTTCAGGTTTGGATTTACCGAGAGTTGAAACTGACGCCGGGACAAGGATCAGATTAAAGCCCAAAGAAAAGCCCTTCTCATTCTGAAAGACAAGCCTATACCTGAGATCCGAAGCATATTGCTTCTGCATGCTGTAGTAGCCGTCCCTGTCAGTGTAGGCATGATCGAACTTTACAAAGGAATTGCAGGTCACACGTACTCCTGCCACGCCAAAGGGCCTTCCGCCATTAGCCTTTTCATCCACAATGGTGATTCGGCCAGAGGGCTTGACTTTCCCCTCAGCCCTGGTCTGTGAATCACAAAGAAGGGATTCATTTCCTGTGAGCACATAAGCCTCTCTCTCCACTGCCTCCCAATCGATGCCGTCACTTCTGGTACCCGGATCATTCTCAGAGAGATAGCACTCGTCAATGATCTCATATTCCATGTCCGGAAATTTGAAATCCCTTGACACGACAGCATACTGCCAGGTAACGGCATCCCGGGGCACTTCAGGATCGTGATACCAGTCTCCGTCAACCTTGATGGCATAATCCAAGGGGTGGTCTGTAAGATAAAGCCCCATCGCCTCAAGTTGTCTGAATTCAGCTTCATTCTGCGGAAGGAAACGCACATAAAGATCAGTGGTCTTAAGGTCTACCCTATCTGCCTTGGTAGGATACAGCGATTGCAGTGCCTTGGTGACATTATCTGTCTTGTAGGGATTCTCCAATCGATCTCCAAGAACAATACAATCATGAGTGAGCCCCATACCATAGGTATAATCCAATCCCCTCTCAGGCGAATGCCCTTCCTTGCTGCAGGAAGTGATGGCTAAAGCCAACAGCGCCAGTTTCATTTTACCTCTCATAGTCTTTAATGTTTAATGTTCGAGAGGCAAAGTTCCGTATGATTATCCGTGTAATGAAAAAGAATACGCTTATTTACAAAAATCGCCCTCAGAGATATCTCCAAGGGCGATTTTTAAGTAAAATTTTGTTTAAAAATGCAGCATTTCCAAACAAAATTCCGCTAGAAATATGATACAGTCTTCTGCTCTACCGCAGAAAGGATGCTGTTAGCCACGCGACTTACACCGAAACGGAAGAGAGACTTGTTGAGCCACTCCTTGCCGAGAAGCGAGGATACGATAGAATAGTAGCACAATGCATCAGCAGCTGATGAGATTCCGCCCGCAGGCTTGAATCCGATCTTCTTGCCGGTTGCAGCGTGATACTTCGCGATACACTCGCACATAACATAGGCAGCTACCGGAGTTGCATTGGTATCAACCTTTCCTGTCGAAGTCTTGATGAAGTCAGCTCCTGCCTCCATTGCGAGGAACGATGCATTAGCGATAGCCTCAGGTGTACGGAGGAGTCCTGTTTCAAGGATGACCTTGAGGTGTACGTGACGTCCCTGTGCTGACGCAACAGCATCGATGCACTTTCTTACCTGACGGATCTCCTCTGCGGCAGCCTCATAGTCACCTGCAAGGAAAGAGTTGAGAGCCAAAACGATATCCACTTCATCCGCTCCACGCTCAACAGCCATCTCACACTCCTTGAGCTTTACCTCGAGGAAACTCTGGGATGTCGGGAAGCACGCCGACACTACAGTGATGTTGAAGTCGCACTTTCTTGCCGCCTTCACAGTCTCAGCGAAGTTGGAATAAACACAGATTGAAGCAGGAAGAGGCCACTCTGGTCTTGTTTCCTGGAATGCATTCACCTTATTTACAAGCTTCAGTACCGAAGCAGGAGTATCGTCTGTCTTAAGTGTTGTGAGATCCATCATCGAGAAGCAGTCCTTATAGACCTGCTCTGACGAGACGTTCTCAAGATTTGCAGCAATCATGCTCAAAGCCCTATCCATCTTCTCCCTATCTGGCATATAGCCATATTTCTCCAAATAATCCATATCTAAAATTTCAATTTTGAATCCACAATTATTGTCACAGGGCCATCGTTAAGAAGGCTCACCTTCATATCTGCCCCAAAAATACCTTTTCCTATCGGCTTATCCAAATAAGATTCCAATTTTGTAAGAAATTTCTCATACAGCGGAATCGCTATATCCGGCTTCGCCGCCTTTATATATGATGGGCGATTTCCTTTCACTGTAGAAGCGTATAAGGTGAACTGACTGACAGCCAGAACATCACCCTCCACATCCTTTACCGACAGGTTCATCACGCCGTTCTCATCATCGAATATCCTCATTGCCGCAATCTTCTTCGCGGTCCATTCGAGATCTTCATCAGTATCCTCATCAATGAAGGCGGCAAGGACAAGAAGTCCCTTTCCTATGCTGCTTTCATAGCCTTCGGCAGGCACTGCCACCGACGCTGAAGACACTCTCTGTATCACTGTTCTCATCTTAACCTCTTATCTGTATCCTGTATCCCTCTTCCACAAGAGGAGCCACAAAAGATGACATCTCCTCTATTGTATATTTACCCAAAGTCTTGTCCGGTGTTTCTCTGTCAATGGTATAAACCATTATTTCCCGTGGAGAAAGTTCCCTGACGATGTCCATCCAGGCCTGTAGCCTTTCCTTTTCCGAAAGATCGAAGTCCGGTGACTTGAGAAACATCGTCTGAAGCACGAACTCTCCCTTGAATTCCTTCATCTTCTCGATCACATCTGCAAGCCTGTATGTTCCTGAAGGCTTGTTTATCTTCCTGATGGTCTCATCATCAGAGGCATCTATCTTGAGGATAGGGTTGTCTATCTTCCTGAGAGCCTCGAAAACATCCTCTCTGGAGAGCATTGTCGCATTTGAAAGGACCGAGACCTTCGCCATAGGATAATATCTGTCCCTTAACTCCAGCACTGTATCGACCACAGCTGCGAAATCAGGGTGTACGGTAGGCTCCCCATTACCGGAAAAGGTTATGGAATCAACCTCCACCGCATTTGCTGAAAGATCCGCAATCTTTTCTTCAAGGGCTGCCCTTATCTCGTCAAGAGAAGGCAGAGTCCTGTCCTGAGCCCCATCCTTATTCCATCCGCATTCACAATAGATGCAGTCGAAATTACAAAGCTTGCCTTTGGACGGAAGGATGTTCACTCCCAGGGACGACCCAAGACGCCTGCTTCTGATCGGACCGAAAACTATGTCGTCGAAGTGCAGCATCAGATCAGTCTCTCAGATCGGCTTGTGCCGCTTATATTTCCGTTCTCATCTATGCCGCTTACAAGCACTATTCCCGGTTTCTTACCGACCTTGAATGAGCCCAGAACATCCTCCTTGCCGAGGAAACGTGCGCCATTGAGGCTGGCCCAAGTGAAAAGTTCCGTCATCGGAACCTCAGGAAAGTTCTCGTGAAGGCACTTGAGTTCGGCCATCATATCAAGATCATCGTTGCTTGAAAGGGAGTCGGTGCCAAGACAGATGTCAAGCGCGTTGTCCCTCATAAGTCTTACCGGCGGCAAAGCCTCGTGGATGAAGATGTTTGAAAGCGGACAGATAGCCCAATAAACATTGTTCATCGCCTTCTTTGCGGCATCTATATCTTCCTGCTTGAGAGTCACATTGTGCACAAGCAGAATATGTTCGTCATGAGGTGCAGGCTTAACATCCTCAAGTCTATCGATGAAATACTTCAATGAAGATTCACCGGTCACCGGAGGAGTGTTCATTCCTGCCCTTCTCCTGTTTTCAGCCATAGCTCCTGTGCCACTGATGAGAAGTTCCTCCTCTTCCATACTTTCCTGAGAGTGGTATGAGAGGAAGCCCGACTCAAGTCCTGCCGCACTTGAAGCGCTTAGCAGCTGAGGGCTCATAGTATAGCAAGAATGTGGAGTAGGAGCCGCATCAATAGCAAATTCCCTTGCAACTTCATTCAGGGCTGAAACACCCTGCATCACTGATTCACAGTCCTGAGGCTCTGTACCGAAGACCTCTAGAAAAGTCCTTGTATAGATAGGTGAATCCTTCTTTACTGGAAATGAAGATGCGTCATTGCTGATATCTGCCACAGCAGAAACTCCATCTTTCCACAATTTTTCCATCCACTTGTCGACAAGCTGCGTCTTCACATCATCAGATGCCCAGTCGCGAAGAGCATTGATCTGATCTATGAAGCCCGCCATTCCTGTTCCCTTGCGGAACTTTCCGTGAAGATGCGATAATTCAAGATGGCAGTGGGCATTGACAAAACCCGGGACAAGGGCCACATCCTCGATCTGATCATCGGATCCGCACTGACCAAGACTCAATATAGTGCCGTCCTCAGCATACTCTATATATGCATTTACAAGCGGCTCTGATGTCTCAAGCGTGTAAATATATCTTGCGTTAATTCTTCTGCTCATCACTTTATCTCATCTATGGTTTTGAGTTCTCCGACACTTTTCAGGTCGGTTGTCGACTTAAGGTCTTTATTATAAGTCGGACGCCTGATCTGACGGCGAGGAAGATTCTTGTCTTCCTTAGTTTTCTTGACGGCCTCCTGTGTACTGATCTGAAGCACTGCATCGGCTTTCTTTTCCACTGCCTCTGCTGCTGCAGCGACAGTATCCACCGGCTGCAATGAATCCGTCAGAGCCAATGAATCTATCTTTATGTTCATCACAAGTCCATCATAAGTCGTATCTGATGTCTCCATGATGATGAAATTGAAATCACAGGTCAGACTGTCCATTTCTACAGCAAGACTATCGTGATAATGAACATATGGCTCTAGATACATATAAGGGAAGATGCTGTCGAGTTTGAAGTCCACTGCGTATTTTTCCCTTTCCTTCCTGCGGTCCTCTTCGCTCTGCATAAGGTCGCGGACCGTTCTCAACTCCTTGATTCTCGAGTCCAGAATATCGACAGTCTCTCGCCATATTCTCGCAAAACGCTCAGGATCATCAAGATAGGCATGAACCGTATATACATAATCCAATCTGTCGTATCCGTATTTCTCAAGGATAGGCTCATAGATCAGGGAAGTATCTGCAATGGATCTTATGTCTGGAGTATCCTGAATCCATTGATCAGTAAGCAGCATCTCGGCATATATCTTCGCCAATTTGCTGCGCGGAATGACTTTCCTTCCCTCATTCCCACAAGAGGAAAGAAGGAGGATCACCACCAGCAGAAGCGAAGGTATATGTCTCAATGTAGCTTTCATATTATCTCAAAGTTGCTCCGAATTCATTCTGGAATGTAGAGAGAAGCTTGCTCATTACTCTTTCTACATCGTTGTCAGTCAAGGTCTTGTCAAGATCCTGAAGCACAAAGCTCATAGCATACTGTTTCTTGCCTTCAGCGATCTTATCACCTCTGTATACATCAAAGAGGCCTACCTGCTTGAGGAGTTTCTTGCCCACGCGCAGAGCACTCTTGCGGAGGTCCGCATATGAAACTGACTCATCAAGAAGGATAGCAAGGTCACGTCTCACCTCAGGGAACTTAGGAAGTTCCTTATACTTGATCTTGTTTCTCTTCACAAGTTCAAAGAGGGCTGGCCAATTGATCTCAGCGGCGAAGACAGGCTGCTTGATGCCGAACTGCTTGAGTCTGGCAGGAGAGATTGTTCCCATCACAGCGAGCTGCTGACGTGAGCCAGGAAGGCTGTATACGAGTCCCTCAGAGAAAAGATCGGCAGGAGCTGCGGCAGTCTCCAATGAGTAGATATCACAGCCAAAACGCTTGAGGAGGAGTTCAAGATAACCCTTCAACTGGAAATAATTGCCCTTACCCGGATCAAGCCTCCAAGACTTCTCAGGCTGACCGCTCATGAACATCGCATAGCATGGATGCTCCTCGTATGACTCGAGTGTCTTTCCGTCCGACTCAGGGTTGAATGAATAAACCGAACCATACTCGAATGTCTTGATGTTGTTGATCTGGCGGTTGATGTTATATGCTATTACCTCAAGTCCGTTAAGAAGAAGAGTCTGTCTCATCACGTTAAGGTCAGAGCTGAGAGGATTCATGATTCTCACGCATCTTTCCTCAGGGAAGGTCTTGAGTTTAGAATAGTACTCTGACTTTGTAAGGGAGTTGTTCATTGTCTCGACGAAGCCATTAGCTGCAAGGAAATCTGCGATTGACTTCCTGACCTGCTCAGGTTCCGGCTTCTGCGGAGCATTCACAGACATACGCATAGCCTGTGGCAACTCGATATTGTTGTAACCGTACACGCGAAGGATCTCCTCTACTATATCGCACTCACGGTAAACGTCTATCATATATGACGGCACAGCTACTGTAGAACCACCTTCATGCTTCTCCACGAACTCATATGCGAGCACCTCAAGAAGCGACTCGATCACATCATGACCGATCTTCTTGCCGATGAACTTCTCGATTCTGTCGTAATCAAGTTCAACCTGCTTCTTCTCTATCTTCTCAGGATATGAGACCTGTACCTTTCCAACTACCTGACCGCCTGCTATCTCCTGGATGAGGAGAGCAGCACGTCTTGCCGCGTAATCTACAGCGAGCGGATCCGCACCACGCTCATAACGGAATGAAGCATCTGTCTTGAGACCATGTCTCTTTGAAGATTTTCTGACTGATACCGGGTTAAAGTATGCACTCTCAAGGAACACGTCTACAGTCTCCTCTGTCACACCGGAATCCTCACCGCCGAATACACCTGCAAGACACATCGGAGCCTCTGCGTTGCAGATCATGAGGTCGGCTGCGCTCAATGTACGCTCTACGCCGTCAAGAGTAACGAACTTCTCGCCCTCTTCCGCTCTACGTACTACAACCTTGCCACCCTTGATCTTTGCAAGGTCAAAAGCGTGGAGCGGCTGTCCTACTTCGTGAAGCACAAAGTTGGTGATATCCACAACGTTATTGATAGGTCTGAGACCGATCGAAAGGAGCTTCTTCTGGAGCCATTCAGGAGATGGAGCCACTTTCACACCCTTGATTGTCGTTCCTGTATATCTTGGAGCACCGTCAACTGCAAGT
>JAEIGA010004033.1_pt1 | contig 22747 bp, 42 predicted proteins | sample 9270691 | NCBI WGS metagenome assembly JAEIGA01 (sample SAMN17057246, study PRJNA624740) | gut metagenome | biome: biome; isolation source: fecal sample | host: Bos grunniens | place: China: Xizang | collected 2019 | reverse complement strand
GGAGATTCTTCATCATCTTCCTCTTCAGTTTTTTCAAACAGTGATTTTCTCAACTGTTCTTCATTCTTATCCGAAAAGGTAGGGGCCCTCTCAACTCGTTTAGGAACGAATGTATTTTTTTTCTTAGCCATATCTAAATAGTTTTATCTAGTCATCCAGACCAATTTCAGCATCACCTCTAAACTTGGTTGCAGCTGTCATCTGATCCTTTTTATAATTAATCTCTAACTCTTTGAGATAGTCATTCATTTTGCCTATTTGACTAATACCTTCTAGAACTTTTTTGGGGTCATTAATGTATTTGCCATTTCCGTCAACATCGGTAAAGTCAATTCCATCAAAAAATACTCTCATTTTTTCTAAAGTTCTAAATGCGGTTTTAATCAAACCAAGAATGCGGGAAGAGTCTTTAATCTCTAAATATTTTCTACATGCCGCCCTAAAATCAGGATCATTCCATTCTTCTTCAGTAAGACCGCTGTCTTGAAGTGAAGCTTCATGACGGTCTTGTTCTATATACTCAAGATATGGAGATTTAAAATCGAGCATTAAGAAAATGTATTTGAACTCTTTTCAAGCCCTTAATCGCTGTTCGCCTTTCGGGTCTTCTTTGCACTTATTGCGATTTTTATCATATAATGTGGCAAACTCCCTGACCAATAATATCTCATGGACATTTAAAGATAATGTTCCTGTTGAATTATCGTAAAGGAATATGTTTGTCATTATTTTTTGTTGTTATATGTTTCTGACCAACGAATAAAAGATGGTTTAAAACCAACCATGTCTGCAGCTTTTCTAAAAGCAGGTCGTTGTCTATATGCGGAAACGGTCCAATCTCTATTAGATGCTGTTCTAGAGTAAAATGATGGATCTGTAGCCATCATAACACTATCGGTGCCATACTTGTCCCATGTGATTGGATTTCTGAAATCAGCATTGTTCATAACATCGTTAAACAGCTGCATTCTAGACACCTTTGTCGGCATTGTTTTCAGATCATATTTTACTCCATCAACTTCTTTTGGTTGATGCCATCTTCCTAATCTAGACCTGGTTTCATTAAGAGATTTATTTGATGGGATATCTACAGCCTCTTGTTCTCTACGTGTAATTTCGCTAGCGTCGAATTCTGGATCTAGACGTACAGGTTCTTCCATACCCTCCGACAGCCTATACCAATCGTCTCCATCCTTCCAATACAATCTTCCATTTTCAGTAAATCTTTGATTGTAGTTTTTACGAGGAACATCTGCTGTTCTTAAAAAATCGGTATTAGAAGAAGTTGTACCTCCAGGTTGAAGTCTTTTAACTGCCTGATCCATCTTTCCTCCCTTTTTAAACATTGCTTGAGATTCAGACTGGAATTGTTGGAATAAAGGAGCCAACTGTTTCTGACCCTCTTCGGTTTGTAGTGCTGACATAACTTGTTGAGCCAGCTGTTCTACAGGAACCTGAGCCAACTGCTGATCTTTTGTCTGCATTCATTTAGCAAATGCAATTATTACTTTCTCATCCATTACTTATTAAGTTTTTCAAGATCTTTAGAAGAAAACACTTCCTCACGAAGATCTCCGTTTTCATTGAATCAGCGACACTTGATGCCTTTGAACTGACTTACAGATTCGTCTCCGTTTTTGTAAGTTCGTGTCACTTTATCTACAACTCACATTACTGGAACATTGTCCAATTTTTTGTGTTTTACACGGACAATGTCTCCAGCTATAAAAAAAGTTTTTTCAATATCTGTTATCATAATATTAATTATTTGCTACACGACAGATGATATTTTGCTCACTAATTGCCCAGTATTCATTGCCTCCAAAAGGTACCGGAGCACAACCTACATCTCGAAGATAGATGTCCTCACCAGGCTTTACATACTTACAATCAGGACCCACAGCTACAACTTTTGCACAGATAATTCCAAGTTCAGACATTTCTGTTTCACCAGAATCTTGACTTCTAAACATTTCATGAGCATCCATTCCAACATCAAGTAAGAGACCTGCAGCAGATCGTCTATACTGACGATAAGGGTTTCTTTTATATTTCTCAAAGATGACTGTAAACCCACATGGTTCGAGATGCTTTGCTTCTGATGATTTCCAACCTTTGTTCTCATCCATCTCACTAGCAGCCATTTTAAATTTAACAGCATCCATGCTGTCAGCAATGTTTCTAATATCTTCACCCATCATCTTCTGCTCAAGCTCTGCGCCATATGCGCCAATTCCATTTGTACTAAAATTTGACATTTACATTAACATTTTAAATTATTACCATCTTTTGTGTGTACACGTAGCGTATTGTAATCGTGTTTTCGCATTAAGTCTGCATCCACATCCTTTTTTATATCCTGATGCTGGAAATGTTACTGTGTCACCAGCATCGTTCATATACAATTTTGGATTGCATATAGGTCCCATTATTGTTTCTTTATAAAGTGGACATTTCTTGCAGATTTCCATTCTCTGTGTAAATAGATCTATATTGTTGTCTAATGCTTCATTAACATGCCCTTTGATAATATCGCTTATTTGTCCCATTAGAATATAATTGGTTTGTCTCGATTAATAACATCTGCTTGCTGTATTTTGGATTGATAATGCTTAAGCATACGTTTTACATCCTCTTCAAGGTATTCACATTCATAGATCGTTTCTTTATCATTGTCATCAATCTGAACAATCATAAGCTTTGCACACCTAAATTCTGGATTCTGACACTTTAACATATACATATACGTTGAAAGTTGTAGTGAGTATGTCCAGAAATTAGACGCCATAATATTATTGAGAGGGTATTTCAACATTTCATGCTTCTTAGCATTCTTATCAAAGAAAGATGTTTTTTCTATTTTCTTTGATGTTTTTCAGTCGATAATGTATATATCATTTCCAGATTTAACAACCAAATCCGCTTGGCCACAAATTCTAAGTCCCTGAAAATCAAAGCTTATCAACAACTCAGGATATAGTCCTTGTTCGTCGTCTAGAACAAACTTTCCTTTCGTGCACGAGAATTTTCCACCAATACCGTATTTTTTCACATCTCTAGTATTGTCATCATAAAACGACAATTCCTTTTCCAGATGTTTTGCAGTTCCCTTTTCGCACGCTTCTTTGCCTGCCCTTTCATAAGATTCAAGTATTTTCGCTTTTTTAGCGTCAAAATCTGATTTATTCAATCCACAATCACTGATATAAGTATCGTTGAAAGTTTTAAACTGTAATAACTTAGGCTTTATCTTTAACCAATTTATTTCGTCAGCTAGCGCTTCTAGAGCTTTATACGAAGCCCAAAATTCTGCAGAGAATTCCGGCTGATAATTTTTTATCAACGTTGTTACAGAAACATACTTATCGCCACTCTTTAAATCAAAGTAGGTATGAGTCGAGTCTTCAAAGCCGACTGTAGCGTTTGCTTTATCTATCTGATATCCAAACGCCATTCCAAAAGATCCGTTATCTAACTTAGGCATAATTTTCAGCGTATTTTCAAATATATCCACCGGAAGATGCTTGTTTATTTTTGCAACACTTACTTATTGTTACAGGATTAACTCCGGTTCGTCTTGTAGCTTCGTTTATGCTTTCGTATTCTGACACGAGTTCGCCTTCTAATGTGTATTGCCTCACTTTTAAAGCGCCACACTTTTTAAGATCCCTATTACATTTTCGAACGCATGTTGGATCTTCATACTTCCAAATGTATCCATATGCGCTTTTTTGTCGGCCAATACAACATTCTTGTATTCCTTTCTTACTAATATTTAATGCGTCGGCTGCATTTTGTATTTTATCGTATCGTTTTATAAATTTACCTTCGATACTATACTGTAGTACAGCCATCGCTTGTTTTTCTAAAGCTTCTTGAGGGTCTAATTTAGCAATATTGTCAGAACTATATCTTCACATAAAATTTCCAGCTGTACGCCTAATACCTCTACAGCAGGCTCCCACATTGTTTATATTTAGAGCATCTTCTGCGTCTTGTATAGAGTCCCATTCCTGAATTAAATTGCCGTCTAGTCCATACTGTCTAATCTTTTCACTACGCCCTTGAAATAAAGTGTGAACTCCACAAACTTCTTTGTAGCATAATCCTCCGGGCATTTGATTCATACATAGAGGATCTGATTCCCACAAATCTCCTATTCAAATTTCCTCACGAAGTGCATTTATAGCTACGGAGGGATTAATCTCTAAAATCTCTTTTATATATGTCTCTCCAGCTATTGGAGAGTACATAGAAAAGTACTCTTTACAAAATCTTCCTGAGCCAGTGTAAGAATCTTTATCTATGCTAGATCCACAATATGTACGTTTTCCTATATAATATCTTCCTGCAGGGAATCCACACAAGAAATGAATTTTATAAATATAGTGAAATCTTTTCTTTTCGTTCTTTTTGTGTTGTTTTCTCCTACTCATTTACACCGACTAATTTAGGCATATTAACATCAACATTATTTTATTTTTACAAATCTTCTGCCATTTTCTCGACCTCCTTCAAGGTTCATTGCTTATCGATCAATCTTTCGATCTTATTTGCAACCTTCTGGAAATCAGCCATTTTCTCCATAGGACATGTTGGTTCCTCTGGGAAAGTTAAAATTACTGTACCAATACATTCATTGTGTGCATTGTACAAACAAGTAGCTATGAGGTATTTTGTTCCGTTGGATTCGATTATTCTGGACAATCTTTGATCAATAGACTTGAGCTTGTCAGTACTACCAACAAAGGTAGAGTGTTTTGCAAGCCAATCAAATCCAGGATAAAGAGTTGTGGAGAAATTTCTGTATTGGAAGTTCAACCAATCGTCTTCAACAACAGACTCTAGATAGGTGATGTCCATATAAAGAAACGCCAAATCACCAAGTGAAGATGTACCATTGTGTCCTTCTGTTACAAAAATTCTATGTCCACCAAGTTTAGCTAATGCCTTTTTAAGATCGTGTCGGATAATTTTACTTACTACACGACGATACTTGTTGCTCATGTTGTGAGTACGTGTATTCCACGCATCAAACAATTTTGGCAAATTGAATAATAACGCAATTATTGCCAAACCTACAAGTATCATAACAGCCATTTCTACTTCAAAGAAAGTAAACAACAAGTATCCTATTCCGACAACCACTATAGCGGACAAACCAGCTATAATCTTTCCATTAACAAAAAACTCATAAACCAATTTAAAAACATCTAAAATCATAAAATATTAAAAAATTAATTAGGGTTTTATTTGCTCGGCACAAATTTAATCATTATTTTTGTAACATCAAAATTAAAAGCAAGAAATTTATGGAAAAATCATTATTTGAAACATTTACAGAAATGTTTAAGAAAGGTGGAGATATACATATCAATCCTAAAAATAAAGGAAAGTTTACTGCCTCAGCAAAAAGAGCCGGAATGTCTGTACAAGAATTTGCAAGACATGTCTTGGCAAACAAAGATAAATATTCCACTACGCAAGTACGTAGAGCCAATTTTGCTAGGAATGCCAAGAAATTTAAACATAAAAATGGCGGAACTCTCAATTCACTAGATTTTATAAAAACAAACAATCCGTTTATAGACAAGCCTAACTTGGATAGTGTTAGAAAATTATTTGATAACTATAAGAAAAACAAATAATGGGAAAGGCAACAAAACATTTTAATACAGAGGAGCTTGTATCTAAACAGGTGTTTGATGTCATAGGAGATGACGCAATCAAGCTCTTCGATCCAAAAGCACTAGAAACGCTAGAGGCTATCAGAGAGATTTTAGATGTACCTTTGATTTGTAACAATTGAACATCTGGAGGAACAAGAGATGACTGTGGATACAGGGACTTATGGTGTACAGTAGGTGCAACCAGAAGTGCGCACAGAGAGGGAAAAGCCTTTGATTTAGTATCTAACAAAATGGATGCTGAGTCAATGAGAAAGACAATTATAGAAAATAAAGATAGACTCCCTCACAACATAAGATTGGAGGCAGAAGTTTCGTGACTACATATTGACACACGCAATACTTCAGGAGAAAAGATTCAAGTATTTAAAGCATAAAAGGAGACCAATAGGTCTCCTTTTTTAATGTCAATACATGTTATATTTCATCATCATCTCTCCGTGTTTTTCAATCATTTTCAATATAGTCGCTATGATATTCTTTTTCATCGTTATTCAGCTTTAAAAAATCAATTAATGTTAATTTTATGTTTCTATCTTTTGTTTGTTCTAAAGTTTCCATTAGTAATCCGATTCTACAAGTAAAATACCTCTGTCTTTATACTCTAAGAATTTTTCAAGTCTTTCAGATAATGTGTCTCCCAATAGAGATGGTAGTGTTGAAAGATCAATCCAAGGTCCGTTTGGAAGAAATCTCTTCATCTCTTCTGGAGTACCTTCAACATAGGCTATCTTATCGTTTTCAAAAAATGCTTTCATATTAGTCCTTATTTTAAATTTTTATACCTGTCTTTATAACCTTCAACCCATTTTCGAGCTTCTTCCAAATCTCTCATCATCAAATAATCATCTCTATCCAACGCACTATCATATCCAGCCCAACTGTGATGTGGCGGTCTTGTAAAGTCTACAAGTTTTCCCTTGATTTCTTGAACATTAGGATATACAATAGCTCTACCACTATCATCCGGATAATATTCATGTCCCATCTTATGAGTAGCAATGCGTTTAGGATCCTCTCAGTCCATAACGTGTTTACGATTAGGATCTTCTAGACGTGTGATGAAGTTGGGTTTTAGAGCCCCTCCTTGTTGCTGTTTCTCTATAACAAATCTAGGATATTCGTATCTAACTCTATTAACACCTTCGGAAAATATCTTATAAGGCTCAGGAGGTGCCATCTTCACCGATTCCATGTATTTTTCAAACCTTGGATCAAGTTTTGCTATTCTATCTACAATAGATTTTAATTGTTCATATAGTTTATTATACTTTTTGCTATATAGTTTATTAACTAAGTTATCAAATACATCCTTTTGTTCTTTAGGAATACCCGAATATGTCGTCCAGGATGGACTCGTTGATGAATCAAAACTATCTCACAACGCCTTTAATTCCGGGTATAATTTAAAGTTCTCGTCGTTAAACACTTCATTCCAATATACTCCTGGGTCGCCCAATCCATTTGTTATATCGTTGCCCGATTCGGGGCGAATAATTAGTTTACCCGCATCAGTCCCATAATGACGTAATACATTTAAAAGAGTTAGAGGCAAGGATTGCGTGCTCAAATTGAAGGCATCAATAATTTGTCCTCTTGGGGTAGCACTTAATTCTCTAGCAATTCTATTTAAGACCTCATTTGTTCCCCCAGAATAACTAGATCTTATTGGAGTCATTTTAACATCTTCTATTATTGGCCCACCGTCGTATTCTCTTTTATCGTAACGTTTAGTTTTGGGATTGATTTCATGAACTCAATGTTTTATTTCAGGATTCCATACAGGGCTGATTGGGTATACAAAATTTGGTGTTTGCGCACGAAACACTCTGTTGGCAAACCCGTGTGTAGCATTTCATGTTTTTATCATTTTAATCTCTTCTTCTGACGCACGTTTTTGATGTGCATTCTCCACTGCAAGTTCAAGTTCCGGAGGAATAGGTACTCGTTCACGTGATACATTTGGTCGAAAATCTGAAGGGGCGGGTTTAATATATGGGTTTATGTCATCTGAATGGGGTGTGATAGTTTGAGGACCATTATCTCCGGTAAAAGAAATTCTAGTGTTAGGGTGTTGTAAAAGTTCAGACCGCGACATAGCAACCTCTCCTGCAGGATTAAGCCTGTGTATTGGTACTGAAGACTCAACAACTATATTTTCAGTGGAATTGGGGGATAGTCCTGTAAACGAAAGACTCAAGCCATCGTTGTGGGACAAATGTCCTGCATATTCATGTGGAACTTCTCGGCGCACTAACGCCTCCCCCTGTTCATCAAAATATGAAGGGTCACGTTTCTCTGGGAATCGAGATTCAAAACTTCGAATTGCCTCAGGGGTTATACGTTCCAAAACGCGAGGTTCCAAACGATCACCTAAATAGGACACTCGCAAATTTGGATCATCCAATGAGATTGCTCGTGGTAACTCGTGGTATCCTGGAATTGTACTACGAAACTCTGGACTCATATACGATATTAAAATGCCGGGTTGATTTACTGCAGGAAGCTCTGTAAATTGCAACATGCCTTCTTGAGGATAAGGTGCAAGTTGTCCAGAACGAAGGGCGCGCATTGCCTCTTCATTAGAAATCAATCTATGTCTAAATGTCATTAATTCAGATGACGGTTGTGCATCACTTATTGCCCTTGACACTGCTCTGCCAAGTCTACTTCATATACTCATAATTTTGTGTTTTTAAATTTATTATTAAGATCTATTAACATTCCCTAATTCATCTGCCCAATTCTCTGGATAGACTTCATAGTAGCTAATCTCTCGCTTAAACTTTTTGTAAAGTCCTGCCCAGATAAGGCTTGGTAATCCAACAACAATTAGATACAAAGGACCTAGGTATAAGCTCTGCTTACTGTGCCCATATTCGTGTTTCTTTGTTCTATTGCGTTTATCTTTATAACTTTGTTCTGAAATGATAATGTATGTTCCGAGTGAAATTCCTCCAGGAAAAACACCCATGTATACATCCACTCCTTTGTAAGTTTCCACATATTCGACATCGTACAAGCGCGTGAGCACAAAGCCCAACAGATGTTGAGGAAACTCTCATATTCACCTAAGAATTTTTATTAGTGTTTTCATTGCTTTTTATTTCTTTCTTTCAAATTCCTGTTATACTATCTATTCCTAGCAAGCTAGTACTACATATAAATAAAATCTCTACAATCTGTGGTGCTGGTATTGCGCATACTGTACAGTATATACACACAAACAAACACACCAGTCACCCCATGAATCCACACAGACGTTTAGAAGAAACACCTGATCTGGATTCGAATATTTTGGTCATAAAATTAAAAAATGTCATTACTTTGAACCTCCTAATAAACCCCATGGAGTAAGGTAATTAAGTCACCAATTAGAAAATTTATGAGCACCATAAAGAAATGGTGCAGCTGTCTTTCTTGCTTTAGATACTTCTGGAGAATTTTGAATAACTTTAACTTCTTCTTTAGTGTCAGGCATCAGTATTGCTGGAGTCGGAGTATAGTTTTTGTATCAGTCAAGATCACGTTTAACTCCTGCGTGATCTGGACCTTCAGCTATATCATGCAGCTTTCTTAAAAATACAACATTTTCACCAGCTTCTTTTGCTGATTCTCTATTTCCTCCATGCTCGTTATATACATACCACACATTTTTAGGAGAATATCTACCTAAAGTATCTAATCTATTTAAGAATGCAAGCGAGTCTTCATAGTTTCGAGGGATATATGTATCCAGACTATCACGAATTCCTGTTGGCAAAACTTTTATTGCTCTTTCTTGAATGACGTCATTTTCATCATTTTTATTAGCTTCATACAAATTTGTTGTAAAATTCGCTGTCTCATACGCAGTAGTTGCTCCGGTTGTAATACTATAAAGACGTTTCAGTCACACAGGGATCTTGCCAAGTAATATTTTCAATGCATTAGGATCTGTTACTAGCTTTGTACCAGCATACCCTGATCCCGCAGTTAATTCTGGGAGAATATACGGCAGAGCAGCCGCTGCAAGACCAGTAGCAACACCAGCACTGCCATTTTTTATATACGCCTCAGCTTCTTTATGATTGCCTTTATCTATATTTTTTCTGGCTTGTATGGCAAACATCGGTTCATCCATACCCTCAACCGCGGAAGCTGCATCACCAGATGTTAAATACTTTCAAAAACCTTTATCCATTACTTAAATTTTTTACTTGTTCTACAGTTGTTTTAATTTTTTCTCCATATTTAGGGTCGGTTGCATAGCCTGCAGTTGCCACTCTTGTACCAAACCCTTCTATATTTGATGGATCGTAAATATTGTGTGCAACTCATCTACCTCGTGTAAATTTCCATACATGAAATTTAGCCATGTCTAACAAGGAGTCAAAAATTCTAAAGTTGTCTTTTAACTTTACAGGTTTACCATCAATATACTCAGTTGTATTCATTGCATGCCCTTTACCGCTAAAATCCTTTTCTCCAATATAGTTGTTGGTAACAACACCCTCGTAGACTCCTGCGGGCTTTTCTCCCCAAGAGGATTCTAGCGCTGCTTGTGCTGTTAAATAGTATGCATACTCCTCTGAAATGCCATATTGTTTTAATATCGGTTTGTATAAATTCACAAAGGTGTCTGCAAATTCCTTTTTATTATCAAATTTACTAGGAATGTTTAAAGACACGTTGTGCTTTACAATAGGTTTAACATCTCCAAACGTTATCTTAAATTTTTTTATTGTCGATGTGTTTGGAGATGTTGAAATCGTTGTTTGTGGTTGAACATCTCCAAACACTATTTTATATTTTTTACTGCTCATGGTTTTTTATTGTTTTGTAAAGCGACACCTACCAATAGATTTATGGTACGGTATGATGCGTAATATTTATTTGTTTTGTTCTTGGATATCGCATGATTTTACTATTTGGTGTAAATTCAGTTCCATCAGGAAACTTTATATGAGAAAATTTAAGGTCTCCATTTAAATCCACATCAAAGTTTGCAGTGCCTAGACCACCATGTCTATTGCTCAAGTAGAAGTCTGTACCATAACCAAATGCTGTTTTGGCTCCAGCAATACCCTTTTTGATTATCTGAGGACCTCTCACATTCAAATACATGCTTGCAAGTAATGGAACTATTGGTGAAACATTTTGATTGTACCACTCACTATTTTCTCTTAATTTTGTGTCTCCATAGTCAGCAAGATTTGATATTCCATACGCAAAAGCATCGGACGCAAGCTCAAATTTAATCGCGTCTTTTACAGCCTTTTTTACAATATCCTTTTTGGACATATTTAGAGCTAAATTTTTAGATGTATTAATAGTAGGCATGACTGACTTAACGGCTTTACCTACACCCAACAAACTAAGAAGATCTGTAAAATATGTGGCCTGTTTTTCAGTTGGACCATATTTTAATTTAAAAGCATCTAACAAATCTTGACCTGTCAAAGCCTCTCCTCTTGCATATTTGGCCTTATCTTTTTCTAATTGTTCGTTTCCCCAAAGAGGAGTATCAGAAAAGTCGGTTGGGTTCAAACTAGTTAAGTACGAACTTATTCCTGGAATAAATTTTAAAAATTCCACCAATTTTGTATCCTGACCATATTTATACATGTCAGAAATACTCTGATTGTATTTTTTTACATTGTCTTCATACCTAATTGCTCTGCTCAGCTCTTCTTTTGCTTTATCGTATCTCCTATCCGCAAATTTTCTAAATATAGAGTTTTTATCCCCAAAATGGTTATACATTTCCACAGACTTATTTGCATCTTCAAATTCTTTTACAATTTGGTCTGCATCCTGATAGTACGACTCGTCTTTCTTCAGCATCTCGGATAGTATTTCTGATTCATATTTAGCATCACGGTATTTATTCAAATCTTTAACAGAATGTTCTTGGAATCATTTTTCCCAGTCATTCTTAGTGTTGTATACCTGCTTTTTGAAATTACTATATGCTCCTCCAATAACATCTCCGATTGATTCCAATATTGGTTTACCGGCATTTGGAGGAGTTGGCTTTCTCTCTTCGTATCCATCCTCTATTTTTTGCACAACACCGTTAACATTTTTGTATGTGTAATTTTTTAAATGGTCGGAATCTTGTGGGTATAAATCATCTTTTCTATTAGAAGGATTTTTAAAATCTGGTTTATAGTATAGTCTTTTAGATATATCCAGCAATCCCTCATGCCTATTTAAACTTTTTTCTGGATTTGCCATAAATGTTTTGTTTTATATTAATCTATTTATACTTTGATGCAAAGGTAATAATTTTTTTGTATAAACACAAAAAATCCGAAGAGTTATTTCTTCGGATTTGCGAAATTCTTCTAGCAAACTTTGTAATAGACATTGTTATATTTGTTGATTATTAAAATTATTAGAAGCTATTTTTAGGATAGCTCGTTTCTATCTTTGATATAATTTTTATTATAGGATTAAGTATTAAAGTTTGCGCGAAGATAGTAATTTATTACGAGAATACAAAATAAAAGGGAGGGAATTTTTACCCCCCCCCCATTGTAAATAAAAATTACTTTATATTTTCCAAAGAATTTGTAAAATCTTCAAAATTCAGTTTTAACTGTAAAGGCTCTTTTGGAAGTATATAATCTACAGCGTCGTCTATATATTGTTCTGGAAAATATACATCACCATACAAATGTTGCATTACAGTCTTTGTTGGGACTCTGGTTTTCATGGTAAAAGGTGTTCCTCCAATTATTTTACCAGCTTCTAAATTAGAAAGTCAATTATCTAATCATGGAATTCTCACACCTTGTGCTCAACTTTTTAATCTTTTGAATTTATCGTCTAATTTCGCACGACCAGCCTGTGAAAGACGAGTTGATATTATACCTTTATTTCTAAGACCGCTTAAAATATCTTTACCTATAACCAAACTTTCTCCTGCAGGAACAGAAAGTCCTGTAGCTATTCTAGAGGATATTCCATCCCCAATACGACTAAAAGGATGCAAATCCCAAACATCTTCGATGTAATGGACTGTTTTTCCATCACCCATTTCTACAGTAGTGTGTCCGGTAAGTCCTCCATGGTTTCCTCCGACGTTATCACTTCCAAACTTGTTTCCGTCTGGTGCACCTCAATCAATTTTCTTATTAGGTCTACGTTTTATTATTTCAGGTAAATTATAACTATATGTGCCATCTGCGTTTTTAACGTATGTGCTATATTTTTGTTCAAGCCCGTTATATATACGCCAAGCGTCTTCCCTATTTTTATTTCAGAAGTTCACCCAATCAGGGTCCAAGTGTGGTGCAAATTCTGAAATATTGGCGCTAAATTTGCTAGGATCCACTGGAGCATCAGATAACACACTATTCAACCATTTAAATCCTCTTTTAACCGGCTTTTCATATCCAAAAGGATTTATAGTTACGAATGCATGCTTTGCTCTATTAGCCTTTGAAAACATCCTTCCGAATTTTAAAATAGGAGCATTTCCAACAAAAGTCTTCGCTGCATTTTTTATTCCGTTTCCTGCGCGTAGAGCATTATATCCTGCTTTTGCACCTTTTAGTACACCAAGCAATGGGGATGCATCCAACACGTCTCCTAATCCAGATAATACTGCTTTTCCATATTCTCCATTTTTTGCATGATCTATTGTTTTCTGTACACCTTGATCTGTTGCAAGATTATACAAGCCTGTTACTGTACCGATTGCTTCTGTAATAGGATGTGTGATTATTTTTGTTGCAAGTTTCCTGGTTGCAGGAAATGCCAAGGTAGCTCCTATAGCTGCAACAACTCCTTTTTGTGGAGCCGTTTGTTTGTCATAATCGTGCTGTATTGACAAAGCATCTTTGACAGCTTGTTCGTCTCCTTTGTTTAGATTCTCATATATCTGATAAGTATTTGCTCCAGGAAGTCTTGGTGTAGAATGCGGATTATCTCCTCCGTCTAAGTTTGAAAGTCCTTGAGCAGCAATTCAGTTAATAAATTTGTTTCCCATTTATTTTGGATTTTGAGATTTGAACGTTAATGCTTTTTGCGCGTCTTTGTTGTTAGATATTCAGCTTTGAATAACTTTTGTATTAAGTACAGACGCACCCCTATCCCTGACCATTTTAGTATGTTTTGGATCCCCGTTATTATAATTTCCACTGTTTCAGTATTCAAATGCATGCTGTAGCGGAGGTACATTTCTATCTATCGGGTAGTAGTTATATCTAAAGTCTCTTAAAAGGTATTCTGCAGGAATTCATCCAAAGTTTCTAAAATAAGACATATTTGCGAGGTGTCTGTTCATTAATGCGTCTTTCTTTGTTTTTACAACAACCATGTTTCCAGCAGGGATTGCTCCAAACTGAGTCTCTTGTGCTGCAAGACCTAAAGCTTCGTTAAGAGGAGTCTTAGTCACAACTGCATATTTTGCTAAAGAGTCTAATGCGTTTGTCGACACTCGACCAACCCCAGGAACTTTAATTTCTAAAGAGTCTATATACGGGATCATATATTCCAAATTTGGTTTTGCAGGATATTCCTTAGATAGGGTTTTTCACAAATACCCGTTATAATAGTTTTCAAACCTCTCAGACTCTTTTGAATCAAATCTAGAATCATTAGGCTTTAGACGTGCTGGTACAATCATACTGCGTGTATGATTATTTTTTGTATATTTTCCTCCGTGATATTTAGTATATAATAGAGGATGCAGTCTTCCACTATTATAATAATCTATAAATTTATCTTTAGGTATATTGTACTCTTTCGCCTCTTTCAATATAGCTGTTTTTTCACCATTTGAAAGGTTATCAAAATCGGTGTTAAAAGCAACTATTTGTCTTGGACCAGGTAGTCCCAAAACGTTTCTTGCAAGAACTACTCTTGTAGCATCCTGTTTTATAATAGGTTCTGACATATCATTAATTTTTAATTTTGTTTTACAATATCTTTATCTATAAGTCCTTATTCTGCTATTCTGATATATTTTTAAGTCATTTCATAGTAAAAATTTTTGTTGGCAAATATAAGAAATGTTTTGGAGATTTGCAAATTAATGATTATTTTTGTAAAAATTTAAAAAAATTAATGTTATGGAACCTTGGAAAAAACAATTTGAAAATTTAACAAACAATTACCCAGAGATAAAAGAAATTATAGATGGAGAGATTAATCGTAGAAATACACTTATAGAGTTGAATAACGCTGTGATAAGAAGATACTTTAAACCAAAGGAACTTTATGTCGCTGATTCAGTATATAAAAGATTTTTGGACGTATATGAAGTGGCAGGCCGCCCAAAAATGAAATTTGTACATGGTCGTCCTAATTACAACACGTTAACGAACACGATTGAAGCTTATAATTTTCCAGGATTGGTTGACGAGCTCTCGCACCCTATATCTTACAAATCTTTTGAGCAGACATGACCCTGATATATTAGAGCATATTCTACATTTAAAGACGTTGGTAAGAAAGCTGCAGGCGAAATTCTTGGAATGCTTAAACACAAAGACGGATATTTTCACTATGATGACCCTACTACTGATGAGTATAGAACTCATAAATTGGTTAGCCCGGCTTTGAATGATTATATTTTTAATGGAATAAAAAATCCTTATGTTCAAAGATAATAATTGACGGGAGAGCAATCTCCCGTTTTTTGTTTTTAGACCCCCAGGTAGGGAAATAATTTTTATTATGGGAGAGTGGGGACAAAGAAAAAGCCTGCTTATTAGCAGGCTTAAAAATTATTCAAATTTTCATAAATTTGTTTGATGGTTGTTTTAAATTGTTCGGTTGAAGCATTGTTTTTCATGGTGTTTACATACCAAGTACACAAACATACATTATCTTTAGTATAACCTTTTGAAGAGTCTATTCTATCCAGTGTTGGGTATGTGTATTTGTCTAGAAAAGAATTGCCAAACTCTACACCAGAATATTTACATTTGTTGTTTTGTTGTTTAAGTAGCTCATGGATAAACATTATATCTAAATTGTACTCTACATTAAGATTTCTGGCATTTGTACTACTTCGTTTTAGTAATTTTTGTTCAATAGAAATACCTACATTTCTATTATATTCTAATAGACATTTTTTACACATAGACTTTCTTCCAGATACAAATTTCTCAGGATCAATTTCCCCACAAACTTCGCATTTGTACTCTTTAGTATTTGGATATGTGATGATTTTGTATCCTAGTTCAGTGTATACCAGTTCTCCAGAAGAGTGTATCTCTTTGGTTATTAAATTTGAGTTTTTTACCAAGTCTCCAGTTAAACCTAATTGACTAAGTTTGGATTCGAATGCATTATTTGTTGTAATACATTCTTCAGTGTCTTTATATTCTTTGTATCTGGTTAGAAGATATTTTTTCATTCGAATATCAAGATCTTTATTAAATATAAATTCTGGACATTCTAGGTGTTGTAATATCTTAATCTTTTTTGCATATCCGTTAGAAGTTTCATCTTTAATTAAATTTAATGTTTCTAACTCTTTAATAATTTTCTTAGTAGATTCTGCTTTTACAACAGAATTGAGGTTTGAAAGGATAAAATGTGAATATCCGTTGGTTTCAAACGCACAAATTGCTCTCAAAATAATTTCTTGATTTAGATTCATATTTGATATATTTTTAATTCACTGCAAATATACAAAATAAAAATTAAATTTCCAAATTTTATCCCCCTATTTTATTGTGTGAACATGCGGAGAGTTATAAATTTATCCCCCCGCCTCACGAAATGGGAAATCGTTTTGATTTTCAACGACTTACGAAAATTTTTTCAAACATGATTTTCGGAATGGCATCAAAAAATCGACCGAAACCCTTAGGGCTCTATGGAGTTATATGTTTGTTTATAGAAGCACAACACAACAAAGTGCGGTGCAAAAACAACAAACACTATGGCAAATAAAAAACCAAACGCAGCGAGCGGTAACGCAGTTGCAAATGAGGTACGCCTCGCAGAGGAGACACCTTTGAAAGGTCTCAAAAACGGCTCTACTATTCAATTAGTAGGCGTTGCTATTTCCGAAAACGGAGAGAGCGAAGATAGCGCAGTTTTGCGCGGTTGCGTAAGCATCCAGCGAGAAAGCGGACTATTTCCGCAGTACTTGTTGGCACTCAAAAACGGAGTAGTACCCTGCATCATACCATTGAGCGCAATAGCACGCGCTTTCGATGGGGAAGAGTACACCCCGAACGAACTGAGTGCTATGCTATCAGAAGCATACGGCTACAATTCGTTAATTGAGAGCGGTGCTCAATTAGTTGCAACCATTCGTCGAGGTGCGTACACTTTCGCACACGATGACGCACCGACAACGGGTGTGCGCTCGATTTCGCTTGCAATCAAGCAAGCGAAAGGTACGCAAATAAGCGTTACCGATAGCGAGCGAGTTGCTGAATTTATCGCACTTATTAAGAGTGCGAGAGAGTACAACGGATAATATCCAAACGCTTTTCGGTTGTGCGTTCAAACAACCGAATTTTTTATTAATCTTAAAAACACAAAATTATGGCATCAGCAATCAAGTGCGGTACAATTAGACAATACACCGCAGTAAGAAAACCGATTTATATCGCAGAAATAACAGCATCCCGCAAAGATTTTGCGCTACCTTGTGATGTGGTTGAAGAGTTCAAACAAAGAAAACCAGATTTTGCCGAGTGCAAATACGACTACGAAAGTCGTAACGAATTTTTCGTAATTCGTTTATATCGTGAGTGTGCGATAGATTTTATCTAAACACACCAACACCCACAACCCCACGAAAGTGGGGAAGTGGGTCTTTTTTTATGGGTGTATGGAGTATGATGTTAGTTATTGTTAGCGGGGACAGGCATAAACTGAACAAAAACATGTTAAATTTAAAATTCTTTGTTATGGCAAACAAGAAACCTTCAAGTGTGTATAACACACAAGTATCAACAGCTGACGGTATCCTTAAGGTAGCAGACGAGGCTCGTGCTCCTCGTGAGACTATTCAGAAGGGTGACAAGTTCCTCATTGTTGAGGACTATGCAGCTATCATTGGATCACCTTGGACAACTCCTAATGGTGATGAGATTCTCACAGCAGAGCGTATTCCAGCTGTAAAGTTGGATCGTAACGGTAAGCCTGTTAAGGGTACTGTTCTCTGGATATCTCAGATCTGTCCTCAGGACTATCTCAAGGTGAATGCATTCGAGACTGAGCTCTATGATGCTCGTCAGGATGGCACTCTTGTAGCAACTATCAAGGGCAAGGTTCTTACTGCTGTTGAGCCTAAAGTTATTTTGGCTCGCAAGTGGGACAATGACAACGGTGGTTACATTACTGATGAGAATGGTGATTTCATCGGAGTTCAGAAGCCAGTTTACCGTTTTGTTGCCGGTATGCCAGCATCTGTAACAGATGTTGCAGCTGCAACAGAGTTGCTCAAGACTTATCTTGAGAAGGAGTATGCAGGCATCCTTGCGTAACTCCTGAAGAACATATCGTGGTATACTTGATGGTAAGTACCTACACATTAATAATCGTAGGTACTACATCGAGTATTCATGGTGTGAACTGTTAACTTACACTTACTTTACAGTTGTATTTACAGGTAAGAATAAGTTGCAGATTATTAATGGGATATAGTGTCCGATAAGCACTGTATCTCGCACAGTTTGTTTGTTGTTTTCATTCGTCACCCAGAAGACGTTAAAACATACTCTGATGAGGCTGGGCGAAACACCACGTAAGTGGTGTCAGTATTAACCACTAAACAAACACAATCATGAAAGAGACTATGAAGATTGGTAACATTGTATTTACCGATACTTGTGCTTTTGTAGAGCGTAAGTATAACGAGGATGCTGCTGACAAGTTTTATGCAGAGATGATAGAAGCTCGTAATAGAGATGCTGCTCAGGCATTTGAGTGTGCTATGACATATCTTCAGATGCGCATTGATCACTGTCGTACTGAGTTAGAACTCAACTTTGCGAATGCAGAAGTTGTATCAGCTCAGAGTGTACACTGGAAGGGTGGACATTTCTCTGTATCTGTGTACGAGCATATGTGTAATGCAGTTTCTAATGCTAAAAGTTGGGATGATCTCAATCGTCTTCAGCTTCAGCAGGTAGTACGCGCTTTGTATCTACAGCGCAACTGCAATGCACATAAGTATTTTTCTGGTGTCATTAAAGACTTGGCATTCAACATTGCTACAGAGCTGTTGCTTTGTAAGATTGATGGGCCAGAGGACTATATTGAGGAGTAGTTATGTATGCAGTAGTAAACAGTAAAGGTCTGGTTGCTAAAGATTTTAGGACCAGACCTGCTGCTTTAGCTTGGTGCAAGCAGTTTGACACACCATTAAAAGTAATCAGTCAAGATTCTAAAGAGTTTTTAAAATTTATTCGAAAATAATTTGGAATTGTAAAAAAGTTTCGTTAATATACGCGTACACGCGCGCATTTATTATATTATATATATTACTAGTAAGTTTGAAAGTAATGTTAGTAGTTATATTGCTTTATAAAGAGATAGTTATACTAGTTTATATACGCGCGTAAGGAAAGTTAAACCTTTAAAAATCAAATAGTTATGGACTTGGAATTTACTAAGAAATGCTGGGAGGGCATTATCGATTATGAGAAAAGCTGGATAAAAGCTAATCCAACTGCAACTTATCCAGTAGTTAAGATTCTTCACTACTTTGGTGCTGAGAGAATCTGCAAGATGCATGGGCTTGATATTGTAGATGTAGAGATTGCTAAGATCTTGATTTCTAAAGCTTTTGAAAAGTAAAAAGGAAGGGTTTATAGCCCTTCCTTTCATTCATCTCCAGGTTTAAATGTAATAGTGGCAGTTCTACTATTCATTAACTGTTGTCTAGTCTTTGCATCACCTTTTCAGAATATATCTTCTGAAATATTGTAAAGACCACGACTACCAGTAACCAATCCTGCATCAGAAAGAATCTTCATAGCCTTTGTAAAGCAAGGTTCAGAGATATTTAATTCTTTGAGTATCTCTTTCTTCTTAGGTGCAGAAATCTGTATCTCTGTTTTGTTGAATTCAGACAATTCTAATAACTTATAAAGGAGTCTAAGCGCAGCAGCACTTGTAATGTTGTAAATAATAGACAATCCTTTAACATAAGTTAAAAAGAATGGTTCTGATTTCTTGTTAATGAAGAATGTTTTACTAACTGTTTCTTCAATAATTTCTCCAGTTGTTTCGTCAACTCTTGTTGACAGCTTTGATTCTGTAAGTATTGATTTCATATAATATGGTATTAAAGTTTGATAACAAAATTATCAAATAATTTCCACATTTGCAAATTATTTGATAATTAAATTATCAATATTTTAATCTACGTTATCAAAGTTTTAATCTACGTTATCAAAGTATGATACTACGTTATCAAACGAAATTGGATAAGAGGTTGATGATGAGGTAGTTAAATAATTTTCTCTTATTATAAATAAAACAGTACTCTTAATGTCGCCAAGGACGGTCCCAAGCCCGTGTAAAGACAGAGGGAGAGTTGTGTTTGTTGTGAGTAATGAGAGGGTGGGGAGACTACTCCTCACCCTCATTTCTTCCATTTCACATCACCTCAAAAACAACTATTACCGCACAAAAAATATTCACTAAAAATCCTTTACTAATTAACACCCACATTTAATATGAAATTACTATTTTTATTTCTAAAAGCAAAACTTTCCCTTCTATTCAAAAAACAAATTAAAGTTACTTTTAAACTTATCAACAATCACTGGTATTGTCATATTCCTGGCTGGCCAAAGTCAATGTTTCAAAAAACACTTATGGTTGGAGAAGCAGCTATTCTTATTTCCGACTTTTATAAGAACAATTTTCCAAAATATACTAATGAAGAAATCACATTTACAGTATATATAGGCAAAAAACAAAAAGAAGGTTGGAATTGTCTCACTAAAATTCATTCATCAACTGTAAAAGGTGGTTTTTATTCAGGATGTGGCTTTAATAATATTTGGTTGTGCCCTGTAACATTATTTGTGCTAGGAAAATATCCTGATCAAATTCAGTTTAAATAATCATGAAAACAACACTCCAATCGGTGTCAATTGCGTTAGACGTAATTTACACCAACGCTTGTAAATCAAGCGATCAACAACTCCCTAAAAACAAACTCCAAAAAGAATCTGGAATAGGTGTTCCAACTTTTAACAGACTCTGGCAAGAATTGGTCAACAGACAACTCTTGTTCATCACAGGATCAACTCGTGGTCAACGCGTTTCTTGGAATTCCCAAAAGTGTGGAATGAATCCTGTGCTTGTTAAAAGCATTTATTCCGATTTCTGTAAAGGAGAAAGAAAAGCAACTACTCGTAAACCTAAAATGCAATATGATGAAATCGTTAGTTATCTCCAGTCAAAAGGTTGGTCTGGTACTCTTACTAGAGTAAAAGAAAACGGTATTATCAAGATTGTTGAAGAATTAAATGTTTAATCTTAAATTATTTGTTATGAACAAAAACACTATCATCCCAGCAGCATTTGCAATTAAAAATGCTCAGTCATTCAATCGCAAGCAGTGGCTTGACCATGCAATGGAAAATGTTTCAGATATCATTGTCCTTAAATCAAAGCAAGGATTTCGTACTATTTCTGTATCTTTCGAAATTCTTATCAAAGGTGCAGAGAATCTCCACGAAGCTGGTGAACTTCTCCAACTTCTTCAGAAAGAATTTGTATCTGCAGGTTATACTGCAAAGGTTGATATTAAGGGAAATATTACAATCTCCTGGTAATTTAAGGGAACACACATGACGAACCATGTGAATGTTCCGAACATGATATAAGAACTGTCTGATCAACAGTAAAATACAACAAAACTGACTATCATATGTTGTAGCTTATAATCATGTTTTTCTCTACCGTGATAGTGGTAATTATTCATAGCTAGTTCGAACTATGAATATGCCGCACTGATGGGAACAGTGTACAATCCCAATTTATTAGTCGGTCACAGGTGGGTTTAAATCCCACTTTTTGACCATTTTTAGTCTTCACCCTACAAAGACATTAAATAAGTGTAGGGAATAGGAGAGATGGCAGAGTCTGGTTTAATGCGCATCCCTGGAAAGGATGTGTACTCGTAAGGGTACCACAGGTTCAAATCCTGTTCTCTCCGCAAACCTGAAAAGGTTTTTCATAGAATAACAATCCAGTTTTCCTGTTCTGGTCAAAAACAGGAATTTTTGAAAACAGGTTCTCCATAATCCTTAAAATGGTGGATGATCCGCTAGCATAATTGGTAGTCGCACGGCCCTTTTAAGGCCGGGGTTCTGGGTTCGAGTCCCAGGCGGATCACAAGTTGCAGGAATGATGAAATAGGTAGACATGGCGGAGAGTCAATTAGATGAGTCCGCCCACCAATCGAAAGATTGGGATGAAATCTGGATGAATTCGGCTGAAATATATAGTTTAGAGGAGATTATATTATGGAGGGCGAGCCAAGCATAAAATGAATTTTATGAAGGTGTAGAGACTACCTGAGGAATGTATTTCCTTAATAACAGGTTCACGAAAGTGTGTAATAAAAGCGTCCAGGCGTACCTAAGTCAGAAATGATATGGTCTGAAGAGATAGTCCGAAGTAGCATTTGCTTAAAATCCTCTGGTCAGTAATGACCGTGCGGGTTCAAGTCCCGCTTCCTGTACTAAAAAGGTTAGCTAGTTCCTTCTAATCAAAAATACTAGCAAAATGCTGCAGTGTACGAGTGGTTTATGTAGCGGGCCCTTCAAGCCCGTGTGAGGTTAATAACCTTGCCGCAGGTTCGAATCCTGTCTGCAGTACAATTTCGATCCCCAATTTGGAAATTAAGTTTAATTTCCTTATCTTTGTGTATAATTTAAAATTAAATTAATATGGCAAAGGGAAATTTTAAGTATGACGACATTTTTGACGACAATAAAAAACAAGAAATTATTAACGACTATGTCAAAAATGAATTAAGTTTAAGAGATTTGTGTGCAAAGTATAATATTCGATCCAGGTCTTGAATTGAAAAATTAGTTAAACCTTATATGCGGTCTTTTTCAGAATCTGGAAAG
>JAEIGA010004032.1_pt1 | contig 22752 bp, 14 predicted proteins | sample 9270691 | NCBI WGS metagenome assembly JAEIGA01 (sample SAMN17057246, study PRJNA624740) | gut metagenome | biome: biome; isolation source: fecal sample | host: Bos grunniens | place: China: Xizang | collected 2019 | reverse complement strand
GTCAGACCCTCGTGTCTACGTTCCGCAGCAGTTTTCCAATCCGGCAAACCCGGCAGTCCACCGTCATCACACGGCTCTTGAAATAATGGAGCAGGCGGCGCGCCCGATTCACGGCTTTTGCTCTGGCATCGGCACAGGCGGCACGCTCTCAGGAATAGGAGAGACTCTACGCAATCAAAATCCAGAGATCGAAATCTGGGCCGTCGAGCCTGAGAATGCCGCCATTCTTGCTGGCGGTACGGTCGGCACGCATTTGCAGATGGGCATAGGAGACGGTTTGATTCCCGACAATCTTAATCAGGCCATATATTCACACATTGAAATCGTCACAGATGATGACGCGCTTGAAACGGCGCGCAATCTTGCTCGCCTTGAGGGGCTTTTAGCCGGCATCTCTTCTGGAACGAATGTAGCTGCGGCTCTGCGCCTTGCTAAAAAATTAGGGCCCGGCAAGACTGTTGTAACGGTTCTTCCTGATACTGCGGAGCGGTATTTTTCAACTCCTCTTTTTGCGCAGGACGATAAATGAAGTTCAAACTCGAGGAGATAGCTGCGTGCCTTGCGCTATTTCGCGGGCTTAACCGTGAAGAAATCGGCGAAGTTCTATATAAGCTTAACGCCGTGACGAAACTTTATCGCAAGGGAGAGATTGTTGTCCATGCAGGGTTTGAGGCGAACAGGCTTATGGTAGTTTCGTCCGGGCACCTTCATGTGTACGCGGCATCTGGGGAGGGCGAGCCTCAGCTTTTAGTACGGCAAATCGGCGTTGACGAAGTGCTTGGGCTTTGGATATTGCACATGCCTGAAGTCGCTTGCTGGCCAGGTACCGTTGTTGCGGCGGAGGAAAGCCTTCTCGTTTCTCTCGATCTTGAACAGTTCAGAAGGGCTGTTGCTTCTTCTGAAAGTTATTTTGCTAGGATGACCGCCAATTCCGCCAAAATCCTTTCGCGCGAGCTTTTCTCGACGTGGCGAAAGCTTATGGTGATGGATGCTCCCACAATTGAGGCAAAAGTGAAGACGTACCTTTCTGAGCTCGACAGCGAAGGAGGGCATACGGGAGTTGTTACGATTCCTTTTGACAGGGAGCGGATGGCGGAGTTTCTTGGTGTTACAAGACCCTCTCTTTCTCGCGCGATAGGGCGTCTTCGCGATGAAGGGCAGCTTACTTGGAGGAAAAACGTCTTCAAAATAAACTTTTAATTTTCGTAACCAAATGTTACGGAAATGTCGGTGATAAAAAGTTATACTTTAAGAGTATGCGTAGAGAATCAACATTTCTTCGACTTATCCTCGGACTTAGCGGGTGCAGATCCGCTGAGTCGTCAATCGCTTGAAAAAGCGTATTCGGCTCAAAGGCACCCTTAACAAAGCGGATCACCTCTCGGGCGGTCCGCTTTTATGTTTCCGCCAAAACAAGATGTCAAAAAAGTTTATAAAAGGTAGTGAAAAATGAATATAGAAGAAAACAATATCAGTGGTGAAGGCAGCAGCAAGGTAGGTTCGCGCATCCGCGCTTTCCGTGAGCAGCATGATTGGAGCGTGTATGACCTTGCGCAAAAGTCCGGTGTCGATGAGAAGGTTGTCAATGCGATTGAGAAGGGTGAGGTAATGCCCGCTCTCGGAGTTCTCGTAAAGCTCAGTCGTGCTTTGGGGCAGAGGCTTGGCACTTTTATGGACGATCAGTTTAAGCCTGATCCCATCATCACGCGCGCCGATGATATTGAATCGAAAAAGGTCGCAGGCGAAGGGATGAATACGCTTGGATACGCAAGTCACTCTCTCGCGATAGGCAAGCCCGACCGTCACATGGATCCTTTCCGCATTGAGTTTGAGGCTGACGGCGTTGATGAAGTTTCGCATCACGAGGGCGAAGAGCTTATTATTTGTCTTGCCGGCGAGGTTGAACTTACTTATGGCCCCGATAAAACAGTTCTCAAAGCGGGTGACACTGCCTATTACAACTCCTGCGTCAAGCACGGTTTGAGGGCGCTCAACGGCCAGCCCGCCTCGATTTACGGCATCGTGTTCATGCCTGTGTGATAAGGAGTCTTTCATGTTTAAGTTAACCGATCCATACGGGACAGCGCCGCGCAAGGCGCCGTTTCAGCAGTCAGTTTCTACTGGCGTGCCGTGGCACAATATGCCGGTTACGCGCGAGTACACTCTTGGGCAGCTTCTCGACCAGACAATAGCGCGTTGCGGCGAGAATGACGCTGTCGTTTATGCCGACCGAGATTTTCGCCTTACTTGGTTTGAGTTTGGCGAAGAGGTCGATCTCGTGGCCAAGGGGCTTATGGCTCTTGGCGTCAAGCGTGGCGAAAAGGTGGCTCTTTGGGCGACGAACGTGCCGCATTGGGTGGTGCTCATGTTCGCGACTGCGAAAATAGGCGCGATTCTTCTGCCTCTCAACATAAATTACAAGTCGGCGGAAATCGATTTCGCGCTCAAGCAGTCGGATGCGGAAAATCTTTTTGTTATCGACGGCTATCGCGATTGCGACTATATTGAGACGATTAACAATTTGATACCTGAGCTGAAGGAATGTCCGCGAGGAGAGCTTAAGTGCCCTAAGTATCCTCATTTGAAGCGTATGTTCTACCTCGGGCCGAAAAAGCACCGCGGCATGTATTCGCTTAACGAGGTGAAATCTCTCGCTTGCGAAATTACGCAGGAGCAATATATTGCCCGTCAGGCCGAATGTGATGTCAACGATATCGTGAACATGCAGTACACGAGCGGAACGACAGGCTTCCCCAAAGGAGTGCAGCTCTCTCACCGCAATATTGCAAATGATGGTTTTTGGATTGGTGCCTGCCAGAATCTCTCTTCAAGAGACAGAGTCTGCATCCCAGTGCCTCTCTTCCATTGCTTCGGGTGCGTTCTTGGCGTGATGAGCTGTGTCAATCACGGCTCTACTATGGTGTTTCTTGAGAAGTTTGATCCGCTTCTCGTGATGAAGTCGATTGAGCGCGAACGCTGCACCGCCACTTACGGCGTGCCGACGATGTATATCGCTATGCTCGATCATCCGCGTTTCAAAGAGTTTGACTTCACTTCTCTGAGGACGGGAATCATGTCGGGAAGCGCGTGTCCCGTTCACAGAATGGAGCAGGCGCAGGAGAGAATGTTCATGAAGGAAATCACCAACCCGTACGGGCTTACCGAAGCCGGGCCGGTGATGACGATGACTCGTTATTTCGAGCCCTCCATCGAGCGCAAGTGTCAGACTATCGGGCAGGCGCTCCCTGGTATTGAAGTTGCCATCATCGATTCTGAAACTGGTGAAATCGCGCCCATCGGGCAGGACGGCGAAATATGCTGCCGCGGCTTCAACAACATGAAGGGCTACTACAAGATGCCCGAGCAGACGGCAAAGTGCATCGATGAGAACGGGTGGCTTCACTCAGGCGACATCGGGCGCATGGATGCAGACGGCTACTATTATATCACCGGACGTCTTAAAGATTTGATCATCCGTGGCGGTGAAAATATTTCTCCTAAGGAGGTCGAAGATTTCCTCGGCACGATGCCAGGAGTTAAAGATGTTGCTGTCGTAGGCTGCCCCTCCAAGAAATATGGCGAACAGCCGGCGGCTTTCATCATTCCTTCCGACGGTGCTCAAATTAAGGAGGAGGATGTTGCCGCGTTCTGCAAGGATCGCATCAGCTGGTTTAAAATTCCTAAATACGTTCACTTTCTCGAGACATTCCCAATGACTGCCTCGCAGAAGATTCAGAAATACAAACTGCGCGATATGGCGCGCGAGCTTTGGCCTAACGCCTAAAAAGCTAGCCTTCGCCTTTTATGGTATAATACAAGATATGAAGCAGGTAAAGAAGACTAAGTTGCGCATTACCGACACGACTCTCAGGGACGCACATCAGTCTCTGTGGGCGACGCGCATGAGAACGGATGACATTCTCAAAATCGCGGAAACAATCGATTCCGCAGGTTATTATTCGCTTGAATGCTGGGGCGGCGCGACATTTGATGTCTGCATGCGCTTTTTGAGGGAAAACCCTTGGCAGCGTTTGAGAGAGATAAAGAAAGTCTGTAAAAAGACGCCTCTGCAAATGCTCTTTCGCGGGCAGAACATTCTCGGTTACAAGCATTACGCCGACGACGTGGTGGAGCGTTTTGCAGCGCTCGCATGCGAAAACGGGATGGATATCTTCCGTATTTTCGATGCTCTTAATGACCCTCGTAATCTTGAAACGGCCATTAAGAGCGTCAAGAAATACGGCGGCCACGCGCAGGGTACGATTTGCTACACGACATCTCCCGTCCACACTGTTGATGCGTACGTTAAGCTTGCCAAGCAGCAGGAGGCGATGGGTATTGATTCTCTCGCCATCAAGGATATGGCTGGTGTTCTTACGCCTGGTGCGGCGCGCGAGCTTGTTGCAGCTCTTAAGAAGGCGATGCCAAAAATGCCTATTCAGGTGCATTCGCACATGACAAGCGGTATGGCGGCTGCAATGTATCTTGCAGCTGTTGAAGAAGGTGCGGGCTGCGTCGACTGTTCGATTTCAACTCTCAGCTCCTTCTCAAGTCAGCCTCCCGTGGAGTCGATGAAGGCGATTTTCGACTCGGAAGGCTTTGATACGGGGCTTGATTCCGCCGCGCTTGAAAAGATTAATTCTTATTTCATGGAACTTAAGAAGAAACGCCAGCCAGGCTCTTCCGCAAAGGTCGAGGCTGTGGACGCAGGCGTTCTTGTCCATGCGATTCCCGGCGGAATGATTTCCAATCTCCGTTCGCAGCTTGCCCAGCAGGATGCTCTCGACAGGCTCGGCGAGGTTCTTGAAGAACTTCCGAAGGCGCGCGCAGATCTCGGTTATCCTCCGCTCGTCACGCCCACGTCACAGATTGTCGGCGTTCAGGCTGTTCTTAACGTTCTCTCGGGCAAGCGCTACTCGATGGTCACGGACGAGACGAAGCATTATGCGGCCGGCTATTACGGCAAAACTCCCGCTCCCATCGATCCTCGCCTGCGCAAGAAGCTCTGCGGCAAACTTAAACCCATAGAATGTCGTCCGGCAGATCTTCTCGATAACGGTCTTTACGCAGCCGCCAACGAGATTCCCGCGGGAATGATTAAGGCAGAAGAAGATATTCTCTCTTATGCTCTTTTCCCAGAGGTTGCGCTTGGGTATTTCAAGTGGCGCAATGCCGATCCTAAGACGCGCGAGCCGATCCCCGCGGATGTCGAGGAGGCTTCTACGGCCGCCGCCGCGCCGGTCGCGGCGACTCCCGCAGCCGCCGGCTCTTGCGCGGCGAAGAGCGCAGAGAAGGTTGAAGGTACTCCCGTTTGCGCGCCGCTCAACGGCACGTTCTACCGCTCGGACGCTCCCGGCAAGCCGCCGCTTGCCGAGGACGGCGCAGAAGTGAAGGCCGGTCAGGCCGTCTGCGTGATTGAGGCGATGAAACTTTTCAATCCGATCAAAGCCGAGGTTGGCGGGAAAATCGTATTTCTTGCCGAGCACGGAAAAAGCGTCGTTAAAGGGCAGGTGGTGGCGGCGATACGCTAAAGCGTGTCTTTGCCTCCAGTTACAGCGGAGGGGAAATGCGTAAGAGAAAAAATCCGAGAATCCTTATTGTCACTCCGGAAATTACATATCTTCCGGAGGGAATGGGCAATCTCGCCGGCAAGATGTCGGCAAAGGCGGGCGGCATGGCCGATGTTTCCGCCTCTCTTGTGCAGTCCCTTCATACGCTCGGCGCCGATGTTCATGTGGCGCTCCCTCACTACCGCCGGATGTTCCATGTCGAAACTGCGCAGCTCGTAGCTTCCGAATTGAGAAAATACAAAAGCCATCTTCCCGACGAGAGAATTCATCTTGCGGAAGACCGCTGCTTTTATTACCGCGACACAGTTTATTCTCAAGGCGACGGGAACATAAAACTCGCTCTTGCGTTTCAGCGCGAGGTGATAAACAACATTATCCCTCGCGTACAGCCCGACCTTATCCACTGCAACGACTGGATGACTGGCCTCATTCCCGCTGCGGCGCGCCGCGAGGGAATACCGTGCCTTTTTACGGTCCACAACATTCATACGCAGAAGCTTACGCTTTCGCAGATTGAGGACGCGGGAATCGATTCGGCAGAATTCTGGATGCATCTTTATTATTCGTATCCGCCGTACAATTATTTTGAATCGCGCGAATCGAATCTCGTTGATCTTCAGGCCTCTGGCGTTTTCGGAGCGCACTTCATAAATACTGTCTCGCCGACATTTCTCACGGAAATCGTTAACGGGTGGCATTCGTTCGTTCCCGATTCAATCCGCAATGAAATTAGAGGCAAGTATTACGCCAATTGCGCCTCCGGCATTCTTAACGCCCCCGATACTGCGGATAATCCCGCTACTGACGATAAAATACCTTTTAAGTACGGGCCTGAAAATCACTATGCGGCGAAGAGAGAGAACAAGGTTGCTCTTCAGCATGCGCTTGGGCTTGAGGAAAATCCCGACAAGGCGCTTTTCTTCTGGCCGAGCCGTCTCGATCCCGTGCAGAAGGGGCCACAGCTTCTTGCTGATATCGCATACCGCTTCCTTGAGAAGCATCCAGATGCGCAGATCGCCGTAATTGCGAACGGTTCGTTCCAGCGGCCCTTCTGCGAGATTAGAGATTTCCACGGCATACATTCACGTCTTGCCGTGCGTGATTTCGACGGCAGGCTCTCCCAGCTTGGTTTTGCCGCGTCAGATTTTACCCTTATGCCGTCTCTCTTTGAGCCGTGCGGGCTTCCTCAGATGCAAGCGCCCATATACGGTTCACTCGCTGTTGTTCACGATACGGGCGGGCTTCACGATACTGTCGAGATGCTTGACGCCGCGTCATCGCGGGGCAACGGCTTTATTTTTGAGACGTACGATTCCAACGGTCTGTTCTGGGCTATGGACCGCGCTATGGATTTCTTCCACAGCCCTGCGCCGGTGCGCGAGCATGAAATTTCGCGCATTATGGCCGAGTCTTTGAGGCGTTTCAACCATGACGAATGCGCCAAGCAGTACATTGCTCTCTACGAGCGCATGCTTGACCGGCCGCTTGTAAGATAAAGGAGTTGAGATGAAACTGGAGGAACAGGTCAAGAATATCGCTTCTGCACTTGAGGATGCGAAGGCTTCTGATGTCAAAGTTTATGATATGCGCGGCGCGGCAGCGTTAGCCGATTTTTACATTGTCGCGACAGGTGCGGCGGCCCCTCATCTTAAGGCTCTTGTAAGGCAGCTTCCCAAGAACGCGTACAGAGTTTCGGGAGATCCCGAGAGTGGGTGGATTGTTGCCGACTACGTCGATATCGTAGTGCACGTATTCTCTCCCGAAGCGCGTGCTTATTACGCTTTGGAGAAGCTTTGGATTTCGGCCTGAACGCGGCGAGTTAGTTCGGCAATTTTCTCTTCGGCCGTATTTCCCTTAAGAGTTTCCACAAAAGCGATTTCGCGCGAGTGCGAACGGTAGAAGACGGCTCGCGAGCCTCTTGAGTCTATGCTCGTTATTCGCGCCTGAGAGCAGAGTATTCTAAGGGATGCGATGGAGGCGAACTCTTTTACCTTATTCGGCAGAGGCCCGAACCTGTCTCGCATTTCGGAAACGAGAGCGGAGACGTTTTTAAGATTCTGAGCTTCTGAAAAGCGGCGGATTGAGGCGAGGCGCAAAGCATCGTCCTCTATGTATTCGGCTGGGATTGAAGGGCGGGAGAAGTCGAGATTGAGTTTTACGTCGATTGTCTCTGCGACTTTTTCGCCTTTCATCATCGCAATCGTTCTTTTCAGAAGCTGGCAGTATAATGTAAATCCTACTGCCGCCACATGGCCAGACTGCTGCGAGCCGAGAAGGTTTCCGGCTCCGCGCAGTTCAAGATCGCGCACGGCAAGGTTGAACCCTGCGCCGAGGCCGGCATGGCGTCTGAGAGAACTGAGGCGCTCTCGCGCATCGGAATCGACAGATCCTGATGCAGGCAGAAGCATGTACGCGTATCCCTGGCGCGAAGATCTGCCGACGCGGCCTCTTATCTGATAGAGATCGGCAAGGCCGAATGTATCGGCTCGCTCGACGATAATCGTGTTCGCGCGCGGAATGTCGAGCCCCGATTCCACGATTGTCGTCGAAAGGAGAATGTCAAATTCGCCATTCTCGAAAGCTTTCATTTTTGCGGCCAGTTCTTTTGCGTCCATCCGTCCGTGCGCCACAGTGATTCGCCATGAGGGGCAAAGTGATTTGAGGCGTTTTTCAACGAGATGGATGGTGGCGATTCTGTTGTGGAGAAAAAACACTTGTCCTCCACGCGCGATTTCGGCGGAAATGGCCGATGAAACAGTATGGTCGCTATCGCGCTCGATTTTAGTGACGACGGCAACTCTCTCGCGTGGTGGAGTGCGAAGAAGAGATAGATCGCGCGCCCCGGTCATAGACATGTAAAGCGTGCGGGGAATCGGCGTTGCAGAAAGAGTAAGGACATCGGCTGTCGCTTTGAGCGTCTTGAGAAATTCTTTGTGCTTGACGCCGAAGCGCTGTTCTTCATCGATGATAATAAGGCCTAAGTCGTGGAAAAAGATTTTTGAACTGAGCACTGCGTGTGTGCCGATTACGATATCGCATACGCCTGAAGATATCCGCTTGAATGTGCCTTCGCGCGTTTTTGGCGTCTGCAGGCGAGAGAGGCATTCTATGCGCACGGCCGTTCCGTCAAAGCGCGAAGTGAAAGTTTCGAAATGCTGCTCGGCAAGAATCGTTGTCGGCGCGAGGACGACAGTCTGCTTGCCGTTCATAGCCGCGATGTAAGCCGCTCGCATGGCAATTTCAGTCTTTCCGTATCCTGCGTCGCCGCAGATGAGCCTGTCCATCGGCTTGCGTGCGGCCATATCAGATTTTATATCGTCGATCGCGGAGGATTGGTCTTTCGTCTCTTCATACGGGAACGTCTCTTCGAAAGCGTCGATTCCGTCGCATTGAATGTCAAAGGAAAAGCCGGGGACCGTCTCGCGTCGCGCTTGTGTCTCAAGGAGCGATGCGGCAAGGTCTGCAACCGCCTTTTGCGCATCGCGCTTGTCTTTTTCCCAGCGTTTGCCGTCAAGCCTATGAAGATTTATTTTTTCGCCTTTTACACCTACATAGCGTGAAAGCAGATGGGCGTGCGTTGAGGGGATGTGAAGTTTTCCTCCTTCCGCGTATTCAACGGTGAACACTTCACTTCTTTGCCCATCGATGTTAATTTCGCTCGATCCTATGTAACGGCCGACGCCATAGTCGATATGGACGACATATTCGCCTGGTTCAAGTTCATCGAAATCCGATATTCTTTCTCCTGATAGAGAAGTCATTTTGTCGCGGCGGAATCGCACGGAACGTTTGACGAACGATCTGTCCGCCTTGGAGACGACGATTAGAGACTTTGTCTTGCCTTCGCCTGGCAGTTCAAATCCTCCGGAGAGATTGTCGATGTTGAGTATGTGAGCGCCGCGTTTTTCAGAAGACTCAATGTGGCGAGCAAGACGCAGTCGGGCCTGTTCAAAAAGTTCCGGATGGCGGGCGGCATCGGCAGAGAGAGCTGAGAACCCTGGCAAGGGGGAAGTTATTAGCGGGTCTGTCGCGCATCCTTGCGGAGCCGGATCTCCAGTGAATATAAAATACGCAGTTTTTTTATTGCGTTCGCTTATCTCAGGTAAAGAGTACGCATTGTGTTCAAGAGCAATAACTACTGAGTGCGGCGGGAGAATTTCAATAAGGCTAGTGTTTTTTGACTCGTCCGTTTGTCCGGCAGTAAGCGGTGTGAATGCGGCTGAAGTAATTTGACTTACGGACGACTGTGTTGCAGGTGAGAATGTTCTGATGCTCTCGAGGTCGTCGCCGAAAAATTCGATGCGCACGGGAAGCTCTTCGCCTGGAGACCAAGCGTCGACGATTCCACCTCTAACGGAAGATTCTCCTTCCTGACGAACTTGCGAGACGCGTGAATATCCACTTTTTGCAAGTCGTTCTGTAAGCCCGCTAAAGCTTAGGCGAAATTCATCCTTATTAAGAGAGACGCGTATCGTTTCTGGGAAATCTTCTGGAATCGGATCGGAAAGGGCTGTTGCGTCAGCTACGACAATAAGCGGACTCTTTTTCTTTCTCGCTTCATTGAGTGCCGCTACAGTCTTCATCCTTATGGCAAAGGCATTGCGTTCTTCATCGTCCGCTCGAGGAAATTCAAGAAGAGAAGGTGCGTTTTGAGATTGCTTCGGATAAAGCTGTTCGATAAGAGTTGCGATATCAGAGAAGAGTCTATCGGCATCTGGAAGACCTGATGTAACTGCAAGGACGGCAGTTTCTTCGCGTATAGCGATAGAGAGGGCTAAAAAAGCGTCTGCCGAATTAGTTAAAGAGGCAATGGATACGCATCCTCCTGGTTTTCTTCCAGGGGGTGAAAAACGTTTTGCAAAAAGTTCCAGCGCTTTTTTCATCGCTCGCGCCGTAGTATATCAAAAAAGAGGGGGAACGGGGGAAAGGGAATAGGGAAGAGGGAAGAGTTAATGTTTGAATGTTAGAATGTTTGATTGTTTGATTGTTGTATAACTGGTAAACTGTCCAACTGTAAAACTTGCTAACTTCCCAAGCGCAAGAGAAGTTTGCAAGTAGAGTCAGTTTGACAGTTTGCGAGTTTGTCAGTTTGGGAGTTTTATCCACTAACGACTAGCCCCTAGCCGCTAACGGCTAATGGGGGAGAATTACAGCTGCGCCCCTGATTGACAGGTTTGCGTAAAAATCGTATAATACGCGATACTTTTTTTGAACAAAAAGTGAAGATCGGAGCGTAGCGCAGTCTGGTAGCGCGTTTGCTTCGGGAGCAAAAGGTCGAGGGTTCAAATCCCTCCGCTCCGACCAATTCCCGAAAATTAACCTTTGTGTGCAAATAAGGAATTTTACGAAATTTGGTCTTTGTAAAGTTCCGCCACGAGAGTGAGTTTTGAAGGGTGTTTTCCAACACTTTCCAATTTTACATAAATTTTACAATTTCATCGCGGTGGTCTTACAATAAAAATGTATAATATCCGCCATGATGAACATTGATACAACTGTTGCAGTAATTGGCGGACTTGCTTTCTTTGTCTATGGCATGAATCTTATGTCCGACGGCCTTCAGCAAGTCGCAGGAGAAAAACTTAAATCCGTCTTGTCTCTAATGACTAAAAACCGCTTTTTAGCGATTTTTACTGGTGCATTAGTAACTGCCGTAATCCAAAGTTCAAGCGCAACCACTGTTATGACAGTAGGTTTCGTCAACGCAGGATTGCTGTCATTAGTACAAGCGATTGGAGTAATATTCGGTGCCAATATCGGCACCACCATCACAGGTCAGATTGTGTCGCTTAAACTCGACAACTTGGCGATGCCATCAATTATAATTGCAGTTGCAGGTCTATTGATAGCAAAAAGGCCTACATTGAGAGGAACTCTTAAAACGCTTCTCGGCTTCGGCCTTCTATTCTACGGGATGTCGCTTATGAGTTCAGAATTGAAGGGACTTGCAAGCAACGAAAATTTCCTCAAAGTATTCTCATCCTTTGACTGCACGCCCAAACCAGGCGAGGCGATGCCGTTTCTTCACGTTCTCGGAGCCGTCGGCGTAGGTACGGCATGCACCATGCTCGTTCAAAGTTCTTCGGCAACCATCGGCATCACCATCGCCCTTGCAGAAAGCGGAGTTATTTCCATCTGGACTGCCGTGCCGATTGTTTTCGGAGACAATATCGGCACTACCGTAACTGCGATGCTCGCATCTATCGGTACCAACGCCAACGCCAGACGCGCCGCCCTTGCACACGCGCTTTTCAATCTTATAGGAACGACAATAATAATCTCTTCATTCCTCATCACACTCGAAGCTTTCGGCTACAGGGCTCCGGCTTTTTTAGTGGCGGTAGACGAGTTCGTATCGGGCTGCGGCCTCAAAGGCGAACATCCTGGACGTTTCGTGGCAATGGCGCATACACTTTTCAACGTCTCGAACGTAATTGTCCTCACCGCCTTTATTCCAGCCATCGCATGGCTTACCGAAAAGGCGATTCCTGGGCCTAAATTCCAAAGAACGGTAGAATTGGAGCCTCGTCTTCTCGAAACTCCGTCTCTGGCCATCGAAACTTCCGTGCGCGCACTCACACACCTTGTGCGCAAAAGTTGGCGCATTGTCTCGGTGTCGATGGGCAACTGCATAAAGAAGACTGACGTCACCGAAGATGAGATATTCCGCGCAGAACAGGAAGTTGACGCAAGCCGCGGCAGAGTGCGCAACTACTTGGCCGAACTTTCAAAACGCAGAGTGAGCGAAAGCCAGTCGCGTGTGCTGCCAGAGATTATCCACTGCATCAACGACGCAGAGCGCATCGCTGACCTCGGCACAATAATCTTCTCAAAATCAGACGCCGTGCGCACTGCCAACGGGCTAACAAAAGATGCCTGCGATAAAATTGCGCAATTCAAGCCTGCGCTAAAAGAATTGTTTGCCGCCACAATGGCATCGCTTGCCGGAAAGAAGGAAAGTGCCGCTATCGTCAAATCTATCGCAAACGAAATCAAGGCATCTGTAGACGATGCAATGAAATGCGGCTCCGCGAGCATCCAGGTGATAGGCGAGACTGCAGCAGTTGATTATATCAGCGTCGTTTATGCCGTGCGCGATGTTACGCGCCACCTCGTGAACATAGCGGAACGCGCCGAATTCATGGTATAATTTACTAATCATGATTTACATTCTGGAAGACGACTTATCTATTCGCGAACTTGAGGCGTACGCGCTTGAAGCGGCCGGCTTTGACGTGCGGAGTTTTTCCGAAACGGAAAGTTTTCTCAAGGCGGCAAAAGAAGCGCCTCCTGAGCTTGCGATACTTGACATAATGCTGCCAGGGCCCATCGACGGCCTTGAAGCGATGAAGAGGCTTAAAGCTTTTTCGCCGCAAACTTTCGTTATCATCGCAAGCGCAAAAAGCTCGGAGTTCGATCGGGTGCGCGGCCTTGATCTCGGAGCCGACGACTATCTCGTAAAGCCCTTCAGCATTCTTGAAATGACAAGCAGAATCAAGGCCATATTAAGGAGAAGTACGGTTGGCGCTGCTGAAAAAATTTCTGTAGGTGACATCGTTCTCGATAAGAGCGGATGCACCGTCATGGTCGGCGGAACATACGTCCGGCTGACGCGCAAGGAATATGCACTATTGGAAATTTTCCTCACTCATCCTCAGCGCGTTTTTACGCGTGAAACTCTTTTAGAGCGCGTATGGGGAGCGGACAGCACAATGGAAACGCGTACGGTAGATATGCATATTGCGAGCCTGAGATCAAAACTCGGGCGGACGGAAGCGATAGAAACCATTCGCGGCTTTGGATATAAGCTCGGGGGAGAAAAATGATTTTCGCCTTATTTAAGCGCCTCCTGATGTCTCGATTTGAGAAAATACGCCGCGAATTCACTGCGAACGTCTCTCATGAGCTTAAAACACCTTTGCAATCCATTGCCGGCGCAGCGGAACTGCTTAAATCAGGAATGGTAAAGGACAGCGATCGCGAAAAATTCATTGATATAATAATATCTGAATCGCAGCGGATGAATAGAATAATCGGAGACATCATCGTTCTTTCAAAACTCGACTCCGATGTCTGGATGCACGAAAAAGAAAATATCGATTTTGTAAAGCTCACACGCGATTCGGTTGAATCGCTCAGGCACACGGCTGAGAATGCCTCGGTAAAACTTACCCTTTCTACGCCGTTGAAATCTGACCGAACGATTCTCGGAAGCCGTCATTATTTAGAGGCGATAGTTTCTAATCTCGTTGACAACGCTATTCATTACAACAAACCAGGCGGCATTGTCGATGTTAAACTGCAGTATGAGCAAGACCATCTTACTTTAACTGTAGCAGATACGGGCATCGGCATCGATAAGGAACACCAAGAACGCGTTTTCGAAAGGTTCTACCGCGTGGACAAAAGTAGATCGCGCAAGTCAGGCGGCACAGGGCTCGGTCTTTCAATTGTCCGCAACGCGGTAAAACTGCATAAAGGTGAACTTTCTCTTGAATCAGCAAAAGAGAAAGGCAGCACCTTCACAGTAGCGCTGCCGTACTGCTGAAATCAAACCGCACTTAGTTATATTACTTGCGCATCCTCGCGGCGAAAGCCTCAGTCGCTTCCTTTTCGATGTTTGTAAACAATGCTGGCGTACGCGCCGCGTTCTACACAGCGCGCATATTTCACCGCGCTTTTCCCAAAGAGTATTGCATAGAACGGCGTTGTGCGGCGTATTCCAGCAGCTTTCTCGAGAAGTTCAGGGATTTCATTCTGCACGAGCTTTAAGAAGCCGCACCAGCAAGTTCCAATACCGTTCGCATTGGCGATAAGCTCAAAATTGGAGCAGGCAATCGTCACATCCTCCATTGGAGTCGTAACTCCAGAAGCAGTCTCATCGGAAGATACGATAAGTATGCCAGAAGCACCGCGAAAGAAAATATCGTCTCCACCTTTTCTAAGTTTAATTGCGGGAATCGCGAGCCATCGAGGCAGCAGCTTCGCTCCGTCGCGATGTTCCTCGACCGCTTTCAAAAACGCCGAGCGAAATTCATCGACCGCCGCGCGATTGGGGTAGCATGTGAACGTAAGAGAGCGTGCGTTGCAGCCCGTAGGAGAATTTGCTAAAAGTTTCAAGACTTTATCGAGAACCGCTGGGTCGACATCGTCTGGCTGAAACTTGCGGATGGAGCGGCGCGATTTAATCCAGTTTGAAACTTGTTCTGCATTTGGGAGCGAAAGGCCTTTTACTTCCGTTGCATCCGACGACTTTACGCCGTCAAATGTAATCGCCCCCGTTGGACAGATTGCGAAGCAATGCTGGCAGCGCATGCACTTTTCCGGATGGGGCATTGCAGGAAGAGAATTGTCATCAACCGAGAGTACCTTAAATGCGCAATCGCGGACACATGCGCCGCATTTGACGCAGGCGGAAGAATCAACCTTAAAATCAACTATCTCACGCAGTTCTGCCTGGTTTTCAATCGTTATATCTTTCATATCAATCTTGCACTGCTTTGATAAGTGTTCTATTTAACCGGGATATACCCAAAAATTTAAAGACAAAGAAGAAGGACGCCTATTAAAATCGACGCGAGAGCGAGCGCTTTTCGGCGAAGGTCCTTTTCTCGGAAAAGCGCGCCGCCTATGAAGAATGTTAAAATAATGCTGGAGCGCCTAACCAAACTTAAAACTGAAATCTGAGCGTCAGGAACGGCTATGGCGGTAAAATAACATGCATCAGACGCGGCCAAAAGAATCCCTGTAAGCGGCATCGTCCAGCGCCATTTAAAACCGCGTCGGCAAAACGCCGCCGGCACGGCGTACATAAGAGTCATTCCGCCGAGAAACCACCACAAAACGGTAAGCGGAGCTATTCCCAAACCTTGCATCAAATGCTTATCGTAAAGTGCGCTGCAGCTGCCGAGAACCGTTCCTGTAAAAGCGAGCGCAACGGCTTTAAGCCCGCCTGCAGCCTTGTCGCTTCGCGTTGAGAGCGAAAAGAAAATGCAACCCGCCAAAACAAAAGCCATTCCAATGCCTTGAACGGCATTAGGAACTTCGGCAAAAATAAGGACTGCCCCGATCAATGTCCAGAACGGTCCTGAAGCACGAATGGGAGCGGCGCATGTTATCGGAAGAGTCTTTAATGCAAAATATGTCGCAGTCCAGCTCGATGCCACGATACAGCTTTTCACGAACAAGAGCAAGGAATATTTCGGATCAAGACTCACCGTATCGCAAAGGCGGCCAGAAAAAACGAGCAGTACCGTAAGCACCGCCCATCCGCTAAGAGCAGTAATAAAAAGAGTCGGGAAAACTGAATTGTTTTTGACACTTGCTTTTTTGCAAAGATCATACATGCTCAAGCAAACGCTTGAAGCAAGAATCCACAACAGCCAGGAATTTAAAGAGAAGGGCATCAGATGTTGTAATGCTTAAGCTCTTCTCCGTCATAATAGCCAATCGAACGGCACGAGCCTCCCTTCGGAAGCGAAACGGAGCCGGGGTTGAAAAGCTCAAAAGAAGAAGAAAGCCTCTTCAGTTCGGGAATATGCGTATGTCCGTGAACTAACACGTCAGCGACGCCGATTGGAGGAAGTTTAAACTCATTCCAAAGATGCCCGTGAGTCAAAAAGAACTTTTTATTTCCCGCGTCAAGAATCTGGTAATCTTCCATGATGGGGAATTTTACCATCATCTGATCAACCTCGGCATCGCAATTGCCGCGCACGGCCACGATGGAATCGGCTCTCGCATTGAGCGTCTCCGCAACCTTGACGGGGTCGTAAAAATCGGGAACGCCGTTACGCGGACCATGATAGAGCAAATCGCCCAAGAGAGCGATTTTGTCATAGCCTAAACTGTCAACCAATGCCAGCGCCGCCTCAAGCGTCGATGGCACACCGTGAATATCACTTAAAAACGCAATTCGCATAAGTGGTATTATATCATAGATATCGCCTCCGCGAGGCCAAGATGGCTGCAAGAGGCGAGAGCGTGAGAAAGAAGGAGATAAGATTTTCCTTCTAACAAATTACGGCTTCCAACGGACGCTTTTGATTATGCACTTGTCACCATGTTTCCTTGGCGCATAAAAAACTGTGAGTATACTTCCATCGTCTAGTTCTACGCTTGACGGATAGCCGAAATCCCACGAGAACCAAGAATAAAGGAGCGTCTCATCCTTCCAAGGAGTTTTACCTCCATCTGATGAAAACGCCGCATATACGCCGCCAGACTTTGAATCGCGCTTGGCGTAGGTAGAAAGAATGCGCCCGTCCTTTAAATGAATCATGTGCGCAGGACATCCGACAGGTCCGTTTGAATGCAGCTTTGTCCAGGTTTTGCCGCCGTCAAACGACTCCGTCTGCAGCGAAACGCGCGCAACTGCCGAATCAATACTGTAGCGCACAAGACCTAAGAGCGTGCCGTCTTTCAATTCAATAAGGTGCGGCTCGCACATCCCCGGTGTCGGCTCATTAACGATAGCGTCCTCCGTCCAACTCTTGCCGCCATCACGAGACGTCTGAAAAACAATGCCTTTTTTCGAACAACCGAGTGCCGCAACCCTGCCGTCTTTTAATTCGATGACATTATGCGGAAGTGATGCCGGCATCCTCACTTTATCAGTCCACGTCTTGCCGCCATCGGTTGAGCGCATCGACCAGTAGCCCAATTCGTCGGCCACCTTCTGCTTATCGTGAGATTTAAACAATTGCGCATACTTCTTCGACCCTGTATTCGCATACGCCGTTGAAGTGAAGAAATTGATGAGCAGCGTTCCGTCCTTCAGCTCCTGAAGTCCTGCATCGCGGCAGTCGACGACATCTGAAGAGATTACTGTCTCCGGTTCGCTCCACGTCTTTCCATTGTCGCAGCTGCGAACAAGCTGCACCTTTCCATAAGGGCAGACATGTCCATTTCTATCGCCGGAAAAAACTGTTATAAGCTCACCGCTTTTCAGTTTCGTTACAGTAGGCCAACCGTGATATTTGTCTTTTACGGCACAGACGACAGCTCTCTCACACTGAGCGTACTTGAGATCGGGCACCTTGCGCCCCTCGCCTTCATAAAGCCACTTCAGTGGAACTTTCGTTACACAGGAACTTGTCAGATACGGCTTATTGTAATAACCTAAAAGGAGCGAGTCTTCCGTTTCAATAACGGAAAAATAGCAGTAAAATCCCGTTGTGTCCGTCTCAACCGTTTTGCGCTTTATCCAAGTGAGTCCCTCATCGCGAGAGATTGCGATATCAAGAGGCGCGCGCATTCCATGAAGCCACTTAGGACCGCGATACCTAAGGTACTGCCGCGCATCGTGGTCATTCCAGATAAGAAGAAGATCGCCGTTTTTAAGCCGCTCTATCGTGGCGGGAGAACACGGACCAATGATTTTAGAAGGCCCGAAATTTCCCCATGTCTGACCGCCGTCGCTTGAATACATTTGCCATTGACATCCGCGATCCGTGCGCGCATACATATAAAGGCGGCCGTCTTTCAACTCAACAATCCCCGGCTCCTGCACGCATACGCGTTTGCCGGCTGAATCGTAAACTACATATTCAGAGCTCTTCTTCCATGTCTCGCCGTTGTCGTCGGAATAAACGCACGAAAGACGCCCTAAGAGCGAATTTTTTCCATCAAGTTTCTTTGAATGGCGCGCAAGAGGAAGAATGATGCGCCCGCTTTTAAGCCGTTCCGCTCTGGCGTTGTTGCACACGTAATAGTCGACATCTTCTTTCTGCATAAGAGCTTTTGCAGGGGAGAGAGTCTTAAAGTCGTCGTCAGTGACGCGCATCCACAATGTACAATCGGTTGCGGAATTTTTCCTCAGATAAAAAACGGCGATGCGTTTTTCATCAAGGCGAAGAAACGAAACGCACATTACATTTTGCTTTCCCTCTCTGGCTATTATCTCGCGATCGTCCGACCATGTTTCGCCGTTATCGCGCGATACGCGCATCATGATAGTGGCGGCAGCGTGATCCCAATTGGTTTTGCCGGTAAACTTACCGTATGCGTAGGCTATTGATCCGTCGTTTAAATGTATGAAATCGCCTTCGCCGTTGCGAGTATTTTCTTTAACGGCCGGGAAATCACAAACGAGACGAGGTGAAGGAATATCGCCTGCCAGAAGAGGAGAAACGATAGACGCAAGACCAAGCGAAAGAACTAAAGCACTCGTTTTCATATTATCCTTTTATATTCTTGAGTATTCAGTATTTTGCCATTTGAGTTTTACGTTATTTTTGCGAATATTATACCATATCCGCTCTTTGGTGTTTGAAAGTTTGCCCTCTTGTCATTGCACATCAAATATAGTATACTCCTTTAAATATGATGGGAGGAGAGTATAGATTAGCCGCTAATGCGCCGACATAAGGCGTGTGGGGCGGCTGTATAGCGATTTAAAAAAATAAGTGGAGACATAAATGAAAAAACTAAAAGTATTAGCAGCGTTTGCCGCGCTGTCGTCTATCGTATGCGCAGATACGGTGCAGGAGTTGGAGAAGGCTTTTGATAAAGCCGTATCGTCTGGACAGCCTCTTTCTGCCGAAAGAGCGTTTAAACAACTTCTTGAAAAGGGGGCGAAGCTCTCAGCCAACCGTTATCGTCAGGCGGCTGAAGTTGCCAGACAGCTCGGCAAGAACGATGAAAGAAACGCTCGCATCGCTCACTTTCTCAAGGTTGAAAAGAATCTCGATGCCGATGCGATGCGCCTTGCGTATGAGTTGAGCTTTTCTGCACGCAATGCGGAGGCGCTATCTCTTATTGCGGCAAAGAATGTCGGGACGAAAGATTTTTTCTCCAAGAGCATGGATGTTCTTTCTCATTACATCAATGAGAAGCGAGCTTCCGATTTCAAGGTTGCGGCAAACGCGCTTCTTGCAGCATATACAGACGGAGCAGAACGTAATGCGATTTATGGTCGTGTCTATGACCTGCTTGCGTCTGGCACGCCAGGATTTTCAACAAAAGATGTGCGCGAGATGGCAGAGAAGTACCCGCCGAGCGAAGCATACAATCTTAGTCGTATTATAAACAACCGTCAAGCTGATTTTTCTCCTATATGGAGACTCAGGTTAATGGCAGCTAACCCATCAGCAATTCTTGATGAGCAAGCCTTCTCTTACATAAATAACATTGTTCAAGCAAAAGATAATGTCGACGAGAAGATTGAGGCAGCCAAGTTAATTTCAAAGTTAAGGCCAGCCGTATCCTCTGAGAAGTATGTCCGCCAGTTCTGTAGCCTTTTTAAGCTTCGTGTTGATCTTAAGGATTTTATCTTCCCGAAGGAGAAGGAAACTCAGCAGTCTGCCGATCTCAAAGCCTTTTTTGAATCTATCGCTTCTGTAGGCAGCAGCATTGCGCGATCCAATATGCGCGACATTATTAATTATGCCCTTCATAGGGGTGCTTTTGTAAAGTCTGATATCGTTGCGTTGCGCGATAAATATCCGATGTATATGCCCGCATCTGTTGAGCGGCTCTATATTGCGGAAGAATGTGATAAGGCAAAGTCTGCAGCTCCCTTTGACTCTTTTATGGCGAAGCTTCCCAAAGACGATATTCGCATAAAGGACGAATTTAATTATAACGCCTTGAGGATGTTCTCAAACCTCAAGAATGTAGCGAAGGTCAAGAGCGTTGTTGAGAAGTATTTGTCTTATGATACACCAAATTACAACAATCACTATGTTATTGGAGCGCTCGACGATCTTCAGCTCCCCGATGCCGAGCTTGTAAAATACCTTAGGTCCTTGCTTGAGCGTTATGGTTCTCAGTTTGAGAATGATTCGTTCTGGACTACTATTAAGGCGTGGAAGCAACTTAAGATGCATAAGGGAACGGAATTTCAGGCGTTTATCAAAACAGATATGCGCAATATCCCCCCGTCTGACAAGTTGCTCGCTGCAGCGAATAAAATGAGATCTCTGCGCCGTATTGAGCATAATATGGCACCAAAACAGGCTCATCAACTTTTTGCAGAGGCGTGCGCGCTTTTTCCTGGTCGCTATCCGTCTGACGATGTAGGCAAGAATAAGGTTTTTGGTCGCATTATAAGTTACTATGTTGAACTTTGCCGCCATAGTACAAAGTCAGCTCCCATTTGTCTTGATGCGCTTTTATCTAAAGTTAATAAAGAAAAGCCGGATGCGTGGGGATGGATTTTAAATCATCACCAGTGGTTACTTCCTAATAGCCGTGAAAAACCTGAAATTCAGCGCAAGGCTTTGATTGCGTATGCAAATGCGACAAAAAATCTCTCGGTTGCAAGAGAGATTATATACCCTGCAAAAACCGATAAGCTTGACTTTGCAACTGAATTGTACCCGAAGGATGCTTGGAATACGGCCTTCATTTTAAGCCGTAACTGGTCTTATTGGAATAAGGATCAACGCTATTTTACCCCTCGCCTTGCGTCGGAGATGGTCTGTTTGATTCTTAATAATATTAATGAAAAGTTCACTAATGATGCGAAGTCATGGTTTGCGGGTCAAATTTTTGCTACAGCGGCAAATATTATATATACATCTTCTCGCGAGAATTTCAAGGATTTGAACCTTGACAAGGTTTCTTCTGTCATTTTGACAGGTAAGGCCGAAGATGATGTTTGGGCAATTTCTTTCCTTAAGAATATTTGCGCTCCGTTGAATCAAACGGATAAGTATTTTAAGATTTTCGCCAAAGCTATAGCTAATCGTGAGCCTTATGAAAGAGTCCGCATTCTCTCATTGTGGTGCTCTGAAAATGCTGCGCCGGTAGTCAAAGGTTCTCTTGATGAAGGATTCGGCTATGCTTTGAAGAATCATCTTATTCCAGCGTTAAAGAGCGTTGACAATAGCAAGGCTCCGCTCGTTACTTTTGCGGCAAACAACAATGTATATAGTAAGATTTGGGACTTGTTTAAGGGTGTTGAGAAGCCAGAAATGTCTCTTCATGCCGAATATGTTGCCCAATCAGCTCGCCTTCTGACATATGGAGCAAGAGGCTTTACAGACGACTGGGGCAATGTGGCCATGCCGATTTATCGTGATGCCTATAAGGCAATGCTCGCTCAGAGCAATGCAGTGGAGTTAGTTAAGATTGCTCGCAACACTGGCCGTATGATCAGACCTTATTTCTGGGGTTCGAGCCATGAGGAAATAGAGGAAATTGTTAAAAAAACTGCTCTTCTTGAGAATTGGGACGCGCTCTATTTGCTTATTTCGGCGATGAATGTTTACGATAAGCGCATCCAGACGCTTATCGCCAAGTACCGTTCTCTATCTTCAAAGCATTTGCCCGGCATCTATCCCGTAACGGAGAGAGACCCTCTCTATCCGCTTTATGTAGCAGCAGATGAATTGAGCAAGAACAATGCTGAGCGGGCTACGTCGCTTCTTATGAAGAACCTGACCGTTTTTGAAAAGGATGCGATTGTCCTTCCTCCTGATTTCATCGCGTGGGGCGTCGATCAGATGAGAATGGCACGCGGCAAGGATGGAGTCTTGCTTGTCAAGGCGCGTACGCTTGCCTCGCGCTTGCTCGAAGATGAATCTAAGCTTTCTGCGGAACTTGCCGCGGCGTTGCTTCTCGTCCGCGCCGAATGTAACCGCGATCAGCAGAATTTTGAAGTTGCCAAGCTTGAATATCAGTCCATCCGGAACAATCCTGCTTACGCCAAGACGAAATACGGTCGCAAGGCGATGTACAGAGATGTCGATCTTTTGATTGAGATGGGCAATTCCGCCTCTGCCGAGCCGACGCTTGAATATTGGCTCTCTCAGCCCGATGTTGAAATTCAGGCGCAAGCCCACTATTTCCTCGCCCGCATTGCTTATGACAGGAAGGATTACGAGGAATGCCGCAAGCAGTTGAAGGAAGTGTTCTCAATCGATTTCACCCACACGGAAGGGCGCTTCCTTGAAGGGCGCTGGAAGCTGGCCACGGGCAATGAGGTCGATGATACTGAGGTTATGATCGGTGATCTCTCCGACCGCACCATGATTCGTCCTGGACAGCAGCTTACCATTTCTGTTCAGGACAGAAACCTTTCTGTCGCAGGCGGCGGCGCATCCATTCCCGTCGTTATTCAGACTTCGCCAGGCAAGGACCGTGAGCGCATCTACCTTTATCCCACGCCTCGTGATCCGACTCTCTTCCGCGGCGTTATAGATGTTAAACTCGGCGAGAGCGTAGTTTCAAACCTTAC
>JAEIGA010004031.1_pt1 | contig 22755 bp, 16 predicted proteins | sample 9270691 | NCBI WGS metagenome assembly JAEIGA01 (sample SAMN17057246, study PRJNA624740) | gut metagenome | biome: biome; isolation source: fecal sample | host: Bos grunniens | place: China: Xizang | collected 2019 | reverse complement strand
CAAATGCGCAAGAATTCCATGCAACTCTCTACGATACCCTCGGGCGTATCTCCGTAACGGCACATAATGCGGTCGGAAAGCGACCCATGGTTTACGCCGATGCGAAGCGCCGTTCCGTGTTCGCGACAAATATCCAAGAGACGCGTGAAGCGCTCTTCCAAGCGCTGGAGTTCGGCAGCATATTCCTCGTCCGTATATTCCAAAGACTTGAACGTACGAGCGGGATCTACGTAATTACCCGGGTTGATACGCACCTTCTCTACCACCGTTGCGGCAACGTCTGCCACATTGGGGTTGAAGTGTACGTCTGCCACGAGCGGATTTGTGAGTCCCGCCTCGTTGAGTGCCTTGCGGATGGGTTCGAGTGCACGTGCCTCAATCGTACCTTGGGTAGTGAGACGCACATAGTCGCCTCCCGCCTCAATGATTGCGCGACACTGCGCAATACTGCCCTCTGTGTCGGTCGTGGCAGTAGTGGTCATACTCTGAATACGGATGGGGTGGCCACCGCCAAGCGGACGGTTGCCAATCATTACTTCATGAGATTTGCGCGGTGTGTAATTGAAGAGTTCAGAACCGCAATGGAAGTAGCGCATAGTGAGTAAGAATAAACAATATAGCGTTGAAGCACACGGTTATTGCCTGTGCTTCAACGCTTTTTTGTGTAAAAACTAATTTGTCTTGAAAGTGTATTTCACCTCAGAGAGTTCCTCGTTTGCCTTTACGATTTTAGACTTGAGGCCTTCCTTATACGCAGCGAGTTTTTCAGCAAGAGCAGCGTCGGAGAGTGAAATCATTTGGGCAGCAAGAATACCTGCGTTGAGCGCACCGTTTACGCCCACCGTAGCCACGGGAATTCCAGGAGGCATCTGTACGATAGAGAGCAACGCATCTAATCCGTCGAGCATGCCCTTAATAGGTACACCAATTACGGGTACGTTTGTGCTTGCTGCAACGACACCAGGGAGCGCAGCTGCCATTCCTGCACCAGCAATGATGACCTTAATGCCACGCGCCTGTGCAGACTTTGCGAAGTCTTCCACTTCCTGGGGTGTGCGGTGTGCAGAAAGGGCGTTCATTTCAAAGGGAATTTCCATGTCGTTGAGGAACTTCGCTGCTTTTTCCATAACGGGCAGGTCACTTGTGCTGCCCATGATAATGCTTACGAGAGGAGTCATAAGTGGGGAGGTTTTGAGGTTATAAGGTTTTGAGGTTTTGAGGTTTTGAGGTTTTGAGGTTATAAGGTTATAAGGAGAGAGGTTTTAAGGAGAGAGGTTTTAGGGTTTTGAGGTTTTGGGAGGGACATACGTTTATCTCGGCAACCGCTTGTCTACTCGTACCTCGTAAACTCGTCTACTCAACTAAGTAAACCTAAAAGCGAAGCGACCTCATAACCTTACAACCTTCTAAATCAACATAGCAAAATGCTTAATGCGCCACAAATGACGCCGATGAGTACACCCCAACCGATACCTGCCAGCGTATGAACGCGGAGGATGTAGCGGGCGGTGCAGACAACACCCGTGTAGAGGATGGCGATGCAAATCCAGAATAAGGGATTGAAATCAAAATAGATTCCTAATACCATCAGCGCCCCAACGGCACTTCCAGCACTCGCAGCATGGGTGCTTACCTTGAGAAAAGGATTCAGCAGGAAGCAGATGAGTTGGATGGCAAGGGCGCCTACAATCAGTCCCATCGTGAATCGCGGCATAAAGAGCAGCGTCATGATTTGGAGCAGGATATAATAGGAAAATATGGAGATGATATAAGGCACATAGCGGCGTTCGCGCTTCCCTAAGTGGCGGTGCCCCCAACCATTGAGTTTTGCATAGACAAAAATCAGTGTGCGGGGCAGTAGAGCGGTAAAGAAATATACCAGCACCACGACTATCCCTTTGTATTCCCAGGGTAAGAGGCGCAAGTAACTGAAGGTAAAAATCAGAAGAAATGCCAGTACTGGGAGGTAGAAGGGGGAGGTGAGTTGCGATATGAACTTTGCTGTGCTGAGTAAGAGTCTGTTATTCACAGCGAGTGGAGTAAGAGTTTTTATTGTTGCAACGAAGATAACAAGCGAGAGACCTAACTCACCCTTGCTTTCTCAATCTCTTCTCGGGGATGCCGAGTTTTTCACGATACTTCGTTACTGTGCGGCGTGCAATGGGAAATCCGAGGGCTGTGACAGCCTCAGCGATTTGTTCGTCAGAGAGCGGCTTGCGCTTGTCCTCGGCAGCAATAACTTCTTCCAGTTTGAGGCGTGTCATGTGTGCCGACTGTTCTTCTCCTGTTTGAGATATGAATGATGAAGAGAAGAATTCCTTGAGTTGATAGGTGCCGTAAGGTGTTTGCAAGTATTTACTGCGCACCACGCGTGAGACGGTAGAGACATGAATACCCAAGGCATCAGAAATATCACTGAGTTTCATGGGCACTATGCGCGTTTCGTCGTCGTCATTGAGGAAGAAATCGCGTTGCTTCTGCACGAGAATCTTTGCCACACCGCGTAGCGCCAGACTACGCATCTTCAGCGTATTGATAAAGTTGTCTGCTGCGGTGATTTTGTCTTGTACAAGGGTGAGTTCGTCCAACTGCGCCTTACTGAGATGGTCTTTCTTGGGAGCTAATTCGCGCACCATCTCCAGGTAAGAAGGACTCACACAGAGTTCTGGAATATTGCCGTTGTTTAACTCCACCACAATTTCACCATTGTCGGTAACACGCACGAAGATATCGGGGATAATCGTTGGCGCCCCCATCGTAATGGTATCGTTGAGGTCTGCCCCAGGTTTTAGGTTGAGATGCGTCAGCACATGGAGCACCTGCTCAAACGCCTCCTCCGATAATCGCAAACGGCGTTGCAACATATCCCACTTTTTATGGATAAACAGGTCATAATGGTGCTCAATCGCCTTTAGCGCAGCCACCTTTAAGTCCTTATCCATGTGCTTCATGCGCAACTGGATGGTCAGACACTCCTGCTCATTGCGCGCACCAACACCATGAGGTTCAAGGGTTTGCAAAAGTTCCAGCAGGTGTTCCAAAAGCGCAACACTTACGTCCTGCTGATGGTACGCATAGAGTTCGTCGGAGATGGTTTGCAGTTCTTTCAACAGATAACCGTTGTTGTCCAGCGAACCAATAAGGTAGCGCATCACCTCCAATTCTTCTTCATCGAGGTCAAAACTTATCAGTTGGTCCTCCAGCGAATCATAGAACGTAGGTGCTTGCACAATCTGTGCATCGTGCGCTCCGACTTCTCCGTAAACACCTTCCGAAATGCGGTTATCGGAAATGTCCAGTCCATCATCGTCATTAGGCAAGTCGGTGCGCCCTTCGTCGTAGTCGGCATCGCGCCCAATATCTTCGCTTTCAGAAGCGTCACCCTCGTCGTCAACGGATTCTTCTCTTTCATAGGGTTCATCCCATTCCTGAAGTTCCTCAAGGGCAGGATTTTCGTCCAATTCTTTCCGCACCTGCTCTTCCAAATCCACCAAACTCTTCTCGGCAAGCAGCGCCATGGCCACTTGCAACCCATGCTCGAGTTTCTGCACCTGCTCTTGGCGGTGTATCGAGGTTTGCTTGGTTCTTTGTTTTTGGGAAATGGGCATGAAAGAAAGGAGGAATCTTAAAAGGAGGAAGGAGAGAGGATGCTACAATCCTGCTCTCCTGTTATATTTTACACTACGGGACAACCGTTCTTCGTTTCGCGGTCAAGCGTAATCACGCCGAGCGAACCGTCAAAGTTTTCGGCAGAAAGAATCATGCCTTGGCTTTCAATGCCGCGGATTTTGCGGGGCGGGAAGTTGGCGATGAAACAAATCTGCTTGCCTACAAGGTCTTCGGGCGCATAATGCTGGGCAATACCTGAAAGGATTGTGCGGTTTTCGAGGCCGTCGGCAATAAGGAACTTCAACAACTTATCTGCCTTGGGCACACGCTCACATTCGAGTACCGTACCCACACGGATGTCCAACTTTTCCCAATCTTCGAAACTTACATTGGGCTTAATGGGTTGTGCCTTAAAGTTCTTCGCTTCCTCAAGTTGCTTGAGACGCTCATTTTCTTCCTTAATCTTTTCGAGGCGAAGCATCTGCGCGTCGATAGCATCATCTTCAATCTTCTCGAAGAGCAATGCGGGTTCGTCCAACTGGTGACCTGCAACAAGGAGGTCTGTATTACCGAGGCGGCTCCAATCTGCATTTTCCATCTTGAGCATACCGCGGAGCTTTGCAGAACTGAAGGGGAGGAAAGGTTCAAACGCAATGGCGAGGTTCGCTACAAGTTGGAGCGACAAGTGCATGATAGTCTTCACGCGTTCAGGGTCTGTCTTCACCACCTTCCAAGGTTCGCTGTCGGCAAGATACTTATTACCGATACGTGCCAAGTTCATCGCTTCCTTCTGTGCATCGCGGAAGCGGAAAGTGTCGAGAAGGCGTTCTACTTCGGCCTTCACATTGGTGAATTCCTCAATTGTTGCCTTGTCCGTCTCTGTGAGTTCGCCACAAGCGGGAACTACGCCGTCGTAATACTTCTTGGTGAGCTGGAGGGCACGGTTTACGAAGTTGCCATAAACGGCTACGAGTTCGTTGTTGTTACGTGCCTGGAAGTCTTTCCACGTAAAGTTGTTGTCCTTTGTTTCAGGCGCATTTGCCGTCAAAACATAGCGGAGCACATCCTGCTTTCCGGGGAAGTCCACCAAGTATTCGTGGAGCCACACTGCCCAGTTGCGCGACGTAGAAATCTTATCGTCTTCAAGGTTCAAGAATTCGTTAGAAGGCACATTCTCGGGGAGGATGTAAGAACCCTCTGCCTTGAGCATGGTGGGGAATACGATGCAGTGGAACACGATATTGTCCTTACCGATGAAGTGAAGGAGGCGCGTATCTTCCTGCTTCCACCACTTTTCCCAGTCGTTGGGGAGCAACTCTTTCGTATTCGAGATATAACCAATGGGAGCGTCAAACCACACATAGAGCACCTTGCCCTCAGCTCCCTCAACGGGAACGGGGATACCCCAATTCAAGTCGCGCGTTACGGCACGGGGGCGCAGACCCAAGTCTAACCAACTCTTACATTGACCATATACGTTGGGGCGCCACTCTTTGTGGTCTTCCAAAATCCACTTCTCGAGCCACTCCTGGTAATCGTTGAGCGGGAGGTACCAATGGCTGGTGGGGCGCTTCACAAGTGCGTTGCCCGTAGCGGCATTGTAGGGGTTGATTAACTCTTCGGGTGAAAGCGTAGAACCACACTTTTCACACTGGTCGCCATACGCATCAGCGGCATGGCAACGGGGACATTCACCCTTGATGTTGCGGTCGGTCAAGAACTCCTTCGCTTCTTCATCATAGAACTGCTCTGACTCAAGTTCTACAAACTTACCTGTGTCGTAGAGCTTGCGGAAGAAGTCCGAAGCATGCTTCTTATGCGTGTCGGAAGTGGTGCGCGAATACACGTCGAAGGAGATGCCGAAATCGGCAAACGAGTCCTTGATCAAGTTATGGTAGCGGTCAACCACCTCTTGCACGGTAATACCTTCCTTCTTCGCACGGATGGTAACGGGAACCCCGTGTTCGTCAGAACCACCGATGAAAAGCACTTCCTCGCCCTTCAAGCGGAGGTAGCGCACGTAGATGTCGGCAGGCACATACACACCTGCGAGGTGACCAATATGAATACCTCCGTTGGCATAAGGCAAGGCGGAAGTAACAAGCGTTCTCTTAAAATCTTTCATATCGTGATATTTATTATTTACATTTCCCTGCAAAGTTACATCTTTCGTGCCAATCATAGATTGCCAAGGCGGAAATTCTTTGTTTTTAGAGTGGTAAAGGCGAAAGTTTTTTGGGGAGTAACACAGGTGATAGCCCCAAAAAGGATTATTGCTCGTTTGTTTTATTTGAAGCCACTAATGAACACGAATGGACACTAATATCCATCCGGACTTAAATGTCCCGCAGGCATTAGTGCCCATTCGTGTTCATTAGTGGCTAAAATAGTTGTGGCGCAAAATAGTTGAGGTAAGGCTTATTTATTTCATATCCGACTGTTATGGGGCATCTTACGGGGGCAATGCAATGCGTCACCCCCTTAATAAATCCCCTCTACATTACCCCAAAAACTAAGTGCCGAACTTTTTGAATTAAGTGCCGATGATTTTTAAATAAGTGCCGAATGTTTTTGGGAATGTCCCACTCTCGTAAAAGTTCAACTCCTCGCGCGCATATTTTATACCTTTAGTGTTTGCCTCCTCCCCAAATTTTCCTACTTTTGCAACGTAAAATCTTAAAAAGTGTTATACTATGAATCAGAGAAAAGTACGTGTGCGTTTCGCACCCTCGCCTACGGGCCCTCTTCATATTGGTGGTGTGCGCACAGCGCTCTATAATTACCTCTTTGCGAAGCAGCACGGAGGCGAATTCGTGTTCCGTATCGAAGATACTGACTCTAACCGCTTCGTTCCTGGGGCGGAAGAATATATCATCGAGGCCTTTGAATGGCTCGGTCTCAAGTTTGACGAAGGCGTAAGCTATGGCGGTAACTACGGCCCCTACCGTCAGTCAGAACGCCGTGACATCTACAAGAAGTATGTGGATGAACTCTTGGCAAACGGCAAGGCGTACATCGCTTTTGACACTCCCGAAGAACTCAATGCGAAGCGCGAGGAAGTAGAAAACTTCCAGTACGACGCCAAGACCCGCCTCAGCATGCGCAACTCTCTTACGCTCTCTGCGGAAGAAGTAGAAGCGCTCATTGCGAAAGGTGAACAATATGTCGTGCGCTTCAAAATCGAACCTGGAGAAGATGTAGTCGTAAACGACCTTATTCGCGGTCGCGTTGTGATCAACTCTTCTATCCTTGACGATAAGGTGCTTTACAAAAGTGCTGACCAACTTCCCACGTACCACCTTGCCAACATCGTTGACGACCACTTGATGCTCATTTCTCACGTCATCCGTGGCGAAGAATGGCTCCCCTCGGCGCCCCTTCACGTGTTGCTCTACAAGGCATTTGGTTGGGAAGACACGATGCCTGAATTTGCGCATCTTCCTTTGCTACTTAAGCCCGACGGAAAGGGAAAACTCTCGAAGCGCGACGGCGACCGCCTCGGCTTCCCCGTATTCCCCTTGGAATGGCATGCCGCTACGGGTGAAGTAAGTTCGGGTTATCGCGAAAGCGGTTACTTGCCCGAAGCGGTAATTAACTTCCTCGCCCTCCTCGGTTGGAACCCCGGCGACGACCAAGAAATCCTTTCGCTCGACGATATGGTACGCCTCTTCGACCTCGCCAAGTGCTCAAAGAGCGGTGCGAAGTTCGACTACGTAAAGGGTCAATGGTTCAACCGCGAATACTTGCAGAAGGCGGACGACCTCACCCTCGCACCCACACTTGACGCTATCCTCCGCGAGAACGGCATTGAAGCGCCCATCGAACGCGTGGCGCAGGTGGTAGGTATGATGAAGATGAAGAAGATTAACTTCATTAAGGAACTCTGGCCCCTCTGCGACTTCTTCTTTGTGGCTCCCACAAAGTTCGACCTTGAAGATAAGTTTGTACGCAAGAACTGGAAGGAAGGTGCTAAGGCAGAAATGCAACAGCTCCGCGCTATCCTCGCCGACCTTGAGGATTTCACCATCGAACCTATGCGTCAGGCGGTAGATAAGTGGGTTGAAGCATCAGGCGCAAAGCCCTGGAACGCATGGCGCGTTGTACTCGTGGGCGAAGGTAAGGGTCCTGACATGCACGAACTCTCAGAATTCCTCGGCAAGGAAGAAACGCTCCGCCGCTTTGACTTTGCGTTGGAACAACTTCCTTAAAACGATGAACGGTTAAAGGTTAACGATGAACGGTGCCCTACACCCTTTCACCTTTCATCGTTCACCTTACAACCTCAAAACCTGTACCTGCAATAATGTACACGCTTATAATCTTCTTCTACTCGCTTGGAGCCCACATAGCGGCGCTCTTTAGCAAGAAGGTGCGCCTTATGATTAAGGGGCAGCATGAGACATTTGACAAACTGCGCCGTGAGATTGACTCTACGCAACAATATGTGTGGGTTCACGCAGCTTCGCTCGGCGAATTTGAACAAGGGCGCCCCCTTATCGAACGTATCCGCGCGGAACATCCTCACCTGAAGATTTTGCTCACGTTCTTCTCGCCCTCGGGTTATGAAGTGCGCAAGAATTACGAAGGTGCCGACGTGATTTGCTACCTTCCTTTTGACACTCCCCTGAATGCGCGCCGCTTCGTGCGCCTGGCGAATGTCAAGATGGCGTTCTTCGTGAAGTATGAGTTCTGGCCCAATTACATTGGTGCACTCTACCGCAACGACATCCCCGTTTACAGTGTGTCAAGCATCTTCCGTCCCGACCAAATCTTCTTCCGTTGGTACGGCAAAAGTTACGCAAAGTGCTTGCACAAGATTACCCACTTCTTTGTGCAGAACGATGCCTCCATTGACTTGCTCAAGCAGCTCGGCATCACTGCCGTAACGAAGACGGGCGACACGCGTTTCGACCGTGTCCTGGACATTATGAACCAAGCCAAGGAATTGCCCATCGTTGAGGCGTTTGCCAAGGGCAAGAAGGTGCTAATTGCGGGTTCTTCCTGGGCACCTGATGAAGACCTCTTCATCCCTTACTTCAACAAGCGTAAGGATCTCAAATTGGTCATTGCGCCCCACGTCGTAAACGAAGGTCACCTCTCGGAAATCGAGCGTAAATTAGAGCGCCCCGCTTTGCGTTACTCCAAGGCGACACCCGAGGAAGCGGCAAAAGTAGATTGCCTCATCATCGACTGCTACGGCCTGCTCTCCAGCATTTACCGTTACGCCACGGTGGCGTATGTCGGCGGCGGTTTCGGCGTAGGTATCCACAATGTGCCCGAAGCGGCGGTGTATGGTTGTCCCGTGCTCTTCGGTCCCAACAACAAGAAGTTTAAGGAGGCGCAAGACCTCATCGCCTGCCACGGTTCGTATGAAATTCACAATGTGGCGGACTTCACAGAGGTGCTTACCAAGCTCCTTACCTATGATGAACTTCTCCGTAGTTCAGGTAATGCAGCGGCACGCTATATCCGCACCAACGCTGGTGCACGCGATGCTATCTATAAAGCGATTTCAGACCTGCTGAAGTAATTCAGTACGTACAATAACAGAGGGAACATAACTCAAACGGCACTGTGTCGTCGGGTTATGTTCCCTTTTTTTATGCCTATCCTTTAGGCTCAAAACAAATCGGCACTTAAATGAAATTAACTCGGAGTTTGTTGAAAAAGGTCGGCGTTTTGTTTTTAGTACATCCAATGTTGTTTTTCTGAAGTCTGTATAATAAATGAGGAGGTGGCACCTGTGATGTGCTACCTCCTCATTGGTTGTGTGTAGCGTGGGTATTGTTGCCACGAATTATTCTTTATTATTTGTGTCCATCCAAATGGTGACAGGACCGTCGTTGATAAGGGAAACTTTCATGTCGGCACCAAATTCGCCTGTGCCTACTTCCTTACCGATGAGGGACGAGAGGGTAGTGCAGAAGTATTCGTAAAGCGGTATGGCGATGTCGGGACGGGCGGCACGGATGTAACTTGGGCGGTTGCCTTTCTTGGTACTTGCCATGAGGGTGAACTGACTCACGACAAGGGCTTCGCCGTCAACATCCACAATGCTCTTGTTCATCACTCCGGCTTCGTCGTCAAAGATGCGGAGGGCGGCAACTTTTTTACAGAGCCAGTCGGCATCTTCCTGCGTGTCGGTGGGTTCTATTCCAAGCAAAATTAACAGACCGTGGGAGATGTTGCTCTTTATAACTGAATTTATCGTTACTGAAGCTTGGCTTACGCGTTGTATTAGTATTCTCATAATGAATGATATGCAGGTTTATTATAGCGAAAAAGTGATACAAATCCGTTTCCTCCTTTAGCAGAAAATTGCACGCGGTTGGGGGATCTGTGCAATTTAATGAGTGGTGGTAGGGTTGGTAGGAGATTCATGGAGGGCGTTGAAGATTTTTGCGCCATTCTTCTCTCCGAGCAGTTCCTGTATCTGTTCAAGTGAAGCCTCCTTGATGCGCTTTACAGAACCGAATTGCTTAAGCAATGTCTGTTTGGTTTTAGGACCAATGCCGGCGATGTTGTCCAGCGCTGAGGCTACTTGGCGCTTAGAACGCTTCTCGCGGTGGAAGGTAATGGCAAAGCGGTGCACTTCTTCTTGCATGGCAGAAAGCGTGCGGAAGAGTTGCGAAGTAGGGTCCAATCCAATGTGCGCTGGAGGGAAGCCATAGAGCAGTTCGCGCGTCCTATGGCGCTCGTTTTTGGCAAGTCCAGCAATGGGAATGGAGAGGCTTAATTCATCTTCCACCACCTGGCGAATAACCTCCATTTGTCCCACGCCGCCATCGGCAATGATGAGGTCGGGTAGGGGAGTGCCTTCTTCTTTCAGGCGGGTGTAGCGACGGCGTACGACTTCCTTCATCGAAGCATAGTCGTCAGGTCCGCAAACGGTCTTAATAATATAACGGCGGTACTCCTTCTTGGCGGGTTTAAGTTTCTCAAAGACCACACAAGCGGCTACGGCATCCGTGCCCTGGAGGTTGGAGTTGTCGAAAAGTTCGATGCGCATCGGCAGTTTGGGAAGTCCTAATTGCTCCTGTATTTCTTTCATCAGGCGCACCTGCTTTTGCTCAGGATTTAGCTTCTCCGCCTGCTTCAAGCGGTCGAACTTATATTGCTTCACGTTGAGGCGTGAGAGGTCAAGGAGCTTCTTTTTATCGCCCTTCTGAGGAATGGTTTGAGTGGCGTAATCTTCGGGAAGGTCTACCGTGAAAGGCACGATAATTTCCCGTGAACGACTCTCATACTTGGTGCGCATTTCTACAATGCCCAGTGCTAAGAGTTCTTCATCCGTTTCGTCCAAACGCTTGGCGTATTCAAAGGTGAAGGCTTGCGTAATGGCGCCGTTTACAACGTGCAGGTAATTGATGTAAGCCTCCTTCTCGTCCGACTCAATGGCGAAGACGTCGATGTTATGAAGCGTGTTGCTCACCACCTCGCTCTTGGCGCGGTAACCATCAATGAGGTCGTATTGCTCCTTAATCACCTGCGCGTCTTCAAAGCGGAGTTCTTCAGCAAGGGAGAGCATCTTGGCGCGCAACTGGCGTTGCAATTCCGCCGTATTTCCCTTCAAAATTTCCTTACATGCCTCTATATTTTCACGGTATGCTTCTCTCGTTTCCTTACCTATGCAACACCCTCCACAGCGCTTGATGTGGTATTCCAAACATACCTTGTAGCGCCCACTATCAATCCCCTCCTGGGTTATCGGTTGGCGACACGTGCGTGGACGGTAGAGTTGGCGGCACAGGTCGAGTAGGGCGTGCATCGTGGGTACGTGAGAGTAGGGGCCAAAGTACTGGCAGTGGGGCAAAGTTCGGTTGCGCGTAGAGAAAATACGCGGAAATTCCTCCTTTGTTACCGCTATCGAGGGATAGGTCTTGTCATCCTTCAGCAAGACGTTGTAACGCGGTTTATACTTCTTGATCAGGTTGTTTTCAAGCAGCAAAGACTCCTCGTTAGTCTTGACAACGATGTAACGGATGTCGCGAATTTTGCGTACCAACATCTGCGTCTTTAGAGAGTCGTGCTCACGGTTGAAATATGAACTTACACGGCGCTTTAGGTTCTTTGCTTTGCCAACATAAATCACCGTGCCCGACTCGTCGAGGTACTGATAGCACCCCGGCAAGTCGGGCAAGTTGCGAATAATTCCTTCTAAGTAGTCGTTCATTAGTCTTCAATCACAAGAAGGGTTTCTATATTCTTATCTGCTCCCAAGAACTTTCTGCCTTCAAGCCCTTCAATCTTGAGTTCTATGAGGCAGTTGATGTAAATCTCTTTAGGGCTGAATTTGCTTACGAGGTTGTAGGCTGCCAACATTGAACCTCCTGTTGCCAGTAGGTCGTCGTGAATCAATACCACGTCATTAGCGTCGATAGCGTCCGTGTGGATTTCTATAGTGTCCGTACCGTACTCCTTGCCGTAACTTTCTTTGAGGGTGTCAGCGGGAAGTTTGCCTGGCTTGCGGCACATAACAAATCCACAACCTAAGCGAGCGGCGAGGATTGCGCCTATGACAAAACCGCGAGACTCTATACCTACTACTTTAGTGATTCCTTTATCGGCATAGAGACGTACTAATTCCTCCAACATCTCATGAAGACAATCGGGATTCTTGTAAAGTGTAGAAACATCCTTGAATTGGATGCCTGGAATGGGAAAATCGGGGACGTTGCGTAGATTATCAAGCAAAAGTTGCGTATTCATATTTCGTTGAAAACGGGATGTTTGTTTTTAATTTGTTCCACGTGGAACATTTTTGGGAGGTACGAAAAACTAATCGGCGTTTAGTTGAAATTATCTCCTAATTATTTTGATTTAACTCGGAGTTAGTTTCTCGTAATTCGGATGTACATTCAGTTATCGACCTAACAATACTAAAAGTACGGAAATGTCGTTGGGCGATACGCCGGGGATGCGTCCGGCTTGGGCGAGTGTTTCGGGATCAATGGCGGTAAGTTTTTGGCGTGCCTCTGTAGAGAGTTGGGTAATCTCATTATAGACGAAATGACCGCGAATCTTGATATTTTCCAAGCGTTGCATTTTGTCGGCCAAGGCACGTTCGCGAGAAATATACCCATGGTATTTTATTTCTATTTCTGCAGCTTCGATGATTTCGGCACGGTCGATTTCTTCGATGCGTTCGAGGAATTCGCCAAAGGCTTTCACTTCGCCTGCCAAGTCGAGTAGGGTAATTTGTGGGCGATTTAGGAGATCGAATAACTTACATCCGCCGCGCAGGGGGGCAGTGCCTTTTGACTCTAAGTAAGGATTTATGCGCTCAGCCTTGATGGAGAAATTCTTGGAGTAATCGATGATTTCGGCAATCTTTTTCTTTTTATACTCAAAGCGACGGTGGCGCTCCTCACAACAAAGTCCGTACTTTTGTGCGTAAGGTGTGAGGCGAATATCGGCATTATCTTGGCGCAATAATATACGGTATTCTGCGCGTGAGGTAAACATGCGGTAGGGTTCGTCAACGCCTTTTGTTACCAAATCATCGATGAGTACGCCAATATACGCTTCGTCGCGGTGGAGCACAAGAGGTTCTTCGCCCTTTACTTTAAGTGCTGCGTTAATCCCAGCAATGATGCCTTGAGCGGCAGCTTCTTCGTAGCCCGTCGTACCATTTACTTGTCCGGCGAAGAAGAGTCCTTCCATTTTCTTCGATTCCAACGAGTGTTTCAGCTGTGTGGGTTGGAAGAAGTCATATTCTATAGCGTACCCTGGACGGTAAACTACGGCATCGCGGAAGCAGGGCATCTTTCTCAGTGCTTCGATTTGCACATCCATAGGAAGGCTCGATGAAAAGCCATTCAAATAAAGTTCGTTGGTATCTAAACCTTCGGGTTCGAGGAATAGTGGATGCTTGTCGCGGTCGGGGAAGGTGACAATCTTGGTTTCTACCGACGGACAGTAACGGGGTCCGATACTTTGGATTTGTCCGTTGTAAAGGGGAGAATCTTCGAGTCCCGAACGCAGAATTTCGTGCACTTCAGCATTGGTTTCGCAGGTCCAACAGGGGAGTTGTGGCAACTGGCGGTGCGGAGATATATAACTAAAGCGATGGTAGTCGGTTTCTCCAGGTTGCTCTTCCATCTCTTCAAGATGTACCGTGCGCTTGTCGATACGTACGGGAGTTCCTGTCTTCATGCGGTCCACCTCAATGCCTAATTTCACGATGGAATCGGTCAAAAGTTTTGCCGCAGGTTCTGAGCAACGTCCGCCTTCTACCTGTTTGCGTCCGATGTGCATGAGTCCGTTGAGAAAGGTTCCCGCCGTAATTACCACCGTCGGCGCATAGAAGCGCGCCCCCCAGATGGTTTCAAGACCGCGAAGCGTACCGTTTTCCACGATGAGTTCGGCAGCTTCGTCTTGCCAAATATGAAGGTTCTCGGTGTTCTCCAAAATCTTGCGCCACTCTAAGATAAAGCGTTGGCGGTCGCATTGAGCGCGCGGACTCCACATAGCAGGACCTTTTGAGCGGTTGAGGATGCGGAATTGGATGGCTGCCGCGTCGGTTACGCGCCCAGTCATTCCCCCGAGGGCATCAATTTCGCGCACAATCTGCCCTTTCGCAATCCCCCCAATGGCGGGGTTGCAACTCATCTGGGCAATCTTGTTCATGTCCATCGTGATGAGACACGTCTTTGCCCCCATGCGTGCTGCGGCAGAGGCGGCTTCGCAACCTGCGTGGCCTGCGCCAACCACGAGAACGTCGTAGTGAAATTCAGTCATAATATTAGGAGTATCAGTCGTGGAATGTTGTCCACCTATATTTATTTTCAGCAAAATTAGTAAGGATTGTTTAATTAGAAAAACGTTCGCACTAAGATTCAGAAGTTTTTTGCGTCAGCATTATGTTCAGGTGATTAAAACGATATCTCGATTTAGAAAAACGAAGTCCGTGATAAATGAAACTATCACGGACTTCGTTGTAATTAACTCCTTATTTGTTTTTACGTGGAGGGATGTATGTTCTGGGACTTCGCAACAAGAATTATAATTCCAAGAGTTTGTAGCGTCCCCCTACGAGTGCCTTTACCACACCTTTCATTTCCAATTCAAAGAGTAGGGCGGTGAGTTTCCCCACAGGGATGTTGACATCTACCACAAGTTTGTTGATGTGCACACCTTCCATATTTCCTTTCAGGGCTAAGCATACGCGTGCCTCATCCTCGGTGAATTCGGGGAAAAGTGAAAGTTCACGCGGTTCTTGTGTTGAAGAAGTGTTGGGCCAGTTGAGGGCCGTGGTCATGTCCTTGGCACAAGTGATGAGGGTTGCCTTCTGTTGCGTGATAAGTTTGTTACACCCCGCGGAGTATTGGTCGTTGATGCGTCCAGGGAAGGCAAAGACGTCACGATTGTAGTCGTTCGCAATAGTTGCCGTGATAAGCGCACCGCCACGATCGGCACTTTCTACTACAACTGTCGCTTCCGACATTCCTGCCACGATACGGTTGCGGCGTACGAAGTTTCCCTTGTCGGGTTTTGTGCCTGAAAAGTATTCAGTAAGCAATCCGCCTTGCGCCAACATCTTTCGTGCGGTGTCACGGTGGAGCGAGGGGTAAATCATGTCCAATCCGTGTGCCAAAATTCCGACCGTCGGTAGATTTGATTCCAAACAAGCGCGGTGTACATGGATGTCTACGCCATAAGCAAGGCCACTAACTATCAGAGTGTCAGGGTTGGTTTGCTTTAGTTCGGGTAAAAAACTTTGACAAATGGACTTCCCATATTCAGAAATTCTACGCGTTCCCACAATGGAAATAGTGCGTGGAGCGTTCAAGTTTGCATTTCCGAGGAAGAAAAGCACAAGCGGTGGGTCAACGGTTTCTTTGAGTCGGGCAGGGTAGTCCTCATCGTTGAGAGCAAGGATGCGGATTTTGCCTTTCTCACAAAATGCTACCTCCTCCTGAGCACGCTTCAGCGCATCGGCATATCCATCGCGGAGCATGCTGATGATTTTGGGAGGTATCTGTTGAGGGATACTTTCCTTTTTGTTTAGAAGGTCAAAGACCGCTTGCGCACTGCCCAACTCTCTGTAAAGAGACAACGCCATAGGTTGCGAAAGTCCGCGAATGCGAGTTAGGGCAAGGGTGAGAAGATGTTCTTCCATAGGGTAGAAGACTTTTACTTTTCAGCAGGGGCATATTCAGAATAAGGACCGAAGAAGATGTCGTCCAGTTCCTGACATTCCTTCAACCTGCCGTTAATGAGGCAAACGGTATCCACTGTAGCCTTCAACACGAGCTTATCGTCGCTCGCACGATAGATGTTTTGCGTGAAGACATATTTAATGCCGTCCTTCTTTACGTCAACCGTGCAACGGAAGCTGTCTCCCGAGGTCAGGGGCGTCTTAAACGCCATCGTGATTCTCGCCACCACGGCATCGATGCCGCGCTGGTGAAGGTCGGCAAACGAAACGTTGTAAGAGCGCAAGAATTCGTGGCGCGCATGTTCCAAATAGTGCTGATAGTTGGCATTATTGACAATGCCCTGAAGGTCGCATTCGTAGTCGCGTACCTTAAGAGTGATGGAGTAAGGCATGAATTATAACGTATTTGTGGGGGACAAAAAATGATATCCTTAATTGTAAAAACAAACTCGGACTTTGTAAAAACAAACTCGGGTTTAATTGAATTTAACTCGGAGGTTGTTTTTAGCAAGTGGAAGAGGGCGGTGTGCAAGTCCTCAGATAATACCTTCCAAACCGACAGCGCAGGCAATCTTTGCGGTCGCAGTAGTTGCGCTTGAGCTGGATGAGCGCCTGACTTTGGGCGGCACTTCGGGCTTTCAACCCTATTTCGCCCCAAGCGCGGGTGATGAAATTGCTTTCCGCTTTCAGTTCGTCGAGCAAGTCAACGGCGCGTTCGCAAAGCGCTTCCTCGTTGTGGTATTTGCCATAGCAGAAGAGCAAGGGCGCAACTGTGTTGATGAGTAAGAGTTGGAGCGAACTGCGTTGCAGATGCTTTTCGGAGGGCGTCTCGTGTGCAGCGCCAAAGGTGTAATGCGTTTGCCAATATCCCTCGGTGTGCGCCTCAAGAAGCACCATAAGTTCTTCCTGTCCCTGAGCGGCGAGCAGTTGTGAGAAATTGATGCACTTCGATTGGTAGAGGTGGAGCAACTGCGCGAGACGCACGTGGGGAAAATTCTGAGGGCGCATGCGGAGCAACTTCCATTGTGACCCGTTGATGGGCGTGAGTCCGAACTTATGACGGAGGAAGGCATACTCCTTGCGGAGGCGTTCAACGTGAGTGTCGCAACGCTCAGTCTTAATCATACTTTCGTCCAACAACCCCGCTTGCCCGTAAAACAACGCCTCAATCTGGAACGTATCATCGCGATGTTTTCCCACCACTTTGAGGGGCAGATTTTTCGCCCAGAGTTCAAACACCTCGGCATTCACGCCGAAGCCAAAGTTGCGCGCTAAGGCGATGAAGAACGTCTGCTCCCAGTCGAAGCAACTTTCCTTCAAGTAACCCTCAATGCGCTCCGTCTTTTCCTGAAGTCGCTCAATGGTGAGCGCCGAAAGCCAACTGCTCTTGTCGATTGAGGAAAGCTGGGGGATGACTCGGTAGCAGGGCGGGAAATGCTCCTCGCGCATCAGCGTGTCGTAGTTGTCGGCAATCGCCTTCGGCACGGGGATGACCACTTGTGGCACCTCCTCGCCTGCAATGCTCACGGCGCAATCTGCCTCGCCCACGACGTGAAGAATCACATTGCCGTAGTTGGCACCGTCCGCCTCATGGTGGTGCTTGTACCAATCCGAACTGCGCTCGTGGATCTCCACGTTGCCCACCCAAAGCGTGTCGTCGATGCGCACTTTGGCATTGAAGAAGTCTGGTCCAGCATTCGTGTTGTGCAATCCCGGGTCGATAACCTCCACTCGGCGACCGTCCGTCGTGAGTAACGGTTCGAGGGGCAACAGGCGCTGTTGCCAAGTGAAGTGCAACAATAGTTCCATAATCCTTAAAAGTTAATCCTACAAAGGTAGGATATTTTTTTCATTCTTACAAAGTGTCAGGGTTTTATACTACCTTTGCATAAGATATTACTCAACTTTCGCAAGGAGAAGGTCGGAAGGTTTTAAGGTTGTAAGGTCGCTTCGCTTTAAGGTTTAAGGTTTGGAGGCGTCCGTTTGTACCGCAGGGTCCTTAAAACCTCACCTCCTCATAACCTTATGACCTTTGAAGTTGAGCATAAGCGAAACTTCACCCATTTATGAAGACATTTGAAGAATTAGGCGTCTGCGAAGAAATTCGCCGCGCCATTAGCGAATTAGGTTACGAGCATCCGATGCCCGTACAAGAAGAAGTGATTCCCTACCTTCTCGGTGTGGGAAACGATGTTATTGCTCTCGCGCAAACAGGTACGGGAAAAACGGCAGCCTTCGGTTTGCCCATCCTCCAGAAAGTAGATACGTCGAGCAAGGCTACTCAAGCCGTCATCCTGAGTCCCACCCGCGAACTCTGCCTTCAGATTGCCGACGACCTGAAGGACTATGCGCGCTACCTTGATGGGCTTCACGTGCAAGCTGTTTACGGAGGCAGCAGCATTGAAAGTCAAATCCGCGCGCTCAAGAAAGGTGCGCAGGTCATTGTGGCTACCCCTGGTCGCTTGATCGACCTTATGGAGCGTGGCGTAGCGCGTTTGGATCGTGTGGAAAACGTCATCCTTGACGAGGCAGACGAAATGCTGAACATGGGATTTACGGAAAGTATCGACACTATCCTTGCGGGGGTTCCCAAGGAGCGTAACACCCTCCTTTTCTCGGCAACGATGGGTAAGGAAATCGAGCGCATCGCCCGCAATTACTTGCACGACCACAAGGAAATCGTTGTCGGTAGTCGCAATGAGGGAGCGGAGAATGTCAATCATATTTATTACCTCGTGCATGCCAAGGACAAGTATCTTGCCCTCAAGCGCGTAGTCGATTATTACCCCAAGATTTACGGCATCGTCTTTTGCCGCACCCGCATGGAGACACAGGAGGTGGCGGATTGGTTGATTCGCGACGGTTATAACGCAGAGGCGCTTCACGGAGAACTTTCGCAGGCGCAGCGTGACTTGACCATGCAGAAATTCCGTCAACGCCGTACGCAACTCCTCGTTGCAACGGACGTTGCAGCCCGTGGTCTTGACGTGGAAGAATTGACCCATGTCATCAATTACGGATTGCCCGACGACGTAGAGAATTACACCCACCGCTCTGGCCGTACGGGTCGCGCCGGTAAGCGCGGCACGAGCATCGCCATCATTCACCTGCGCGAGCGCCATAAAGTGCGCGTCATCGAAGACGTCATTCAGAAGAAGTTTGAGCGTGGCACACTGCCCGATCCCCAAGAGATTTGTGCGAAACAGCTTTACCGCGTCATCGATCAGTTAGAGCATGTGGAGGTAGACGAGAATCAGATTGCGCCCTTCCTTCCCGAGGTGTTCCGCAAGTTGGATTGGCTCTCCAAGGAGGACGTCATTAAGCGCCTTGTGAGTCAGTCGTTCGGCCATTTCTTGGCGTATTACAAGAATGCCCCCGTGATTGAGCAACCCTCCGAAAAGGCGGAGAAGCAAAAGGCCACCGAGGGCAAGCAGCGCCCCGCGCGTTCGCGCGAAAAGGGACCCCGCAAGGCGGAAGACGGCTACGTGCGCCTCTTCATCAATTTCGGTAAGCGCGACAACTTCTATGCGCGTGAAATCATCAACCTTGTGAGTCGCTATGTCAAGGGTGTGGAAATCGGACGCATCGACCTTACCGCCAGTTGCTCCTTCTTTGAAGTGCCCGAGCGTTATGGCGACATCGTGCTCAAGAAAATGCGCAACGCCAAGGTGGGCGACCGCCCCGTAGTGGTGGATAGCGCCGAGCGCACGCCCGACGAGGTGAAGCGTGATAAGGCCAACCGTCGCACCGACGAACCCGCGCGCCCCAATCGCCGAGAGATTATCCGCGAAGCAAGAGCTGCGCGCCGCGAAGGCAGACCTGAACCCCAGGTGGCGAACTTCGAGAAGAAGTCAAAGAAGGGTAAGAAGCAGGGTGCCGCTCCCGCTCCAGAGCGCCCCAAGAAGAAAGGCAAGAAGGACGATTGGCGCCAGTTTTTTGAGTAAGCAAGTAACACCTGCAATCGGGGTGTTCTGATATAATTGCGACAACGTGGAGGTTTCCCACATCATTGCGGAAACTTTCACGTTGTTTTTGAATTCAGAAGACGAGTTGGAAGACGTAGCAACCGACTTGGTGAAAACAAAATCCCTGTTAATTTCAACTAACTCCGAGTTCGTTTTAATTAACTCCTAATTAGTTTTTGCTAAGTGGCAATATGTAAAAAATATGGCGCTGGTACTCAAAAAAGTTGCCGTTATTCGTTAAAATGTGTTCACATTATACTAAATTTGCACGACTGAATTATTCCCCACTTTGAATACGCATGACCTTTACGCGCCTCTTTTTTCTTATGCTGGTGCTTGCTGTTTTGGCAATGCTCTACTTGGGTGCTCCAGGGAGTGAGTCGTGGTGGTTAAAGTGTCCTATGTATCAGTTCACGGGTTGGCAATGTCCTTTGTGCGGATTGCAGCGTGCGGTGCATGCTTTCTTACACGGCGATCTGCTCTCGGCGTGGCGCTACAACCCAGCGCTGTGGTTTTTGTTGCCTTATGTGGGCGTATGGTTGTTGGGCAGTTGCTCCGAAAGGGTGGCGCGCTCAAGGGTTTATGCTTGGGCAACTTCTTTTCCAATAGTGCTAACAGTGGTCTCACTGTTATTGGTGTGGGGAGTGGTGAGAAATATAGGACTAACGTAAACGTTTTAACGAGGGAGTTGCACTCTCCCTATATTTAATTATATTTGGTGTTTAGGTGCAATGAATACCTTTAAAATTGTTGTTATGTTTTGCAAAAATTGTGGAAACCAAATTAGTGACGGAGCGGTTGTCTGTGTCGCTTGTGGGGTAGAAGTTGGTAAGGGAAACAAGCATTGTCCTAATTGCGGAGCCCAACCAGATCCTTTAGCTTCTGTATGCGTAAATTGTGGCGTGTCACTTAAAAAAGTAAATAACGCCAAATTAAATAAAGAAGAAGTTAACTCTTTGGGTGATGCAATCAAAGTTTGTTTCCAAAAATATGCTGTATTTAGTGGTCGTGCTAACAGAAGTGAATATTGGTATTTCGCACTATTTAACTTATTACTAAGCTTATTATTTCCTTTGGCTGCAATAGCTTTGTTATTGCCCAGTCTTGCCGTTTGTGTTAGAAGACTTCACGACATTGGAAAAAGTGGGTGGAGTATTTTTATTGCTTTAATTCCTGTAGTAGGATTTGTCATACTTCTTGTTTGGGTTTGCCAACCAAGTCAAGTTGGATCCAATGAGTATGATTGTAACAACAACTAATTCAACTATATAAAAGGTCTGCAAGACAGGGTAACATTGGGGTTCCTGCTTGTGGCGAAACAAACCCTCTGTTAATTACTAAACACATTATTACTATGACTTTCGGTCAATCAATTAAGACTTGCTTCACAAGTACGTAACATTCAGCGGTCGCGCTACACGTTCTGAATACTGGTGGTTCGCATTGTTCTGCTTCATCGTATTTTGGATTCCCTTTGTTCAGTTCCTCGGTTTCCTTTTCATCTTGCCTTCATTGGCTGTAGCTGTACGCCGCATGCACGATATTGGTAAGAGCGGTTGGTTCGTACTTTTGGTATTTTTCCCCATCCTAAACTTGTTCTTCCTCTACCTCTGCATTCTTGAAGGTCAGCCCGGTGCAAACAAGTGGGGCGAACCTACTAAGTAATATCTCTCATGAATAAGAGTCTGCCACATGTGTAAGCAGACTCTTATTTTTTACAGAGAGCGCAGTGTGTTTGGGAAATAAATACTAATTTTGTTGCAATTCATAGCTATAACTAATACTCTATTATTATGCAGAACAATTTTGATGTCTCCCCCGTGATGAGTAAATCGTGGGAAATTTTTAAGGAAAATTGGGAGAAACTGACGCTTTTCTACTTTGGAATGATGCTTCTTGTGGGGCTACTTTCTGCCATTGCTCCTTGTCAACCTCCTACAGGGAATAATCCTGACGCAAATTTGGAATGGATGATGAATGGTGCAACAATCTATTATCTTTATACCTTATTGGTGCCTGGTGTGGTTCAATTGGTAATGCTTGCCTTCTTCTTCAAAAAGGTGTTGAGCATTGCTAAAAATGTAGATATCGAGTTGACTACCTCAACCCTCCTTCGAGTTATTGTTACATCAGTCATCGTCGCAATCGCAAGTTACGCCGCTCTGCTCTGTTGCTTCATTCCTTTCATCTTTATAGCTCCCCGCTTGTTTATAGCTCCCATTTACGTTATCGACAACCCCAATATTAGTGTGGGCGAAGCCATTGAGCGCAGTTGGAATGCTACGAAAGGAAATGTAGGAATCCTCATCGCGCTTTACTTTGTCTCTGTGATTGTTATCATCTTGGGTGTCTTCTGTTGCTTGGTGGGTGTAATCCCAGCTACAGCCTTCTCGTATGTCATGATGGTAGTCATCTACCTCTTCTTGAGTGGTCAAAATGGTGGTGATTACGAAGAAGTGAAGCAGGATGGAGAAACTCCACAGGAAGAAAGTTTCGTAATTGAAGAGAAGACCGTGTGTCGCGACTAAATGAGGTCTTGACATGCTGAGTTATTTCACATAGAAAACGAGGTCGCACCTGCAAAGTGCGACCTCGTTGCGTAATAGGGGAGCATGCTGAAGGCGCCCTCCGAATTACTAAAAACAAATCGGCGCTTAATTTCAACGAACTCCGAGTTAAATCAAATTAAGTGCCGATTTGTTTTTGCTAAGTCGGATGGTGGAACTTATAACGTGGTTGTCGGGGGAAAAGTGTCCCATACAAGGTGTGCCAAACACAAAATCGGAAGCACCAACTGAGGTTGGCACATCCGATTTTGTGGAATATCATGATGTAAAGTTTTGAGGTGATGGGTGATGCGGTGCGAAGTTGCTCAGCAATCCGCAGGGTTCTTAAAACCTAAAGCCCTTAGAACCTCAAAACCTCATGCTATTATTCGCTCTTCTCACGACGGGGACGGCGTTCGCCATCTGCCGCTTCGCGACGGGGACGACGGGGACGTTCTTCCCAACCTTCGGGCTT
>JAEIGA010004030.1_pt1 | contig 22758 bp, 33 predicted proteins | sample 9270691 | NCBI WGS metagenome assembly JAEIGA01 (sample SAMN17057246, study PRJNA624740) | gut metagenome | biome: biome; isolation source: fecal sample | host: Bos grunniens | place: China: Xizang | collected 2019 | reverse complement strand
ATGTTAAGCATGGTATAACTAGTGAGGGTGTTATAGATGTAGGCTATACCGGTAGTATTAAGGTTAAGCTTTATAACTTTAAGTCGAGCGGGTATATGATTAACAAGGGAGATAAGATTACACAGCTTGTAATTTTGCCTATTATTATTCCGGAGCTAGAGCTTGTAGATGAGCTTAAAGATACAGAGAGAGGCTCTAATGGCTTTGGATCTAGCGGGAGGTAGTTAATGCCTATGCCTAGATTAGATATAAAAGGTATGCGCTCCGGTAAGCTTGTAGCTGTAGAGTTTGGCTATGTAGATAAAAGTGGCAAGGCTTATTGGCTTTGTAAATGTGATTGTGGTAATGAGTGCTATGTAAATGCCTCATATATTAAAAATAATGTGGTTAAGAGCTGCGGCTGCAATAAGATAAGTAATAGGCTTAGGCTTGAATTTTGCGCTAATTGCGGTGAGAAAATACCGGCAGACTCAAAAAACTATAAATACTGTTGCGAGGAGTGTGCTAAAGAGGGTAATAGGCTTAAAATGCGCCAAAATGCAGAGAGGAAAAAAAGAGAAAAATTGGAGAATAAAAATAACAATTATAAAAATCTATCTCCATTGGATAGAACTTTAATAGAATTGCGAGAGTATAACAGAAAGCATAAAACTAATTTATCCTATGGAGAGTATGTATATTTAAGAGATTATAAAACTCAAAAGCAAAGCTCCGGAGCGTAACAGCTCCGGAGTTATTTTTTTAACATAATAAACATAGTTTTGAACAAAGTTTTAAACATTTAAACAAAGTTATTAACAAGATATTAACACTTTCAACAGTTAAAAAAGTTTTGAACATTAGAGGCTATTTTTTAAACAGAGTTTTAACACGATTTTAACATAGATTTAAACATTAAAAAGCTAGGCGGGGAGCGGTTTAGAGGTGGTTTTAAACAGTTTGAACAGTACTACTACTACTACTACGATAATATATCTTATATAAAAAGAAAAAAGAAATATAAAAGAAAAAAGAAAAAGTTATACCTACAGCCGAGCGGGTTTTAGTGATTAAATCAAAATATTTAAATTATTTTTGTATAATGTATGTAATTTAGAATTAAAGGAGTTAAGTAATGGAGAATACTAAAACAATTCACAAAAATAGCTTTTATACTTGTAAAAGGCTTAGGCTGTTAGAGTTTTTAGTTAATAATGGCTTTGAGCCGGTTAAGACTATTCCGGATGCTACTAATACTAAATATAATTGGTGGCTCTTTGAAAATACTCCGGAGCTAGAGAAAGTAATAGAGATATATTTTAATAACATTACTAAAGGAGGCGCTTTTTAAATGGCTATTTATTCTAAGAATATTATTAAACAGGCTAGGGCTTGGCTTGGTAAAAATGAGGCTGATGGCAGCCATAAGGCTATTATAGATGTTTATAATGCTCATAAGCCATTAGCTAGAGGCTATGCAGTTAAATATACTGATAGTTGGTGTGCTACTTTTGTTTCTGCTGTAGCTATTAAATGTGGTGCTACTGCTCTTATTCCTACTGAGTGTGGCTGTGATAAGATGATAGCTTTATTTAAAAATATTGGTATTTGGGAGGAAAGAGATAATTATACTCCTAAAGCGGGTGATATTCTCTTTTATGATTGGGAGGATAGCGGCAGCGGTGATAATACCGGCAGCGCTAACCATGTAGGCATAGTAGAGGATGTTAAGAGCGGTACTATTACTGTTATTGAGGGTAATTATAAGGATGCTGTAGGCCGCAGAACAATAGCGGTAAACGGAAAATATATTAGAGGCTATGGAGTGCCTAAATATGATAAGGAGGCTGTTAATGTGGCTAAATTAGATAATACTCCGGATGCTTGGGCTAAGGATGCTGTAGAGTGGGCTGTTAAAAATGGCATTATGAAAGGTGATGCTAACGGAGATTACAAATTAAGGAGCAATATAACAAGGCAAGAGCTTTTAGTTATGCTGCATAACTACGATAAATATAAAAAATAATGGATTAATAAAGGGTGGTTAAAATGGATGATAAAATGCCTAAAAAACTATCTACTAAGCAAAAATTATTAGCTGAGCTTATGGCATTAGAGCCGGATTGGACAAATGCAGACTATGCAAAGGAAATTGGTATAGATCAAAAGACTTTATATAGGTGGAAAAAGGAAGAAATTTTTAAGGATTATTTGCATCAAATATGCAGAGAAAAATTTAAAGATTTAGAGCGCCTAGCTATTAAAAAATTAGCGGATCAAATTAGAGGCGGTAACTTTTATGCTATTACCTATGTACTCGACTCAACCGGCTATAAGGCAGCAGAGCATTTAGATATAAACGCTAAAGGAATTACACTTAATGTAGGTATTGTAGAGGATTAATATAACGGATTTAAAGGATGTGCAAGGTGTGCCGGAAATTAACTTAAATTTATCTAAGCGGCTATTTGTGCCTAAATTCTTTCCGCTGCTATGTGACTATTCGCATAGGTGGGAGGTATATAATGGCTCTGCCGGATCTAGTAAATCATATTTTATAACACAGAAAATTATATATAGATGCTGTACAGAGGTTATTAGGGTTTTAGTGTGTAGGCAGTACGGAACTACTATTAGAGATACTTGCTTTAGTTTGTTTAAAGAAATATTAACATATTGGGGCTTAGCGCCTCGATATGTGCATATAAGAGAAACAGATTTTAATATTAAATGTCCTAACGGATCTGAAATTATTTTTAAGGGCTTGGATAAAGAAACTAAGCTACTCTCTTTAAATAATATAAGCGTTATTTTTATAGAGGAGGCTGTAGAGGTATCTAAGGAAATAGTAGAGCAGCTTAATCTACGCTTAAGAGGTAAAGCTAAGAATAAACAAATTTTAATGGCTTTCAATCCTATAAGTAAAAATCATTGGCTATATAATTTCTGTGAAGAACAGCCGCCAAGCTCTTTTATGTATACTCATAGTACTTATAAAGATAATCCCTTTTTAGATAGGGAAAATTATAAGGCTTTGGAGGAGATGGCTACAAGAAATCCCGCAAAGTATAGAGTATTTGGCTTAGGTGAGTGGGGAGTAGATACAGAGGGCTTAGTTATTAAGAATTGGCGCAAGGAAAATTTTGAGCCTATGGAGCTTGCTGCTAAAGGCTTTGAGCATAGAGCCGGAATGGATTTAGGTTGGATAGATAAGAGTGCTATTATTGATACTCTCTATGATAGAGCTAATAAAACTATTTATGTTTTTAATGAGTTTTATAAAAGCGGCTGCCAACTTACCGAACTAGCCGCAGCTATTAAAAATATGAACTTAGAAAAAACTAAGGTTTATGTAGATGCTGCTGAGCCTCGCTCTATTCAATTTTTTAAAAATGAGGGGATCAGAGCAGAGGGCTGCGCTAAGGGTAAGGATAGTACTAAGGCCGGTTTAATGTTTTTACAGGATCATTTAATTATAGTGCATCCTAAATGCATTAACTTTATTAATGAACTTGAGAATTTCTCTTATATAAAGAGTAAAATAACCGGAGAATTTACAGAAGATACTACTCATGAGTTTAGCCATGCTATAGATGCTTGCCGCTATGCTTATAGTGATATTTATACTCAAACAAAGCTAAAAACTTTGAATAAATCAGTATTAAATTTATAGGAGGTTATATAAAAAGGTGTTTTATATTAACAAAGATACAGAGCTTAATATAGAGCTGCTACAAAAGATGATAAATAAATTTATTGTAGAAGTAGAGCCTAAATTAGCAAAGTATAAAAATTATTATGATGGTGTACAGGCTATTTTAGATAAGAGCTATACAGATGCCTCTAAGCCTTGTAACAATGCTGTAATTAACTATTGCAAAAATATTGCTGATAGTTATTGCGGCTATTTGGCTACTCCTAGCTATATCTCTTACAGTAGTACAGAGGATATAACTGAGGTTATGAATATCCTAAAATATAACGATTATCAAACACAGGATAGCAGCTTTTTATTAGATGCGCTTGTATATGGTACTGCTGCTGAGCTTATGTATATTGATAACTCCGGTAAAACTCGTTTTAAGCTTATTAATCCTAAAAGCTGCTTTGGTGTTTATGATGATAGCTTGAGCGGTGATTTGCTTTATTTTGTCCGGATGTTTGAGGCTGATGAGTGGGATAATTCAGATCTCTATTATCTTGATGTTTATAGTGATTATGATATTAAACATTATGAGATGCATGGTAAAAATGGCTACTTAAAATTTATAGGTGATGAGCCGCATTATTTTTCGCAATGTCCGGCTAATATATTTAGCTTACCGGATGAGCGCAGTATTTATGATTGTATTATGAGCTTACAGGATGCAGCTAATACAATTCTTAGCGCTGAGATAGATGATTATACCGCTTTTTGTGATGCTTACTTAACTCTTACTAATTTAGATGCTGAGAAAGATGATATAGCATCTATGAAAAAAAATAGAGTATTGATATTACCGGAGGGCGGTACTGCTAATTGGCTTACTAAAAATGCTAATGATGCTCAAGTAGAAAATATATTAAAGCGCATACACGATAGCATTTATAGAGTGGCACAATGTCCGGATTTTAGTAGTGAAACCTTTGTAGGCGGTGTTAGCTCCGGTATAGCTATTAAATACCGCTTAACAGGAATGGAAACTAGAGCCGGTAAGATTGAGGCAGAAATGAAAAAGGCGCTACAGCGCAGAGTAGAAATTATAACCGGTATAGCATCTCTAAAACTCGGTGAGGAAATATTTAGGGATATTGAAATAGACTTTAAGCGTAATTTACCGGAGGATTATGCAGCTATTGTAGCTCTTGTAAACTCTCTTAAAGGCTCTGTAAGTGATGCTACACTTTTAAGGCTGCTGCCTTTTATAGATGATGTTAATGAGGAGCTTGAGGCTCTAAAGGAACAAAAGGCGGCTAATATGGAGATTTATGGCTTTACTCCTCCTCCTACAAATACTGAGGATGATGAGGATGATGAGGCTGAGGATGAGTTAAATGAGTGATTATTGGGCTAACCGGCAAGCGAGAGCGCAAGCTAAACTAACAGAGCTAAGTATTAAAGATACTGAGGCTCAGTTAATTAAATATTATAGATCCTCTGCCAAGAGAGTTATAAAAGAATTTGAGAATACCTATATAAAAATTCTTAATACTGTAGAGGCTGAGCGTGCGCCTACTCCGGCTGATCTGTATAAGTTAGATACTTATTGGAAAATGCAAGGGCAGCTACAGAGAGAACTGCAAAAGCTTGGAGATTATCAGCTTAAAGCTATGAGTAAAAACTTTGTTAATTTATATCAAAATGTATATAACTCCATAGCTATTAAAGATGATTTATTTTTTCATGAGGCAGATAAAAAAACCGCTGAGCAAGTAATTAATAATATTTGGTGTGCTGATGGTAAGAGTTGGAGTAGTAGAATTTGGACTAATACAGCACAGCTACAAGAAACACTAAACGAAAATTTAATACATAGTGTTATTACCGGTAAAAAAACTAGTGAGCTAAAGCAGCTTTTACAGGAGCGGTTTAATGTTAGTTTTAGTAATGCTGATAGTATAGTGCGCACAGAGATGGCGCATATCCAAACTCAAGCAGCTCAGCAAAGGTACACAGATAGCGGTATAACTCAAGTGCAAGTATGGGCTAATACGGAGGAGAGGCGCTGTCCTAAGTGCGCAGATTTACATAAAAAAATATATCCGGTTGGCGCTGCTATGCCTGTGCCGGTACATCCTCGTTGTAGGTGCTGCATTATTCCGGTTATAGATGATTAATAATAAGCCTTTTTTACAGGGGTTAGGCATTAAAGAAATAACTGAATATTAAAAAAAGAGGGTTAGCTATTAGGCTAAAACTAGGAGGCTTTAACATGGCAGAAGAAAATACAATTAATACCGGTGTAGAGGAAACAGTAGAAACTACAGAAACAGTAGAAACTACAGAAAAAACCTATACACAAGATGAGGTGCTTAAACTCTTGCAGAGTGAAACTGATAAGAGGGTAAGCCAAGCGCTGAAAACACAGCAAAAGAAATATGAGAAACAGTTATCTCTATCTAAACTTGATGGGGATGAGAGAGCTAAAGCGGAAAAGGATAACAGAATTGCGGAGCTTGAGGAGCAGTTAGCTCAGTTTACTATAGAGCGCAATAAAAGTGAATTAAAATCTGTTTTAAGCTCTAGAGGTCTTTCAGCAGAGTTTGCGGATATTATTGCTATTACTGATGATATTGAGGTATCACAGGCTAACATTGATAAATTGGATAAACTTTTTAAAGCTGCTGTAAAAACAGAGGTAGAGAAAAGGCTAGCCGGTAATGCGCCTAAAGGTAATGGCGGCAGCGCTCCCGCAGAGATAACAAAAGATACAGCTAGAAAAATGAGTATAGCTGAGCTTAATGATTTGGCTAAAAAGCAGCCGGATCTATTCAACAAATTATTTAATAATTAACAGGAGGCTTTTAAATTATGGCTAATACAGTTTATGAAAATAAGGTTATAGAGGCTAAGCTTAAGGATTTGCTCCTTACAGCTCTTAACGCTAGAAATTATATGACAGTAGATACTACTCTTACTGAAACTGCCGGTATGACTAAGACAGTCAATACTTATACTTACTCCGGTGAGGCTGAGGAACTTGAGGCGGGAGCTGCTAACACAGGTAAAGGCTCTATTACCTTTGTACCTAATGACTATAAGGTTAAGAGAGTGCAGCATACTTTTGAGTATACTGACGATGATTTTATGAAAGATCCTAGCATTGTAGATAATATGCTTAAGGGCGCTAATCAAATTATGGTTAATAAAATGGTTAGTGATTTTATTACAGAATGTAACAAAGCTACGCTTACTGCTCCTTATACTACTCTTGGCTATGATGCTATTGTAGATGGTATTGATGAGCTTAATCTTGAGGATGAGAGCGCAGTATTTTCTATTATTCCTAACAAGCAGAAAAAAGAAATTCGCAAGGATGAGGATTATAAAACCGCTAGAATGGGTGAGGTTATTTACTCCGGACAGATTGGCGGTGTTTGCGGTATTCCTATTGTTGCATCTAAGGCTTTTGAGGCTCCCTTTGTTTTGACTAATGAGGCTGTTAAGCTTTTCCTTAAAAAGGATTTACAGGTAGAACAGGATAGAAACATTGAAACAAAAGTTAATACTGTTGTACTTTCTGCTTATTATGTTTGCGCTCTTGCAGATGCTACTAAGATTTGTAAGCTTGCTAAATAGTTATCTTCCGGAATGGGAGTAGGAGGATAATACTTTTACTCCCATAAAATATAACTAGGAGGGTTTAACTATGGTAGAAAAAATTAAAATATTGCTAGGTGATGCAGCAGATAATTATGTAGATGCTCAAATAGAGCTTAGCTATGAGATGGCTTTAGCAGAGGTTGAGGAGTACTGCAATAGAAAAGCAGATACTATTTTACAGATGCAAGCGCAGAAAATAGCAGTTATTAAGCTTAATAGACTTAATACAGAGGGCTTAGCTAGTCAATCCTTTAGCGGGGTTAGTGAGAGCTATATAAATGGTTATCCGGCTGAGATATTAGCAGTATTAAACCGCAAGCGCAAAATTAAGGTGGTGTAAGCTGTGATTAATGCTCAAATGAAAGAATACAGCTACTATACTTATTCAGATCCTAACGCTTACGGACAAAGGCAGCTTATAGCAGATGAGCAAGGGCAGCCCATTATACAAGGTACTATAAAAATAGCTATTAATATATCCTCTCAAAGTGTTCAAGACAATATAAAATATAAAGATTGCTCCTATATGGGCTTAACCTTTAACCGCTCTATTAATGATAGTTTTGTTATTCAATATGGAGAGGAAAAATTAAAGGTATTGTATGTAAATACTGCGGGCAGATATAGGCAAGTATTTTTAAAAGAAATATGAGCTATGAAAATATAGAGCTTAAGGGCTTAGATGAGGTATTTAATAGTATTGATGGTCTTGTAGACGAAAATAAAGTAATAGCTGCTTTAAAAGAGGCTTGTCTTATTGTTGAGGGAGCTGCTAAGCAAAAAGCACAGCAGTTTGGCGGTGATGGTGAATTAGCACGCTCTATAACAAGTGAGGTAAAAAAATTAACCGGTATAGTTTATACTCCTTTAGAGTATGCGCCTTATGTTGAGTATGGTACAGGCGCATTTAGAGAGGTAAATCCTGTTTCCGGTTATTGGGTGTATGTTAAAAATAGTGATGGCTCTGTAAAAGCTAAATCCTCTAAGAGATATACTTTAGAAAAGGCTAAGCAAATTGTAGCTATGATGCGGGCAGATGGCTTAGATGCGGTATATACAGAGGGTAGAGAGGCTACTCCATATATGCGCCCTGCTCTTTATGAAAATAGAGAGAAAATAATAAAAAAAATAAAGGAGGGTTTAGTTAATGATTGATTATCACACTAAAATAGTTAGCGCCTTAAATACTATCCTCCCTACTCATTATGAGATGGCGCTAACAAGTAATACAAAAACTCCTTGTATTAGCTATATGGAGCTTAGTAATTATAGCGCTACTGATCCTAAAGGAGCTACTTTAGGCTATAGCTATATAACTTATCAAGTAAAAGTATGGGCTGAGGATTTAGGAGTATTGCAGAAATACGCTTTAGAGATTGATAGAGTAATGCGAGCGCTAGGATTTAAAAGAATTTCAAGCGGTGAGCTTTATGATAATTACTCTACAAGGATGCAAAAAATATTAACTTATGAGGCTTTGGCCTTAGAAAAATTTGAGGAGGTTAATGATTAATGGATGCAGTTATATCTAAGGGCATTACTTTGGCTTATAAAGCAGATAGCTCTTTTAAGGATCTTACAGATTTACAGGAAATACCGGAGCTTGGCGGTGATACAGAGGCTATAGAAATTACTACTCTTGCAGATGCGGCTCATGTGTATACTGATGGTCTTAAAAATTATGGTGATAGTTTGGCTTTCAAATTCCTTTATAAACAGGATCAGTTTAGCGAGCTTAACGCTCTTACCGGCTCTAAGGAGTGGAAAGTAACTTTACCGGATGGCGCTAGCTGTACTTTTAGCGGCTCTTGTGCTGTTAAACTTGATGGAGTAGGAGTTAATGCAGCTCTTACTTATACTCTTGCTATTAAGCCTAATACTGAGATGGTTTGGGCTTAATCCCATTAATGGGAGTAGGGGAGAAAGCTTTTCTCCTCTTTCTCCTCTACTATTCTAAAAAAAGGAGATAATTAAAAATGATGTTTTATGATTTTGAGGCGGGCGGCAAAAGCTACAGACTTAGAATTAATACTAGAAATGTAGTAGCGCTAGAAAAACAGTTAGGCTGTAATCCGGTTGCTATTTTTGGTAATGGTGATACTATTCCTACTGTTACTGATATGGTTAGCATACTTCATGCCTCTTTACAGCAGTATAATCATGGTTTAACTCTTAATGATGCTATGGATATATTTGATGCTTATTTAGCAGATGGTAATACAGCTACAGACTTTATAAGCGTTATTTTAGATATTTATAAGGTGTCCGGAATTATACAGGGTGATAATACTAAGGCTGAGGATGAAACGGAAAAAAACTAACTGAGGGAGAGCTTAGCGGCTCTCCTAAATTATATAGTAATTTTATTTTTAAGTGGCTTGATACTGCTTTATATTATGGAATTACTGAGGCTGAGTTTTGGGATATGACTATAGCAGAACTTACTAGGGCTATAAGTGTTAAGAAAAAGCTAGAAAAGCAAATGCTGCAAGAAAAAGCTACTTTTAATTATACTCTTGCTGATCTGATAGGTAGGAGCGTTAGCCGCATTTATAATTCTGCTAATACTATGCCGGATATTAGCGCAGTATATCCAACTCTATTTAATTCTAAAGAAATGGAGGAAAATAAAGCAGCTAAAAAAGCTGAGCTATCCGCTTTGAGATTTAAACAATTTGCTCAATCCTTTAATGATAATTTTAAGAAAAAGGAGGCGGATTAATTGAAAGAAGAATTAAAAGTTATAATCTCTGCTGAAACTGAAAAGCTAAAAAAAGCTACAGAAGATGCAAAGAATAAAATTAAAAGCTTTAAAGATGAGGTAGCTAAAGCCTCTAAAAATTGTGATGAGCAATTTAGCAATATAGGCGCTAGTATTACTGCCGGTGCTAAGGCTGCCGGAGTAGCTTTAACTGCTGCCGGTGCTGCTTTAGTAGCTTTGGGCGCATCTACAGCAGAATATAGAGCAGAACAAGCTAAGCTAAATTCTGCTTTTGAGGCTGCCGGCAGCTCTGCTGAAACTGCTAAAAATACTTATAATGATCTTTATAGGGTGCTAGGTGATGGCGGCCAAGCTACAGAGGCTGCTGCTCATTTAGCAAAGCTTACAACTGAGGAAAAGGCTTTAAATGAATGGACTAATATTTGTCAAGGTGTTTATGCTACTTTCGGTGATAGCTTACCTATAGAGGGCTTAACAGAGGCGGCTAATGAAACAGCTAAAGTAGGGCAATTAACAGGCGGCTTAGCTGATGCTCTTAATTGGGCGGGAGTTAATGAGGATGAGTTTAATGAAAAGCTTGAGAAATGTAATAGCGAGGCTGAGCGTGAAAAGCTTATAAGGGAAACTCTTAACGGGCTTTATAGTGAGGCTGCATCTACTTATGAAAAAAATAACGCTCAAGTATTAGCACAGAATGAGGCACAGGCAAAGCTACAAGAAACTACAGCTAAACTAGGTGAGGCGGTAGCTCCTATTATTACAGCTTTTACTAGTTTTGCTAATGATGCTTTAGCTGCTGTTACTCCTTATATACAGGATTTAGCCGAAAAATTAATGCCTCAGTTATCCTCATTATTAACAGAGGTAGCAGAGGCTTTAGGTAAAGCTTTTGAGTGGGCTATACAGCATAAGGAATTATTAGCAGTTATGGCGGGTATTATTGGCGGTATAGTAGTAGCTATAGGCTTATATAATGCGGTAGCTGCTATTAAAGCAGCTATGGCAGCGGCAGAGGTTACTACTGTTTGGGGCTTGGTTGCAGCTTATGCGGCACAGGCCGCAGCTATGATAGTGGCTATAGCTCCATATCTTTTAATAGTGGCTGCTATTGCAGCAGTTATAGCTATTATAGTGCTTTGTATAAAGCATTGGGATCAAATAAAAGAGGCTACTAAAAAATGTTGGGATGCTATTTGTGAGTGGGTATCTAATGCTATAGATGCTGTTGTAGATTTCTTTAAAAAGCTGTTTAGTTGGGTTAAGGATAATTGGCAAGGCTTATTACTGCTTATTGTTAATCCTTTTGCCGGTGCATTTAAGCTAGCTTATGATAACTGCGAGGGCTTTAGAACTAAAGTAGATGGCTTTATAGCTAAGGTTAAAGAGCTTATTAGAGCGGGCTTTAACTTTGTTAAAGAAAAGATTATTAATCCTGTTAAAGAGGCTTTTGCAAGCGTTAAAGAAACTTTTTCTAATATAGTAAACTCTATTAAAGAAAAAATTAACGCTGCTAAGGATGCAGTAAAGAGCGCTATAGATAAGATTAAAGGCTTTTTTAAATTTGATTGGAGCTTACCTAAGCTTAAAATGCCTAAAATAACTATAGAGGGTAAATTTAGCTTATCTCCTCCTAGCGTGCCTAAATTTGCAATTAATTGGAATAAGCTAGGCGGTGTATTTGATAAGCCTACACTCTTTAATTATGGCGGCAGCTTACAGGGTATAGGTGAGGATGGCGCTGAGGCTGTTGTGCCTTTGGAGCGTAATACTCAATGGCTAGATAAATTAGCGGCTAAGCTTGCAGCTAAACAGGGTGCTACTCCTATAGTATTGCAAGTAGATGGCAAAACCTTTGCAGAAATAAGTATAGATAGTATTAATCAGCTTACAAGGCAAAGAGGCAGCTTAGCGCTTAATCTGTTATAAGGAGGCTGTAAATGGCATATTTAAAAATTAATAATATTGATTATTCAAAATATGTAAATAGTTTAAAAGTAAATAAAGCTAGTAATTATACTAGCCAAACTAATGCAGCCGGTAATACTGTAGCTGATTTTATCAATAGTAAGAGAGCAATAGAGGTAGGATTTATAGCGCTTAATGATGCTGTTATGAGTGAGATACAGGAGGCTATAGATAATTTTAATGTTACTGTGTCTTTTCGTGATCCTAAGACTAATGCTCTCACAGATCTAGCTTGTATTATTCCGGATAATGAGATTGAGTATTATACAATACAAATTAATAAAGTAATGTATAAAGCATTTACTTTAACATTTACAGAGTTATAAGGAGGCTAATTATATGATTAATGCAAATACAGCTATTTTAAATAATATTAGCGCTCCGGTAAGAAAACATATTAGCAAGGTAGAGCTTTTAAAAGGCTCTACCTTTACTAAAACCGGTGTAAATTTTATAACTGCCGGAGATATAGCGCCTATTAAGCAGCAGTTAGGAATAACATTAAAAAATAAAAATCTTTTTACTACTGCATTTTATAATACTTGTTATTATTCGAGTTATAAAAATACAGATAGTAATAGCTTTACTATTACTAAAAATATATCGGTAAATGGTCAAGGTTGGGCTAGTTTCAAAATATATTTTGAAATTGGCAAATATCAAATTAAAGCTGATGTTACTGCAAGTGATGGCCTAAAATGCGGTTGGAGTATTATGGATAGTAGTAGCAGTACTTTTATTTTAAATGCGGCCTCTTGGGGTACTGTTAATGCTGACTTTAACATAACTACTGCCGGTGTGTATACTCTATACTTTTATACTAACTACAGCTCTAAAAGTGGTGCAGCTTATACCTTTTCAAATATACAAATAGAAAAAGGAAACACTAAAACAGATTTTTTACCTTATGTAGATTTTAGTACTGTAAATATAAGCGCCTATAGCTGTAATTTACTCCCTTATCCCTATGCAGATGCTACTAAAGAGGTAAGCGGAGTAACCTTTACTAATAATGGTGATGGCTCTGTAACTGCTGTAGGTACTGCTGAGGGTGGCGCTGCTACATTTTCACTCTCTCAAGATGCCTCAATGCTTACAGATGGTGTAACCTATTACGCTAAAGGAGCGGGAGGCGGTGTATCTTTTGTAGTAGCTGCTTATGATGAGAGCGGTAATATAACTTATCTTAGCTCTCCCTTTACATGGAGCAGCGCTTATAAATCTGTATGGTTTTATTTGCAAGTTAATAGCGGGCGCTCTGTTAATACTACTATTTATCCTCATATTGTAATAGATGAGGCTTTAGAGTATGAGCCTTATGCAGCTCCGGCAAGGGCTACAGCTACAGCAGAGGGAATAGTAGAGGGCTTAAAGCCTAACTCCTCTAATATTACTTTAATAAGTGATACAGCCGGTGTATTTATGCAGCTTACCTATAAAGCTTATGAGGTTGCAGATACTTATAGCTATACTGATGCTCTTAAAAGCTTTTCAGTAGATAGAGTAGATGAGAGCAGTAAATTTTTTGGCTTTGGAATATCTCAAAAGACTAATATTAAGCTTATTGATACTGAGCGCCAAAAGAATATAACTACAGCTAATGCTTTTAAAATCTATTTAGGAGCGGGAGAGAGTTATATAAAGCCTCTGCCTATATTCTATGTTACAGAGTGCCGCAGAGATGAAAATACTAACGAGCTTTCTATTACTGCTTATGATGGTATTGATAAAGCTAAAGAAAATACAGTTAATGAGCTAGGCTTATCCTCTTACTCTATTAAAGATTTTGTTAGAGCTTGTGCTGCTTTCCTTAATTGTAAGGGTGTAAGGTTTGTTAATATTCCGGAGGATGATACAGGCTTAAATTTAAGCTATGAAACAGGCGCTAATTTTGAGGGTACAGAAACTATAAGAGATGCTCTTAATGCAGCAGCAGAGGCTACGCTAAGTATTTATTATATTAATGCTGATGATATTTTAGTATTTAAAAGGCTAGATCTAAGCGGGCAAGCTGTATTAACTATTGATAAAGAGCAGTATATAACGCTTAAAAGCGGTGATAACAAGAGGCTTAGCGCTATTTGCAGCGCTACAGAGCTTGGAGATAATGTTATAGCTGCTTTAAATGTTACCGGCTCTACTCAGTATTTAAGAGATAATCCCTTTTTAGAGCTTAGAGAGGATATAGCAGATATATTAGATGCTGCTATAAATACTATAGGTGGCTTAACTATTAATCAGTTTGAGCTAGATTGGAGAGGCAATTATTTATTAGAGCTTGGAGATAAAATAGAGCTTGTTACTAAAGATAATGCTACTGTTATCTCTTATCTCTTAAATGATAGCTTTACTTATGATGGCTCACTATCTCAATCCTCTAGCTATAAATATGAGTATAGTGAGGCTGAGAACGTTGATAATCCTACAAATTTAGGAGAGGCTTTAAGAGCTACTTTTGCAAGGGTGGATAAAGCTAATAAGCAAATACAGCTTGTAGCAAGTGAAACAGAGGCTAATAAAAAGGCTGTAGCTGCTCTAGAGCTTAATACCGGTGAAATTAATTTATCTGTATCTAAATTAGAAAAAGATACAAAAGATGCTATTAACTCATTAAATGAGGATATAGCTACAGCTAAAAAAGAGGCATCTTTAGCAGTAACAGAGGAACAAGTTAAAATAACTATTAAAAATGAGCTTGAGAGCGGTACTAGTAAGGTTGTTACTGAAAAGGGCTACTCTTTTACAGATGATGGCTTAATAGTAGATAACGCTGATAGTGAAATGAAAACAGCTATTACTGATGATGGTATGCAAGTATTTAAAAATGATGAGGCTGTTTTAACTGCAAATAATGCCGGTGTAGATGCTCAAAATCTGCACGCTACTACTTATTTAATAGTGGGTAAAAATAGCCGCTTTGAGGATTATGATGATGAGCGTACCGGCTGCTTTTGGATAGGAGGTTAAAGAATGGCTAAAGTAACTAAAGGTAGTTTTAATACTACTGCTTATAATAACCGGTATTTAACTTTTACTTGGGAGAATAAAGTACAAACAGTAGTGAGTAACTATACTGTAATTAATTGGAAAGTAGTAGGAGCGGGCAGCGCTACAGGCTTTTTTAAAGCGGGTAACTTTAAAATTGTTATAGATGGTGAAACTGTTTTTAACTCTAGTACTAGAATAGAGCTTTATAATGGTACTGTTGTTGCTAGTGGTGAAAAGGTAATCTCTCATAATGCTAATGGATCTAGGAGCTTTAGCGCTAGCGTTGAGGCCGCTATTTATTACTATGATGTTAATAGTACCGGTGGCGGCTCTTGGGATTTAGTAGATATACCGAGAGCAGCTACAATAACTGCCGCTCCTAATTTTCACGATGAGGAAAATCCTGCAATTAGCTATAATAATCCGGCCGGTAATGCTGTAGACTCCTTGCAAGCTTGTGTATCTTTTGAGGATAATACTATTTTACTAGCTTATAGGGATATACCTAAAACCGGTAATGTTTATACCTTTTTTCTAACAGATGCAGAGCGGGCTACTCTAAGAAACTCATTAACTACAAGTACTAGCGCTAAAGTTAGATTTTATGTAAGAACTTTAATAGGTGGCAATTATTACTATAGTTATCTTACTAAGACTCTTACTATAGTTAATGCTGCTCCTACTCTCGCTCCTACTATTGAGGATGTTAATAGCCTTGCTAAAGATCTTACAGGAGATAAAAACAAGCTTATTAAGTATATTAGTAATGCTAGTGTATCTGCCGGAGCGGCAGCGCTCAAGGGTGCAAGTATTAAGAGCGTTAAAATTACTTGCGGTAGTAAGAGCTTAGCTGCTGCATCCGGAACTATTAACGCTGTAGAGAGTGGCTCTTTTGTTTTTACTGTTACTGATAGTAGAGGTGTTATATCAACTCAAACAGTAGATAAAACGCTTATAAACTATGTAAAACCTACTTGCAGTATAAAATCTGCTAAGCTTGGTACTGATGGAGTACTTAATATTACTATAGAGGGTAATATTTATAATGGCTCTTTTGGAGCTAAAAATAACACTATCTTTCTACAATATCAGTACACAGAGGCGGGCGGTGAAACTAGCGGCCTTTTGCCTGTAGAGGCTACTTTAGATGGCAATAGATATACAGCTAATGTATCTGTGAGCGGGCTAAATTATAGAAAATATTATCAAATTAAAGCTAGGATCATAGATACTTATATTAATAATGGTTATCCGGAAATAACACAGCCTATAGAGGCTAAGCCTGTAGAGGTTAGAGCTATACCGGTATACTCATGGGGTAAAGAGGATTTTAAGCATGAAACTATAGTTAAATTTGCTCATGCTATGCCTATTTATGGTACTATGGCAGATGGCACAGAGGTTATAGTATTAGATCCGCAAAGCTCCGGAGGTAATGTAGGCTTAGGCTATGGAAATTATCTAGAGCAAAAGGGTAATACTAATATATATGCCGGAGTGGATATTAATTTAAATCCTAGAGGCGCTTTAAAAATTGCCGGCTCTCCTTTGGCTGATTATGTAGTAGAGAGCGGATCAGGTGGCATTTGGCGCTATCGTAAGTGGAATAGCGGGCTAGCTGAGTGCTTTGGTGTTTCTACTATTACTACAGATGTTAAATGTTCTTATGGTAGCGGCTATTTATGTAGTGATGGTACTACTGCTAAAGCTTTGAGCGCTTATTTCCCTACAGGCCTTTTTAAAAGTGTAATTGTAGCAGATGCCTCTGCTAATCATGTAGGAAAGGTAATGCTTACTACCGGTAGCGGCTTTACTAATGAAAAAATGAATTATTATATTTTTACTCCAAACAATGTTAGTTATACAGGGCTTAGTATTACAGTACATTTTCATGCTGTAGGTACTTGGAAATAAGGAGGGGCTAAATGGATTTTAAAACAGTTATAGAGTTAATAACTACTGTGGGCTTTCCGGTGTTTTGCTGTATTGCTATGGGCTATTTCATATTTCATATTTATAAAAAAACAACTGAGCAAAATAATAATAATATGGAGCGGGTGCAAGCAAGATGTAAAGAGAGAGAGGAAAAGCTTTATATAGAAATTAAGGAAAATAGAGAGGTAAATAAAAAAGCTATTGAAACTATAGCTAAATATGCTGAAAAGCTAGAAACTATACAGCACGATATTAACGATATTAAAAAAGATATTACTATTATTATGGCTAAAGATTAAGGAGGTATTAGCTATGAAAGAAAAAATTTTTAAATGGCTTAAAGCTGCCGGAGTAAGAGCTATAAAGACAATGGCTCAAACAGCAGTAGCTTTAATACCGGTAGGAATTAGTATTAATGAGGTGGGTTGGTCTACTGTAATTGGTACTGCTGCTTTAGCGGGTATTATATCTCTGCTTACTAGCTTGGCCGGTTTGCCGGAGTTAAAGGATTAAAAAAAGAGAGAGCTTTATAGCTCTCTTTTTTATTTATAAGGCTTTTTATTTGTTTTCTATTGTGAATTACATTATTATTAGTATTGAGAATTACATATCTCAAAAAATACTATATTTACAGTTATTTAGCTGCGGTATATAAGCAAATCAATAGTAAAATTTACTAAAAAACTTGGAATTACTTCTAGAAATTCGTAATATTAGCAATTATAAGAATGTTGCTATATCAAGGTTTTCTATTGATTTTTTAATTCCTATTGTGAAATACTATTGGTAAATTGCGGAATACTGCTTTTTTTAACTGTGAATTACAAAGGGGATTTAAAAAATGAAAACAGAAACAGCTATAAAAGATTATTTAGTAGAAATTGAGATTAAAAAGTATACTGCTATGACTTTGAAAAATTATAAAAATAAGCTGTATGCTTTTAACACGTTTTTAATTAATGAGATGGATATTAATACTGTTGATGATCTGAGCTTTTCTTGTATTAAACAATATACTCATTACTCAATGAAAAGGGGAGTTAAAGGCAGTACTATTAATAGTAATTTAAAAACTATAAAAAGCTTTATTCAATATTGCTATGAGGAGGGCTATGGAGGTTTTAACACTACTAAAGTTAAATTCAAATGGGTTAAGGAGGAAAAGCCTGTAGTAAAAGCCTTTTCTACTAGGGATGTTAGAAAAATGCTAGAGAGTACTAGAGGCAATGATTTTGTATCTCTTAGAGATACAGCTATTTTAACTATGTTTTTAGAAACCGGTATAAGAGCTTTTGAGCTTTTCAATCTTAAAAAAGAGCATATACACGATGATTATATTTTAATTTATGGTAAAAATCATAAACAGAGGGTAGTGCCTATAACTCCTATATTAAGAAAAGCTCTAATGCGCTATGAGAGGGTTAAAGAGGTTTATTTTGAAAATAAGCTAATAGCTAGTTTTTTCTTTGTATCAAACAGAGGAAATAAGCTATCTAATGGTACTGTAGATGCAATTATAAAAAAACACGGGGCAAGTATAGAGGGTGTTAGGGTATCTGCTCATACTTGCCGCCATTTCTTTGCTCAGCAGCAAATTAAAATGGGTGTGGATCTTTACACCATTAGCCGCCTTTTAGGTCACGAGAATATTAGTATAACACAAATTTACTTAAACAGCTTACAAGATGATGATATACTAAAAATTGCTAGGCAGAATAGCGTATTAATGAATATGTAAAGTATAGTTATAATAAATGCTATTAAAAATATAAATTATACTATAAATAATTTTTACTGATTATTGATAAAAACAAAAATATTTTATATAGTATATACTGCGATTGAAAAGGGAATGTACAGAGAAAGAGGTTAAGCCTAACTCCAAAGGCTTAGCCTCTTTTTCTATTTTCGTGCATCTTTGCCGGAAATATGCACGCTAGAGCCTGTAAAGGTACATAGCTTTATATAAATAAAAATGTTTATAGTGTAAATAAATATATTAATACTGCTGTAAAGGTAAATACCTTTTTAAAAGAATTTTCAAAAAATTTTGAAAAAAGTATTGACAAACAATGTCGAATGATGTATAATGTGTTCACAAAACAAGAACAGATGTTCGTATATAAACCGAGCGGGAGCGGTTAAACTCCTGCAAATCATATATAAAGGTGTATAAGAATGAATAAGGAAAGAAGAAAAAACCTAAATAAAATTATGGAGGCTCTAGAAAGTTTAAAAGATGAGCTTGAGCTGCTTTGTGAGGAGGAGGAGGAGTATATAGATAATATTCCGGAAAATCTACAAGGCTCTGAAAGATATGAGAGGGCAGAGGATGCTCTTTCATATATGAAAGATGCTTATGATTATATTGATGATGTTATTAGTAACATAGAGGGCGCAATAGAGGCATAAAACCGAGCGGGAGCGGTTAAACTCCCGCAAATAATAATGGAGTAAAGGAGTAAAGGAATGGGAGCAATATTTATATTATTGCTGCTGTTATGTGGAATATGTTTATATCCTGTATCAGCGGTTATTTATTTAAAGCTCTTTAAGCATAGCGCTCTAAGCGTGAAAGCTATAATAGCAGAGCTTTAAAGTGATTTAAACCGAGCGGGAGCGGTTAAACTCCCGCAATTTTTTTATAAAAAGGAGTTAAGAAATGAAAAAAAATAAAATTAAGATGCTTTTAATTAAGGCCGGTGTTACTCCGGAGCTTATAGGTTATAACTATTTAGCTGAGGCTATAGCTATTGTTAAAGGCTGTATTAAGGATGATAAACCGACTCAAAAAAATTTTATGCAAATTTATAAAGAGATAGCAGATAAATTTAGTGTTAGTACATCCGGTGTAGAGCGCAATATGCGCACAGCATTACAAAAGGCTTTAGCTAATGATACTGATTTATTTAGTGATCTTTTTAGCGTTAATAGTAATGTTACTCTTTCCTGTTTTGTATATACCTTAGCGCAGTACTTAATTTTAGAGGAGGTAAATTAAAATGAATGTATTAATAGCTTGTGAGGAGAGCCAAGCGGTTTGCAAAGCTTTTAGGGATAAAGGTCATAATGCTTTTTCTTGTGATATTCAAAAGAGCAGCGGTGGCTTTCCAAAATGGCATATAAATGGGGATTGTATACCTTTATTAAATGGCAACTGTGATTTTATTACTGAGGATGGTAAAGCTCATAGAATAATAGGTAAATGGGATTTAATTATAGCTCATCCTCCTTGCACTTTTTTAACTGTTACCGGTAATAAGTGGTTTAATGTTGAAAGATACGGAGAAAAAGCGCTACAGCGCCATAAAGACAGAGAGGCGGCTGCTGCTTTCTTTATGGAGTTTGTTAATGCAGATTGTGAAAAGGTTGTTATAGAAAATCCTATTGGGTACATGAGTACATATTATAAAAAACCTACTCAAATAATCCACCCTTATTATTTTGCAAATAGCGAGGATGATGTTAATTGTGAGAGAAAATCTACTTGTTTATGGATTAGAGGGCTTGAGCCTTTAAAATATGAGATTAAATATAAGCCAAGAGTAATTAAGTATAAAAATGGCAAGGGAACTGATAGTCCTTGGCATATAGAAACTATGAAACTCCCGCCAAATGAAAGAGCAAGAGCAAGGAGTAAAACTTTCCCCGGTATAGCGGCTGCTATGGCTGAACAATGGGGGTAAATATGGCTAATAATCTATTTAAATTTAATGAGCAAGCTAATAAATATCAAAATAAAAAGATAACTGTAGCCGGTGAAAAATTTGACAGTATGAAAGAATATAACCGGTACTGCGAGCTTAAAATGCTAGAGCGCTCCGGTATTATTACGGATCTAAAGCGCCAAGTAAAGTATATTTTAATACCGGCACAATATGAGCCGGATATTATAGGCGCTAGAGGCGGCAGAAAAAAGGGAAAGCTTTTAGAGCGTGAGTGTGCCTATTTAGCTGATTTTGTCTATAAAGAAAATGGCTTAGAGGTTGTAGAGGATACTAAAGGTGTTAAAACTGCCGATTATATTATTAAGCGTAAATTAATGCTGCATAAGCATAATATAAAAATTAAGGAGTTATAAGGAGTAAAACAATGGATTACAAAAAAACTATACCTACAGAAGAAATACAAGAGTCTATAGGTGAAATCCCGCCTTTAAGCGCCTTTATGGATATGGCCTCTAATTTAGGCGCTGAGGCTTTACAAAGGGTTTACCGGTTAAATTATCATATATCCGGCTTGGGTGAGCCTAAAAACAATAATACTGCTGAGCCGCTTTGCTTTAGGGATTTTATGGCGCTGCATTGTGATGGCTTACAGATGCTTAATATTGAGCTTGAAAAGCTTATGAAAAGTATAGGAGTTTAAGGAGGTTTAAGTTATGAATTATGCAGAGGCTATAGAACATATAAAGGCAAGGCTGCTAGAATGTGTACTAGAAAAGGATATAACAGATGATAAGGAGGAACAGGAGCGGCTAGTAAATGAATTTGATTATTTATCTCTCTCCTATGATGCATTAGATAAGTTTGAGCCTAAAGAGGCTATACCTTATGAGGTTGATGTAGAGAAAGTTAAAATAGGTAATGGCTTTTGGGGTGTAGGTACAACTATTTATAAATGTCCTAACTGCGGTGATTATGTATCTAAAATATATAAGTACTGTAAGGAGTGCGGGCAAGCTTTAAAGTATGAAAAATGAGAGGGTTAATATGGCTAAAATATTTCCATTAATTTTAATATTGCTACAGATAGGCGCTTTTATAGTGTATACCATTGATAAAAATTATAGGTTGGCTCTTTATTGGCTAGCGGCTGCTGTGCTTAATATTTCAGTAACAATATAAAGGAGTAAAGAAAGTGAATTTTGAAAAAGAAATAGAGAGGCTAGAAATAAAAAAAGCTAGCCTTAGAGATAAAATAGTAAAAGTAGATGCTGTTAAAGAGTTTGCTAAATATCTAATTGATAAAGCTGATCCTAATAAAGTTATTCATATAAGTGATTTGCCGGATTTGGTTATTGAATTTAATAGGAGCTATTTAAAATGAGATGCAATTTACCTAAAGTATCAAAGAAACAATATAAAAATATTAGAGCGGCTGTAGCTGAGGAGTTTGATAAGCAAAGCCTAGACATGGCTAATAGGCTAGCTAAATTATTTTGCGCTGCGCTTAATACTAAATTTGGCTTTGGCTATGAGAGGCTTAATAGATTACTAGCGGAGGTTAATAGCTATCCGGATTTAAGAAAACAAGATGAGGTTTTTTGGTCGCATATTGATATATTAGTTATCGAAAAAATAGGGCTTGGTTTGCCTCGCGAGAATTATGAAAAAATGGATTTATAAAGGAGTTAAAGAAAATGTTTATAACAGTAACAGGGATAAACGGAAAAAAGATTTTAGTAAATGTTAGCTGTATTGCTTGTGTTTGCGAGCGGGTAGGGCAGACGGATATATATTTAACTACTGATAGAGATGATTATATAGCTGCTCAAGAAACATTTTCTAAAATTGTAACAATGATAGCAGAGGAATATAGCGTATATTAAGGGGTAAATAAAATGGGGAGAAAACCAAAAAAATAGAGCTTAGCGCTGCTGATTATGAGTATTTAGATGCTAATACTGTTACTTGGGATGAGGCAGCTAAAGAGATTGAAAGAATTAAAGAGGAGATTAATAACAATGAAAATGAAAATTAAACTTGATGATTTTGCTTTTATGCCTACAAGGGCGCATAGTACGGATGCCGGCTTAGATTTATACTCTCCGGAAACAGTTTTTATAAATGCTAATGGCAGCGCTGTAATAGATACAGGAGTACACATAGAATTGCCGGAGAATACTACAGTCTTTTTGAAGAGT